>FWWL01002944.1_pt1 | contig 33004 bp, 23 predicted proteins | sample 2228331 | NCBI WGS metagenome assembly FWWL01 (sample SAMEA103939775, study PRJEB20133) | metagenome
GCGACGGTTTCAATCCTCACCCGGGGGTGACCCCGGGTGCAACGGCATCTTTTTTACCTTGTCAACGACCTGCCCGCGATCCGTCGCGAGCACTTTTCGCCCAGGCAGGCAGTCCATCGAACCTGCGTGGGTGCGCGAACCCAACGTTCCCAGCGTCCAGCACGACCTGTTCGCGCTATTCGATCAGCGGCCCATCGAAATCGATGCGCCGGTCACGCCCGAACACGCGGACGACCTGATCCCGCGGCCCGCGCAGCGTGTACACACGGAGGCTGTCGAGCTCTGGGTCGATGATCTCGAGGAGGCGCCGTCGCAGGCGTTCCCAGTCGTTCGGGGTTACGCTGCACTCGAAGACGCTCAGCTGGACCCTCTGCCCGTAGGCCTCGCACGCCTTCGCGACGCGGCGCAACCGGCGCTTGCCACCTTCGGACACCGTGTCCACATCGTAACAGAGCACCAGATCGGTGCGCACTACGGTTGGTACGGAGCGTAGCACGGGACTTCTCCTCGAAAAGCGCGAGCCATCAGTCGGGCTTGGACGTGGGGGAGCAGGCCGATCGGAACCTTCTGCTTGAGCGCAGGGTGGGCGGCGAGGTCCTTCTTCCTCTGCTGGTAGGCGACGAGCACCTTCTTGCGTCCCTCCTCCGTCAGAAGGACGCTGCCCCCCTCCCGCTCTCGCACGTCGCTGGCCTGCAGCTGTCGGCGATTGATGAGGGTGAGGCAGAGGCGGTCCAAGATCACGGATCGGAACTCCTCCACCAGGTCCAGCGCCAATCCGGGCCTACCGGGCCGAAGAGCATGGAGGATGCCGAACTGCGGATCCAATCCCACGCCTTCGAGCGCGGCGACGCAGTCGTTGGTCCACAGGGAATACAGGAAGGACAGGACGGCGTTGGTGCGATCGCGGGGCGGTCTTCGGCTGCGGCCGTCGAACCGGAAGTCGGCTCGCTGGGCGGTGATCATCGGATCGAACACGTCGAAGTAGGCCTGGGCCGCCCGCCCCTCGCAACCCCTGACCTCGTCGAGGCTGGAGGCGCTTGGGAGCTTCTCCAGCTCCTGTTCAAGAACGGCCACGGCTTGGGTGAACAAGGCATGGTGATCCGGTTTGCCGTCGCGCCTTGCTCTCAGCAGCACCTGTCTGGAGTTCTGGATCTTCGCGGCAACGATCGTGCGGGCGAACTCCAGGCATCGTCCCTCATCGGAATGGTAGTCGTACTGGCACTTGCGCAGGAGCACGTTGCCCGTCGTTCTTCCCACCACTCGCGCCAGAAAGCGCCCGTGTTCGGTCATGAGGACCACCGAACGGCCATCCTCGGCGCACCTAGCGATCAGCGGCATGGAGATCGACACCCTTCCGAACAGCACGATGGAGCCGAGGTGATGCAGAGGGACCTGCAGGCGCTTCTCCCGTTCGACCTCCACTCGCACTTGGTCGTTCTCCAAGTTCACGTAGGCACCCTCGGTGCCGACATACAGCGTGTTCAACAGAACGGAGACCGTCACGGCAGTTCCCGCTCCTCCCTAGGCAGAAAGCTCACGGTTCGTCTCCTTTCCTCCAGCTCGCGGAGGGCTTTGGGCATGCACGTTTCGATGAGCGAGCAGTTGGGGCACCTGGAGTCGGCGACGGGGGGCGGCACCGTCAGTTCGAGAAGGAGCCGCCGGATGTCCGCCACGATCCTCTCTGTGGAACGCCTGAGCTCGTGGTCGAGGCTCACCGCCAGGCGCTCCCGGCTCGCTCCGAAGTAGAGGAACCCCTCGGGGATGTCCGTCGCGAACATCTCCTCCAGACAGAGCGCTTGGGCGCAGAGCTGGCGCTTGGCGTGGATGTGGTCGCGGATCCTCCCCGACTTGTACTCGACGGGCACCGGCCGATCCCCGCGGAACTCGACGACGTCGGCCTTGCCGATCAGGCCCAGACGCTCCGACCAGATGGGGGTCGGTTTTACGACGCGCACTCCCCGTTCCAGTCTTTCTTCGGCTTGGTCGACGCGCTCGTGAAGTTCCCGGCCCCGCAAGGTGAAGACGTTCTCGTCGAAGATGCCCTCCAGATGGATCAGAGCCATCTGGCGCGGGCAGTAGGAGTAGTGCTCCACTGCCGAGACCGGGACCCACTCGTCGTCGCGCCAAGAGCTCATTCGCCGATCAGTCGGAAAAGAGAGACCCCTGGCGGCAGGTCGGAGTCAACCTCCAGCTCGTAGTCTTCGAACTTCCGGGGGGCCTTCACCCCCTCTTTGCGGCGGACGCGGACGCGGTCGAAAAGCCTTCCAGCGTGCGCGTTGCCGAGAGGGTCCTCGTGTCGGAAGACGAAAACCTCCCTGAGCCTCATGTCCCCCCGACTGGCGCTGCGATCCATCTCGAACATGTCGGCCAATGCCTGCCAGAAGAGTTTCAGGTCCTTCTCATCGACTCCGGTGTTCTCGGCCAGCATCGGCGAGTAAAAGCCTTTGGCCAAGTAAAGGCCGTAGGGCACGAGCGCCTTGCGGCCCATTTCGGTCTCCTTGTTCTCGCCCTCCTTGGTGATGGCCACACGGGTGATGGAGACGTCGCCGGGGATGATCGGGTCGACACTGCGGGCGAAGGTCAGCTGCACGGGCCCGCGAACTTGCCCGCAGTTGAACTCGCCGGTGCTGAGGACTCCGCCAAAGAGCCTGACATCGTAGTAGCGACGGCAGACCTCCTTTCGGGCGTTCGTATCCTCCTTCTTCTTGCTCTTTTCGGCTCCCACGGCCTGGGCAGCGGCCCCGAGCTTGGTGTTGAGGGCGACGCCGCTGTCCCTCACGAAGATGCCGTAGCCTTTGCCGTTCTCCTCGGCCAGGTCGTGGGGCCCGTTCGGCCTCTTCACAAGGTCGACATAGTTGCGGATCTTGCGCTTGAGGCACACGTCGGTGACGATCCCCTGCATGGTCTCCGGATCGATCCTCGGCAGATTGCCGGCATCCGGGTCGCCGTTGGGGTTCCCGTCAGTCACGTCGAAGAGGATGAGGAAGTCGTACCGCTTCTTGGGGTCGGTGAGTTGCTCGAGGTTCTTCATGCTTGCTCCTCTTTGGAATCGTTGTCAGTCTGTTTGGCGGCTTTGTGGTCTGCAGCGGCTTTCATGTCCTGTGCCTTCTGGTGATAGAAGCCGAGGGCGAAGTAGCCTTGCTCCACGAGCGTCAGAGTCGAGGGGAACGCCGGTCCGATGGCAGAAAGAATCTCCGCCAACTTGGTCTGGGCCCAGTAGTCGCCCTTGTCCTTGCGGAGCTTGGAGAGGTGCGCCTGGGCGTCGTTGACGAGGTTGCCGAGGATGGTGCCGGGGCTGGTGCAAGCGGCTCCGTAATACCGATCCACGACGGTGGCGTTGATGTCTCCGAGGGCGGCCCGCTGGATCTGTTCCAGAACAGCCAAGAGCCGTCCGCAGTGATAGGCGGGTTCGGGGTGATTGGGATCGAGGGATTTCAAGGATCTTTCCTCCAGTTGTTGTAGCGTGAACTTGATGAGCGCGACGCGCTCCCACGACAGAAACCTCCTTCCGTTCGCTTCCGCGAAGGGGCCTTGCATGGCGAGGTTCCTCTTTACGGCGAGAGCCAGCAGGCTCTTGGGCAGTGGCTCTCCGAACAGCGCGGTTCGGATCAGCCAGGTGGGCACGTGGGCCGGCATGTCGCCAGCCTCGCGGTAGAGACTGGCCGCAAGGTGGAAGACCCCGGCCGCTCGGGTTTCGCTGCCATCCGGGGACACAAGGCTCAACCCTCTGAACCATTCGGCCAAGTTGTGCTTAGCACGGGCGAGGGTCAGCTCTTGGTAGTCGCGCACGACGATTCGGGCCGCGTTGGCGCTCAGGCAGAGGACGTAGAAGTCGTTCTCCGAGGGCTCCGCGACCTCGCTGCCGGAGAGGGGCTGACTGAGAAACTGTCTGACTTCCTCTTCGCTGGGCTGTTCCAGGAAGTTGAAGAAGTCGAAGCCGGTTTCTTTCGCCGTCCACGCGAGGAACACGCTCGGCCCGACCCTCAGCGCGTGCTTCCGGCGCTTGCGCTGTCGTTGCGGATCGTCGAACTCCGCATTGAGCAGCTCGTTGAGGCCGTTGCAGATCTTGAGCGCGGCGTCCTCCGAGATCGGAGAGTTGAAGCTCGCCTTGAGTCCATAGGACTCGCCGGAGGGGAAGTTCACCGTGATCAGGAACGTGCCGGAAGGTTGTCCGCCAGGCACTCCTTTGATCGGGGCGGGCATTCGCTCTTGGACCGGGGCCTGTTGGCCTGTCACCAAGCACAGCCGCCTCTCCCCCGATGGGGACTGGCTCGAGCTCCAGTAGGATCGGACGTCGGGCAGATCCGTGACGATCTTGCCATCAATCTCGAAGAGGAGCTCGTCGTCGGCTTCAACCTTCCCCTTGGCAACCAGATCGGCCGGGCCGCCCGCATCGACCCACTTGCAGACAGCCTGAACCTCCTTGATCGGAACAGCGCCGGAGCATTCCCGGACGCGCTTGACCCAGAGCTCGTGCCGATGCCGAGCGTTCTTTTGCGCCTTTGCACGAGCGGCCGGCGTATCTTGTTTGGGTTCTTTGGCGAGACCCAAGACATACTCGCCGTTGTCCGCGATGAGGCGTGCCTCCGCTTTGCTGGTGCGCGCTGGGCTCTCCTGTGGCACCCACATCCACCAGCCGCTCTGCTTGCCGCGCTGATCGGGACCCTCGGCGAGCACCCCGCGACACTTTCCATTGGCATCCAACTGGATGATCTTCGTGATGAACCGTTTCTGGTAGCCGAGCGGCGGCGGGTTTTGGCGCTCGGCGAACTCCATGATGCGCTTGAGAATCATGGCTGCACTCCCATCGGTCTATCCGGAACCTCCATCCGTCCACGGATCACCTTCGCGTCGAAGAACAACGGCCAGAACGGAGGCCCGCCGGAGGCGAAGTCAAGGTCCCACAGGATGAGGCCGAGGTCTTCGGTCCAGTCGATCGGCGGCGGGGCGTCGTCCGCCGGGCCGAATTCCGCCGCGAACTCGCGGCAACCGAGGGCCGGGCGGTGGAAGCACTTGCCCGCGGAAACCCGCCTGCGGAAGATGTCGCGGTACTTCGCGCTGTCCTCTCCAACACCCGGCTTGGGTTCGGCATCCGCGAAGATCACATAGTCCACGTCGCGAAGCACAACGCTGTGCCTCTGGGTTCGCTCGTCGTCGGCGAACTTTGGACTCGGTTCGCGCACGGGAATCTTGAAGTTGACCTCGTTGCGCAGAATCGAGAAAGTTCGGACCGGCTTCAGCACATGGATCTCGCGGATCCGCCACGTGAACTCTGGATGCCAGTAGATGGCCTCCAAGATTCCTCGGGCCGCGCTCGGAGTCAGGATCGGGTAGGTGACCCTCTCGACCTTGGCTTCCGGCCTGGTGAAGCAGGCGAAGTCTCCTTGGACTCGTACAGAAACGTATCGTTCACTCATGATGTCCTCGCTCAGCAGACGAGATCAGCGACGTCGGGCAACTCTGCGTGGATGCCCGTCAGTTCGTCGTACCTTCCGATGTAGAGCCAGACGCCCGATTCGTGTCGCGTCAAGCATCCAATGTCCTGCAACTTCCGCAACTCGTTCTTAAAGACGTTGACGCAGAACGGAGCGATGCTCCGAAACCACTTTTTCGGAGGGGTGGTGCGCCAAGACTCCAGCAGCTCCGAGGCATCCTGCGCGACGAGCACGGGCTCCGTGTCCTGCTCGATCATGCGGAAACTTTCGCCCACGCTGCGGAACATCATCTCCTGCCGCATCCGCTGGATTCCGGCCTTGTCGCGCTCCTTCTCCAGCGATCCCGTCTCCGAGTACGTTAGCCACTGTCGCCAGAACTCTGCCATCGTCTGCGGATCGTCCGGAACCATCCCACGCGAAAGCAGGTTGCTGGAGATCTCGGTGGCCAGAGCGTAGTCTCCTTTCGGCACGCCGGAACCCTTGAGACGGACCACGTGGCAGACGCCTTCCTTGAGGCGGCCCTCGCGGTTGCACCTTCCCGCCGTCTGGATGATCCGATCCAAGGGGCCCATGTCCCTGAACACGACCGGGAAATCCAGATCCACGCCTGCCTCCACGACCTGGGTGGATACGAGGCATATCCGCTCTCCCGCTGCCAGCCTGGACCGGACCTCGGCAAGCACCCGACGCCTGTGCTCCGGATGCAGCAGCGTGCTCAGATGCAGAACCCGCAGGCCTTCCGGCTCGAGCCCGCGCAGGGCCTCTAGGACGCGGATCGCGTCCTTCCTCCTGTTGAGCACCGCCAAGCTGGGTGCGCTCTCAATCAAACGGAGGGCCAGCTCGCCTTCCGAGATCGCCGGACCCTCTACCCGGTACTCCACCCTCCTCATCTCTTGGAAGTGCCGCGGGTGCTCCGGCACGATCTCTTCGGCTTGGGAGATCAGCCTCGCGTCGACCGTGTCGTAGTCGGGCTGGGTCGCCGTGCAGAACACCACCGAGCAGCCGTATGCCTGGACCAGATCGCGCAGAACGTCCAGGATCGGGCCCAGCAGCCTGGTCGGCAGCGTTTGGACTTCGTCTAGAACGATGACGCTGCGGGCGACGTTGTGCAACTTCCGGCACTTTCCGGGCTTGTTCGAGAGAAGGCTCTCGAACAGCTGGACGGTGGTGGTGAGCACGAGAGGGCAGTCCCAGTTCTCGGCTCCGAGCCTCCGTCGCAGGGCGCCGAGGCTCTGTTCCTCATCCTCCGGCTCCGGCAACGACGTGGCGTGCACGAGCACTCTGTCCCTCCCGAAGATCCGCTCGTAGGCCCCGGCCGTCTGGTCCAAGATGCTGGTGTACGGAGCCGCGACGATCACCCTGTCCATCCCGTTCCTGGCGGCGTGCAGCAGGGCGAACGTCAGTCCGGCCAGCGTTTTTCCTCCGCCCGTAGGCACCGTCAGCCGGAAGGAGCCCGTGTCGGACTCCGACCTCTCGCGGCAGCGGGCCAAGACCTCGGCGCGGATCCTGTTGACCGGAGTGTCCTCGGCCTGGAACCCTCTCCAATGCTCCTCGAGGGCCTGGACGTACCAACCGATCTTGGGGAACCCTCCCCGAAGGTCGAAGGTGGCCGCGGACCAGTGCCTTTCGGTGTCCAGCCGGTCCGCGTCCACCAAGGCGCTGAGCGCCATGCGGACCGCCATCTCCGCCTGGAGCGGATCCCTGAGGTTCGGAAGGCCCGGGCCTTGGGGACTCAATCTCGTGAGGAGAGACTCGGCGCAGCGGACCGCCTCCGGGTCGATGTCGATCTTCGTCCTCCACTCGCTGGCGTTGGGCAGCCCGCCGTGGTGGCCCGCGATCGCCAAGGCGAACACGCTTAGCCTTCGGTATGCGGCCTTGGCGGCGGGCCAAGAGTGCGGAACGGCGTCGGTCTTCAGGCCCTTGTGGCAGGCCGAAAGGTAGCTCTGGAACCTGGGATCGGCCTTTCCGGCGTCGTGCGCCAGGCCCAGCTCCCGGCAGACCTGGCCCAGTCCGAACTTGCTCCCGAACCTTTCGGCCAGATCCGCGACCGCGAGCAGGTGCTCCTCGAGCCCGTGCCAGCGGTCCGAGCCGTCGGGCGGTGTGTGGGCGAACAGTTCGCTTGTCTGCATCTTGATTCGTGCTTCTCCCCTTGCAGTCGGTTTCCGCCATCGCGACGCTTGGAGCGACTCGACTTGACGGTAGAGACGGATGGACCATGAGAATAGGAGCTATCCGCGATGAGGACTTCGTTCCTATTGATTCCGGCGAGAGAGCCTCTGCGGAGGATCAGGCCAACGGTCTTGCCTGATGCCGGAGTTTCGATACCGGTAGCCGCCGGGATGCAGCCAGCGGCACCACAGACGGAAGCTCCGCAAGTAGCTCTTCTGAAAGGAGGGGGACGCAGAGCGAGCGAGAGCCTCGGTGGCATTGAGTGCAGATAGACTGGGCACATGGTGCATGCGCTGGTGGTGGCCGCGGTGCTGGGGCATGGTCCGGCATGGACCGAGGGGGAGGCGGCGGTTGAGGATTGGCTGCGAGGCAACCGAGCGGTGGGCGTGTCCGTGGCCGTCGTGGAGGACGGCGCGGAGTGGACCGCCCAGGCAGGCTTCGCAGATCGAGAAGCGGAGAAGCCGGTGCAGGCCACAACGCTCTTCCGCCTCGCATCAATCAGCAAGGCGGTGTGCGCCACGCTGACGATGGGCTTCGTTCAGCGCCGCATGCTGGATCTGGACGCCAGGGTGTCGCGCTCTGTGCCCGGCTTCGCGGATGAGAGAGGCGCGATCACCCTGAGACGGGTGCTGTCCCACACGGCGGGCATCCGAAGCTACAGGGCGGGACGCCCCGACGTGTTCCACAGACCGCTGAGCACCGAGGAGGCGCTCGGGCTGATTCGCCACAGCGCACTCCGGTTCGAACCGGGAACCGCCTACGGCTACAGTACCCACGCCTTCGTCCTGCCGGTCGCGGCGATGGAGAGGGTGGCGAAACTTCCGTACCGCGAGATCCTCCGTCTGGGCGTGTCCCGCTGGGGCATGGATTCGTTGGATGTGGAGATCAGCACGGAGGACAAGCCGCATAGGACGGCTCTGTACTCCTCGCAGAAGGAAGGCGCGCCGGCCCGGGTTCAGAGAAGAGAGGACATCAGCTGGAAGGCAGGCGGCGGAGGACTCGAGGGAACGGCCCTGCACGTGGCGAGGTTCGGACTGGCGGTGCTCCGCGCCAAGATCGTCGGCCCCCGGGAGCGGGACGCCATGTGGACCCCTGTGCGCCTTCCCAACGGCAGCTCCACGGGCTACGGTCTGGGGTGGGCGTGCGACGGCCGGACGGCCTCGCACGCCGGAGGCCAGCAGGGTTGCTCCAGCTTTCTGCTCGTCGACCGTAGGCGCGGGGTGTCGGTCGCCGTGCTGTGCAACACGAGCGGCCTCGACGCGGGCCGCCTGGCGAGAACGCTGCAGAGGCTCTGGCTCGAGGGCAAATCCGGGCGGTCCGCCTCTTCGTCCGCGAGAAACTGAGTGCCTCGAGAAAAAAGGATCGCCTCAATCCGCAGAAGCCGTGTTACAATGATCAAAGGTTTGAGCAGACAGCTCAAAGCTTTGACCTGAGGCGGATCGATGGCGAAGGAGCGGCAGCAGCGGGAGAGGACGACGCTCTACGAGGTGGCCTCGAGGGCCGGCGTGTCTCCCTCGACGGTGTCGCTGGTCCTCGCGGGCAAGGCGGACCAGCGGCGCATCCCTCAGGCCACGCGCGAGCGGGTCTGGAGCGCGGCGGAGGAGCTGAACTACGCTCCCAACCTGCTCGTCCGATCGCTGCGTCGCGGGCGCACGCACGTCATCTCGTTCTACAGCACGTTCCGCAACCGCCGCAGGGGCGACCTTTATATGGACCGGCTGGCGTCGGCCGTGGAAACCGCTGGGGGTGAGCTCGGCTACGACGTGCTCGTGCACTGCAACTTCCGCCGGACGCCGCGGGAGACCTACCAGTTCCTGAACGGCGGGCTGGCAGACGGGCTGCTGCTGTTCGCCCCCACCGCGCAGGACCCCTTGCTGGCGCTCCTTCGGCAGAGCAACCTGCCGGTGGTGATCCTGAACGGGAACGACGAGCTGGGTCAGTACTCCTCCGCCAGCGACGACGTCGAGCAGGGGATGGACCTGGTGGTTCGAGCGCTCGTTGAGCGGGGGCACTCGTCGTTCGCCGCCATCGGATCGGTCGGCGACGACGTGCGCGACAGCGTGCCCCGCATCGAGCTGTTCCGCAAGGGGCTGGCCGAGCGCGGGATCGCGCTCGGCAACGAGCCGGTCGCATGGTTCTCCTTCGATCCATCCGACGCCATGGAGAGGCTCCTGGCTCTGGCCGACCGACCGACGGCACTGTTCTGCTGGCACGACGCGGTCGCCTACCGCGTGCTGGAATGGTGCGAGGCGCATGGGGTCGCCGTTCCAAGGGATCTGTCCATCGTCGGTTACGACGGCGTCCATTGGCCCTCGACGTCGCGCCACATCTGCGCCTCGGTCGAGGTCGACCTGGACGCCATCGCCTTGGCGGCCGTGCGCCTGCTCGCCGAGGCGATCAACTCGCCGGGAGCGCCCGCCCGCCACGAGAGCATCCCCGTCCGGTTCAACGAGGGCACCACGCTCTCCACGATTTCCAACCTGCAACGGAGCAAGCCATGAAACACTCGCACAACCACCGCAACCGAGCGTTCACGCTCATCGAGCTGCTGGTCGTGATCGCGATCATCGCGATCCTCGCCGCCATTCTGTTCCCGGTGTTCGCGCAGGCGAAAATGTCTGCCAAGCGGACCCAAGATCTGTCGAACGTCAAGCAACTGAACCTCGGCGTGCAGATGTACGCCGGCGACTTCGACGACACCTACCCGTTCTGCTGGGGCTGGGACTCCGAATGGAGGCCCTGGACCGTGCAGGTGAACCCGTACGTGAAGAACTTCGACATCTACAAGTCGCCCGTGGACAACTGGGACCGCGGAGCGACCGAGCCCAGCGGCACCTTCTGCGAGGCAAACCGGCGTCCGCCGCGGCTGGCGACCTACTCGATGAACTTCACCTGGCCTGCGGACGGCTGGGGTTGGGACGCCAGCGCCCTCCAGAACCAGATGTCGCCGACGAGCAACATGGGCGGGGCCTCGACGACCAACGTCCCTTCGCCGGCGACCACGATTCTGCTGGCGCCCAGGCCGAACTGGTACCACTTCTACTGCCAGGGCTGGGCCACGGAGGTGTTCTTCAACTACGGCGAGTTCAACATGCAGGGCGGAGGCGCCACCATGTTCAACGGCGGCACCAACTACGCGTTCTGCGACGGCCACGCCAAGTACTACAAGAAGGAGGCGACGCTCCAGCCCCAGGGCAACCAGGCCGGCACGCCGCCGCCCGACCTGTGGCCGAACGACCCCGTGAACTGGCCTTGGCCCGTCGGCATGTGGGACAAGCGCCAGTAAGGTAGCAGGCGGTCATGAGGGAAGAGGTGAAGACTCCGCTGATCGTCGCGGTGATCGCGATCGTGGTGGCGGTGGTGGCCTACTTCGGTTGGAAGACCCTGTCGAGCGCCGGGAACCTCGACCAAGGTCAGGTGCAGTACACCCCGGGCAAGCCGCCTTGGGAGGAGACCGATCCCAACAAGCGCGGGCCGGGCGCTGCGCCGAGCACCACGCCGGTCGCGGGGCCGCCGACGGTGAACAACCAAGGCCAGTAAACACGACTCTCGATCATGGAAGGGATCCGGTTGCTCGGCTGGCTCGCGGTGGCGGCCGCGGGGGTCTGGGCCTTCGTCGGCAGCGAACGCGCGGCCAGCCGGCAGGCCGGTTCCGATCGGATCGTTGTGACCTATTGGGAGAAGTGGACGGGCGACGAGAAGCGCTCGATGCAGCGGGTCGTCGACGCGTTCAACGCCTCCCAAGATCGGATCGAGGTCCGGATGCTCAGCATCTCGGGCATCGCCGAGAAGACCCTGCTTGCGACGTCGGGCGGAAACCCGCCCGACGTCGCCGGCCTTTGGGCCGACCAAGTGGTGCAGTTCGCCGACGCCGGGGCGCTGGAGGACGTGACCGATCTGGCCCGGGAGTTCGGCATCTCCCGCAGCGACTACATCGACAACTACTGGAGGATGGTGGAGTACCGGGGGCGCCTGTACGCCCTTCCGACCACCCCCGGCTGCAACGCGATCTACGTGAACCGCGACCTGATGCCTCCCGAGTACGACTCGCCGGAGGAGTTTCCAAAGACGCTCTCGGAGTTCGATCGGTTCGTGGACCGGGTGAGCCGGCGCGGCCCGGACGGCAAGCTCCGCACGGTCGCGTTCCTCCCGCGCGACGGCTGGGGTCTGTGGGGCATGCCTTACCTGTTCGGGGGCGGGTTCGTGCGGGACGGACGGATCGACGTGAACGGGCCGGACGACGTGCAGGCTTGGACGTGGGTCCACTCGTTCGCCCAGCGGTTCGGCGTGAGGGAGACGCAGGCGTTCCGGAGCGGCTTCGGCAACTACTCCTCTCCCCAAAATCCGTTTCTCAGCGGCAAGCTGGCTGCGTACAGCGACGGGCCTTGGTTCGGCAACTTCATCCGGCTGTACAACCCCAAGGTGGACTGGTTCGCCGTGCCGATGCCGCACCCCGATGGGCGCCCGGACCTCGCCGGCTACACGTGGCTGAACCTGAACACCCTGATGATCCCGCGCGGAGCCAGGCACAAGCGGGAGGCGTTCGAGTTCATCGCCTTCGTCCAGCGGCAGCCGATCATGGAGCGCCTGTGCATGGACCAATGGTGCAACACGCCGCTGTCGCGCGTGTCCAGGGAGTTCCTTGAGAACCACCCGAACAAGGCGATCGCGCTGTTCGACCGGCTGGCCAGGGGCAGGCGCGCGGTGCGGCCGGTGCAAATGGGCATCGCGGGGCAGATCGGCTCCGAGGTCGGCAACGCGGTGGACCGGATGGACCTGGGTGAGGCGAGCCCCCAGCAGGCTCTGGACGAGGCCCAGAGGCGTCTCGAGGACCTCTTGGGCCGGTACCGGCGGCAGGTGCTGGGGCAATGAACAAGGGCCGCGAGCAGTGGGTGGGCGTGCTGTTCGCGATGCCCTGGATCCTCGGCTTCCTGGTGTTCCTCGCCTACCCGCTGATCTCCTCGCTCTACTACAGCTTCACCAGCTTCTCGGTGCTGCGCAAGCCGATCTGGATCGGATTGGAGAACTACCGCGAGATGCTGGGCGACGAGGTGTTCCACCTCTCGCTGAAGAACACGCTCGCGTTCACGGCGGGTTCGGTTCCTTTGGCGACGGTGGCGGCCATCCTGTTGGCCCTGTTGCTGAACACCCGGGTGAAGGGAATGGCCCTCTACCGGACCATCTTCTACATCCCTTCGCTCGTTCCGATGGTGGCGCTAGGCGTGCTGTGGCTGTGGGTGTTTAACAGCCAGTACGGGTTGCTGAACGAGAGCCTCCGTCGGCTCGGCCTGCCCGACCCCGCCTGGCTGACCGACCCCGCTCTCTCGAAGTGGACGCTCGTGATCATCTCGATCTGGGGAACGGGCAACGCCATGGTGATCTACCTGGCGGGCCTGCAGGACGTGCCCCAATCGCTCTACGAGGCCGCGGAGATGGACGGAGCCCGATGGTGGGGAAAGACTCGTCACGTCACCCTGCCGATGATCTCGCCCGTGATCCTGTTCAACGTCGTGATGGGCATCATCGGCACCTTGCAGACGTTCGCCCTGCCGTACGTGATGTTCCCAGGCGGCCAGCCCGCCAGGTCCACCTACTTCTTCTCGATGTACCTGTACGACAACGCGTTTCTGTACCAGCGCATGGGTTACGCCAGCGCCATGGGCTGGGTGATGTTCCTGATCACCTTGGCGCTCACGCTGCTGGCGCTGAAGGTTTCGGCCAAGCACGTGCACTACGAGGGATGAGATGACGAGGCGGGCGAGGGAGAATCTGCGGCAGGCGGCCACGCACGGCGTGCTGATCGCGCTGTCGCTAATTTTCCTCGCGCCGCTGCTCTGGATGGTCAGCACGGCGGTCAAGCCGCTCGACCAGACCATGGTGTCGCCCCCGGTGTGGATTCCCGAGCGACCCCAGTGGGACAACTTCTGGAAAGCCCTCAGCTACAACTCCGAGGACCTCGGTTACATCCCGTTCCTCGTCTACGGCCGGAACACGCTGTTCGTGACGGTGCTGGCGGTCATCGGCTCGGTGGTCTCCAACGCGCTCGTCGCCTACTCCTTCGCCCGTCTCAGGTGGAAGGGAAGGGACCTGCTGTTCGGCGTGACGCTGGCGACCATGATGGTGCCCGGCCCGGTGCTGATGGTGCCAACCTACGTGCTGTTCCGCGAGTTCGGCTGGATCGGCACGTTGCGGCCGCTGTGGGTTCCGGCGTTCTTCGGCGGGGCGTTCAACATCTTCCTGCTCCGACAGTTTCTAAAGACGATCCCGATGGAGCTGAGCGAGGCGGCCAGGATAGACGGGGCGTCGGAATGGCAGACTTTCCTGCGCGTGATCGTGCCTCTGGCCAAGCCCGCGCTCACAGTGGTGGCCCTGTTCACGTTCATGTGGGCCTGGAACGACTTCATGGGGCCGTTGCTCTACCTGACGGACCAGAGCACCTTCACGCTCTCGATGGGCCTGCAGTTCTTCCAGAGCCAGCACACGGGCACGCCGTGGAACCTGCTGATGGCCGCGTCGCTGATCGTCGTTCTGCCGGTGATCCTGGTGTTCCTCTTCGCGCAGAGGGTGTTCATCCAGGGGATCGCCACTACGGGAATCAAAGGGTGACCAACCGAGGAGATTGATGTTCGCAGCGCTGCTCGCCTCGCTGATCGTTGTGACTCCGCTCGAAAGCCTGGACCTTTCCCGCTGGTCGCAAGGCTGGCAACGTCCCAGCGCCCGCGCCAGCGTCACCGGCGGACCCCTGACCGTACGGGGGCGGACCTACGCCGAAGGCGTTGGCTCGCACGCACCGGCCGTGGCCACCTACCGGCTGGATGGACGGGCCCAGCGCATCCAAGGCTCGGTAGCCGTCAACGACACCGGGGGCGGTTCCGTCCGGTTCAGTCTTTGGGGCGACGGGAGGCGGCTCTGGTCGAGCGACGTGCTGCGTGCCGGTCAGGATCCCGTCCCGTTCGACGTAGGGCTGACCGGCGTGAAGGTCCTGACGCTCGCCGTCTCGGACGCCTTGGATGGAAACGGCGGAGACCACGCCGACTGGATCGGCGTCCGGATCACCCACACGGGGCCGCCTCCCCAACCCCTGCCTGCCATGAAGCCACTGACCCTGCTCCCGCAACGGACCCGTCAGACCATCGACAACTTCGCCGCATCCGACTCGTGGACCATCGAGCCGCTCATCCGCTGGCCCGAGGCCAAGCGCCGGAGCATCGCCAGACTCCTGTTCGACCGGGAGAAGGGGGCCGGACTCAGCGGGTGGCGCACCAACCTCGGCGGCGGAATCGACCACGAGACGATCACCAACCCCCTGCGCACGGTGGACACGTACGACGCCGGGGAAGGGAAGTTCGACTTCTCGCGCTGCCCCGGCCAACAGTGGTTCCTGAGGGAGGCCGCCCGGTACGGAGTGGAGCGGGTGGTCGCCTACGCGATCACCCCGCCGCGGCGGCTCACGCGCAACGGGCACCCGAACGGCACGGACGGTGACGGCACGACGAACCTGAAGCCGGGGGCCGAGGACGCCTATGCCAGGTTCTTGGTCGGCGCCTCGGAGCACTTCCTGCGGCAAGGCATCCCCATCACGCACATCAGCCCGATCAACGAGCCGGATTACGAGTGGAACGGCGTGCCCAACCCCGGCTCGCAGGAGGGCAGCCGGGCCAGCAACCCCGACATCGTACGGATCACCACGGCTTTGGCGCGGGAGATCCGCAACCGGGGCCTGCAGATTCGAGTGCTGACGCCGGAGAGCAGCACCCCGCAGAGGGTGTACCAAAAGAACTCGGGAATGGAGGCGAAGTACGGCGCCCCCTACGGTGACTACGCCGGACTCCTCAAGGCCGAAAGAGAATGGCGCCGTGAGGTGAACCCGGTGCTGGCCTACCATTCCTACGGTTCCGACGGGTTGGGCTCGATGGCCGACCTCCGTCGGCGGATGCGAGAGTCCCTCAGCGGCTTGGGCGGACTCGAGGTGTGGATGACCGAGTACTGCCAGATGGGTGGTCCCCGGGGAGAGGGGGGGTGGGGCCGCGACACCGGCATGACCCTGGCCCTGAACGTCGCGCGGCTGATGCAGATCGACCTCACGATCGCCGAGGCCAACGCTTGGCAATGGTGGCTGGCGGTGAGCGACGCCGACTACAAGGACGGGCTGATCTACGTGGACGACCTGGACGCCGAGGGCGGCGGCGACTTCTTCCCAACCAAGACACTGTGGGCCGTCGGCCAGTTCGCGCGGTTTGTCCGTCCGGGCTTCGTTCGGATCGAGACCGAGGGACCGCTCGATGACGTTACGTCGGTTTTGGCGAGCGCTTACCGCGACCCGAACACCGGCCGCTTGGTGGTGGTGCTGGTGAATCCGGAGACGCGGAGCGAGACGGTGGACCTGAGGGTCGATGGGAGCTGGCGAGCACAGGCATGGATCACCTCCGATCGTCCGGGCCACGATTTGGCACGATGGAACGAGGTCCGGGGCGTGGGAGCGTTCCGCGTGCCGTCGCGGTCGGTGGTGACGGTGGTGCTGGACCCCGCCAAACCGTAGGTCGGCAAGCCCTCTGGTGCGCCTCGCGGCGGCCGATCGGAACTCGCTTTCAACGGCCGCGCGGCGGGGGGTATCGCCACTGGCCGTAGCAGCTGGTGGCCACCCAAAGCCATCCCGTCTTCGGATGCACCCGGACGGTGTCCGCCTCGCGGCCTCCGTCCTTCTGGCCGGGGCGCAGCGGACTCCGCAGAGTCAGCACCTCCCACGTCTGTCCACCGTCGGTGGACCGGGCTACCGAGGCGCCGTGCGACCACACGTGGGCCGCCGAGCCGACGTACACCACGCCCGGCCGGTTCGGATCGACCGCCACCGACCGGACCCGATGTTGGCCAGTGACGTCGGTCGGCGTGGCGAGGACCTTTGAAGAGGATTCGTCCCACACCCAGGCGCGCAACCCGGCGACGAAGTAAAGCCGCGACCGGCGGGCGTCCCAGGCGAGGTCGGTCGCCTCGTCGGGGTGGGTGAGCAGCGTTCGCCAGGTCCTGCCGCCGTCGTCGCTGCGGACGATTCGGCAGGGCGACCCGCGCCGAACCCCGAACAGCTCTCCGGAAGGCCCATCCGCCAGCACCCCGTCGCAACCCTCCATGCGCTCCCAGCTCGCGCCTCCATCCTGCGTACGGAGGTCTCCGACGAACGCGACCAGCGGGTTCTTGCTCCATCCGAACCCTGCGTCGAGGCCACGGATCTCCAATCCTGTCGGTTTCCAGGTCTTCCCGCCATCCCGCGAGACCTTGAGCCTGCGCGGTTCGTTCCACCCTTGGGCCTCGCCCGCGCCCAACGTGCGACGGTCGATGGCGTAGCCACCGTAGGCGAAGCCTCCCCAAGGGTGTCCGCTGACGTTGGTGTACGTCCAAGTTGCGCCGCCGTCGGTGGTCAGCGCTCCGTTGTAGTCTTGGCTGGCGAAGAACACCGCGTCGGGGTCCGCGCGACTGAAAGCGAACCTGCCTCCGACCAGCAGGCACGCGTAGCCCGTGCCGGAGTAGCGCAAGGTTCGTCCCCCGTCGTCGCTCCGGGTTGGCCAGTCCCCTCCGATGCTCCACAGCACGTTCGGATCCTTCGGGTGCCACACGGCGATGCCTTGGCGCGTGTTGTCCGGCAGGAAGGCGCCGTCGCTGACCTTTGCAGACAGGAACCACGTGCCACCGCCGTCGTGGCTGACGAAGCGAGGCCAGTTCCAGTCGTTCGGTTCGGTCTCGGCCCAAAGCCAAATGCGGCGCGGGTCGGCCGGGCTCACGGCGATGTCCCGGAGTCGGTGCTCCGGCTTGAGCAGGGCTCCCAAAGCCAAGTGCGTCCAGGAGGAGCCTCCATCGTGGCTCACAGCGACCTCCCTCGGGCCGCAGACCCAGACAGAGCGGGGCCGGGACGGCACTGCCGAGACTCCGGTGACAGGCCCCCGGCGCACCCACCGGGCCTCGTTGGTCCGCGGATCGAGCAGCCCCAATCCATCCTTGGTTCCGATCCAGAGGTGGCCGTCGGCCGAAGGCTCGAGGATGGCCCCGCCCATGGACTCCGAACCGGGAAGTCGTCTCCAAGTCCTGCCCCCGTCGTCGCTGCGGTACAGTCCGGGATCGCTCGCGGCGGTTCCGTAGGACGGCCTGTCCTCGGCCACGCGGGACCAGAAGGCGAGGCGGGTGAACGCGCCGTCGCCGCGCATGGGCACGAACGCGATCTGCTTGCGAAACTCGTTGCCGGAGATCGGAGCGGGAAGCACCAGCTTCCAGGACGAGGCGCCGTCTTCGCTCAGGTACACGCCGTTGCGGTCGAAGACCGAGGTGTTGGTCGCCACGGCGAGGGCGCGCTGGGGGTTCTTCGGATCGATCGCGAGCCCCGCGGCTCCCCGACCGAGAAAGCCCACGTTCGCGGGCTCCCAGCTCTTCCCGGAGTCGTTGCTGCGGTAGATGCCTCCCACATCCACGCCGAACAGAAGGAAGGTTCCGGTCGAGTCGCAGGCGATCGCGCGGGGCCACTGCCCGCCCTCGCCTCCGCGGAACCCTTGACGGCGCAGCTCTTGGGACACCAGCGGCATCTGCACCCAGCCTTGCGGCTGGACCTGCGCCCCAACGAGCCAGAGGAGGCCGCTCCACATCGCGCCTCCATTGTTGCACGCCGGACTGCCAGGGGTCGGATCGCCGTGCGCGTTCCGAGGCCGGCGCTGGATCGTCTGAACCATGGGTCCATGACGGCGACACTCTGGAGATCCGTCGGTGTGCTGGTGGCGCTCTGCATCCGGTCGGGCGCGGCCGCCGAGGCCTTCGAGGTCGATGCAGGGCTGAGGGCAGGCTCCTGGCGACGGACGTCGTCGTTCGGCACCGAGGTCGAGGCCCGGTCGATGGAAGCCGTCGTGGTGTTCCGACTCAAGAACGTTCCTCCAGGCGCCACGAGGGTCCAGATGATCGACTGTCCCGTTCGGGACGGTGTGGTCCGATTTTCCGAGAGGGCCGTGCGAGAGTTGGCGGTGCCTCCGCCGATCGCCGTGCTCGGCGGGCACAGGGTGATCCACGTTCCGGTCTCGGGGCTGTCAGGCCTCCGCGCGGGAGAACCCAGCACACACCGCGTCTGGTTCGTGGCATTGGGCCGGGACAGCCGGGCCTCTCCGCCGGTCGTGGTTCGCTACGCCCCGCCTCGCCAAGACCCCGTCGGCCCCCACACCGTTCGGGTGCGGTTCGAGGAGTTCGAGGCGGTGAGAGCGCAGGAGGCCGGCCCGGACGAGGATGGAGACGAGCCGTACTTTCTGGCCTTCCTGCACGCCTTGGATCGGGCAGGCTCCGGATCGGGCAAGGAGGATGCCTCCGTGCGGACGGTCTGGTCCGTCGGGTCGCAGGACAGCGCGGGAGCGAATCGCGTCCGATCGGGAAGGTTCTCCCTTCGGTTCTCATCCGATGGAGCGGCCACGCCGGTTGAGGCCCCGAGCGCGGAAGAGTCAAAGGCCCGCACGTGGCTGTTCCTGACGGTTGTTTGGCTCGAGCAGGACGCCTCGCCGTCCGGCACGTCGCCGGAGATTCGCACGGCCGTGGAAGGCGCGGTGAGGGCTGGCCTCGAGAATCGCATCCGCGTGCTACGACGTGGCGGCAGTCAAATCGGGAAGGAGGCTTTCGTCGGCGCGGTGCCGTCTCAGGGCGCGGCTTGGACCGACGCTTGGCGCGCCTGGGCCGCCGTGCCCGATCCCGACGATGTTCTCGGCGTAGCCACGGTCGCCTTGTCTCTCGAGCAGCTCGTGGCTGCCGGCGACGAGGGGGTGCCCGTGCAGTTGGAGTTTCGAGGCCAAGGTGCGCACTACGTTCTACGCGGGCGGGTGCTGTACGTGTCGCCGCGGTGAGCGTGATCCCGCCGCCGTGGCGCCGCTCAGAAGCTCCGCGCTCGGTTGATCTCCGTACCTCTCCCGCGATCAGAAAGCCCGCGGTTCGCGGAGTCGCTCCCAACCAAGCTCCGCCACGCATCCCGGGCTTTCCCGTATGAAAACACTGTGTCTTTCTGGGTCTTTCATCCTATAATGGAACCAGCAGCGTGCCGTTGGTAGCCTAGCCGACCAGTCCTTTCCGGGGCGGTCTCCGAGGCGGAGCAGGGGTTCGCCGCCGAGGCAGAGCGACATCGACCCGATCGCTCTACGCTCGCAGGCTTTCGGGGAGACCGCCGGAGCCGATCCGGCTTCGGACACTTCGGAACGGTGAGGTTGGGAATCGTGAAGCGCGCGTTGTTGGTCGGCTCCCTTCTGGCCCTGGGTTGGCTGGCGTTTGGATCGTGGCAGGCGGAGAGGGCGGTCGGTCCGTTCCGGGTGGCGCCGGACGCGGCTTGGACGGAGCCGCGGGAGGGTTCGGTGTTCGGCCTCCAAGGCTGGCTGCTGGAGCGGCCGGGAACGCCAAGGCACACGCTGCACCTTGCCAGCGCGTCGGTGGCGTTCTCGGACGACAAGGACCGCCAGCGCAAGCTGACGGAGCTGGCCCGGGGGGTGGGTGAGGAGCACCCCGGCGGCTTCAAGGCGAGCACGGCCAAGCTCGCGGGGGTGGACACGGTTCTGGCCCGGTTCGTGGAAGGCGACGAGACGGTGTTCCGCTACTTCCCGTACAACGCGCAGCGGATCTTCACGGTGACGCTGGTGGTGGGCAGGCCAACTCGGACCTGACGGACGCGGGGAAGCGGATCCTGGGCACGCTGCGGCTTCCGGACCCTCCGTACAAGGCGCCGAAGCGGGACTTCCTCTCGGGCCTGCTGGGCGCACTGGAGGGGTTCTCGAAGGAGCTGGACAAGCTCAACGACGTGCTGTCGGGCAAGCCGCCCAAGGACGCGGGGAAGCAGGGCGGCTCCGCTGGCGGCGCCGGAGCCGAACAGGGTCAGGCGACCAAGCCTCCGGTTCAAGGGGAATCCTCCACCGCCAGCAAGCCTTCCGTTCTCGGGGGATCGTCCGCCGAAGCTCCGGCGGCTACCGTGCCTTGGATCCGCGCGGAGGAAAGCGGGGCGACCACGTCGGAAGGGTTGGCGAAGGAGGATCGTATCTGGGTCCCGGCCAGCGCGGCTGCCATCGAGCGACCGGACGTTCCCGCCCAGTCGATGCCCCTCTCCCTGGACCTTCGCGAGCTGGCGCGCACCAGGCCGGACGGCGCGGCCAAGGTGGTTGCCGCCGGGCTGATGGAGATGATGGGACCCATGCCGGCGACGGACCTCGCGAAGCTCCAAGCCAAGCTGGCCCCGGCGTTGGCCGGCGCCGACGCCGAGTCCGACGAGTACCTCCTCAACCTGATCCCGCTCTTTCAGGAACAGCTCGGACTGAGGGCCGCCGCAGCCACCGCCGCGGAGGAGTTCGATGCGGCCTGGCTCGAAGCCCGCATCGCCGCCGACTTGGGGGCTGAGGAGGGCGTCCGGGAGGCGCTCGATCTCGCCGACCGGCAGCGGGACGCCCTCCAGATGCTGCACGCCCGTTCGGCGGATGTAGCGGTCAGGGCGCAGCAGTTCGCGCGGGCGCCGAACCCGGTGGCGAAGGCCGCGGCACAAGCTCAAGCTTACGAAGCCTCCGTGCAAGCCATCATGGCCGCCGTCCGGGCGGTCAAGCCCGCTGCGCCGCCGAAGGTTGAACAGACGGTGAAGTGGGACTACTCCGGGAAGGTGCCGTCGGGCTGGGTGCTGACCGAGAAGAACCACTTCGGCTTGTTGTTCGAGAAGAAGTTCGTATTGCCGGCGGAGCCCGGGCACGACACGAGGAGGTGCGGAGCGCATGTGTTCGTGAGCTGGCCCGAGAAGACGTCGGGAAACGACAAGCCCTCGACGCCCGCCGAGGCGCGGCTGATGGCGGAAGAGAAGCTGAAGAACGCACCGCACGGTTATGTGGCGTTGCCGGAGAAGCATTCAGGCGGTCTGTTCGGCGTGTCCGGCTTCTCCATCGGCGCCTTCCAAGGCACCTGCGTGGATTACGAGCTTCGACGAAACCCCGGCAGCTGGAGCGACCTCGGTTATCGGGGTTCCGGTACTGGCATCAGCGGAGAGGGCTGGGTGTTCAGCGAGGGCCATCGGATTTGGTTTCGTTACGTCGCGAACGTGGGCGCCTGCTTCGACAACTGCCAACTCAAGTGGGAGCTGGCCCAAGTGATCGCGCTGCAGCGCGAGGCCAAGGCCATCCTTTCGTCCCTCGATCCTAGAGGCACCGGGGTGTTCACGACCGTTCCCGCGGAGACCATCTCGGCCGGAGACGACGCGATCTCCCAAGTGCCGGAGTCGCTGCGGGCCACGGTCCAGATGCATACGGAGAACATCCGGTTCATCAAGGGCACCATCCAGCGGCTGGAGCAGGAGCTGGCGCAGGAAACGGACCCCCGGCGTCGCGCCGAGATCCAGTTCCAGCTGCTCCAGGCGCGATCGGACGTGATCGCGGAGGAGGACCTGATCCAGTCGGCCCTCACCGGGCAGATCGTCCGGCGGCGGACTCCGTTCGACGACTACGCCCAAGCGCGGTTCGTGGAGTCGATTCGCGAGAACCAGCAGACGATGGAGCGGTTCTCGCGCGCCCAAGCGGCCCTGCAGCGGCTGGCCGGCATGTTGCCGCCCGGAGAGGCGGAGGAGGCCCGTAGGTTCATCGATCGCCAGATCGATCGCAAGGCGATGGCGGCGATGGATTTCGAAAAGGTTCGCCAAGTGGCGGAAGCCCTGCACAACAAGGCCACGGGCTACTGGATGGCGGAGCAGGCCAAGGGCGAGGAGGGGGCCGCGTGGGCCCAGCTCAAGCTCGAGGCCGCGCAGAACCTGAAAGCCACCGCCGACAACAGCCTCCTCCTGATGTCGCTGTTCGGAGGGCGCCCTGCAGTGGCCGTCTATCAGGCCGGGACCGGGTACATGGAAGGCGGCTGGGTCGAGTCTCTGCTGCGCGGGGCCGCTTGGATGGGAACCCCGGCCTACATGGCCAGCGAAGCGGTGCGCGGCTTCACCCGGGTGGGACCGAACGGGGAGCGGGCCGGGTGGCTGGGCGCCGCGGAAAACGCCGCGACCGCGTTCGTGATCGGCAAGGCGTTCGAGTACGGCGTGGGCAAGTGCTCCCAATGGGCCAAGGGAAAGGTCGGCGGGGCTGGGTTCTCGCAGGCCGACTTGGCCGAGTTCAACCGACGACGAGCCTCGGGCGAACGAACCGCCAAAGCGTTCGTGGAGGCTCAGAAGGCATTGGAGGCCGCAGGCAAGCGGGGAGCCTCCGCGCAGGAGATCCGCCGCCTGCAAGAGCGGGCGATGCGCGCCGCCCAGGCGGTCAACGAGGATCCCCATGCGAAGAACTTCCTGAAGTACCGCGGTGACCCCGCCTCGCAGCGCGGCTACAACGCCCACATCGGCGCCACCCACGCCGAGGTGCAGGAGAAGTTCCACGAGATCATGGCCAAGCGCGGCTGGAACAGAGCCCCGATGAAGGAGTTCCGCAACGCCTCCAGCAAAGGCTCCGTGGGAATGGACTACGACATCGGCCTGGATGAGAGCCGCGTGGTCGCCCTCACCAAGGACGGCAAGCCTCAGACGCTGCGCCAGTGGCAGGCGGAGGCCCAGCAAGCCTGGGACGAGGCATATCAGCAAGTGACCGGCCGCAGCGCCAAGCGCTCGTGGGAGACGGTGACCACCAGCGCGCACGCCGAGGCCTACAAGGACCTCGAGTGGCTGTCGCGCGACAAGGAGGGCATCCGCAAGATGTGGGCGCAGCAGGCCGCCGACGTTACCCGGTACAAGAACTGGCACACGGCGGCTTCCGGCATCGACAAGCTGACCGCCCTGCAGGAGAACAGCCGCGGCACCGCCAAGGACATCGAGACCAAGCTTCTCGGACTGTTCTGGAAGACGCTCCCGAAGAACCAGGCGTCCGGGGCGGCGCTGACGGCGTCCCGCCAGAAGTGGGAGGCGATCCAGAAGGTTCTGGCGATGTTCGGCAGCAACCAGATCGACCCCGTGACGGCATCGGATCGGATCCGCCGCATCACGGGTGGCCGGGACCTTCCTCAGGTCCTGGAGGACGCGGCGATGATGATCGAGAGCCTCGGCAAGCAAGCCGGCCGCTGACGTGAGCCGTTGGGGCGGGGCGTCTTCGTCGGTTGCTTTCTCTGCGCTCCGCCGCGCCGCGCGTTCGCGCGGCGCGGCTTCGTCTGGATGGATGCCGTGGGACCTGGCAGCGAGGTCGGGGAACGGACATACACGCGTGGATTCGGACGCCTCGTCTGCCGCTGCGGTTGAGCCTCCCTTGCGGCCCTCCCCTTTGAGGCTGGCAGCAGAGCTTTCCGGCCTCCGTGCTTTTCGGCCTTGGCTTGGACGAGCGCCCTGGCTGCCAGTTTGGAGAGGCCCCTCTGACTCGTGCCAGCCGTTCTTCTTGGGCCTAACGGGTGACGCAGTCCTTCGCGGCGTTTTGGGGCGGGGGGCGGCTCCGTTCTCTGCCTCCGTCGCTGGCGCCGACGCCCTACGGACTGCATGCCGGGTCAACGTTCGCTGCTCCGACCATCCGTCAGTGGGTCTGGCTTCGGACTCGGGAGGGGGTCTCTCGGCTTCCCGGCTTCGTTCGTGTTCATTCGTCGCCCTTCGGCCCGACGGGTGTGGCGCTGGAACGTCTTAGGCCCCGCTTGCCTTGCTCGGCCCCCTCGCCGGGTGTGATTCCGGGGTGCTCGAGGTGGGCCGCCGACCGCCTCGAAAAGCTCTTGCGAGCGCCTCGTCGCAATCGTTCGGGGTACCTCGTCGAATCGTTGCGAGGCGCTCGCACACGTCGTGCGAGGTGCCTCGTCGCATGCGGACGGGGTCCTTGGATTTCTGCAGCTTGGGCGGGCGCTTTGCACACCTTGTCCGGGCGCGTCGCCGACTTCGTTCCTGCGCGTCGTCGTCCTCGCTCCTGCCTTTCGCACGAACCGCTCCCCGGCGAGGCGAAGGTCGTTCCTGCGCTTCGAACGGGTCCTTCGTCGGCTTCGAAGGGACCCGTCGAGGTTGGTCGTATAGGTTGTGCGAGCACGACGAACGGCTCGTTCGAGCCACCTCGAGCGGCCGTTTCGACCGGTTTGGCCGGGGGCGGTGGATTCCGGGCTGAAGCTTGGGCCGCACTTGGAGCCACCGTTTCGGCCAGGTGGGCTGGAGGTAGCTTGGCGCCCCGCTGGTCAACCGGCTCATAACAGACGCGCTGAAGAAGCCGCACCAAGAGCATCAACCTGGAGCCGGCGACAGGATTCGAACCCGCGACCCGCTGTTTACAAAACAGCCGCTCTACCACTGAGCTACGCCGGCCCGCGATGCCGTAGGGTACCCCACGCTGTTCCCCCGACGACTGCGACCGGTGCTGGCACGCCAACAGCGCTCCCTGACTCAGAGCAAGCCGTCGCCAGAGCCTTCAGCGAGGACTTAGGGGCGCAAGCGCCTCGCGCCTCTCCCGCACCGATCTCGCCACGTGCCTTATGCGAGGGATCAGGAGCAAGGAATTCCCACCATCTTGAGGGTAGTAGGTCGCACTCGGATGACTGAGGGTGGGGCGTGCCGGCTGCCTCGGTTGGTGGTGTGCACCTTGGTGCTGCTCGCCGTCGCCGGTTGCGGTGAAGGCGGAGGCGGCAGCGTCCCGCCCCCTGACGGAGGGGGAGGCGGCGGGGCGGCCTCGCCCTTCCGGGGACGCTATGCCGCGGCTTGGGGCGAGGAGACCGGAGCGCTGTTCACGGTCGCCGACCACGGCTCGGCTGTTCTCGAGCTCGTGGACGTTCCGTCCTCGGAGGTCCGTCGCCGAACGGTCTCGGAGGGGCGACTGCGCGCCGCCGGCACCGGCGAATTCCGGAACCTCGAGGGAGACCCCGCTCCGTTCCCAGTTCGTGCGACCCTCGACGGGGTCCTGCTGCGGCTGACCGACGAGGCCGGCGATCTGGAGTTCGAACGGGTCGCTGGCACAGAACTGGCCGGCTAACGCCCGGGCACGGCGAGCGTGGGCGATCGCTCCGCAGGCTGCCGGCTCCTCGTGACGACGAGCGGCCAATGCCGCATCGCCGCCAACGATCTGGGACTGACGCTGGATGGCTTCTTCACGCTGGGCGGAACCTTGATCGCTTGGCAGCCCTGCGGCCCGCTGCTCGTAGCCTTGTGGCAGACGGACGAGGGCACGGTGTTCGTGGGTGGCCCGTTGCTGCAAGGACCCGCCGGAAGCGCTCCCGAATAGCTGTGGGCCGGCTTCTCTTTGGGGCGGGCCGACTTACGGCCCCCCCTTTGGGGCTGTGCGTGAAGGCCCCGGAAGAAGCAGTCATCGGGCGGCGGCAAAGGATTGCCAAAGCCCAAACTCGTCAGGCATCGGCTAAAAAAGCCTCCAACAGGAAGGCCGCCATCAAAGATGCGATGGGACAAGCCCATGATTCTGCCTATACTAAAACCGTAGGGCGTCGACCTCTTCCAGCGGTTCGAACACTGCCTGAAGCGCCTCGCCCCGCAATGGTCTAGTCGGCTGGGGACAGCGGAGGGAAAACATGAAACGGCTTCTTTGGGTTGCGCCTTGCGCCGCGCTTTTCTTGCTGGGCGTAGCCGCTCTCCAATCCGAGGTGACCGTCGGACCGTTTCGGTTGGCGCCGGACTCGAGTTGGACGGAGCCGCGGGAGGGTTCGGTGTTCGGCTTGCAGGGCTGGCTGTTGGAGCGGCCCGGAACGACCCGGCACACGCTGCACCTGGCGAGCGCGTCGGTGGCGTTCTCGGACGACAAGGACCGCCAGCGCAAGCTGACGGAGCTGGCCCGGGCGGTGGGTGAGGAGCACCCCGGCGGCTTCAAGGCGAGCACGGGCAAGCTCGCGGGGGTGGACACGGTTCTGGCCCGGTTCGTGGAAGGCGACGAGACAGTGTTCCGCTACTTCCCGTACAACGCGCAGCGGATCTTCACCGTGACGCTGGTGGTGGGCAGGGCAAACTCGGACCTGACGGACGCGGGGAAGCGGATCCTGGGCACGGTTCGTCTTCCGGACCCCCCGTACAAGGCCCCCAAGCGGGACTTCCTTTCCGGCCTGCTGGGCGCTCTGGAGGGGTTCTCGAAGGAGCTGGACAAGCTCAACGACGTGCTGTCGGGCAAGCCCCCCAAGGAAACGGGGAAGACCGACACGTCCAAGGATTCGGGCGACGCCAAAAAGACGGACCCTGAAAAGCCGCCGATCCTCGGCGACCCGGTGAGGAAGAACGAGGAGGTCGCCGTCAGCGTGCCGTGGGTGCGCGTGGACCAGAGCGGCGCCACCGTCTCCGACGGCTTGGCGAAAACCGACCGTCTGTGGGCTCCGATCGCGGAGAAGGCTCCGGAACAGCTGCCCGGAGAGCCGGTGGTGCTGCCGGCGCCGCTCGACCTCACGCTGCTCGCCAAGACGATGCCCGGCGGTCACGCCCGAGTCGCGGCCGCGGCTCTCCGCGAGATGATGGGGCAGATTCCCGCGGCCGATCTGGCCAAGCTGCAGGCGAAGCTAGCCCCCGCTCTTGCGCACCCGACCGAGGAGTCCGAGGCGTACTTCGAGAAGCTCATCCCGGTGCTGCAAGAGGCCCTGTGCCAGCGAGCAGCGGCCGTGGATGCGGCGGAGGAGTTCGACGCCGCCTGGCTCGAGGCGAGGATCGCGGCAGAGTACGGAGCGGAGGGTGCCGTGCGGGAGGCGCTCGACATCGCCGACCGACAGCGCGAGATGCTCGTCGGAATTCAGAACCGCCTTGCGTCGCTGGCGCAGGCCGGCCAGAAGCTAGGCGTGGCGCCCAACCCGATCGCGCAGGCGATGGCGCAGGAGCAGGAGTACCGCCAGACGGTTCAGGCGATTCTCAAGGCGATCGAGTCGATCGCCCCCAAGTCCCCCCCGCCAGCGAACAAGACCATCGTCTGGAACTACTCGGGAAAGGTCCCAGCGAACTGGACGGTGCAGAAGCTGCCCAACGGCCTGCGCTTCGAGCGGAAGAAGGTGGAGACTCCCAAGACCGAGGGTCACTGGCAGTCGAACGCGACCGCGGCGATCGAAGTCGGCTTTCCCACCAAGGTCGGACCTGGAGACAAGCCCGCCAACGCAGCCGAGGCGATGGCCCTTCTGAAGGAGAAGTTCGAGAAGAGACCGCAGGGGTTCACGCCGAACGACATGGCCGTGGGCCTCACCAAGCAGGGGGGCATCGAGGGAGCGAGCGCGTTCTCCATCGGCGAGTTCCAAGGCGCGATCGTGGACTACGCGATCTGGAGACGGCGCGGCACGGCCGGCATGGGGTTCACGCCCGGCTACAACGGCGCCGGCGGCGAAGGGTTCGTGTTCGCCGAGGGCTACCGCATCGCCTTCCGGTATTCGGTGTCCACCAGCTCCTGCTTCGACAACTGCCAGCTGCAGTGGGAGAACCAGCAGGCGCTGGCCGCCCAGCGGGAGGCCAGAGCCATCCTGCAGGGCCTCAATCCGAAGGGAACCGGCGTGTTCGAGACCGTGCCGGAGACTCCGGTGGAGGGCGCGGGCGAGGACCCGGTGGACAAGCTCCCGCCCGATCTGAGGGAGACGGTGCAGATGCACGCGGAGAACATCCGCTTCATCAAGGGCACGATCCAGCGCCTGGAGGCGGAGCTGGCCACCGAGACCGACCCCGCGCGACGCGGGGAGCTCGAGTATAGGCTCCTGCTGAGCCGCTCGGACGTCATCCGCGAGGAGGACCTGATCACCTCGCACCTCACCGGGCAGGTGGTGGCGCGCCGCACGCCCTTCGACGACTACGCGCACGCCCTGTTCATCCAGAACATCCGGGAGAACCAGCAGAGGATGGAGCGCTTCTCGCGCGCCCAGGCTGCCCTGCAGCGGCTGGCCGGCATGCTGCCGCCGGGCGAGGCGGAGGAGGCCCGTAGGTTCATCGACCGGCAGATCGACCGGAAGGCGATGGCGTCGATGGACTTCGACAAGGTTCGCCAGGTCGCTCAGGCGCTCCACAACAAGGCCACGGGCTACTTCGAGATGCAGCAGGCCAAGGGCGAGGAGGAGGCCGCCTGGGCTCAGCTGGGATTGGATGCCGCGCAGAACATCAAGTCTGCGGCCGACAACAGCCTGTCCATCCTGTCGCTGTTCGGAGGCAGGCCGGTGATGATCGCGTACCAGGCGGCAACCGGCTACACCGAAGGCGGGCCGATGGAGGCGCTGCTCCGGTCGGCTGCTTGGTGCGGCACGCCGGCCTACATCGCCAGCGAGGCCATCCGCGGGTACTCCCGCGTGGATGAGAACGGGGAACGCAGGGGCTGGCTCGGGGCCGCGCAGGACGCGGCCAGCGCGTTCGTGATTGGAAAGGCGTTCGAGTACGGGGCCGGCAAGGCCGCCCAGTGGCTGAAGGGCAAGGGCGCGGCCGGGGCCTCGTTTACCGAGGCCGAACTCGCCGAGTTCAACCGGCGTCGCGCGGCGGGAGAGCGCACGGCCAAAGCGTTCGTCGAGGCCCAGAAGGCGCTGCAGGCCGCCGGCAAGCGGGGAGCCTCTGCGCAGGAGATCCGCCGCCTGCAAGAGCGGGCGATGCGCGCCGCCCAGGCGGTCAACGAGGACCCGCACGCCAAGAACTTCCTGAAGTACCGCGGGGACCCCGCGTCGCAGCGCGGCTACAACGCGCACCTGAGCGCCACGCACGCCGAGGTGGAGGCGCGCTTCCACGAGAACATGCAGCGGCGGGGGTGGAGCCGAGCCCCCATGAAGGAGTTCCGCAACGCCTCCAGCCGCGGCTCGGTGGGCATGGACTACGACATCGGACTGGACGAGTCCCAAGTCGGCCGTCTGACCAAGGGAGGACAGCCGCGGCCCCTGCACGAGTGGCAGCGGGAGGCCCAGCAGGCTTGGGACGAGGCTTATCAGCAGGTGACCGGTCGCAGCGCCAAGCGCTCTTGGGAGACCGTGACCACCAGCGCGCACGCCGAGGCGTACAAGGACCTCAATTGGCTGTCCTCGAACAAGGAGGGCATCCAGAGGGCATGGGCGCAGCAGGCCGCCGACGTGACGCGCTACAAGAACTGGCACATGGCGGCCTCCGGGCTCGACAAGCTGACGGCTCTGCAGGAGAACAGCCGCGGCACGGCCAAGGACATCGAGACGAAGCTCCTCGGCCTCTTCTGGAGGAACCTCCCGCAGGGCCAGCGGAGCGGCCAGGCGATGCAGAACGCCCGGCAGAAGTGGGAGGCGATCCAGAAGGTCCTGTCCATGTTCGGCAGCAACCAGATCGACCCAGTGACGGCCTCGGAGCGGATCCGCAGGATCACGGGAGGGCGGGACATCCCGCAGGTCTTGGACGATGCTGCGATGATGATCGAGAGCTTGGCCAAGAACGCCGGTCGCTGAACTGGCTGGACAGCCGTTGGGACGCGGTCGGAGCGGGATTCACGCTCCGACCGACGCTTGGTACGGCTCGTCGGGATCGGTGCGCAGGCACCATTCCAGCAACAGGCCCATCAGGTGCCGTTCGACGGAGGCGTTCTCCGGGTGGCCGTACACGTTGCGCAGCTCGAAGGGATCCGAACGGAGGTCGTACAGCTCGTGGTCGCCCGTCTCCCGGAACACGAGCTTGTGGGTTTCCGTTCGGACCATCTTCGCCCGCGCCATGGAATCGGGGTGGCGGCGGTACGTCTCCTGCTTTCCGTCCAGGTGTTTGGCTCCCTCGGGGCCGACCTCGACAGGGGTGTTGAACCTGGCCCGCATCGGCGCCTCGTGCCCTCCGTCCGCGAACACCGCCTCGCGGCGCTCCCGACCCGCGATCGTGGGCATCAGGCTCTTGCCGTGGGCGTTCGGAAGCGGCGGCAGACCCAGCCACTCCAGGATCGTGGGCGCGACGTCCACATGCTCTGTGAGCGCATAGACGCGGTGGCCCCGCGGGATGCCATCGCCGACCATGCCGAACGCCACCCGAGTGAGGCAGTCCGCGAAGTGCGTGTCCCACTTCTCGACCAGTCCGTACTGGCCGGCGTAGTCGCCGTGGTCGGAGAAGAAGATCACCAGCGAATCCTCGAGGCGTCCGGTCCTACGCAGCGCCTCCGAGATGCGCGCCACCAGCGCGTCGGCCTTGGCGATCATGCCGAAGTACACGCGCTGAATCTCGAGCAGCCACTCCTCGGGCGGGCTGGCGCCTGTCCGCACCTCTCGCTGGGCGCGGACCGCCAGCGGGGCACCCTCGGGAAGCTGGTGAGGGAAGGGCTCGAACGAACCGTCCGGGAACATCGAGAAGTACGGCTCCTCGACCTCGTACGGGGGGTGCGGCGCCTGCAGGTTGATCTGGAGGAACCACGGGCGGCTCCAGTGCGAGCGATCCTCGATGAACTCCAGGGCGCACTCGATCACCAGGTCGTCGAACCACCGCCGCCTGCACCCGCGGTAGTGGAAGGTGGCCGGCATGTCGGGCGATGGCCGGCTGCTGGTCTCCGGCGGAGGACTCTTGAAGGGAGAATCGGGTCCCCAGCGCCGATCGTGCGGCGGCGTCCAGGCGTGCACGTCCATCACCCGATCGAAGCCGTCTTCCCAAACGTGGTTGATGCCGAACACGGCCACACCGTAGCCGAGCGCCTTCAGCGTGGAAACCAGGTCCGGCTTGCCGGCAGGGAGGTGCTGATGGATGTTGCGGAAGCCGTCCGTGTGGCTGTACCGCCCGGTCATCATCGAGATGCGCGAGGGCACGCACTTCGGCATCACGCAGAAATGGTTGGCGAACACCGTGCCTTGGGACAGGAGCGCGTCCACGTGGGGAGTCCGAACGTCCGCACGGTGTCCTGCGATGCCCAGGCAGTCGCCGCGCAGCTCGTCCATGCAGATCAGGATGACGTTGCGCCGACCCATGGGCGATCCTCAGCGAGCTTAGCTTACCTCTGGCCGCATTCCATCGGTTGGATCAGGGCTCGTGCCAGGCGGCCCCCGTTCTTGCTTCTCGTCCAGAGACTGAAATGCTGGTAAAGCGTGGATCGGTTTTCAGAATCCGCGTTCTCCATCTCGCACAGGCCAGGCACTCGCCTGTACGACTCGCGAGCCGATACCTTGGGAATCGTGCGCTCCGACGGCTCCCTCCGTGTGCCCGGTCGGCGCGCATCGGTCTGGCCCTGGGTTGGCGTCTGCGTTGTGCTTCTCGCTGCGCTCGCTGCAGAAGCCCTCAAGGTCGCGCGGAGAAGAGGAGTTGTGTTCGGTGTTGTTTCGCCACCGCGCCCCCTTGATCTCCCTCCCGCAGGCGGGAGGGGGAAGCTGCATTCCCTCCTCCGTCTGAGAGGGAGGAGGGTCAGGGAGGAGGGTCAGGGAGGAGGGTGCCACTTTGGCCGCTCGCGGCGCTAATGGTCTCGCGTCGCCTCGAGCAGTCTTGCGTTCGTGGGCTGTCGCACTCCAACGCTGTTGGGTAGGTTCTTTGGAGCTCGCCCGGCCCTCACACCTCGCTCCCTCTCCCGCGAGCGGGAGGGCGGAGGCTTGAGTCCCTCCTCCCTCTGTGAGGGAGGAGGGTCAGGGTGGAGGGTGCCACTTTGGCCGCTCGCAGCGCTAATGGTCTCGCGTCGCCTCGAGCAGTCTTGCGTTCGTGGGCTGTCGCACGCCACCGCACTTCGAATGGCTCGCTCACCTTCACCCTCCCCCCTAATCCCCCTCCCGCGAGCGGGAGGGGGAGGCTCCAGGCGGAGGGTGACCTACGTCGATGGCAGCGCCCTCGCGTTTCGCTGAGGCCTGCTTGTGCGATCTCAGGCAAGCAAGCTCCTGACGTTGGTGAGCGCCGCTCGCCTTGCACCCTCCCCCTTGATCCCCCTCCCGCGGGCGGGAGGGGGACTGTGCACACCCTCCTCCCTCTAAGAGGGAGGAGGGTCAGGGTGGAGGGTGGCTTGCGTTGATGGGGGCGTCCTCGCGTTTCGCTAAGGCCTGCTTGTGCGATCTCGGGCAAGCAGGCTCCCAACGTTGGGGAGCACCGCTAGCCTCGCACCCTCCCCCTCGATCCCCCTCCCGCAAGCGGGAGGGGGAGGTGCAAGGCCCTCCTCCCTCTGCGAGGGAGGAGGGTCAGGCTGGAGGGTGCCACGGCAGGCACCGATGGCGTTGGCGGCGTTCGCGTCGATCTATGGTCCGACTTGCGTGAGGATGCTCACACGCCAATGCCCCACGATCGGTTCGTTGGCACTCTCCTGCACCCTCCCCCTTGTTCCCCCTCCCGCATGCGGGAGGGGGAAGGCTGAACTCCCTCCTCCCTCAGGGAGGGAGGAGGGTCAGGGAGGAGGGTGCCTGTGCGGTGGCATCAGCCAATTGCACAGTTCAGAGCGGCAGGATCCGCCGTGACAGCCCAAAGCCGTAGGCCCTGCGACGACAGCGAGGGATCGATACAGCATGGCCTTGGCTGTTCGATCAAGAGCACGCTGACCGGCACCCATAGTCCTCCCCCTCGATCCCCCTCCCGCAAGCGGGAGGGGGGCTGCACTCCCTCCTCCCTAAGGGAGGGAGTGGGGGAA
>FWWL01002950.1_pt1 | contig 32956 bp, 30 predicted proteins | sample 2228331 | NCBI WGS metagenome assembly FWWL01 (sample SAMEA103939775, study PRJEB20133) | metagenome
CCGACGGGTCCGGCGCCCCCAATATCCTTGAGCTGCCCAACGACCTCCCGGACCCGCTCGGTGGGGCTCATCGGCGATGGCAGCCTCAGCATCAGGGAGATGAGCCGGCCGATCGCTTCGGCCACAGCCTGCACGTCGGAGCCGGCCTTGCCGATGTTAATGAACACCTCAAACGGTTCACCCGTGCCGTTGCGGTTGACGGTTATGAAGGCGGTGCCCAGCGGCGTCTCCTGCCGGTAAGTGCGGCCCTGGACCACGTGGGGCCTGGGCTTGACGGCAACGGTCGCCGCCGGCTGCGGCGGCGCCGCACTCTGTTTTGGCTTGGCGCCCAGGTGGAGCACCTGCTCACCCTTCGACCCGTGCCGGAAAACCGTGATCCCGAGGCAGCCGAGCTCCCAGGCCAGCATATATGCCCGGGACACGTCCTCCCGGGTGGCCTCGTGTCGCAGGTTGATCGTCTTCGAGACCCCGTTATCGGTGTGCTTCTGGAAGGCCGCCTGCATTCGGACGTGCCATTCGGGGTCGATCTCGTGGGCGGTAACGAACACCCGGCGGACCTCTTCCGGGACCGCCTCAATCCCCTCCAGGGTGCCCTGCTCGATAACCCGCTCAATCACCTCGGGCCGGTAGAAGCCCCGGCTCCGGGCGACCTCTTCGAAGATCGGATTGACGAACGTCAGATGCCGCTCGCCGACGATGTGGGAGTAGGCGATGGCAAACAGGGGCTCGATCCCCGACGAGCAGCCGGCGATGATGGAGATGGTCCCGGTCGGGGCGATGGTGGTCACCGTGGCGTTCCGGAGGGGCCGGCCGTCCCTGTAGATACTGTAGGGCCAGTTCGGGAAGGGCCCCCGTTCGACGGCGAGCTTTGCGGATTCGTCGTGGCCGACCTCCCGGATAAAGCCCATGACCCGCTCCGCAAGCTCGACCGCCGCCTCGGAATCGTAGGGGATGCCCAGGAGCAGCAGCATGTCGGCCCAGCCCATAACCCCGAGGCCGATCCGCCGGTTGGCCTTCACCTCGGCGTCGATTTCGGGGAGCGGGTAGGGGTTCACCTCGATGACGTCGTCCAGAAAGCGCACGGCCAGCCGTACGGTCCGCTCCAGCCCGGCCCAGTCGATGCGTTCAGCGGCCCGGGACACGTCGGTCGACATCGACCAGCCGGCAGCTCCCGCCAAGGCGGGAGCCGCGACGAATTTTGCCAGGTTGACCGAGCCCAGGTTGCAGGCATCGTTCGGGGCCAGGGGCTGTTCACCGCAGGGGTTGGTTGCCTCGATGGTTTCGAGGTCGGGGACCGGGTTGGCCCGGGAACGGTTTATCCGGTCGATGAAGACCAGGCCCGGGTCGCCGGTCCGCCAGGCGGCGTCCACGATCTTCTCCCAGACCTCCCGGGCCCGGAGCCTGCCGGTGACCTCGCCGGTGTGGGGGGCGATGAGCTCGTACTCCTCGTCCTTTTCGAGGGCTTCCATGAACCGGTCGGTAATCGCCACCGAGATGTTGAAGTTGGTAATGCCCCCGTCCAGCTTGCAGGTGATGAACTCCAGGATGTCCGGGTGGTCCACCCGCAGGATGCCCATGTTCGCCCCCCGCCGGGTCCCACCCTGCTTGACGGCCTCGGTGGCGGCATCAAAGACCCGCAGGAAGCTCACCGGACCGGAGGCCTTGCCGCCGGTGGACCGGACGATGCTGTCCTTCGGCCGAAGGCGCGAAAAAGCAAAACCGGTGCCCCCGCCCGACTTGTGGACGATGGCGGCCCGCTTTATCGCCTCGAAGATCCCTTCGAGGGAGTCCTCGACCGGCAGCACATAGCAGGCCGAGTACTGGAGCCCGTTCTCCTTGCCGGCGTTCATCAGGGTTGGGGAGTTCGGCAGGAAGAGGTGGTCGACCATCAGGTCGTAGAATTGCTGGGCAATGGCCCGGACCTCGGCCTCCGACTTGCCCCATCTCCGCTCGGCCTGAGCAATCGCCCAGGCGACCCGCCAGCACATGCCTTCCGGCGTCTCACCGGGCGCCAGGTAGCGCTCCTTCAGCACCCTCAGGGCCGCATCCGTCCAGACTCCCTGCCGCAAACCGGGCACAGCCTCGACCATGTTGACACCTCCAGCCTCAAAATTGGCTCACCACAATATCTTGTGGTTGCACTAGGAACGTAGCACAATATACGGGGGCCGTCAAGGTGGTTTGCCCGGTTCTTGTCCACATCCGGCTAAATTCTTGTTGAAGAGTCCTGGAAAACTTTTTAGGGCGTTACTTCGGGCTCCGGCCCGCCGGCTCCGAGGCTCCGATAGGCAGGCCGCGCAGAAACTCCCTGAGCTCCGGCCCGATTTCTGGGTCCTTCAAGCCGAGGCTGATGGTCGCCTTGATCAGGCCGATGGGTGTGCCGGCGTCGTGGCGGGTGCCTTCGAACTCGTAGCCGTAAATGGCCTGCCGTTCCAGGAGAAGTTTGAGGCCGTCGGTGAGCTGGATCTCCCCACCCCGGCCGGGGGGTGTCCGCTCCAGGTACTCGAAAATTTCGGGGGTCAGGATATACCGGCCGACGATGGCCAGATTCGACGGGGCCTCGGCCGGGTCGGGCTTCTCCACCAGGTCCTGAACCTGGTAGACCCGGTGGGCGATCGGTTTTGGCGAGATGATCCCGTAGCGGGAGGTCGCCTCGGGGTCGACCCGCTCGATGGCGATCACGCTGCACTTGTAGCGTTCGAACACCTGCAACATCTGCTTCATCGCCGGGACCGGGGCATCGATAATATCGTCCGGCAGGAAGACCGCAAACGGCTCGTCCCCAACCAGGTCTTTGGCGACCAGGATGGCGTGGCCGAGGCCGAGCTGTTCCTTCTGGCGCAGGTAGGCAATGGAGGCCAGGTCGGTTATCCGGCGGATTTCCTCGAGCATCTTCGTGTCGCCCTTGCGGGCCAGGACGTATTCCAGCTCGAAGGACCGGTCGAAGTGGTCCTCCATCGGCCGCTTCAGGCTGTTGGTGATGATAATCACCTGGTGGATGCCCGAGGCGACGGCCTCCTCGACCACCCACTGGATAATCGGCTTGTTGACCAGGGGCAACGACTCTTTAGGGAGCGCCTTGGTGGCCGGTAGCAGGCGGGTTCCCCAGCCCCCGGCCGGCACCACGGCCTTCCGAATCTTCATCTTCCAGCTCCTCGCCAGGTATCGTTATTTTTGAGCGGTCTTCTTCGGGTAAAGTCCGCTTGTACAGGTAAAGTCCCATTGAGTACAGGATGCCGGCGACCGGGATCCCGAAAAGGGCCCCCCAGAGGCCGGCCACTTTAATTCCGGCCAGCAGAGCAAAGAGCACTAAAAGTGGGTGGAGGCCCAGGGACGAGCCCATTATGCGGGGCCCCACAATGTTAAATATAACGAACTGCAGGGCCAGCAGGGCGGCCGCCACCACCGCCGCCTTAAACCAGGAGCCGGTCAGCCCGGCCAGGGCGACCACCGGGACCATTGCGACCAGCGGCCCGATCAGGGGAACAAGAACCGAAAGGCCGTTGAGCAGGCCCAGCGGCAGGGCGTAGCCCACGCCGCTCAGCCAGGCGACGAGGCCGGTTCCGACGCCCAGGATTGCCATCTGCGCCGCCGTCACCCGCAGGAACCCGCCGACGGTCCGGTCGACCGTGGCGAAAAAGAAGCTGACCTCCTTGCGCACGCCGGCCGGCACAACCAGGTTAATGGCGGTGTTAAGGCGGTCCCAGTCGGCGCTTATAAAGTACGAAAGAACCAGGACGAGCAAGAGGGACGTCAGGCCGGTGGCAATGCCCTGGAGGACGGCCAGGATACTCCGGGTAATAAGCTCCCCCGAAGCCCCGAGGCGCTGGCCGATGGTGGCCGGGTCGGCCAGGCCGCTCACTTCGGCCGGGATGCCCAGGTCCCGGATGAGCCGCTCCCAGCCCTGGAGCAGGCCCGGGATCGGCCTGACCAGGTCCGGCACGACGCCGGCAAGCTGTTCGACCTGCACGGCGGCGGCCGGGATGATCACCAGCCCCAGGACGACCAGGATCCCGAGCAACCCGAAGTAGACCACAAAGACCGCAAGCGCCCGGCTCAGGCGCAGGTCGAACATGATGCCCCGTACGAGCGGGTTAAGAATATACGCCAGCATCCAGGCCAGGAGGAAGAGGAGCAGGACATCGAAGAGCAAGAAGATGATGCCGATAAATACCCCCGCCAGGTACGTGCCGAGGGCGATTATTCCGAGAATAAGAAATATACGGAGGATGCGCAGGGTGAGCGGGTCAAGCATAACCGCCTGTACCCAGATTATAGCACCCGGTGGTGCGGGTCGCCCGTGGTATAATCTTGGGACTCACACCCAGCTCGCAGGAGACACCGATGACGAGGCTGCTGGTCGCGTCGCCCGCGCCCCTCTCCGGGAAAACCGCCTTTATTGCCGGCCTGGCCCTGCACCTCCGGAAGGCTGGCCTCAAGGTCGGCTATTTTAAGCCGGTCGCCGTCCCGAAGAAGCGGGCCGACGGCCAGACCCTGGACACCGACCCCGTCTTCATTCGGGCCGCCCTGAGCCTGGCCGAATCCGAGACCCAGCTCGCCCCGGTAAGTTACCGGCCCGTCGACTGGGAGGATTACAGCGCCGACCCGGAAGCTGTCCGGGCCCGGGTTAGGGACGCCCTCGGCCAGGTCGGGGCGGACAAAGACGTGGTGCTTATCGAGGCCGCCGAGGACCTGGCCATGGGCGGAAGCCTGGGGGTCTCGGCCGCCGAGCTTGCGGCCGAGCTGGACGCGGCCGTTATCCTTCTGCTCCGTTACCAGGGCGTCCCTTCGGTCGACCAGGCCGTGGTTTTCGGCCGCCACTTTGGCGACCGGCTTAAAGGGGTTGTGTTCAATGCCGTTCCCCCGGAGCGGGCCGAGTTCGTTGAGGAGAAGCTCGTGCCGGCCGTCCGCGGCCACGGCCTGCCCTGGCTCGGGTGGGTGCCCCAGGCCCGGTTCATGCTGGCCCTGACGGTGAACGAGATCGCGAAGATTCTCGGCGGCCGGATAATAACGGCCCCGGAGAAGGGGGACGAACTGGTCGAGAACCTGATGATGGCTACCGTGACCCCGGACGCCAGCCAGTACTACTTCGCCCGGAAGCCGAACAAGGCCGTTATCGCCGCCGCCGACCGGCCCGATATCCACCTGGCGGCCCTCGAGACGCCGACGAAGGCCCTTATCCTGACGGGCAACTGGGTGCCCGACCCGATCGTGGTCGCCCGGGCCGAAGAGGACGGGGTGCCGATCGTGCTGGTGCCGTCCGGGACGCTGGCCACCATCGAGGCCCTGGAGGCGGCCTACGGCCTGGGCAAGTTCGCCCAGCCGGCCAAGGTGAACCCGTTCGCCCGCCTGATGGCCGAACACCTCGACATCGACCGGCTGGTGGGCCTCGTCCGGAGAACCTGAGCGGGCCGCACCGGCCTGCTGTTCGCCCTCAAACCCGGCTTTGGGTTTAAGACAGCTCGTTCTTTACCCCTTCTACGGGGTCAGCCGGGAGGTCCTCCTCCTGGTCGGTGCCGGCTTCCTGGCCGGCCTGCCCTACGGTTTTTCGGGCCTGGTTTTGCCCATTTATTTAAGCCGGCTCGGGGTCGATACCGGGACCATTGGCCTGCTCTACACCCTGAGCTCCCTGGTTTACACCGGCCTGCTGATCCCCTCGGGCCTGCTGGCCGACCGGTTTGGCCGCCGGCTGTTCGTCCTTCTGGGCACCGGCCTCTACGCGCTGGCGTTCGGCCTGCTGGCCGTCAGCCGAGAGCTTCCGGCCATCGCCGCCGCGACCGTTCTGACCGGCGTCTACTTCGGCACGACGTCGGCCGCCTGGACTGCCCTGATCGCCGGCCGGGTTCACCCGGCAAACCACAGCCGGGCATTTACCCTCAACTCGGTCGCCTGGACCGGCGCATCGGCCCTCGGAACCTTTATGGGTGGCCTGCCCGAATGGCTCTCCGGCCTGCTCGGCGTGGGCATCCTGGAAACCTACCGGCTCCTGTTTGTCGGCGCCGCGGTCGTGGTTGCCGTGGCCTGGCTGATGGTCTGGGCGGTGGCGGAAGACCGGCCGGTCGTCAGCCGGCTGTCGCTGCAGGCCCTCATCCCCCGGCGGTCCCGCCGGTTCATGGTCCGGTACGCCCTGGTCTCGGTCTGGACCGGGGCGGCCTACGGCCTGGCGATCCAGCTCATGCCCCTCTGGTTTTACTTTAAGTTCGGGGTGGATGAGGGCCAGCTTAGCGGCTGGTTTGCGCTGAGCAGTCTGATGGCCCTGCCCACGATTTACGTGGTCCCGTGGCTTACGGGCCGGGTGCCCCTCCCGCGAATCCCGGTGACGGTCTGGGCAGTGGCCGCCCTGCTCCTGGTCGTTATGCCGGTTCTGCCTGACTACCGGCTGGCAGCCGTGGCCTACCTGCTGCGGAGTCTCATCATCTTTATAAACATGCCGGTGATGCAGACGTTCCTGATGGGCCGGGTGACCCCCGAGGAGCGGGGGGCGGCCGCCGCCCTGAGCGAGGCCGTCTGGGCCCTGGGCTCAACCCTGACGCCGGCCCTGGCCGGCCGGCTGCTGGCCGCCGGCCTTTACCAGGCTCCGATGTGGGCGGCGGCCGGCTGCACCCTGCTGGCCGCCGCCCTTTTCCACGTCCTGCTGGGCCCGGAGGGGTCCAGGTCAACCCCGGTGGGGTTTACTGTTCAGCGGCGCAGTACGGACAGACCGTCCACTTGAGGTTCAGGGCCCGGCCGCAGTGCAGGCAGAGCTTGCGGATCTGGGTCTGGCAGTCCGGGCAGAGCAGGAAGTCTTTTTCAAGGTGCCGCTTGCAGGTCGGGCAGGCCTCCTGGTCCTCGACCTCCCGCATGAGGGCCTCCTCGGCGAGGGACCGCTGGAACGCCTCGGCCAGGGTCTCCGGGGGGCGCAGGAGGAAGTAAACCGGGAGTCCGGCCGGCCCGAAAACCAGCACGATCAGGGCCGAGACCACCTGCACAAACGGGTCCCGGCTCCGAAGTCGAATATCCCGGTAGGTCCAGATTACCAGCGCCAGCCAGAACGCCGCGACGTAAGCCCCGAGCAGGGCCAGGGCCAGTTGGACCAGAAAATCCAGACTCATCCTCCTGCCTCACCGGCGGGCCGCCGCCCGGGCGGACGCCGCAGGCTTTCGACGGCCACCAGCCCGAACGCTGCCGTCCCGAGGCCCCGGAAAACCATCGCCGCCACCAGGGCGGCATCAACCCCGGCCAGGTCGCTGATGGCCCCGAGCAGGGGCGGCCCCACCACCAGCCCGACGTCCGCCAGGGTCCGGTAAAGGGCCAGGGCCAGGCTGAGGAGGGCCGGTGCGGCGATATCCGAAACGTACGCCGCCGACGCCGGCCCGCTCAGGCCCGAACCGAGCCCGAGCAGCAGGCTGCCGGCCCAGAACCGGGCCGGTGGACCCTCGATTGATAGCAAAAAAAGGCCCAGGGTGTCCAGCAGGCTACCGGGCACAATGGACGCCTTCCGGCCCAGCCGGTCGGAAATGAAGCCGCCGACCGGGATGGTGAGCAGGTTCATCGCGGCAACCGCTCCGAAGAGGATGCCCAGCTCGGCCGGGCTCAGCCCGAACCGGTCCCGGCCGATGACGGCCAGGAGGGTTTGCTGGACGCCGCCCCGGGTGAAGAAAACGCCGAACGCGATCAGGCTTATCAGCACGAAGTTGCGGTTCCGCAACAGCCGCGTCAGGCTCCCGGCTCCGCTCCCGCCCGCCGTTGCCGGACCGCCGGCGGAGGCCGGCCGGGACTCCGGCACGTAGAGGAGGACCCAGACGGCAGCGGCGGCACCCGCCAGGCCGACGGCGAAAAACGGCGCCCGCAGGCCCAGCAGGTCGGCCAGAAACCCGCCCGGAACCGGGCCCAGGGTGATACCCAGCAAAAAGCAGCTCTGATAGACGCTCATGTACCGGCCCCGGGTCGCCGGCGTGCTCACATCGGCCACGTACGTGAGGGCAGACGTGATAAACAGGGCCGACCCGACCCCGTTAAGCATCCGGGCGCCGACCAGGTGCTCAAAGCTGGCGGCCAGGCCCGAAAGGATGCCGCCCACGGCCGATACGGCGGCCCCGAAAAAGAGGACGCGGCGCCGGCCGAGCCGGCCGGCCAGAATCCCGGCCGGCAGGTTGGCGAGCAAACGGGCAATACCGAAGCCGGCGACCAGCAGGCCGACCAGGGAGAGTGAAACCCCGAAGCTCTGGGCGTAGAGGGGCAGGACCGGGCTGACGATACCGTGGGAGACCGTCATGAGGGCGGTTGCCACCCCGAGCCCCAGGACCCGCAGAAAGGTCGGGTCAAAACGCCCCGGTCCGACCTTCAACTTCCGAGCATGCCCTGAGCGGTCAGGATTTGCCGAACAATCTCCAGGTGGAATCCGACCCGACGGCTGAGCGGGAGCTGGGTTGACGTCTCAATCAACACCGTAATGAGGGGCGGGTATGTCCGGGCAAGCATGTTCGTGCTCGTTCCGCCGTAGCCACCCTGGCGCTCGCTCGGGAGGGGCGTCGGTGGGCTGTTCGGGGGCGGTGGGGAACCGCCGGGGCGGCCGAAAACGAGCAGGCTGAACTGCTCCTTGCCGACCAGCCGGGCATTTAGCCGGTCGACGATGGGACTGAGGAGGTCGACGGCCTGGGGCTTGTTCGCTACGGCCACCGTCTGGCCCAGGAAGGCCGTGCTTGGGCAAACCCGATCCTGGTAAAATCCCCAGGATTCGTGCAGGTCAATAAAGACCTGCACCCGGTACTCGCCGACCAGCCGGGTTATCTCCCAGGCGAGCCGCTCCATGGGCAGCCCATCCGGCCGGCCCGGGTAGAGCCGGTTCAGGTCGCCCAGCTCGGGGAAAGTCCGGACGAAGTGGTCGATGGCAACCGTGTTTGCCCGGGGAATGACCAGGAACCGGCCCCGGTCTGGCACCAGGTTGGCCAGCTGTTCGGCGGCCGTCCAGCCGGCAGGCTCGTTCCCGTGGGTGCCGCCGACAACCATTACGGCGGGTCCGGGTTCGGGCCCGGTGTTAATATAAACCGTGGTTTCGTACGGCTCGCCGGGCAATAAGGGCCGGACTTCGGTGCCCGGCTCCCAGCGAACAACCGGCGGTTCGGGGATGGGGGCGGCGGCCGGGGTCGCCTCCGGGACCGGCTCCGAGGGTTCGGGGGTCCCGGCCGGCGACGGCTCGTCCGCCACGGCCGGCAGGGCCACCACAAGGGCAACTGCCGCCAGCAGGGCGATAACAAGGCGAGGCGCCATCACCAGAATCATAAGGTCTTCGAAGGGGGTCAGACAACTATGACCGCAACCGGTCCTCAGGCCCGAACGGTCCGGGTTCCGGCCGACCGGCTCCGGGCGTTCTGCCGGACGGCCCTCGAGCGGGCCGGCCTTTCGGCCGCGGACGCCGACCTGGTCGCCGAGACCCTGGTGGAGGCCGACCTGCGGGGGGTCCATTCCCACGGCCTGATCCTGCTCGTCCGCTACTGCCGGGGCCTTGTCCGGGGCTACGTCAACCCCAGACCCCGGGTCCGGGTTGAGGCCCGGGCCGGGGCCACCGCCCGGATCAACGGCGATAACGGCCTCGGCCAGATCCCGTCGGTTCAGGCGATGGACCTGGCCATCGAGCTGGCCGAAACCTACGGGGTCGGGACGGTGGTGGTCCGCAACAGCAACCACTTCGGGGCGGCCGCCTACTACGCCATGCGGGCCCTGCCCCACCGGATGGTCGGGTTTGCCACGACCAATGCGCCCCCGGTCATGCCCCTCTTCGGCGGCCGGGATCCGGTCGTCGGCAACAATCCCCTCTGCTGGGCAATTCCGGCAGGGGAAGAGCCGCCCATCGTGCTGGATATGGCCTGCTCGGCGTCATCCCGGGGCAAGATCCGGGTGCTGGCCCAGCGGGGGGAGCCGATTCCGGAAGGCTGGGCCCTGGATGCCGAGGGCCGGCCGACGACCAACCCGATCGCGGCCCTGGACGGGGTGATGCTGCCGGCCGGCGGGTATAAAGGGGCCGGCCTAGCCGTGGTCATGGAGGCCCTGGCCGGGGGCTTAAGCGGTGCCCGGTTCGGGTTCGAGATTGCGACCCACACCGTCCACGCCGGGGACCCCCAGGACTCGTGGCAGGTGGGGCACCTCTTTCAGGCGATTCGGATTGAAAGCTTCCTCCCCTACGAGGAGTTTACGGCCCGGGTGGACCGGCTCATCAGGCACCTGCGTTCGTGCCGGCCGGCGCCCGGGGCCGACCGGATTTACCTCCCCGGCGAGGTCGAGCACCTGCACCGGGCCGATGCGGTCATAAACGGGATCCCCTTCGAAGAGTCGGACCTGCACTGGGCCAGGGTGGTTGCCGAGGAGCTCGGCATTGAGCCTTTGAAGGTCGACTAATCGGGCCGCCGGACCCGGGCCATCCGGTAGGCGTCGACGAATTTGCCGGCCCGGTAGCCGAAGGCGGCGGCCGTGCCCTCGACAACGAACCCGAACTTTTTGTAGAGCCGAATCGCCGGCTCGTTATCGACCCAGACGTCCAGCTCAACCCGAAGCAGGTTGAGCCAGTTGTCGGCAAGGTCGAGGGCGGCCGCCATCAGGGCGGTGCCGACCCCTTTACCCTGCCAGTCGTCCCGGACGGCCATGACAATCTCCCCGACGTGGCGGCGCCGGGGAAAGTTCGGGAACGTGAAGAGGGTCAAAACCCCAACAACCTCATCCCCGGCGCACGCCACGAGCGTGTAGGTGCCTTCGGGGGCCTCGGCCAGCCGCTTGCGCCACCGCTCCGCCGAAGGAAAAGGCAACTGCATGGTGCCCCAGACGGCCCGGGGTCCCTCGTATACCCGGCGGACGGCCTCGTAGTCGGCCGGCTCGGCGTGCCGAATCCGAATGGGTGCGCTCACCTTTGGACAGTAGATTGTATACTTACTTTACGGATTTGCGGCCCGTCCCCTCAGTCGCCCAAACCGGCGCCACAACCCGAACCCCAGCCCGGCCGGCACCCAGACCCACCAGAGAAACACCACCGCCTGCACCGCAACGTCGGCGACCCGGCTCAGAAACACCAGCGACCGGTTCCAGGCCGAAACAATCGCCTGCACCGGGTCCCAGGTTGGGCCCTCCTGGGCGGCTGCGGCCGCTTCGGTCAGGATGATGGTTATTGCCGCCATGTCGCTCTGACGGCGCAGAAATTCGATGCGTCCCTGGAGTCGCTCAATCTGGGCCCGGACTTCGTCAAGCCGCTGGCGGACTTTGAGAATCTCGTCCACCGTCCGGGCCTGCTGAAGGAGGGCCAGGTACTGGGCCTCCACGGCCTGGAGGTTGCGGAGCTGGGCCGAAAGGTCTGAGAACTCCTCAGTAACGTCCCGGGAGTTGAGCTGTTCGCCTTTCACCTTCACCCCGACGGCCCGGAGCTGTTCGAGGGTCCGGTTGAGGTCGGCGGCCGGCACCCGGATGGTGACCTGAGCCTGGTTTTCGCCGACGTTCGAAGAGACCACGAAGCCACCGGCGGCCTGGGCGACCTGCTCGATGCGGGCCAGGGCCAGCCGGACCCGCTCGACCTCGAGCTGGAGGGTCACGTTGTAGATAATCATCCGGTCGATCAGCTGGGCTTGGGCGGCGTGGTCGGCCTGACCGCCCCCGGGAACCGGCTGGGCTATGCGGGGCATGTCAGCACCCACCCCCGGCGCGGAAGGAACCGCGCCGCCCGGCTGCGGCCGGACCAGGGCGCCGGAACCTCCGGCCGTCTCCGGCAGGCGGGGACGCAGGAGCGCCGCCCCCACCGCCAGCCCGATGATAACAACCGCTGCCAGCAAGACGAGTCCGAGCCTGCGCATTCTCTGAACCTCCGGTTGGTCTTCTCGTTTATAAGACGTTTGACGACGCCGAAAAGTTCCCGAGCACCCTTGAATCCGGGACTGCCCTCGCCCTAGACTCTTGCAGGTTGTCTGAGGCGATGCGGGCCGTCGACCTCATCTCGAAAAAGCGGGCCGGAGCTGAGCTCAGCCCCGCCGAAATCGACTTCCTGGTTTCGGGCTACACCCGGGACGAAATCCCCGACTATCAGATGGCCGCCTTCCTGATGGCCGTCTGCTGGCGGGGTATGACCCGGGCCGAGACGTTCGCCCTGACCGACGCAATGGTCCGGAGCGGCCGCCGCCTCGACCTTTCGGCCTTCGGGACGGTCGCCGACAAGCACAGCACCGGCGGGGTCGGCGATAAGGTCAGCCTGGTGGTGGTCCCCCTGGTGGCCGCCCTCGGGGTGCCGGTGGCCAAGATGTCGGGCCGGGGCCTGGGCCACACCGGGGGCACCCTTGATAAGCTCGAGTCTTTCCCGGGCCTTAAGGTCGAGCTTTCCGAGCGGGAGTTTCTCGACCAGCTGGGCAGAATCGGCCTGGTCATCGCCGGCCAGAGCCCCGAGCTGGCCCCGGCCGACGCGAAAATCTACGCCCTGCGGGATGCGACCGCCACCGTAGACTCGATTCCGCTGATCGCCGCCAGCATCATGAGCAAGAAGCTGGCGGCCGGCGCCCCGGTCATCGTCCTGGACGTGAAGGTCGGCAACGGGGCGTTCATGCGCCGCCGGGCCCAGGCCGAGCGGCTCGCCCGGCTCCTGGTCGAGATCGGGCAGGCGGCCGGCCGGAAGGTCCAGGCCGTCCTTACCGACATGAGCCAGCCCCTGGGCCGGGCGGTCGGCAATGCCCTCGAGGTCAAAGAGGCGGTCTCGGCTCTGCGAGGCGAGGGCCCGCCCGACCTGGCCGAAGTGTGCGTCGAACTGGCCGGCCGGATGCTCTGGCTTGCCGGCCGCTACCCGGACCTTCAGTCCGCCCGGCGGGCGGCCCGGGCCGTGCTGGCCGAGGGGTCGGCCCTGGGCAAGCTGGCCGACCTGGTGGCGGCCCAGGGCGGGGACCCGGCCCTGGTCTGGGAGCCAGACCGGCTGCCGAAGGTCCCGGTGCGCCGGACGATAACGGCCCGGGAGGCGGGCTATCTTACCCGGCTGGATGCCCGGGTAGTCGGCGAGGCGGCGGTAAGGCTTGGGGCGGGCCGGGCCAAGAAGGGCGACCCGGTGGACCACCGGGTCGGGTTCGTCTTCTACCGGAAGCGGGGCGATTGGGTCTCGCCGGGCGAGCCCCTCTTCGAGGTCCACGCCCGCACCGAATCGGAGGCCGAGCTGGCCGCGGCGGCGGTGCTGGATGCCCTGACCATCGGGGAGCGGCGGCCGGCGGCCCGGCCGGTCGTCCTCGGAACCGTCGAGGCCGGAAGGCCGGTCTAGGGCTGGCGTTCGACCCAGCCGGCGTACGCCCAGCCCATCTGCCCGGTGGCGACTACTTTAACCTTGTACCACTTGGCCGGGGATTCGAGGTTCTGGTCGAGGACCTCGCCGGCCTTGCTGTCGTGGAGCTCGAGCCTGGCCCCCATCGGCACGAATGCCAGCCGCTCGGCCCCGGTGGCCGCGTCGGCCCGCAGCCAGAAGTCGATTTTCGCCGTCGCCGCGTAAGGCGGGCCGGCCGTCTGGGCACCACGGGAGCCCCCCAGGCCGGAGATGGCCACAAAGCCGGCAATTATCAGCGCAAAGCTGAGCACCACCAGGCCGATCAGGCCGTAGACCCGCATCGAGTGTCGCCTCCGAACCCGGTGAACTTCCGGCGGAACCCCGGTGGTCCGGACGGTTGCCGGCTGCCAGTAATCGGTGTGGAGCATCTGGACGCACCGGTGGTCATACTGGTCCACCAGGGCCAGCTCCCGCTCGCCCCGGAGCAGGGGATGCCGGCACCAGCCCTTACCCCTCAGGGGCGACGGGTCGTAAAAATAACAGGTCCCGCACCGCCGGCGGGCGGGCTGGGACGGCGCTTCAGGTAGCTGTGCCGGTTCGGCCACGTTACCTCCTGTCGCCGCCCAAGTTTAACCGATCTGCTAGCTGCTTTCAAGTCCGCGCAACGCCCAGGAAAGGACCAGGCTCACGACGCTCACCACCAGGGCCCCGAGGAATGCCGCCAGGAAGTCCCGTACACTGAACCCGAGGCCGAGGGCCCGGGCAACCTCGGCCGTAAGCCAGAACATGACCCCATTAATCACCAGGGTAAAGAGGCCCAGGGTAAGCCAGTTTATCAGGCAGGTTACGAACAGGGCCAGGGGCCGGATGAACGCGTTTACGAGGCCGAAAATCAGGGCCACCAGGAGCACCGTCTCCGGCCGGTTCAGGTCGAGCTCGATGCCGGGCACAATTCGGGCGGCGGCCACCAGGCTGACAGCATTTAACACGAGCCGAATCAGAAACGGCCGAATCACCGCCTTATTGTAGCCATTTAAACATCCGGTCGAGCAGCCGCCAGGTTTGGAACCCCCACTCGCCGGGGAGCCCAAACCGGTCCGGGTCGGCCACCACCTGAACGGTTACCGCCCGGCCGGGCCTGACCCGCCCGACAGTTGCCCGGATGAAATCACCCCCGAGGATTTCGGGCATCTCCGGGGCGACCCAGACCATCAGCCGCGGCCGCCGGCCGAACAATGGCCGGTCGACCCGCCCAAACCCGAGGAGCCGGTCGTCAACCTCACAAACCCAGCTCCGGATTTGTCGGCCGTAAAGGAGCAGGTCGGCCGGCCTCAGCGCTCCCAGCAAGGCCCCAACCTGCCACTCCATTACCCGCAGCCGCCGGAGCGCCCCGGCGTTCAGGGTCGGGAACTCCCGGCGGCCCAGCCAGTTCCGGAACCCCCACGGCCGGATGTTCGGGCTGCGCACGGGCGGCACTTCGGGGGCCTGGCCCCGGTATTCGACGAGCCGTTCGAGAAGTTCAAAGCCCAGACTTACGTAAAGATTGCGGGCGGCAACGTTATCGGTCTCGACGTCCAGCACGGCCACCTCGCCCCCGGCCAGGCGGACCCGGTCCAGGGCGAGGGTCATGAGCTGGCGGGCGATGCCGCGACGCCGGTAGCCCGGGTGGACGGCGACGTTGAAGATGAGCCAGACCCGGGGCAGGTAGGGGAGCCGGGCAAAGTTAACGTTGCCCACCACCCGCCCGGCCTCCTCCCAGACGATTCCGGGCCAGACCTCCCGCAGAACGGCCTCAAAAGGGGTAAGCAGGGGGCCAAGGTACGCCAGCAGGCGCAGGTCCCGGAACCTGGCCGCCTCCTCACCGAATGCCAGCCCCATCAGGTCGAGGACACTGCCCAGGTCGCGGCCGAGCCGGAACGGTCGGGGTCCCTGGCGGTTAACCGGGTCGATGACGGTCAACCGACCGATTCCCCACCGGCCGGGCTCAGGGCCCGGAGGCGGCTGAGCAGGTTCGCCATCTCCAGGGCGGTGAGGGCAGCCTCGGCACCCCGGTTCCCGACCTTGCCCCCGGCCCGTTCCAGGGCCTGCTCCTGGGTGTCGGCCGTTACCACCCCGAAGGCCACCGGCAGGCCGCAGTCCAGGGCCACCCGGCCGATGCCGGCGGCCGCCTGGGAGGCGACGTATTCGAAGTGGGGCGTCGCCCCCCGGATCACCGCCCCCAGGCAGATGATGGCCGAGAACCGGCCGGTCCCGGCCAGGGCCCGGGCGGCCACCGGCAGCTCAAAGGACCCGGGCACCCAGGCCACCTCGATATCCTCGGGCCGAACGCCGTGGCGGGTCAGGGCGTCGATGGCCCCTTCCAGGAGCCGGCGGGTCACCAGCTCGTTAAACCGGGCGACGACGATGCCGAACCGCTGACCGTTGCCCGCAAGTTCGCCGTGGTGTTCCCGAATCACCACTTAACCTCCTAAAGCAGGTGGCCGAGACGCTCTTTCTTGGTCCGCAGGTAGCGGGCATTATGCGGGTTGCTCTGGATGATGAGGGGCACCCGCTCCACCACCTCGATGCCGGCCTCCTCCAGGTCGTCCAGCTTGGCCGGGTTGTTCGTAAGCAGCCTGATCCGCCGGATGCCCAGGTCCCGAAGGATGCTGGCCGCCACCGAGTACTCCCGCAGGTCGGCCCCGAACCCTAACGCTAAATTGGCGTCCACCGTATCGAGACCCCGCTCCTGCAGGTGATAGGCCATAATCTTGTTTTCCAGGCCGATGCCCCGGCCCTCCTGCCGAAGATAAATCAGGACCCCGAACCCGGCCGCGCCGATGAGCCGCAACGCCTCGTCAAGCTGCTCGCCGCAGTCGCAGCGTAGGCTCCCGAAGACGTCCCCCGTAAGGCACTCCGAGTGAATCCGAACCAGGGCCGGCCGACCGGCGCCGCCTCCGGCAGCCCCCCGCACCAGGGCGATGTGGGTCCGGCCGTCATAAAGGCCCTCATAGGCCACCACCTTAAACTCCCCGAATGCCGTCGGCAGGCCCGCCTCGGCCACCCGCCGCACCAGCGGCTCCCGCCGCCTCCGGTAGGCCGCAATCTGGGCCACCGAGACGATCTTGAGCCCGTGCTGGGCCGCAAACGCCTCCAGATAGGGCAGCCGGGCCATCGTCCCGTCCGGAGCCATCACCTCGCAGATGACCGCCGCCGGGTAAAGGCCGGCAAGCCTGGCCAGGTCCACGGCCGCCTCCGTCTGCCCCGGCCGGACGAGGACCCCGCCCTCCCGGTAGCGCAGGGGGAAGAGGTGGCCGGGCCGGGCAAAGTCCTCCGGCCGCGCCTTCGGGTCGATGAGGGCCCGGACGGTAGCCGCCCGGTCGTAGGCCGAAATCCCGGTGGTGGTCCCGTGTTTGTAGTCGACCGAGACCGTAAACGCCGTCCCGAACGTGGCATCATTTTCGGCCGGGGGCACCATCAGCGGAATCTTAAGCTCCTCAAGCCGCTCCCCCAGCATCGGCATGCAGATAAGACCCCGGCCATAGGTGGCCATGAAGTTTATCGCCTCCGGGGTCACCTTCTCGGCGGCGATAGCCAGGTCGCCCTCGTTTTCCCGGTGCTCGTCGTCGACGATAATGACGAACCGGCCGGCCCGGAACTCCGCAATGGCTTCTTCGACGGTGGCAAACGGCATCGTCTTCCCTCCTAGCTTACTTGCCGGGCCCCAGGCGCCCGGACTCTTCAAGGAGCCGCTCGATGTAGCGGCCGATGATGTCCGTCTCGATGTTCACCAGCTCGCCGGGCCCCTTCTGGCCCAGGGCCGTGTGCCGGCGGGTGAACGGGATAAGCATCACCGAAAAGGTATCGGCGTCGGCCTCGATAACCGTCAGGCTTACGCCGTCCACGGCGATGAACCCCTTCGGCACAATGTAGCGGCCCAGGCCCGGCGGCACCGAAAACCGGAAGTTGAGGGCTTCGCCGTCCGGCTCAACCGCCAGGATTCTGGCGGTGGCCTCCACGTGGCCCTGGACCAGGTGTCCCCCGAGCCGGCCGCCCACCGGGACCGCCCGCTCGAGATTCACCCGGTCACCTGGCCGCAGCAGGCCCAGGTTCGTCCGCCGCCGGGTCTCCGGGCTCACCTCGACCATGAAGCTCCGGTCGTCCCGCCCGACGACGGTCAGGCAGGCCCCGTTCACGGCGATGCTGTCGCCAACCTTAAGGTCCGAAAGGACCGTCCGGGCCCCGACGGTAAGCCGGGGCGGCTCGTGGGCCAGGACGGTTCCGACCTCCTCAACGATGCCGGTAAACATGACCGGATATCCCGGATTCTTCAAGACCGGCCGCCGACCAGGCCGGACGCCCGCTTACTAGCAAGTCCTCGCCGAGGCGCTCGATTTCGACCCCTTCGAGCCGGACGGCATCGGCCATCCGGGGCCGGCCCGACCCGCCGACCGGTCCGGGCGCCTCGGCGCCCCCGATGAGCTTCGGGGCAACGAAGGCTAGGACCCGGTCAATGAGACCCAAATCGAAAAGGCTTCCAAGGAGCCGGCCCCCACCCTCAACCAGCAGCCAGGCGACCTGCCGGCGCCCAAGTTCGGCCATGAGGGCTTCCAGGTCGACCCGGCCGCCGGCCGCCGGCAGGATGAGCACTTCGGCCCCCCGGGCCTTGAAGGCTTCGAGCTTCTCGGGGTCGGCCAGGGGCGTGGCGGCAATCAGGGTCGGGGCCGTCCCATCGAGGACCCTCGCCGCCGGGGGCGTCCGGCCCCGGGAGTCCACCACGACCCGCAGCGGCTGGCGGGTCGGTGGCGGCCCGCCGAATTCTTCGGGCCGGGCGGTGAGGGCCGGGTCGTCGGCCAGGACGGTGCCGACCCCAACCACCACAGCATCGACCTGGGCCCGGAGCCGATGGACATAAGCCCGGGCCGCCGGGCCGGTAACCCAGCGGCTATCGCCGGTGCGGGCGGCGACCTTGCCGTCCAGGGTCATGGCGTACTTGGCCAGGACGAAGGGTCGCCCGGTGGTTATGTATTTAAAAAACCACTCGTTGAGGCGGCGGGCCTCGGCCTCGTGCTCGCCGACAACGACCCGAATTCCCCGGTCGATGAGGGCCCGCACGCCCCGGCCGTTAACCAGGGGATTCGGGTCAAGGGTTGCGACGTGGACCTCGGCGATGCCGGCCTCGATGATGGCATCCGTGCAGGGCGGGGTGCGCCCCTGGTGACAGCACGGCTCGAGGGTCACGTAGAGGGTTGCGCCCCGGGCCAGCCCGCCGGCCTCGGCCAACGCGACCCGCTCGGCGTGGGGCCCGCCGACCGGCCGGGTTGCGCCCCGGCCGACGACCCGGCCGTCCCGCACGACAACGGCGCCCACAGCCGGGTTCGGGCTGGTTGTGCCCAGGACCCGGCGGGCCAGCTCTAAAGCCTCGGCCATAAAATCAGGCTGCATCGGTTTTCACCCTTTAAAACTTTGGGCCTGAAGGCAGGTGCCCTCAGGCCCAGATCGACCTTTCCGGTCACCCCACCTGCCTTCTCCCATCCGGACTGTACCGTCGGCCCCGGAATCGCACCGGGTCCACCCGCCAGAGGCGGGGTCGCGGGCTTTTGTCTCACCGCCGGTCGGGAATTGGCCGGGCATTCAGGCTCCGGCCTCACCCTGCCCCGAAGGACCGATGGGTGTCCCAGTATTCGATTGTTCGTTCAGATTCTAGCACAGGTCGGCCTTTCCGGGCGGCGACCTGTCCGGGATTAAGGCCCGGGTTGCCCTGGCGTCTGCCCTCGGCGCCGGCTGGCCGGCTGAGCAGGTTCGGGCGTATTTTGGGGCGGTGGCGGCCGGCGACGAAGCCGTGGCCGGCAGCCGGGCTTGACCGCTGGCGAGTCTGCTTGACAGGCACCGGATATGGTATGCTAGATTAAGCTAACAACTCAATAAAGGCTAGGCCCTCATCAAGAGCGGTGGAGGGAGACGGCCCGATGAAGCCCGGCAACCGTCCGGGGTCCGGGCCTGGCCGGCAGGACAACGTCCCACTGTCCTGAGCGGCGGGCCTGAAGATGCCCGGAAAAGGTGCCAACTCCGGTCCGGCCCGCAAGGGTCGGACGAGATGAGAGGCCCGGCTCCGCACAGATTTTTCTGAGCGGTTCTCGGTTCCTCAAAGTTCCCAAGCCGTCAACGTAAGCCATAGCCGCCGGGTTTAAGGCCGGTGGTTAACCCGGCCCAGACTATGCCTGTGGCCGGACGCCGGCCAGCAGGGGGCGCATAGCCGCATCTTCAGAAAGGAGGTTGCCAAAATGGGTTTTGCCCAAAGCCTGCGCTGTCGGGAATGCGGGACCGAGTATCCCCTCGACGCCCGTTACGTCTGCACCGAGTGTTTCGGACCCCTCGAGGTCACCTATGACCTGGATGCGCTCCGGCGCGTCCTGACCCGGGACCGCATTCAGAATGGCCCCCATTCCCTCTGGCGCTACCGCGACCTTCTGCCCGTCGCCGACGGCCCCGTCGTGGACATGCACGCCGGCTTTACGCCCCTGCTGAAGGCCGAGAACCTCGGCCGCAAGCTCGGCCTCAAAAACCTCTACATCAAGAACGACGCCGTGAACCCCACTTACTCGTTTAAGGACCGGCCGGTGGCCGTGGCTGCCACCAAGGCCCTGGAGTTCGGGTTCAATACCCTGGCCTGCGCTTCCACCGGCAACCTGGCCGCCAGCGTCGCCGCCCACGCCGCCAGGGCCGGCCTGAACTGCTTCGTCTTCATCCCGGCCGACCTGGAGGCCGGCAAAGTCGTCAACATGGCCGTCTACGGCGCCACCCTCGTCCCGGTGCGGGGCTCTTACGACCAGGTCAACCGCCTCTGCACCGAGCTGGCCGACCGCCACGGCTGGGCATTTGTCAACATCAACCTGCGGCCGTACTACGCCGAAGGGAGCAAGACCCTCGGCTTCGAAATTGCCGAACAGCTCGGCTGGCGGGCGCCCGACGCCTGCGTCGTGCCCGTCGCCTCAGGCGCCCTCTTCACCAAGGTCGCCAAGGGCCTCAGCGAGCTGGCCGCCGTGGGCCTGGTCGAACCGAGGCCCGTTCGGATGTATGCGGCCCAGGCCGCCGGGAGCGGCCCGGTGGCTGAGGCCTACGCCCGGCGGAGCCTGGAGGTCCGGCCGGTGAAGCCGAATACCATTGCCAAGTCCCTGGCCATCGGCGACCCGGCCGACGGCTATTACGTCCTGAAGCTCATCTATGAAACCGGCGGGGCGGCGGTGGGGGTTTCGGACGAGGAGGTCGTGGCCGGCATCAAGCTCCTGGCCGAAACCGAGGGCATCTTCACCGAGACGGCCGGGGGCGTGACCGTCGCCACCCTCAAGCGGCTGGCCGAGGCCGGGGCGTTCCGGCCGGGCGAGGTGGTGGTTGCGTTCATCACCGGTAACGGCCTCAAAACCCAGGAGGCCGTTGCCGGCACGCTGACCGTGCCTGACGCCATCGAACCCACCGTCGCCGCCTTTGAAGCCGCGTTCGGCCACACCCTCTCGGCCGCGCTGGCAAGACGCTAACCATTTGCCGGAGGAGTCCCAGCATGGTTACGGTTCGGATTCCGACGCCGCTGCGGACCTTGAGCGGCGGACAGTCAGAAGTCAAAATTTCCGCCGGGACGCTCCGCCAGTGTATCGAGGAGCTGGAGGCCCGCTTCCCGGGGTTTAAGGCCCGGATTTGTGAGGATTCGGGGGGCGTTCGCCGGTTTATAAACATCTTCGTTAACGGCGAGGATATCCGGTTCTTAAGCGGACTCGATACCCCCCTTAAGCCCGGCGACGAGGTGACCATTATCCCGTCGATGGCCGGGGGCTGAACCGGGTGGCCGGCCGGGTCTACCAGGTCGTCACCTGCTTTCTCATTCACCGGGACCCGGACGGCGACCGGGTTCTGCTTTTGCGCCGGAGCCAGCAGGTCGGTACCTACCGGGGCCGCTGGGCCGGGGTGAGCGGCTACCTCGAGGCCTCCGACCCCTTAGAACAGGCCTACACCGAGCTTTGGGAGGAAACTGGCCTGGGCCGCGACCAGGTCCGGCTGCTGGCGGCCTGCGGGGCCTTCGATGTTTACGACCCGGACCTTGACCGCCACTGGCGGGTCCACCTCTTCATGTTCGAGGTTCCTGACCCGGCCCTGGTCCGGACCGACTGGGAGCACACCGAGGCCCGCTGGGTAAGGCCCGCAGAGGTGGCCAGCTACGAAACCGTACCGGGCCTGGCCGAAGGCTTAAGGCGTTGCTACGGGGCTCTTCAGAACCGGCCGGTCAGTCGGGGCGGGTGAGGGCCCGCAGGTGGGCCGTCTCGTTGAAGCTGACCAGGGCCGGCGGCCGGCGGCCAAAGTCGATGCGGGAAACCCCGCCGCACTCGGTCCGGAGCTGCCGGATGCAGCGGAGGTCCAGGTCCAGGGCCCGGACAACAATCGTCAACAGCGCAAACCCGTGGGTCACGACGACCACCGTCTGCCCCGGGTGCCCCCGAACAATCTCGGCGACGGCGCCCCAGGTCCGGTCCGCCAGCTCGGCGATGGTCTCGCCGCCGGGCATCCGCACCCTTTCGGGGTCCTCCAACCAGGCCGCCCAAAACTCCCGAAAGGTTTCCCGCATCTCGTCGACGCTCAGGCCCTCAAGCTCACCCTGGTCGAGTTCCCGGAGCCCAGAGACCAGGTGCACCGGCAGGCCGTGGGGGCGGGCGATAATCTCGGCCGTCTCGGCGGCCCGCCGAAGCGGACTCGAATAGACGGCCGCCACCGGCTCGGCGGCCAGCAGCCCCGCCACGGCTTCGGCCTGGCGGCGGCCGGCCTCGCTTAAAGGCACGTCGGTCTTTCCCTGGATGCGCCGCTCGGCGTTCCAGTCGGTCTGGCAGTGGCGAACCAGAATCAGCCGGGCGATCGGGGCACCTCCGGTGGGCCGGTTACCGACTAAAGTATACTCGTGCGGACAATTTTCCGGGATTTCGGAGGGACCGCATGCCGGCGCATTTTATTGACTCGGCCCTGTGGGGCGACCTCTTCTCGACCGCTGAGCTCCGGGCGATTTTTGACGACCGGGCCTACGTCCAGCGCCTCCTGGATGTCGAAGCCGCCCTGGCCGAAGCCGAGGCGGAGCTGGGCGTCATCCCGGCCGCGGCGGCTGCCGAGATCCGGGCAAAGGCCCGGGTTGAAAACATTGACCTGGCGGCCATAAAGGCCGAGTTTGACCGGACCCGCCACCAGATCATGCCGGTAGTCCACGCCCTGGCCCGGGCTTGCGGGGACGGGGCCGGTGAATATGTCCACTGGGGCGCCACCACCCAGGACATCGTCGACACGGCCACCGTCCTGCAGGTCAGGGACGCCGTCCGGGTCTTTTACCGGGACCTTCGGGAAATCGAGGCCGAGCTCATCCGGCTGGCCGAAACCCACGCCGCCACCCTGATGGCCGGCCGAACCCACGGCCAGCAGGCCCTGCCCGTAACCCTGGGCTATAAGCTGGCGGTCTGGGCCGCCGAGGTCCGCCGGCACATCGAGCGGCTTAAGGCGGCCGCTCCCAGAATTCTGGTCGGCCAGCTCGGCGGGGCGGTCGGAACCTTCGCGTCGTTCGGCCCCCTCGGGCCCGAAATCCAGCGGCGGATGCTCGCAAAGCTCGGCCTCGGGGTGCCCGAGATTTGCTGGCACTCGGCCCGGGACCGCTTCGCCGAACTTAACTGCCTGCTCGGCCTCATCGCCACGACCCTTTACAAGGTCGGGAACGAAGTCTACCAGCTTCAGAAGACCGAGCTTGATGAGCTCGAGGAGCCGTTCACGCCGGGGAAGGTCGGCAGCAGCACCATGCCCCACAAGCGCAACCCGGCCCTGGCCGAGAATTTAAAGGCCGTCACCGACAAGGTCCGACACAATGTTGCCCAGGCCCTGGCGGCTGCCTCGCCCGAGCACGAGCGGGATGCGGCCGCCTGGTGGGCCGAGCGGCTCACCCTGGTCGAGAACTGTCTGCTGATGGGGGCGGCCCTCTGGCGGACCAGGCAGCTCCTCGCCGGCCTTACGGTCCGGCCCGAGCGGATGGCCAGGAACTTAAAAGCTTTGGGCGACCTGCTCCTGTCGGAGGCGGTGATGCTTAAAGCGGCCGAAAAACTCGGTCGGCAGACGGCCCACGACGTCGTCTACCGGGCGGCAATGCGGGCCTACGAGCGGGACGGGTCCCTCAAAGCCGAGCTTCTGGCCGAGCCGGAACTGGCAGGCGTCTTTACCGGGGCCGACCTTGACCGGCTCCTGGACCCGGCGGGATATATCGGCCTGGCGCCCGGGATTGTGGCCGAGGTGGTCGGGCAAATCCGGGCCGCCCGGGCCGCCGACCCGGAAACCCTTTAGCCGCCGGCCGCTTGCCGTTCCGAAAGGGCCCGCAGGTAATCGGCCACTTCCAGGGCCCGCCGCCGGCAGGCAGCAATAACCCCGGCGCCCTCCTCCCCGGCGGGCCGCCGGACAAAACTTTCAAGCTCGGCCAGGAGCCGGCGGGCCCGGTCCGCAACCGCGGCCGGGTCCGGCCGGAACGCCTGGAGCTTGCGGGGGCCCTCCCAGCCGCCCTCGGCGAAGTACCAGTCCTTAAACCCGCCAAGACACCCGGCCCGAATTAGCAAAAATCCAAGCTCCGTCGCGGCCGGCGGCACCCCGAGGGCCAGGGCCCGGGCGGTCTCCTGCCAGCGGGGGTTGGCATACTCGACCATCAGCGACCCGCCGGGCGGCAGGACCGCGGCCAGCCGGGCGAGCAGCGGCTCGATGAGGCCCTCGGCGTCAAGGTCGACCGGCTCACCGGCCCCGGACGTCCCCACCAGGACCGGCTTAAAATCGAGCCAGTCGACCTCCACCCACGTTTCGGCCGGCCGGCGGCCGGGCCGAAACACCCCGACGAGAAACGGCTCTTGGGTCATCCGCCCGTCGGGCCCGGCGAGCCGCAGGCCGAACGTCTGGGCCCCGGTCCGGGTCGGCGGCCCGGTCAGAACCCGGAGCCGGTACCGGCCGAGGGGCGCCCCGGCAAGGGCGGCCAGCGGGTGGGCCGCGTCCTCTAGCTGCTGCCAGGCCATGCCGCTTTATGATACCGCCTTTAACCACGGGCGGGCCGGCGAGGCCAACTCAAGGGCAGACCCGGCCAACCGGGTCACTCGTAGCGCAGGGCTGCCAGGATGTCCAGCCGGGCTGCCCGCCGGGCCGGTAGCAGGGCGCCCAGGACGCCGACCGCCAGTCCGACCAGGACGGTCAGGCCAATGCCCGCGGCAGGGAACCGGTAGGGCAGCACGAAGCCGGCACTCTGAAACAACCCAACCAGGGCGTACTCGAGCCACAGGCCGGTGGGGATACCGAAGACGATTCCCAGGGCCGAAAGGAGCAGGCCCTCGGCAACCACTACCCGGGTCACCTGTGAGCGGGCCGCCCCGATTGCCCTAAGGACCCCGATTTCACGGACCCGCTCCAGCACATTGATAAGCAGCGTGCTGGTCAGCCCCAAAACCATGGGCACGGCAAAGGCAAGGAAAAGCAGGTAGAAAATCGTGAGGCTCTGTTCCATGGCATCGAGCTGGAACCGGCGGAACGACTCGTAATCGAGGACGTCAAAGGCCGGGTATCGGCGGATCACCGTATCGACTTCGGACCGCACCTGCCGGGCGTCTGCCTTCGGGTCCAGCCGAATCATCAGCATCAGGTCGGCGCTCTCATGAAAATCCCTTGCCAGGTCCGCCTGGGAGATATACACCGTAGGAATCTTGGCGTTCAGATAATCCGTCCCAACGCCCACCACCCGATACTCCCGTTTCCCCTCCGGCGTTTGCAGGCTCAGGGTGAGACCAACCCGGGTATCCAGCTGGGCGGAGAGAATGCCGTTCACGATCGCGGCGTGCCCTTCCTTCAGGCGGGCGAAGGCTTCCGCCGGGTCTCCGGCGCTGAAGACCAGGCCCGAGATGCGGGGGAAGCTGTCCGGGTCAATCCCCACCACCTGAATGGTCCCTCCATCAATGGCCGCATTTGCCAGCCGCAGGCTGGTCAGGTCGGCCACACCTGGTATGTTCCGGATGGCCCGGGCCAGGTCTGGCCCGGCCCCGACGTTGCCCACCCCCAGGAGCTGGGCCTTGGGCAGGACGAGCAGGTCGGCCGTCCCCAGAGAACGGTCAAGGTACTCGGTAAAGCCGTCCCTCAAGGACGAAACCAGGCCCGCCAGGGCCAGCATGAGGGCAACCCCCAGCATCAGCGCCGACGCCGTGATGGCAGCCCGATTCGGCTTGCCGGTCAGGTCGGCCCGGGCCAGGTAGCCCTCGGCCGTGAGAATGGCAGCGACCATGCGGCCGAAGAAGCGGGAGAGGGGCAATACCAGTAAAGGGCTTGCCAGCACGAGCCCAACGATGAAAACCAACAGCCCCACCCCGACCCCGGAGGTCAGACGGGACATCAGGGCGAGGGCGGCCAGTAAGGTCAACCCAACTCCAACGACGGCCCGTTGAACCGCCACCCGCTCGTAGGCGGCCGGGGAGATAACCCGCAGGGCCTCCAGCGGCGCTATCCGGCCCGCCCGCCAGGCCGGCAGGATTCCGCCGAGCACGGTCGCCCCGATGCCCAGGCCAACGGCAATAAGTAGATTGGCGGGCGTGACATAGGGCTGGCTGATTTCGATTTGCACGAACCGCCGAAGCAGCGAGTTGGCAACGGCGATCACCAGCAGCGCCAGCCCGTACCCTGCCACCAGCCCGAATCCCACCCCCACGACGCCCACCAGCAGGCTTTCGGTCAGAAACACGCCGATAACAGTCCGTCGGGGCGCCCCGAGGGCCTGTAGCATTCCAATATCACGCCGACGCTCGGCCAGGGCGGCCCGCAGGGAATTGAGGATGATAAAGGCCGCCACCGCCAGGGCGAATATGCCCAGCACGGTGAAGAAAACCTCGCCGAGCTGCAGGCTGGACATCATCTCGCTGCTGAAGTCAATGGGCTCCGCCCGGAAGCCCTCTCCCAGCACCCCCAGGATCGCATCCTGGACCCGGGCCCGGTCGGCGCCCGGCTTCAGAATCACTTCAATGGCGTTAATCTGGCCCGGCAGACCGAACAATTCCTGCGCGTCGGCCAGGGGGACCCGAACTTCCTCGATGGCCGCGGTTGCCGGCAGCTCCAGAATCCCAACGACTTGCAGATCGACGGTCCCCGTCGCCGAGGGCAAGGTGAGAACGTCCCCGACCCGAAGACCGAGCCGGCGGGCCAGGCCCGGCGACACGACCGCCACCCGCCGGTCCCCGGGTGCCAGGTGTCGCCCCGACCGCAACGGTTCGTGGTGAACCTGGGTCCAGGAACCCGGATCGACCCCGATAACCATCAGGGGCACGGTCTCGGCATCGGGCCCGGCATTGGGTAACCGCAGGCTGCGCCGCAGCGACCCGGCCACGGCGGCAACCCCGTCGACCTTTCCGACGCGGTCCAGGTACCCGGCCGGAAACGGCCCGGCGGTCACCGCGCTGAACACCAGGTCGACCTGACCCGTCGTGGCCAGCAGGCTCTGGCGGAACGCGGCGGCTGCAGATGGCAGATATGTATTGGTTCCGAACAGGACGGCCACCCCGGTCGCCACGGCCGCCATCAGCAACACGGCCCGGAGTTTGTGCCGGCCGATATAACGCCAGGCCAGCAGGAACACCACACCCATTTGTCACCTCCAGTTCAAGGTCTCAAAGCGCCTCCAGACGCTGGCGCAGCACGTGGGCCTCCTCCGGCCTCGCTTCACCCATGAGCCGCACCTCGTCCACGATCCGCCCGTCCTTCATGAAGAGGATGCGGTCGGCATAAGCAGCGATGCGGGGATTATGGGTCACCATTAGGACCGTCCGCCCCCACTCCGAGGCCGCACGGCGCAGCAACCCGGCCACCTCATCGGCCGTCCGGGAATCGAGACTGCCGGTGGGCTCATCGGCCAGAATTACGGCCGGCTCGATGACCAGGGCCCGGGCGATGGCCACCCGCTGCTGCTCCCCACCGGCGAGCTCATCCGGGGCGTGATAGAGCCGGTCGCCCAGACCCAGCCGCGCCAGCCACTCGCCCGCTCGGCGCAGGGCTTCGGCGGGCTTCACCCCGTCCAGGATAAGGGGCAGCGCAACGTTTTCTACCGCGTTCAAGGCCGTAACAAGGTTAAAAAACTGGAAGATAAAGCCGACCCGACGCCGGCGCAGCCGGGCCAGTTCTTCGTCGCTCAGGCGGCTCAGGTCCCGGCCCTCAAGCAAAACCCGGCCCTCTGTCGGGCGGTCGAGACCGCCGATAAGATGGAGCAGGGTGGACTTACCTGAGCCGCTGGGCCCCATCACCGCCACAAACTCGCCGGTCTCGACCGTAAGGTCAACATGGTCGACGGCCACCACCGCCGTTCGGCCCCGGCCGTAGATGCGGCTAAGAGCTTCGGTCTGGATCACGGGCATGGTATCTCCTCCTCAACCTTAATGCTGGCAGGCGATCCTTCAAGCTGGTCGGACCGGGCCCGGGCGGGCCGGCCGCGGGGCCTGAGTTGGGGCCGCGGCGGCGACTGCTTGCGAATCTCTTCCAGGCGGGCCTCGACCAGGTCCAGCCAGCGCAACTCGGCTTCCAGGTGCATAACCACCTTGTCCAGGAAAAGAACGCGGGCCAGCTCCCGCTGGGGGTCGGCAGCCGTTCGCTGGCGGGTGAACTTATGGAGTTGCTGGTAGAAGGCGGCCCGCTGGGCCTGAATCAGACGGTGCAGGTCGGTCCCCTCCACCATCAGGCCCAGCATAAGCTTGAGAAAAAACTCGTCCCGCTGATAATCGGCCGGGATGCCCGTGTAGAACCAGTCCTCCAGGACGGCGCGCCCCCGGGGCGTAAGGCCGTAGACCCGCCTGTCCGAATCGCCCGGGGTCCCGACCGCCTCCACCAGGCCGGCCTCGGCCAGGCGCTCGAGGGTGGTGTAAACCTGGGGCGGTTTAAGGTCCCAGACTTCCGGCCCACCGGCCAGCGCCCGAAAAGCCACCCACAACTCATAGGGAGGCCTCGGCCGCTCGGCCAGCAACCCGAGAATGGCTAAGCGCACCGACATGACCACAATCCCCAAAAAATCTTACACACGTTAATACTATGCTACATGGGGGACGATGTCAAGTGGCGCGGCCCTGAACGTCAAGTCGGGTGCTGACTAAGGTCCAAGGCTACCCACCGGTCACCCGCTCCCAAAAGGGGGGAAAGCCGTATCTCGTCCTATCCGCCGGGGTCGTTCAATATAGACGGCTGGTGGTAGACTGATTAGCGATGCGGGTCGTCATTACTGGGGGCGGGGGCCAGCTCGGTCGGGCCCTGGCCCGGAAACTTGCGCCGGACCACGAGGTTTTCGCCCTCGGCAAGCGCGACCTGGATGTCACCTGGCCTGAGGCCGCAACAAAAATCGCCCGGCTCGGTCCGGACATCGTCATCCACTGCGCCGCCTGGACCGACGTGGACGGCTGCGCCCGGGACCCCGAGCGGGCCTACCTGGTAAACGCCCTCGGCACCCGCAACGTGGTTCTGGGCTGCCAGCAGGCCGGCTGCCCGGTCGTCTACATCTCGACCAATGAGGTGTTCGACGGCCGGTCGACCCGTCCTTATTACGAGTATGACCCGCCGAACCCGGTAAACCCCTACGGCCGGTCGAAGCTGGCCGGCGAACAGGTCGTGCAGGCCATGCTCGACCGGTTTTACATCGTCCGCACGGCCTGGCTCTTCGGCTGCGACCGGGAAAACTTCGTAACGAAAATCCTCAAGCGGGCCCAAACGGCCCGGCGGCTGGAGGTGGTCACCGACGAGGTCGGGTCCCCGACTTACGTCGAGGACCTGGCCGGGGCGGTCGTCCGCCTCATTCAGACGGGCGTTTACGGCATCTATCACTTTGTCAATGCCGGGCAGGCTTCCCGTTACGAGCTGGCCGTAAAGGCGCTGGAGCTCTGCGGCCGCCGGGATGTCCCCGTCCGGGGCATCCGGCTGGCCGAGTACCGCCGGGCATCGACCCCCCCGCCCTATTCGGTCCTGGCAAACCTGGCCGGCCGGGCCATCGGGATCGAATTCCGGCCCTGGGAAGAGGCCCTGGCCGAGTACCTGCGTTCGGCATGGCACGGGTCGTCGTAATCATCCCGAACTACAACGGGGCGGCCCTCCTGCCGGACTGCCTTGAGGGCCTGCGCCGCCAGACTTTCCGGGACTTCCTGACCGTGGTGGTCGATAACGGGTCGGCCGACGGCAGCGTCGACCTGGTCCGCACCCGGTACCCCGAGGTGAGGCTGGTCGCCCTGCCCCGGAACCTGGGGTTTGCCGGGGCCGTCAACCGGGCCATCCTGGAGACCGACTCCGAATACGTGGCCCTGCTCAACAACGACGCCGAGCCCGAGCCGGACTGGCTTGGGACCCTGGTCGCCGCCCTCGACGCCCGGCCCGACGCGGCCCTGGCCGCCTCGAAAATCCTGCTTTATGACCGGCGGGATGTCCTCCACTCGGCCGGGGACTTTCTTGAGGCATCGGGCCGGCCGGGAAACCGGGGCGTCTGGCAGCGGGACTGGGGCCAGTTCGACGGGGTCGATGAGGTCTTCTCGGCCTGTGGGGCGGCCGCCCTCTACCGGCGGTCGCTGTTTGCCGAGGTCGGCCTCTTTGACGAGGCTTACCGGGCCTATTTGGAAGACGTCGACCTGGCCTGCCGGGCCAGGCTCCGGGGTCACCGGTGCGTCTACGTGCCGGCGGCGCGGGTCTACCACCGGCTGAGCGCCACCGGCGGCGGTTCCCTCGCCGCCTACTTATTCGGCCGGAACCTGCCCAGGCTTATAATCAAGAACTTTCCGGGCCCGGTCCTGGCCGGCGGCTGGCCGGCCATCGCCGGCTACCAGCTCGGACTCGTCCTTGAGGCCATCGCCCACATCCGGGAGCCGGCGGCCCGGGCGAAACTCCGGGGGCTGATTGCCGGCTGGCTCGGTCTGCCCGGCCTGTTGTCGGCCCGGCGGCAGGCCCGCCGGGAGAACCCAGTGACCTTTGCTAACGCCCTCGGCCCGCCCCGGGCCGATTTTGCCCGTTCGACTTACCGGTCGGATATCGACATTTCCGTGGTCATCCCGGCCTACAACGAGGCCGACCGCATCCCGGAGACCCTGAGCCGGGTCGTTAAGTACCTGGCCGGCCGAGGCCGGCCGTACGAGGTCATCGTCGTCGACGACGGCAGCACCGACCCCACCCCCAGCCTGGTGGACGAATTTGCCCGGGAGTCCGGGGCAGCCGTACGACTTATCCGCCGGCCCCACGCCGGGAAGGGTGCCGCCGTCCGGGCGGGGATGCTCGCCGCCCGGGGGCGGTTCCGGCTGATGTGTGACGCCGACCTTTCGATGCCGGTTGAGGAGTTCGACCGGTTCATCCCCCTGCTCGAGGCCGGGACGCCGGTGGTGGTGGGGTCCCGGGAGGCGCCGGGGGCCCGCCGCTACAACGAGCCGCCCCACCGGCATTTGATGGGCCGGGTCTATAACCGGCTGATCCAGCTGCTTGTGCTGCCCGGGATCGAGGACACCCAGTGCGGGTTTAAAGGGTTCCGGGCCGAGGCGGCCCTCGAGCTTTTCGGCCGCCAGACCCTTGACGGCTTCGGCTTCGACGTGGAGGTCCTGTTCGTGGCCCGGCGGCTCGGCTATCCGATCAAAGAGGTCCCCATCAGCTGGTACTATATGCCGGGCAGCAAGGTGAAACCGCTGCGGGACACCTGGCGGATGTTCCGGGATGCCGTGCGGGTCCGGCTGAACGCCCTCTGCGGCCGCTACGATGGCCTTCCCCGCGATTGACCGGCGGCTGGGGCTGATTCTGGCCGTTTATTTCGGCCTGGGATTTCTCTTCGCCTGGCAGACCCCACCCTGGCAGGCCCCCGATGAACCCGCCCACTATAACTACGTCCGCCACCTGGCCGAGGGCCGGGGCCTGCCCGAGCTTAAACCCGGCGACTGGGATGCGGCCTACCTGGACTTTCTTAAGGCGAACCGGTTCCCGCCGGGCTCAGACATAAGCCCGATTCGGTACGAGTTCCACCAGCCGCCCCTCTATTACGCCCTCCTTACGCCGGTTTATCTGGCCACCGGCGGCAGCTTGCTGGCCATGCGCCTGGCCAGCCTGGCCATCGGCGCCCTGGCCGTCGTTGGAGTTTACCTGGCCGGCCGGCTGCTCTTTCCGGCCGAGCCCCAGGTCGGGCTGGGGGCGGCCGGGGTTGCGGCCACCCTTCCCCAGCACGTGGCGGTCCTGGCGTCGGTTAACAACGATGCCCTGGCCGGGGCGGTCGCCGCCGCCCTACTCGCCTGGGGCCTGGCCGGCCTTATCGGGAACCCATCCCTGACCTGGGCCGTGGCCGGCGGTATCCTGGCCGGCCTCGGGCTACTCACCAAGACGACCGTTTACCCGCTGGTGGGGCTTGCCGTCCTGCTGCCCCTGGTTGCCGGCCGCCGGGCGAAGGGAGCCGGTCGGCTCGGGACGTTCGGGGTGGTGGCCGGGCTGGCCCTGGTCATCGGCGGCTGGTGGTTTCTACGCAATGCCGCCGTCTACGGCGGCCTCGACATCCTGGGCCTCGGCCGCCATGACCAGGTGGTCGTTGGCCAGCCCCGCACCGGTCCCCTCTCCGCCCGGCTCGTCTTCGACTGGGGCCTCACAGCTTTCCGGAGCTTCTGGCTCCAGCTCGGGTGGATGGGGGTCCCGGCCGAGGACTGGGTCTACGGGCTGCTGGCCGGGCTGGCGCTGGTCGCCGGCTCCGGTGCCCTCCTGCTTATCCTCGACCTAGTCCGGTCCCCTCAGACCCGGGCCGCCGTTTTCTGGCTCGGGCTGGCCGCCGGCCTGGTCATCGTCCAGTTCGGCTGGTATAACCTGCAGTTTTACCAGCCACAGGGCCGGTATCTCTTCCCGGCGATGGCCGTCTGGGCGCTCGCCCTGGCGGCCGGGTTTAGACGGGCCCTGGCGCCCGAGCTGGGGCGCTGGTGGGTCCTGCCTGCCCTCCTGGCCGGCCTGAGTGTCTGGGCTATCGTGCGGTACATTCCTTTCCTGCGCTGACCCGCTGTGCTAAAATCTTGGGCTGAAAGCAGTCTGGAGAAAACCTGTAAGAGAGGAGAGGAAAAGATGGGCAGGCTTTCCCGGCGCCAGTTCCTCGGGCTGGTTGGGGGTTCGGCCGTTGCGTCGGCGCTGGCGGCATGCGCCCCGACCCAGGCGCCATCGGCCCCGTCGGCCCCGGCGCCAACCGGTCCCCGCGGCGAGGTCACGATCCTGCAGGGGGTCGACGCCAACACCCTCGACCCGGACTTTCGCAACTCGGTCCCGGAGTTTAACATCAACGCCCACATCTTTGACATGTTCCTCTGGCGGGACCCGAAGACCCTTGAGCCGAAGCCGTGGATTGTCAGCGAGTGGCGCAACGTCGACGACCTCACCTGGGAGTTCAAGCTGGTCCAGGGGGCCAAGTTCCATGACGGCACCCCGGTGGATGCCGAGGCGGCCAAGTTCAGCCTCGAGCGGCACACCAAGGAGCGGGTCGGCGGCAAGCCCATCGTCCCGGCCCTGCGCCGGCTTATCAACTTCGACCGGGTCGAAGTCGTCGACCGGTACACGTTCCGGGTGAAAACCACCGCCCCGGCCGCCATTATTCTCGACCAGCTTACCAGTCACGAGATCATGCCCCCGAGCGTTTACGCCGACGAATCGGCCGAGAACCTGGCCAAAGTTGCGGTCAAGCCGGTGGGGTCCGGG
>FWWL01002951.1_pt1 | contig 32942 bp, 36 predicted proteins | sample 2228331 | NCBI WGS metagenome assembly FWWL01 (sample SAMEA103939775, study PRJEB20133) | metagenome
CGGGCCGGGCTCCCCCTCACCCTGGAGGAGGCCTTCCGGGGCGGGGAAAGGGTTTTGGAGGTGGGGGGGCGGCGGGTCGCGGTCTCCATCCCGCCCGGGGTGGGGGAGGGGGCCACCCTCCGCCTTTCGGGGATGGGAGGTCCTGGGGAGCCGCCGGGGGACCTCCTCCTCACGGTGCGCCTCCTGCCCCACCCCCGCTTCCGCCTCGAGGGCCAGGACCTCTACGCCACCTTGGACGTCCCCGCGCCCATCGCCGTGGTGGGGGGCAAGGTGCGGGCCGAAACCCTGGAGGGGCCGGTGGAGGTCACCATCCCCCCCAGGACCCAGGCCGGGCGGAAGCTCCGCCTGAAGGGGAAGGGCTGGCCGGGGCCCGGGGGGCGGGGCGACCTCTACCTGGAGGTGCGCATCACCATCCCCGAGCGCCTCACCCCCGAGGAGGAGGCCCTTTGGAAGAAGCTTGCGGAGGTGTACCATGCTCGCGCGTAGCGCTTTCCTCTCCCTGGAGGCCCTGGAGGCCTACGGCCTCTCCTTGGGGGCGGTGCGGGCCTACGTGGAGATCGGCTTCGTGGAGCCCGTGGAGGTGGAGGGGCGGTGGTACTTCCGGGAGGCCGATCTCCTGCGCATGGCCAAGGCGGAGCGCATCCGCCGCGATCTAGGGGCCAACCTCATCGGGGCGGCCTTGGTGGTGGAGATCCTGGAGCGTTCCTAGGGACATTCCTCCCAGCCCTTTTCCCTTAAAATCCCTCTTGAGACCTCCCCTTTCCTTCTCGCGTTGCCCCCCTGGTTGCCCCCCACCTTCTCTAGCGGCTTACCTCATAAAACTTGACAATACATTTGTTAGGTGATATGCTAACATCAGCAGGAGGTAAGGGATGAACCTGGAACGCTGGACCCAAGCCGCGCGGGAAGCCCTGGCCCAGGCCCAGGTCCTGGCCCGGAGCATGAAGCACCAGGCCCTGGACCGGGCCCACCTCTGGGCCGTGCTCCTTAAAGACCCCACGGGCCTCCCCGCGCGGCTTCTCGCCAAGGCCGGGGTGGAGGCGGCCGCGGTGCGCAAGGAGGCGGAGGCCGCCCTGGCCCGCCTCCCCCGGGTGGAGGGGGCCGAGGGGGGGCAGTACTTGACCCGCGAGCTCGCCGCCACCCTGGACCGGGCGGAGGCCCTCATGGGGGAGCTCGGGGACCGCTTCGTGGCCCTGGACACCCTGGTCCTGGCCTTGGCGGAATCCACCCCAGGCCTCCCGCCCCTGGAGGCCCTTAAGGCCGCGCTCAAAGAACTTAGAGGAGGTAAGACCGTGCAGACGGAACACGCGGAGGGCACCTACAACGCCTTAGAGCAGTACGGCATTGACCTGACCAGGATGGCCGCGGAGGGGAAGCTGGACCCGGTGATCGGCCGGGACGAGGAGATCCGCCGGGTGATCCAGATCCTCCTCAGGCGCACCAAGAACAACCCCGTGCTCATCGGCGAGCCGGGGGTGGGGAAGACGGCCATCGTGGAGGGCCTGGCCCAGCGCATCGTCAAGGGGGATGTGCCCGAGGGGCTGAAGGGGAAGCGCATCATCTCCCTGCAGATGGGCTCCCTCCTCGCCGGGGCCAAGTACCGCGGCGAGTTTGAGGAGCGCCTGAAGGCGGTGATCCAGGAGGTGGTGGGGAGCCAAGGGGAGATCATCCTCTTCATCGACGAGCTCCACACCGTGGTGGGGGCGGGCAAGGCGGAAGGGGCCGTGGACGCGGGCAACATGCTGAAGCCCGCCCTGGCCCGGGGGGAGCTCAGGCTCATCGGGGCCACCACCTTGGACGAGTACCGGGAGATTGAGAAGGACCCGGCCCTAGAGCGGCGCTTCCAGCCCGTCTATGTGGACGAGCCCAGCGTGGAGGAGACCATCTCCATCCTCCGGGGCCTTAAGGAGAAGTACGAGGTCCACCACGGGGTGCGCATCTCGGATAGCGCCCTCATCGCCGCGGCCACCCTTTCCCACCGCTACATCACGGAAAGGCGCCTGCCCGACAAGGCCATTGACCTCATTGACGAGGCCGCGGCCCGCCTGCGCATGGCCCTGGAAAGCGCCCCTGAGGAAATAGATGCCCTGGAGCGCCGGAAGCTCCAGCTGGAGATCGAGCGGGAGGCCCTGAAGAAGGAGAAGGACCCCGAGGCCCAGACCCGCCTTAAGGCCATAGAGGAGGAGATCGGGAAGCTTGCCCAGGAGATCGCCACCCTCCGGGCGGAGTGGGAGAAGGAGCGGGAGGTCCTAAGGCGCCTCCGCGAGGCCCAGCAGCGCCTGGACGAGGTGAGGCGGCAGATTGAGCTGGCGGAAAGGCAGTACGACCTGAACCGGGCCGCCGAGCTCCGCTACGGGGAGCTGCCCAAGCTCGAGGCCGAGGTGGAGGCCTTAAGCCAGGAGCTCAAGGGGGCCCGCTTCGTGCGCCTGGAGGTCACGGAGGAGGACATCGCCGAGATCGTCTCCCGCTGGACGGGCATCCCCGTGTCCCGCCTCCTGGAGGGGGAAAGGGAAAAGCTCTTGAGGCTTGAGGACGAGCTCCACAAGCGGGTGGTGGGGCAGGACGAGGCCATAAGGGCGGTGGCCGACGCCATCCGCCGGGCCCGGGCCGGCCTCAAGGACCCGAACCGCCCCATCGGGAGCTTCCTCTTCCTGGGCCCCACGGGGGTGGGGAAGACGGAGCTGGCCAAGACCCTGGCGGCCACCCTCTTTGACACCGAGGAGGCCATGGTGCGCATTGACATGACGGAGTACATGGAAAAGCACGCGGTCTCCCGGCTCATCGGGGCCCCGCCCGGGTACGTGGGCTACGAGGAGGGCGGCCAGCTCACGGAGGCCGTGCGCCGCAGGCCCTACACCGTCATCCTCTTTGACGAGATTGAAAAGGCCCACCCTGACGTCTTCAACCTCCTCCTGCAGATCCTGGACGACGGCCGCCTCACGGACAGCCACGGGCGCACGGTGGACTTCCGCAACACGGTCATCATCCTCACCTCCAACCTGGGTAGCCCACTGATCCTGGAAGGGCTCCAGCAGGGTCTCCCCTACGAGGCCATCCGGGATCGGGTCTTCCGCGAGCTCCAGCGCCACTTCCGCCCCGAGTTCCTGAACCGTTTGGACGAGATTGTCCTCTTCCGGCCCCTCAGCAAGGAGCAGATCCGGCAGATCGTGGAGATCCAGCTGGCCAACCTGCGGGCGCGCCTAGGGGAGCGCCGCATCAGCTTGGAGCTCACGGAGGCCGCCAAGGACTTCCTGGCGGAGCGGGGCTACGACCCGGTCTTCGGGGCGAGGCCCCTCAAGCGGGTCATCCAGCGGGCGCTGGAAACGCCCTTAGCGGAAAAGATCCTCTCCGGGGAGATCAAGGACGGGGACAAGGTGGTGGTGGAGGCCACGCCCCAGGGCCTGAGCTTCCAGGTGGCCGCCCGGATAGAGGCCTAAGGAGGAGCCCATGCGGCTGGAGGAGTTCCTCGCCAAGGCTTACCAGGACGAGCTTCTGGACGCCCTCCGGGCGGAGCGGGCGGCGGAAGGGGTGCCCTACCCCCATGTCCGCGCCCTCCTCCTGGAGGTGGCGAAAAGGGAGCGGGCCCACGCGGAGGCCATCGCCGAGGCCCTAAGGGCCCGTTCCCTGCCCCTTCCCCCAAGCCCTAAGGCGGAGGAGATCGCCCCCGAGGCCCTCCTCCGCCTCCTCTCGGAGGAGGGGTTTGACCGGGCCCACTATTTGGAAAGCACCTTCCCCGACCCCGCACTGGAGGCCCTCTTCACCCGCATCGGGCGGGAGGAGGCCCTGAACCAGGAGGCGGTGCGCAAGGCGGTGGTGCTGATGGGAGGTAGCCTATGATCCGCAAAGAGGAAATTCGGCGCATTAAGGAGACCGTTCTGCCCAAGGAGGCCCCGGTCCTTTCCCTCTACCTGGATGTCAACCCCGCCCACCCCGAAAACGCGGGGCGGGCCTACGCCCTTCGGGCCAAGGACGCCATGAAGGCCCTGGGGGTGCCCGAGGGGCTTATGGAAAGGGTCTTGGAGGTGCTCAAGAACCAGGTGCTGGAGGCCAAGACCGCGGTCTTCTTCGTGGGGGAAGACCTGTTTGAAACCCTCCTCCTCCAGGTGGAGCTGCCCTTGGTGCGGAGCGTCGAGACCGCTTTCCTGGATGAGAAGGGGGGGCGCTACCTGGTGGACGGGGTTCTGGCCCACTGGGGCGAGCCCTTTGCCCTCCCCTTGGTCTACGCCCTGGACGAGTACGAGCGCTACGGCGTGGTCTACGTGGACGGGGAAAGGTGGCGGGTCTTTGAGATCTTCCTCGGCGAGATAGAGGAGGTGGAGGACGCCTTCTTGGCCCTGGATACCGAGGCCTGGCGGCGCCTCTCCCTGGATGCCCCCGGCCGGCGCTTCAACCTGGGAGGGATCGCCCGGGGTGGGGCGGGACAGGACCTCTTCGCCAAGCGCCTCGAGGCCTGGGAGGGCCGCTTCTACAAGACCCTGGCCCACGAGCTGGAGCGCCTTTCTGAGGCGCGGGGCTTCACCCGCCTCATCCTCATGGGCCCCCTGGAGCACACCGCCCTTTTCAAGGCCCACCTCTCCAAGCGGCTCAGGGAGCGGGTGGTGGCGGAGCTCCCCTCCCTGCCCCACCCCGGGGCCACCCCGGGCCAGGTCTTAAAGCGCCTGGAGCCCGAACTTTCCAAGATTGAGCGGGAGGCGGAGCTCAGGCTCCTTAAGGAGCTGGAGGAGGCCTACCCCAAGGCCCTCTTCGGCCCCGAGGTGCTGGAAAGGCTCCAGGAGGGCCGGGTGGAGCTTTGGGTTCTCCCCTGGAGCCTGGGGGAGGAGGTGTACCTCTGCGACGGCCTGGCCTTTGCGGAGGAGGCCAGGGCCTTGGCCTTCTGCGAGGCCCCTTTGAAGAAGCCCCTCGCCCTTCTGGTGCCGGAGCTTTCCGCGGGCTACGGCGCCAAGGTGGAGTTCGTGCGGGGCGAGGCGGAAAAGGAGCTGCTGGAGCGCGGTGGCATGGCCGCCCGCTTGCGGTGGTAAAGGAGGTGAGGAAGGATGGTGCGGTTTGACCCCTTCAAGGAGCTGGAGGAGCTTCAGGAGCGGCTGGCCCGGGCCCTGGGGGCCCAGGGGCAGGGGCCCAGGACCTACGCCCCCCCGGTGGACATCGTGGAGGACGGCGAGGGGCTTCACATCCTGGTTTACCTCCCGGGGGTGGACCCGGAGAAGGTGGAGGTGGTGGCCGAGGAGGGCGTGCTCTCCGTGAAGGCGGAGCGGCCTTTTGAGAAGCGGGAGGGCGCCACCTACCACCGCCTGGAGGGCCCCTACGGCACCTTTGCCCGGGGCTTCAACGTGCCCAATACCTTTGACCTCTCCAGGGTGCAGGCCCGCTTCCGCCACGGGGTGCTCCACCTTCTCGTCCCGCGGGCGGAGGCCACCCGGCCCAAGAAGATCCAGGTGCAGGTGGAATGAGGAGGTGAGGTATGCGGCGCACCACGCGGTACATCCTGGCCACCTCCAACCCCATGGGGGACTTGGAGGCGTTGGAGAAGCTGGTCCGCCTGGCCCCGGACACGGGGGCGGACGCCATCGCCCTGGTGGGCAACCTCATGCCCAAGACGGCGAAGAGCCGGGACTACGCGGCCTTCTTCCGCATCCTCTCTGAGGCCCATCTCCCCACCGCCTACGTCCCGGGCCCCTTGGACGCCCCCATCTGGGAGTATCTTCGGGAAGCGGCCAACATTGAGCTCGTCCGCCCGGAGATGCGCAACGTCCACGAGACCTTCACCTTCTGGAAGGGGCCCTACCTGGTGGCGGGCATTGGGGGCGAGATCCTGGACGACGGGGAGCCCGAGGAGAAGGAGGCCCTCCGTTACCCCGCCTGGGTGGCGGAGTACCACCTGAAGGCCCTCTGGGACCTCAAGGACTACCCCAAGATCTTCCTCTTCCACACCATGCCCCACCACAAGGGGCTGGGCGAGGGGGGGAGCCACGAGGTGGCCCACCTCATCAAGACCCATAACCCCCTCCTGGTCCTGGTGGCCGGCCGGGGGCAGAAGCACGAGATCTTGGGGGCGAGCTGGGTGGTGGTCCCGGGGGACCTTTCCGAAGGGGAGTATAGCCTCTTGGACCTCCGCTCCAGGAAGCTGGAGACGGGGAACGTGCGCTAGGGACCGGCCCCCCACCGAAGCGAAAGCTTCGGTGGGGGGGCCAAAGGATAGGGTTTCGCGGTCGTTTTCTTCCGCGTGGGGATTTTCCCAGGGGAGGGTGTCTGGCCGACATGAGCGTGGCGATCTGTCCCAACTGCGGGGCCAAAAACCGCCTCGGCCGGCCGCCGGCGGGCCAGGTGCCCGTCTGCGGGGCCTGTAAGGCGCCCCTGCCCTGGGTGGTGGAGGTGGACGGGAAGACCTTCGCCCAGGAGGTGGGGGGTGCGCCCTTGGTCCTGGTGGACTTCTGGGCCCCCTGGTGCGGCCCCTGCCGCCTGGTGGCCCCGGTGTTGGAGGAGCTCGCCCGGGAGCACGCGGGCCGGCTCAAGGTGGTGAAGGTCAACACCGACGAGAACCCGGATCTGGCCGGGCGCTATGGGGTGCGGAGCATCCCCACCCTGGTCCTTTTCCAAAAGGGGCACCCGGTGGCCACCTGGGTGGGGGCCCAGCCCAAGCGGGTTCTTTGGGAGCGGCTTAAGCCCTACCTGGCGTAGGGGGGTGGAGCATGTTGGAGAAGATCTGGCCCTTCCGTTCCCGGTTCCGTAAGGTGGTGGAGGAGGCTTTGGAGAAGGCCTTTGGGGAGGAAGGAGGGGTGCTGGAACCCCTTTCCGAGCTCTCCGAGGCGGAGGACCACTACCTCCTCCGGGTGGAGGTGCCGGGGCTCGGCCCCGAAAACCTCGAGGTCCGCCTGGAGGGGGACCAGCTGGTGATTGAGGGGGAGAAGAGGGAGGAAAAGCGCACCAAACACCTTTCCGAGATCGTCTACGGCCGGATCTACCGGGCCTACCTCCTGCCCAAGGACGCCAAGAAGGAGGGCCTCGAGGCCCGCCTCTCCAAGGGGGTGTTGGAGGTGAGGATCCCCCGGGAGAAGCGCCCCGAGGAGCCCCCGGTGCGGATTCCCGTCCAGGAAGGGTAAGCGTTCAGGCCTATCTGGGAGGTGAACCCATGCTGATGAAGGTGGCCGAGTTTGAGCGCCTTTTCCGCGAAGCCGCGGGGCTGGATGTGGACAAGAACGACCTGAAGGTCCTTTCCGATTTCCTGCGGAACAAGCTCCACGACCTCCTTTTGCTGGCGGAGCGGAACGCCAAGTACAACGGCCGGGACATCGTCTTTGAGCCCGACCTCCCGGTCACCAAGGGCCTTTCCGAGACCCTCAAGGAGTTCCGAACGCTCGGGGTAGCCCTGGAGCTTAAGCCCGTTCTGGAAGCCCTTGCGGCCTTGCCCCCTCTGGATCTCGCGATTTCCGAGGATGTGGAAAGGCTCCTTCCCGAGCTGGCGGGGGCCCTGGTGGTGGCCTACGCCCGGGTGATCCGGGAGCTGGACCCGGCGGTCAAAAACCCCACCCCCGAGCACCACGAGCGGGCCCGCCGGGTTTTTGACCTCCTCCTATGAGCCAGGTCCAGCTGGTCCGCCTGTTCCGCCTGGGGGTTCAGGCGGTGTTCAACCTGGTCATCGTGGCCCTCCTCATCGGGCTCTTCGTGGGGGTGGTCCGGACCTTTTTGGAGCTGGGCCTCACCCTCTCGGAGCCCACGGTGCGGCTGGGCCTGAAAGAGCTCATCACCAATGTGCTCAGCCTGGTGGTGGTCCTGGAGCTGGTCCGGGCTTTTGTGGAGTACTTTGAGTTTGAACGGGTGCGCCTGGAGATCCTGTTGGAGGTGGGGGTGGCCCTGGCCCTCCGGGAGCTCCTTCTCCTCCTCTTTGCCGAGAAGCTCGGGGGCCTGGAGGTCTTCTTATGGTCCTTGGGGATCCTGGCCCTGGTGGTGGGGCGCACCCTGGCGGTGTACTACTCCCCGGTTAGGAGGAAGGCGTGAGGGTGGAGGAAGTGGTCCTGCCCGGCGTGGGGCGGAAGTTCACCGTGACCGTGGGCAGCGGGGACCGCATCGTCATCGTGGTCCACAACTCGGGCAAAAGGGAGCTCCAGTACTTTGAGGCCGGGGAGGAGGACGAGCCCGCCGCGGCCCTGGACCTCACCGACGAGGAGGCCCGGGAGCTTGGGGCCATCCTGGCGGGGGTCCTCTTCCATCCCGAGGCGGTGGGGGACACGGAGAGCAAGCTGGGGAGCAAGGTCATTGAGTGGGTGCGGGTCCTCCCCGGCTCCCCCCTGGCGGGGCGGCGCCTGGGGGAGATCGCCCTTCCCCAGGGGGCCCACATCCTGGCGGTGGACCGCCCCGGGGCCCCCCTCATCCCCCACCCCGGCCCCGAGGTGGTGCTGGAGCCGGGGGACACCCTGGTGGTGGCGGGGAGCCGGCAGGCGGTGGAGGCCTTGAGGAGGCAGTTCTGATGCACCCTTCCCTCGAGGCCTTCGCCCTGGCCGCGGGGCTTCTGGCCCTGGGGGCGGCCTTGGTCCACCGCCTGGGCTTTCCCCCGCTTCCCGTCTACCTCCTCATCGGCCTCCTGGTGGGGGAGAGGCTTCCGGTGGAGGAGCTGGAGCCCCTGCCCTCCTTGGGGCTTTTGCTCCTCCTCTTCAGCGTGGGGCTGGAGTTCGGCCCGGACCGGCTTAGGTCCCTTTCAGGGAAGGCCTTGAGGGCGGGGTTTTGGGATGCCTTGGCCCTCCCTTTGGGGTTCCTCTTGGGCCTCCTTCTGGGCCTGGACCTGCGGGGGGCGGCCCTCCTGGCCGGGGTGGTCTACGTGAGCTCCAGCGCGGTCATCGTCAAGCTCATCGTGGACCTCCGCCGGGCGGCCAACCCCGAAAGCGAGGTGGTCCTGGGGGTCTTGGTCCTGGAGGACGTGGCGGTGGCCCTCCTCCTGGCCCTTCTGGGCGGGGAGGGGCCTTGGGGCTTCCTCCTTAGCCTTTTCCTGGCCCTGGCCTACCTGGCCTTCGCCCGGTACCTGGGCCCTCCCCTGGTGCGCGCCGTGGAGGCCTTTTCCGATGAGCTTGTCCTCCTCCTGGGGGCCGCCCTCACCACGGGCACCGCCCTCCTCTTCCACGCCGCGGGGGCTTCGGAGGGCGTGGGGGCCTTCCTCATGGGGGTGGTGGCGGCAAGCCTGGGCCTTAGGGAGCGCCTGGAGCACCTCTTTGGCCCGGTGCGGAACCTGGGGGTGGCCCTCTTCTTCCTGGTGGTGGGGGCCGAGGCGCTGAAGCTTCTTCAAGGCTTTTCCCCCGGGCTTTTCCTCTCCGTCCTCCTGGCCCTTCTCCTGAAGCTTCCCCTGAACCACCGGGGGGCGGCCTTGGCGGGGTTGGGCCTTCGCCGGAGGCTTTACGCCGCGCTTTACCTGGTGCCCCGGGGGGAGTTCAACCTGGTCCTGGGGACGCTGGCCCTGGGCCAGGGGTATCCCGTGGTGGCCCAGTTCGCGGTGCTTCTCGTGCTCATCTCCATCCCCCTGGGGGCCCTGCTTATCCGCTTTGCCCCCGAGATCGGGGCGCGGCTTTACCCCCGCAAGGCCATGGGAACCGCTTAACAGGGCTTGGGAAAGCCGTTAAGATGGCCAAGGAGGCCCTATGGAGGTGTTCTTCCAGCTTTTCTGGCTTTTTTTCATCCTTTCCGCCCTTTCCCCTTACTTCCAGCAGCAGTGGCTCCTAGGAGCCCGGGCGCGCAAGATGGCCGAACTAGAGCGGAAGCGGGGGAGCCGGGTCATCACCCTCATCCACCGGCAGGAGGCGGTGAGCTTTTTGGGGATTCCCATCAGCCGCTTCATCAACATCGACGACTCCGAGCAGGTCCTTAGGGCCATCCGCCTCACGGACAAGAACGTGCCCATAGACCTCATCCTCCACACCCCCGGGGGGCTGGTCCTGGCGGCGGAGCAGATCGCCGAGGCCCTCCTCCGCCACCCCGCCAAGGTCACGGTCTTCGTGCCCCACTACGCCATGTCCGGGGGGACCCTCATCGCCTTGGCCGCGGACGAGATCGTCATGGACGAAAACGCCGTCTTGGGCCCCGTGGACCCCCAGCTTGGCCAGTACCCCGCGGCCAGCATCCTCAAGGTGCTGGAGAAGAAGCCCCTTTCGGAGATCGACGACCAGACCCTCATCCTGGCGGACGTGGCGGAGAAGGCCCTCAGGCAGGTGAAGGCCACGGTGAAGAACCTGCTTCTCAAGCACATGCCCGAGGAAAAGGCCGAGGAGGTGGCCCACCTCCTCTCCCAGGGCACCTGGACCCACGACTACCCCATTGACGTGGCCCAGGCCCGGGCCATGGGGCTTAGGGTGTCCACGGAGATGCCCCTGGAGGTCTACGAGCTCATGGAGCTTTACCCTCAACCCCAAGGGGGCAAGCCCAGCGTCCAGTACGTGCCCGTGCCCTACCGGGGGGAGCCCGGGGGGAGGTAGGGGGTGCTCCCCCTTTACGACGTCAACCGGGCCCGGCGCCCCGCCTTGGTGGTGAAGGCCCTGGTCCTCTTCAACGCCCTAGCCTTCCTCCTGGAGCTGGCCTGGGGTCCGGAGGCGGTGATCCAGGCCTTGGGCTTCATCCCCGCCCTCTTCTTCCAAGACCCCTTGGGGGAGGGGTACCGCCTCCTCACCAGCATGTTCCTCCACGGGGGGTTCTTCCACATCTTCTCCAACCTGTGGTTCCTCTGGATCTTCGGGGACAACGTGGAAGACCGCCTGGGCCACGGGCGCTTTCTCCTCTTCTACCTCCTTGGGGGGGTGGCGGCGGCCCTGGCCCAGGGGATCATGGACCCCGCCTCTTCCGTGCCCATGATCGGGGCCAGCGGGGCCGTGTCCGCGGTGCTTGGGGGTTACTACGTCCTTTTCCCCCGGGCCTACGTGGTGGCCCTGGTGTGGTTCATCCTGCCCTTCACCTTGGCCCTGCCCGCGGGGTTCTACCTGGGCTACTGGGCCCTCTTGCAGCTCCTTCAGGGCCTCGCCGGGGTGCCCGGCATCGCCTTCTGGGCCCACCTTGGGGGGTTCCTCTTCGGGGCCTTCACCGTGCGGGCCTTTGCCCCCAGGTGGCGGCGCTGGTAGACTCCTAACCATGAAAGTCCAGGACCTCATGACCCCAAACCCCGTCTGCGTGGGACCGGAGGAGACCCTGGAGCGGGCGGCGGAAATCCTTTTGGAAAAGCGCTACGGCGGGCTTCCCGTGGTGGACCGGGAGGGGCGGCTTCTGGGCCTCCTCCAGGTGGAGGACCTCCTGCCCCGACCCGAGAACATCCCCTTTTCCGACGTGGAGGCCTGGCAGCTCTTCGGGGAGTGGGTGGACGAGGGGGTGCTGGAGGAGATCTACCGGCGCTACCAGAAGACCCCGGTGGAGGCGGCCATGCAAAGGGAGATCCCCCGGGTCCACCCCGAGACCCCTCTGGGGGAGGCCCTTAGGATTCTGGTGACCACGGGGGTGCGCCACCTGCCGGTGGTGGACGGGGAGGGGCGGGTGGTGGGCATCATCACCCGGAGCGACTTCCTCAAGTTCTTCCTGCGGAGGGCCTGATGCACGGGGCGGAGCACATACTGGAAGTCTTCTACCTTCTTCTGGCGGCCCAGCTCATGGCCTACCTCTTCCGCCGGCTGGGCCAGCCGGTGGTCATCGGGGAGGTCCTGGCGGGGATTCTGGTGGGCCCGGCCCTCCTCGGCTGGGTGCACGAGGGGGAGATCCTGGAGTTTTTGGCGGAGCTTGGGGCCATCTTCCTCCTCTTCATGGTGGGCCTCGAGACCCGCCTGAGGGACATCCTGGCCGTGGGCAAGGAGGCCTTTTTGGTGGCCGTCCTGGGGGTGGCCTTCCCCTTCGTGGGGGGGTACCTCTTTGGGCTCCAGATCGGGTTCCAAACCCTTCCCTCCCTTTTCCTGGGCACCGCCTTGGTGGCCACCAGCGTGGGCATCACCGCCCGGGTCCTGCAGGAGCTTGGGGTGCTCTCCCGCCCCTACGCCCGCATCATCCTGGGGGCCGCGGTCATCGACGATGTCCTGGGCCTCATCGTCCTGGCGGTGGTGAACGGCGTGGCCAAGACCGGGGCCGTGGAGTTTGGGGCCATCCTCCAGCTCATCCTCCTCTCCCTGGCCTTCGTGGGGGTGGCCGTGGCCCTGGCCCCCCTCTTCGCCCGCCTCCCCCTGGACCGCCTCCCCGTGGGGAGCCCCGTGGGCTTTGCCCTGGCCTTCGGGGTGGGGATGGCCGCCCTGGCGGCCACCATCGGCCTCGCCCCCATCGTGGGCGCGTTCCTGGGGGGGATGCTCCTCGCCGAGCTTCGGGAAAAGTACAAGTTGGAGGAGCCCATCTTCGCCATCGAGGGTTTCTTAGCCCCCATCTTCTTCGCCATGGTGGGGGTGAGGCTGGAGCTTGCGGCCCTGGTCCAGCCCGCCACCTTGGTGGCGGGGGCCGTGGTGAGCGTCATCGCCATCCTAGGGAAGGTCCTGGGCGGGTTCCTGGGGGCCCTCACCCAGGGGTACCGGGCGGCCACCGTGGTGGGGGTGGGCATGGCCCCCCGGGGGGAGGTGGGCCTCATCGTGGCCGCCTTGGGCCTGGCCGCGGGGGCGGTGAACGAGGAGGAGTACGCCATCGTCCTCTTCATGGTGGTGGCCACCACCCTCTTCGCCCCCCTGGCCTTGAAGCCCCTCATCGCCTGGGCGGAAAGGGCCAGGAGGGTGGGCGGGGACTAGGGGGTTAGGGCCCGGTAGGCGGCGTAAGCGGAAAGGACCCCGGCCAGGTACTCCCGGGGCTCGTCCCTTTCCTGGAAGCGGAGAAAGGCCCAAAGGTCCCCCTCCCGGGCCAGACCCCTCAGGGTGTAGCCGATCCCGCCGTTGTAGGCGGTGACCGCGCAGGCCAGTACCCCTTCCTGGGGCACGGCGTTTTGGCACCGGTCCAAGAGCCAGCGCAGGTAGCGGGCGGCGTAGCGGATGCTCGTCCTTGGGTCAAAGGGGTCTCCCGGGGCCTCCCCCAGCATCCGGGCCACGTCCCGCCAGGTGGCCTCCACGAACTGCCCAAGCCCCTTGGCCCCCGTGGGGCTCACCGCCAGGGGGTCAAAGCGGCTTTCCACGTGGAGGAGGGCGAAGAGAAGGTTGGGGTCTAGGCCTTCCCTCTGGGCGTACCCCTCCACCCAGGCCCGGTAGGGGCGGGGGTAGGCCAAGGCGCTGGGCCAACTGGCGCGGATCCCCTCCCGGTAGGCCCCGCCCTCGTAGAGGAGGGGGACCAGGGCGGGCCAGTCCCCGGGCCTTTGCCAGAGGGCGTGGCGCACCACCCCCCGGGCCCATCCGTCCCGGTCGGCCTCGAGGAGGCCCCGGAAGAGGGGCGCTTCGGGCGGGGAAGGGGTCTTTGGGGCCGGGGGAGGTGGGGGCGGCCTCTTGCCCACCAAAAGGCCCAGCCCCCCTTCCAGGAGGGCCAGGGCCTGGGCTTGGGCCTCCCCTAAGCCCAGCCTCCCCGCCAGGAGGTAGGCCCGAAGGGCGGCGTCGTCCCGGTAGGGGCTTTCCCCCCGGGCAAGCTCCAGGTAAAGGGGCAGGGCCTCCTCCGCCCTTCCTGCCCGTTCCAGAAGGGCCGTGGCCCGCCAGAGGCCCCCTGGGGTGCTTTCCCGGTAGAGGGCCACCGCCTCCTCCCGGCGCCCCTGCCGCTCCCGGATAAGCCCCAGGGCGTAGCGGCTTTCGGGGTGGGGGTAGCGGCGGAAGGCGGCCTCGGCCTCCTCCAGCCGCCCGAGTTGGAAGAGGGCCCAGCCCAGGCCCAGAAACCCCCTGGGGTCCCGTTCCGCCCAGGCCCGGTAGTGGGGGAGGGCCTCCCGGTAGCGGCCCAGGCGGTAGAGGGCCTGGGCCCTAAGATCCGGACGCACGCCTTCCGGGAGCACCTCCAGGAGCACCTGGTAGGCCCGGCCTTGGAAAAGGGCCTCGTAGAGCCTCTCCCCGCTTCCCAGGCGGAGGAGGGCAAAGGCGGCCTCCTCCTCCGGAAGAAGCCTCGCCCAGGCGGAGAAGGCCCGGGGGTCTTTGGCCTCCTCCAAGAGGCGGGCCGCCCTACGCCAAAAGGGCCTCGCCTCCCAGCCCGGCTCAAAGGCCCGCACCTCCTCCAGGAAAAGGGCGTAGCGCCAGGCGTACTCCGCCCGCTCAGCTAAGGGTAGGCCCTCCTCTTCCAGGAGGGCCACCCCCGCCAGGAGGCTGGCGTACCCCTCCCCCCGGAGGGCCAGGTCCCTCAGGGCCACAGGATCGCTCCCCTCCAGGAGGTGGAAGGGCGGGGGGACCTCCTGGCCCCGGCAGGCGGAAAGGAGGAGGAGAAGGCCCAGAAGAAGGCGGCCCATGCCCCAAGCCTAGCCCCTTTTCTTGAGAGGGCGGTAAGGGTCCAATCCTTACCACGGGGAAAGGCCCCCTGGCGGAAGGCGGGGGGGGCAGCTTAGCCTAGGAGGGCTTATGGAAGGCCGGATTCCCCCCCATAACCTCGAGGCCGAGCAGAGCGTCCTCGGGGCCATTATGCTGGACCACAGCGTTTTGGACGATATAGAGGGCCTCCTCCCTTCCCCCGAGGCCTTCTACGCGGAGGCCCACCGGAAGATCTACGCCGCCATCCAGACCCTGAGGGCCCAGGGCCAGCCCGTGGACCTGGTCACCCTGCAGGAGGAGCTCCGCCGGAGGGGGGAGCTTGAAGGGGTGGGGGGGCTTTCCTACCTCCTGGAGCTCTCCGAGGCCACCCCCACCGCGGCCTACGCGGAGCACTACGCCCGCATCGTGGCGGAGAAGTGGGCCCTAAGGCGCCTCATCCAGGCCGCGGGGGAGGCCATGCGCCTGGCCTACGAGGAGGCGGGGGGCCTGGACGAGATCCTGGACCAGGCGGGGAAGAGGATCCTCGAGGTGGCCCTCGCCCAAAAGGAGGCGGAGGCCCGCCCCATGCGCGAGCTGGTCCACGACACCTTTGAGCACATCGAGGCCCTCTACCAGAGCAAGGGCCAGGTGGCGGGGGTGCGCACGGGCTTCAAGGAGCTGGACGAGCTCATCGGGGCCCTGGCCCCGGGCTCTTTAAACATCATCGCCGCCCGCCCGGCCATGGGCAAGACGGCCTTCGCCCTCACCATCGCCCAGCACGTGGCCTTGAAGGAGGGGGTGGGGGTGGGGATCTACTCCCTGGAGATGCCCGCGGCCCAGCTCACCTTACGCATGATGTGCTCCGAGGCCCGCATAGACATGAACCGGGTGCGCTTGGGCCAGCTCACGGACCGGGACTTCACCCGGCTGGTGGACGTGGCGGGCCGCCTTTCTGAGGCCCCCATCTACATCGACGACACCTCGGACCTCACCCTCATGGAGCTCCGCGCCCGGGCCCGCCGCCTAAAGCACCAGTACGGGGTGGGGCTCATCGTCATCGACTACCTCCAGCTCATGTCCGGCCCCGGGGGGGGCAAGAACGGGGAAAACCGCCAGCAGGAGATCGCCGCCATCTCCCGGGGGCTCAAGGCCTTAGCCCGGGAGCTGAACCTGCCCGTCCTGGCCCTAAGCCAGCTTTCCCGGGCGGTGGAGAACCGCCCCAACAAGCGCCCCATGCTCTCGGATCTAAGGGAGTCGGGCTCCATTGAGCAGGACGCGGACCTGGTGATGTTCATCTACCGGGACGAGTACTATAACCCCCACTCGGAGAAGGCGGGCATCGCGGAGATCATCGTGGGCAAGCAAAGGAACGGCCCCACGGGCACGGTGGAGCTCCAGTTCCACGCCCAGCACGTGCGCTTCAACGACCTGGCCAAGGAATAAAGCTCCCCGGGGCCTAAAGGCCCCGGGGAGGAAAGGGAAGCCTCTATTTATTGGCCCCCTGCCGCCAGGGCGGGGAGGACGGTTCCCGGGAAGAGGCCGAGGAGGAGGAGCAGGAGCCCCACCAGGAGGGCCACGTTCCGGGCCAGGGGCCTGGGGGCGGCCTCCGCCTCCCCCTTCTGGAAGGGGGCCAGGGCCAGGGCCAGGTAGTAGTAGGCGCTCGCCGCGCTGGTGAGGAGGGCGAGGACCAAAAGCCCCCACTGCCCCGCCTTGGCGGCCTCGCTGAAGACCAGGTACTTCCCCCAAAACCCCGCCAAGGGGGGAAGCCCGAGGAGGGAGAGGGCGGAGAGGAAGAGGGCCAGGCCCAGGAAGGGGTCCTTATGGAAAAGCCCCTTGAGCCTTTCCAGGGGCACCCGGTCCGGGGAGACCTCCGAGAGCACCGCGAAGGCCAGGCCCGTGGCCAAGACGTAGGTGAGGAGGTAGAAGCCCAGGGCCTGGGCGTTATTGGTGTAGAGGGCCAGGGCCATGTAGCCCGCGTGGGCGATGGAGCTGTAGGCGAGAAGGCGCTTGGCCTCCTTCTGGGCCAAAGCGGCCAGGTTCCCGAGGAGGACGGAAAGGGCCACGAGGAGGGCCAGGGCCTCGCTGGGCCCCGGGGTGGCGATCCGGAGGAGGGCGGCGAAGGCCGCGGCCTTGACCCCGGTGGCCATGAAGAGGACCACGGGGGTGGGGCTCCCCTGGTAGACGTCCGGGGTCCAGAAGTGGAAGGGGGCCAGGGCCACCTTGAAGCCCAGGCCCACCAGGAGGAGGCCCAGGGCCAGGGCGTAGAGGGGGCCCGCCCCGGGGGCGCCCGCCTCGAGGCTCCCCGTGGCCCCGAAGTGGAGGGCCGCCCCGAAGAGGAAGAAGGCCGCGGCCAGGGCCCCCAGGAGGAAGTACTTGAGGGCGGCCTCCAGCCCCTCCCCCCGCCGCCAGGCGGCCAGGGCGTAGAGGGGGAGGGAGAGGGCCTCCAGGGCCACCAGCATGAGGATGAGGTTCTTCGTGGAGGCGAGGAGGTGCATCCCTAAGGCGGCGTAGAGGACGAGGAGATGGAACTCAAACCGCCGGGAGCGCACCAGCCCCACCGTCCAAAGGGCCCCCAGGAGGGCGAGGAGGGTGAAGGTCTGGCTCACCCCGTCCACGCGGTAGGGGCCCACCTCCAGGGGCTTCCCCCAGGAGGCGAGGAGGGCCACCACCCCCAGGGAAAGCCCCAGGATGGTGAGCCGCTTCAGGAGGCTTGCCGAGACGAAGAAGCCCAAAAGGGTCAGGGCCACGGCGAAGAGGGCGAGGACAAGAAGGGTCATGCGCCACCTCCTAAGGCCCGGGCCAGGGCCTCGGCCAGGGGCTCAAGGCCCTCCAGGAAGAAGCCCGGGAAAAGCCCGAGGGCGAGCAGGGCCAGGGCGGAAAGGCCGGCGAAGGCCCACTCCTCCCCCTTTAGGTCCGCCACCTCCTTGCCCCCCTCCTCCCAGAAGGCCTTCTGGAAGGGGGTAAGGGCGTAGGCCGCGGCGGCGATCACCGAGAGGAAGGCCAAAGCGGCGAGCCAGGGGCTTGCCTGATAGGCCCCAAGAAGGGTGAGGAGCTCCCCCGGGAAGCCCGCCAGCCCCGGAAGGCCGATCATGGCCAAGAAGAGGAAGAGGAAGAGCGCGGCAAGCCCCGGGGCGCTTCTCGCCAGGCCCCGGTAGCGCCCGATCTCCAGGGTGCCGGTCCGCTCGTAAAGCCGGCCTACCAGGAGGAAAAGGGCCCCGGTGTACACGCCGCTGGCCGCAAGGAGGAAAAGCCCCCCCAAAGCGCCCTCCTCCGTGCCGGAGAAGACCCCCAGGGCGGCCACCCCCATGTGGGACACCCCGGCGTAGGCCAGGAGGGTTTTGAAATCCGGGGCGCTGAAGGCCACCCAGGCCCCGTAGAGGGCGGAAAGGGCCGCCAGGAAGAGGAGAAGCCCCTGCACCTCGGCGAAGCCCTCCGGGGCCAGGGGCAGGGCGAAGCGGAAGAAGGCGAAGACCCCCACCTTGTAGAGGGTGCCCAGGGCGTCCGCGAGCCCCGAGGGGTGGTTCTCACGGTGGAAGAGGGGAAGCCAGGCGTGCACGGGGAAAAGCGGGGTCTTCACGGCAAAGGCCAGGGCGAAGCCCAGGAAGACCCAGAAGGCGGCGCTGCCCTTCACGGGGTGGGCCAGGAGGTCCTCCAGGAGGAAGCTCGGGCTTCCCCCCAAGGCCTTCACCGCCAGGATGGCCGCCAGCATGGGCAAGGACCCCGCCAGGGTGAAGAGGAGGAAGGTGTAAAGGGCCCGCACCCGCTCCGCCCCCCCGTAGAAGAGGAGCATGAGGAGGGCGGGGATGAGGGCCGCCTCAAAGAAGAGGTAGAAGACGAGAAGGTCCCGGGCGGCAAAAAGCCCCAGGAGCATCCCTTCCATGAGGAGGGCGAGCCCCAGGAAGCGCCCCTCCACCCGCGCAAGAAGCGCCCCCAGGAGGACCGTGAGGCTTACGGTGAGGAAGAAGAGGGCGGAAAGCCCGTCCAGCCCGAAAGCCCAGTAGACCCCAAGCCCGGGGAGGAGGGGGGCCTGGACCCCGTAGGCCACCCCGCCTGGGTGGGCCAGGAAGAGGTAGAGGTTGAGGAGGAAGGTAAGCCCCGCCCCCAGGAGGCCAAGGCCCCGGGGGAGGCCGAGGAGGAGGAGAAGCCCGAAGAGGACCGGTAGGAGGATGGCCAGGATTACCACCGCATCACCCCCAGAAGGACCAGCACGCCCAGCACGAAGAGGAGGGCGTACACCCTAAGGTAGCCCGCCTGGAGCCGGGTTAGGCCCTGCCCCAGGTCCCGCACCGTGCCCCCAAGCCCGAAGAACCCCTTAAGGAGGGCCCCATCCCCCAGGAAGAGGGCCTCCGCCAGGGCCTTTAAGGGGTTCACGATAAGGGCGTTGTAGATCCGGTCCGCGTAGAAGGCCTCCCGGGACCAGGCCTCAAAGGCCAGGTACCAGCCGGGAAGGGCCTTCTTCTGGAAGAAGGTGTACCCGGCCCAAAGGCCCAGGAGGGCCACCAGAGCCGAGAGGCCGATGAGGGCCCACTCCGCCCCCAGGGAGAGGTGGTGGGCCTCCACCTCCGCCAGGGCGGGCTTCAGGAAGGGCTCGAGGACGTTGGGCAAGGGGTGGGGCAGGGCCAGGTACCCCGCCAGCACCGAGCCCAGGGCCAGGAGGTGGTTGGGCCAGAGCATCACCGGCGGGGCCTCATGGGGGTGGTGGTGATGGCCCCGCTCCTCCCCTAAGAAGACCAGGACGAACCAGCGCATGGCGTACATGGCGGTGAGGACCGCCACCAGAAGGGCCCCTACGTAAAAGCCCATCCCCCCGAAGGGGTAGGTGAGGGTGGCGGCGAGGATGGCGTCCTTAGACCAGAAGCCCGAGAGGAGGGGAAGCCCCCCCAGGGCCAGGGCCCCGATGAGGCCGTGCCAGCGCGTCTGGGGCAGGTGCTTCCAAAGCCCCCCCATCCTCCGCACGTCCTGCTCCCCGCCCAGGGCGTGGATCACGCTCCCCGAGGCCAGGAAGAGGAGGGCCTTGAAGAAGGCGTGGGTGAAGACGTGGAAGAGGGCCACCCAGTAGGCCCCCACCCCCGCGGCCAGGAACATGTAGCCCAGCTGGCTGATGGTGGAGTAGGCCACGATCTTCTTGATGTCCGTCTGGCCAAAGGCGGAAAGGGCCCCGTAGAAGGCGGTGAGGAGGCCCACCACCGCGATGGTGTAGGAGACGTCCGGCAGGGCGCTATAAAGGAAGGAGCTCCGGGCGATGAGGTAGACCCCCGCGGTCACCATGGTGGCCGCGTGGATGAGGGCGGAAACCGGGGTGGGGCCGGCCATGGCGTCGGGGAGCCAGACCATGAGGGGCACCTGGGCGCTCTTCCCCACCGCCCCAAGGAAGAGGAGGAGCCCGGCCAGGGCCAGGAGCTCGGGGTTCTTCAGGGGGCCTTCCAGGGCCTCTTTGAGCTCGCTGATGGAGAGGGTGCCGTAGAGGGCCCAGAGGATGGCCATGCCCAGCATGAAGCCCAAATCCCCGATGCGGTTCACGATGAAGGCCTTGCGGGCGCTGTCCGCGTACTGGGCGTTTTGGTACCAGAAGCCGATGAGGAGGAAGCTCGCCAGGCCCACCCCCTCCCAGCCGATGAACATCACCGGGTAGCTGTCGGCCAGGACCAGGGTGAGCATCATGGCGATGAAGAAGTTGAAGTAGGCGAAGAAGCGGCTATAGCCGGGGTCCCCCGCCATGTAGCCGATGGCGTACACGTGGATGAGGAAGCCCACCCCGGTGACGACGATGAGCATGAAGCCGGAGAGGTTGTCCAGAAGGAGGCTAAAGGGGATCCCGGGGAGCCACTCCGCGTGGAAGTGGGCACCCCCCCTAAGGAGGAGGCCCACCCCCAGCAGAAACGAGGCCAGGACCAGAAGGGAGGCCAGCACGCCGGGCAGGGGCTCCTTCATCCTGCGGCCGAAAAGCCCCAGGAGGGCGAAGCCCAGGAGGGGAAGGAGGATGGTTCCGAGAAGCGCCATGTTCACCCCCTAAGCTGGGACAGGTCGTCCACCGCGGTGCTCTCCCGATGGCGGAACACGGCCACGATGAGGCCGAGGCCCACCGCCACCTCCGCGGCGGCCACCGCGATGACGAAGAGCGCGGCCACCTGGCCCGCAAGCCCGTAGGCCTTGGCCAGGGTGATGAAGGCCAGGTTGGCGGCGTTCAGCATGAGCTCGATGGAGAGGAAGAGGAGGATGGCCGTCCTCCGGGTGAGGACCCCATAGACCCCCAAGGAGAAGAGCAGGGCCGAGGCCAAGAGGTAGTTCACCGCACCACCTCCTTTTCCTTGCGCTCCTCCTCCCTAAGGGCGTCCAGGGGCCTATTGGGCTGGACCAGGACCACGGCCACCACCGTGGCGGCCATGAGGAGGAAGCCCACCGCGAGGAGGACGAGGAGCCAGTCCCCGTAGAGGAGGGGCCCTAAGGCCTGGGGGAGCCCCCCGCCCAGGTCCTTGTCCAGGGTGAGGCCCAGGCCCTGGAGGCCGCTGAAGAGGACCAGGAAGACCCCTAGGGCTAGGAGGGCCGCCAGGGGGCGGCTTCGCACCAAGGGGTCAAACCCCACCTCGCCCTGGGCGGCGAAGAGGAGCATGATGACGAAGAGGAAGAGGACCACGATGGCCCCCGCGTAGACGATGATCTGGGTGAAGGCCAGGAAGCGGGCCTCGAGGGCCACGTAGACCCCCGCCAGGACCAGGAAGTTCAGGATGAGGGCCAAGGCGGCGTGGATGGCGTTCCTGAGGGTGACCACCAGGACCCCGGTGAGGGCGAGGAGGAGGAGGGCCAAGGCTTCCCAGGGGCTCACCGCTTACCTCCTTCCTTTGGGGCCTTGAAGCCCTCCAGCTCGGGGCGCACGTAGGGCACGGTGTAGCCCGGCTTTACGGGCTTGCCCGTCATCTTGGCCTCCCGGCGCTGGGGCTTGGTGCCCACCACGTCCACCAGCATGTCCTCCTTGCCGTAGATGAGGTCGGAGTACTGGTAGTCCGCCATCTCAAAGTCGTACCCCAGGACGATGGCCCCCGTGGGGCAGGCCTCCTCGCAGAGCCCGCAGAAGATGCACCGGAGCATGTTGATCTCGTAGACCTTGGCGTAGCGCTCCCCGGCGGACACGGGGTTTTCCGGGTCGTTCTCCGCGGGCTCCACGTAGATGGCGTAGGCGGGGCAGGCGGCGGCGCAAAGGGAGCAGCCGATGCACTTCTCCAGGCCGTTGGGGTGGCGGGTGAGGACGTGGCGGCCGTGGAAGCGGGGCTTTAGGGGTACGGGGGCGTCGGGGTAGGGGATGGTGACCGGCTTGGAGAAGAAGTACTTCAGGGTGATCCCGAGGCTTTGGGCCAGGGCCTTTAGGGTCATAGGGCACCTCCTTTGGGGGCCTTCTTGGGGCTGTAGAGAAGACCGCCCAAGACCACCAGGAAGCTCAGGAGGGAGAGGTACTGCAGGTAGGCCCGGGGCAGGTCCAGGGCCACCACGAAGGCGGTCACCAGGAACCAGACCAGGGCCACGGGGAAGAGGAAGCCCCAGCCGAAGCGGAGGAGCTGGTCGTAGCGCAGGCGGAACCAGGTGGCCCGGATCCAGATGAAGACGAAGAGGAAGAAGGCGATCTTCAGGAACATCCAGAGGTAAGGGACGTTGAGGAAGGGCATGGTCCAGCCCCCCAGGAAGAGGGTGGGGATGAGGGCGCTGGCGGTGATGAAGTGGATGTACTCCGTCATCTGGAAGAGGGCCCACTTGATGGAGCTGTACTCCGTGTGGTAGCCGCCCACCAGCTCCTGCTCGGCCTCCGGAAGGTCAAAGGGCGTGCGGGCGGCCTCGGCCAGGGCGGCGATGAGGTAGACCAGGAAGGCGGGGAAGGCGTAGAGGGCGAGCCAGCCGTTCTCCTTCTGCCAGTTCACGATGTCGTTCAGGTTGAGGCTCCCCACCAGGAGCACCGGGGCGAGAAGGGCGATGCCCAGGCCGAGCTCGTAGGAGATGAGGCTCGCCGAGGAGCGTAAGGAGCCCAGGAGGCTGTACTTGCTCCCCGAGGCCCACCCCGAGAGGAAGATGCCGTAGATGGCCAGCTCGCTCACCGCGAAGAGGTAGAGGAGGCCCAGGTCCAGGTTCACCACCCAGGGCTGGAAGCCGAAGAAGCTCCCCGGAGGGCCAAAGGGGATGGCCCCGAAGGCCAAGAGGGCGAAGACCACGCCGATGAGGGGGGCCAGGACGAAGAGGACCTTGTCCGCCCGCTCCACCACCAGGTCTTCCTTGAAGATGCTCTTGATGGCGTCGGCGATGGGCTGGAAGAGGCCCGAAGGCCCCACCCGGTTGGGCCCCATGCGCACCTGGAAGCGGGCAAGAAGCCTCCTTTCAATGAGGGTCATGAAGGCGAAGGCGGTGAGGAGGCCGACGACCACCAGAAGGGCCTTTAGGGCCACCATCCAGTAGGGGTCCAGGGGGTAGGGGTTCACGCTTCACCTCCTGCGGGCACCAGGATCTGGGCCGGGCTCAGGCGGCCCGCGTAGGGCCCTAAGGCGCTCAGGTAGAGGAAGCCCTGGGGCAGGGCCTCCTCCAGGGCCACCTGGGCCTCGAGGCGGCCGAAGGGGGTTTCCACCGCCACCCGCATGCCCTCTCTTAAGCCCTCCTGGCGGGCGGTCTCGGGGTGGACCTCCAGCCTGGGTTGGAAGGCCACCCGCCCCGTGAGCTGGTGGGCCTTCCACATGGTGGGCCGGAAGTAGAGCCGGCCCGCCCGTTCCTTGGGCCTTAGGGTTTTGGTGCGGTGGGGGAAGACCTTGAGGGGCTCGGGGAACCTCCGCTTGAGGGCCTTTTCCGCCTCCAGCCGGAGCCGGAAGGGGGGCCTCACGGAGAGGGCCTCCGCCAAGAGGGCCAGGACCTGCAGGGCCTCCTCCGCCTCCCCGTTCTCTATGGGGGCGGGGCTTAGGGGGAGGAGGCGGCCTTCCAGGTTCAGGAGGTGCCCCCGCTTCTCGTAGTAGGTGGGGGCGGGCAGGACCACGTGGGCGTACCGTTCCGCCAGGGGGTGGAGGTGGGAGAGGTGGAAGAGGAGGAAACGCTTGCCCTTAAGGGCCTCCTCCGGGGGCACGTAGCCGTAGTAGGCCGCCTGGGCCCCGGCTTCGTCCCAGCCCGCGCCCCCCTCCCCGGGGAGGACGCCTAGGGCCTCGAGGCCCCGGGCGTTGGCGGCGGGGGGCATGGGGAGGACCTTGGCCCCCTTGCGCTCGGCCAGGATCCTCGCCCGCTCCGCGGCCACCGTGTCCTGGAGCACCCCGGCCCCCAGGATGAGGACGGGCCTTTCCGCCTTTTCCCAGGCGGCCTTGGCCCGCTGTACCGCCTCGCTCCCCTCCTTCTCCCCGAGGAGGGCCAGGAGGACCTCCCGCTCCGCCCCCGGAGCGTGGACCTCCGCCACCCCCGCCCACTTCATGACCTCCACCGGGTGGGGGGCGAAGACGGCGAGCTTCTCCTTCCGCCTGGGCATCCTTTCCTTGATGGCGAGGTCGGCGAAGGGGGTGCCGTGGTGGAAGCGGAAGGGGGGCTTGAGGCCCCGCACGAACTCGGAAAGCCGGAGGTGGAGGATGGGGGCCTCCTCCGTGGGGTCCCCGAGGACCAGGGCGAAGTCCGCCTCCAAGAGCTCCTCTAAGGTGGCCGTGGGGAAGAGGCCCAGGGGGGCGGGGGTGCGGCCCTGGAAGTCCAGGTGGGGGGTGCCGAGGGCCTGGGCCAGCTCCGCGGCCATGAGGCCCTCCTCCAGGGTGGCGTCCCCCGAGAGGTAAAGCCCCACCTTCTCCTTGGGAACCTCCTTAAGCCCCTCCCGGATGGCCTGGAAGGCCTCCTCCCAACTGGCCTCCACAAGCCGCCCCTCCCGGCGCACCAGGGGGGTCTTGAGCCGGTTCTGGTCCGCCCACTCGTGGCCGAAGCGGCCCGCGTCGCAGAGCCAGATCTCGTTCACCTCGGGGATCTCCCGGGCGCGGATGCGGAGGAGTTCCCCGCTCCTGGTGTCCGCGGTGATCCCGCACCCCACCGCGCAAAGCGCGCAGTGGGTGGGGGTTTCCTCCATCTCCCAGTTCCGGGCCCGGAAGCGGGCGGTGAGGTCCAGTAGGGCCCCCACGGGGCAGATGTCCGTGATGTTGCCCGAAAACCCCGAGGGGAGGCCGAAGTCCATGGTGCCGATGAAGGTGTGCACCCCCCGCTCAATGAAGTCCAGGACCTCGTCCCCCGGGATCTCCTCAAAGTAGCGCACGCACCGCTTGCAGTGGATGCACCGCTCCCGGTCCAGGACGATGTAGGGGGAGAGGGGGTGGTGCTTGTCCACGTGGCGGCGGGTGAACTCAAAGCGGGTGTAGACGGGAAGCGCCAGGGGGTTTTCCTGGTAGTACTTCTCGTAAAGCCCGTACTCCACCGTGCGGTCCTGGAGCTCGCAGGCCCCGCCCTTGTCGCAGGTGGGGCAGTCTAGGGGGTGGTTTAAGAGGGTGAACTCCACCATCCCCGCCTGGGCCTGGCGCACCAGGTCGGAGAGGGTGTCCACCACCATCCCCTCGGCCACCGCGGTGACGCAGCTCGCCGCGAGCTTGGGTTGCCACTGGATCTCGGGCTCCCCCTTCTCGTTAAGAAGGGGTTTCCCGTCCGGGCCCCGCTTGGGGAGGCCGATGCGCACCAGGCACATGCGGCAGGCCCCGATGGGGGAGAGGTGGCGCTCGGAGCAGAAGAGGGGCACGTCGTACCCCGCGTGGAAGACCGCGTCCATGACGCTGGTCCCCGGGGGCACCTCCACGTAGCGGTCGTTGACCTTGACCCTTACCATGCTACCTCCAGAGGCTCACCTTGGGCACGGGCCGCTTTTCCCGAGCCAAGGCCAGGTACTGGTCCTTGAAGTGGCGCAAGGACCCCCGCACGGGCCAGACGGCCGCGTCCGCCAGGGGGCAGAAGGAGCGGCCCTCGATGAGGTCCAGCAGGTTTTCCAGGTTGGCCACATCCTTTTCCTCCCCTTCTCCGGAGCCGATCTTGGCGAAGAGGTTCACCATGAACCCCGCCACCCCCTCCCGGCAGGGGGTGCACTTGCCGCAGGACTCGTGGGCGTAGAAGCGGGTCACGTTCCACATGGCGTCCACCATGCTCACCCGCTCGGGGATGAGGATGACCCCCCCGGTGCCGAGGAGGGAGCCCTTGGCCTGCAGGTGCTCGTAGCTCATGGGGGTGTCCAGGATCTCGTCCGTGAAGGGGAGGGGTGGGGTGGAGGACCCCCCGGGGATGAGGGCCTGGATGGGTTCCAAAGGTCCTCCCGCCCAGTCGTAGATGAGCTCGCGGAGGGTGGTCCCCATGGGGAGCTCGTAGACCCCAGGACGCCGCACGGGCCCCGAGATCTGGTAGAGCTTCATCCCCTTGGAGCCCTCCGTGCCCATGCTGGCGAACCAGTCCGCGCCCCGCTCCAGGATGGGCACCACCGAGGCCAGGGTTTCCACGTTGTTGATGGTGGTGGGCTTCCCCCAAAGCCCGGACTGAGCCGGGAAGGGGGGTTTGAGGCGGGGGTTCGCCCTTAGGCCCTCCAGGGAGTTCATGAGGGCGGTTTCCTCCCCGCAGATGTAGGCCCCCGCCCCCCGGTGGACGTAGAGGCGGAAGCTGAAGTCCGTGCCGAAGAGGTTGTCCCCCAGGTAGCCCCGCGCCAAGGCCTCCTGGATGGCCGCCTCGAGGCGGTCCGCCGCCTTCCGGTACTCCCCCCGCACGTAGATGTAGCCCACGGTGGCCCGGATGGCGTAGCCCGCCAGGATCATCCCCTCGATGAGGAGGTGGGGGACGTCCTCCAGGATGTACCGGTCCTTGAAGCTCCCGGGCTCGGACTCGTCGGCGTTGCAGATGAGGTAGTGCTGCCGCCCGTCCTTGGGCATGAAGCTCCACTTGACCCCGGTGGGGAAGCCCGCCCCGCCCCGGCCCCTGAGCCCCGAGCGCTTGACCTCCTCTATGACCTCCTCGGGGGTTTTCTCCTTGAGGACCTTCCGGGCCGTCTCGTACCCTCCGTGGCGGAGGTAGTAGTCCAGGGTCCAGCTCCCCTCCTTCCCCACGTGGGCGTAGAGGGTCCGCTCAAACCGGGGGTCTTTTCCGGAAACGATGGGCCCGGTCATACCTCCACCTCGTGCACGTGGTGGCCGCAGCGGCCAGGAAGCTCAATCTCCTCAAGCCTTTTGCCCGCCCGAAGCCCTTCCAAAAGGGCCTTGAGCCGGGCGCGGGTCACGCACTCCACGTAGGGCTCGTCGTTCACCTGGATCACGGGGGCGGTGTGGCAGCTCCCCAGGCACTCCACCTTCTGCAGGCTGAAAAGCCCGTCCGGGGTCACCTCCCCGGGGCCGATGCCGAGCTCCTCCACCAGGTGGTCCCAAAGCTCGTCCGCCCCGGCCAGCTTGCAGCTTAGGGTGGCGCACACCTGCAGGTGGTACTTCCCGGTGGGCACGAACTGGTAGTAGGAGTAAAAGCTCGCCACCCCCAGGACCTCCGTGGGGGTGGTGCCCACCAGGTGGGCGATCTCCTCCACCCGCTCGGGGCGGATCCAGCCCTCTTCCTGCTGCACCCGCCTGAGGAGGGGCATGATGGCCGCCCGCCGCCCCTCCTCGGGGTACTTGGCGAAGGTTTCCTTCAGGAAGTCTTCCTTGTCGTCAAAGAACCCCATCTTCCCTCCTAGCGGTCCACGTCCCCCATCACGGGGTCCAGGCTGGCGATGATGGCCACCATGTCCGGCACCTGCTCCCCTTTGGAGGCGTAGGGGAGGCTTTGCAGGTTGACGAAGCTCGGGGCCCGCACCTTGACCCGGTAGGGCATGCTTCCCCCGTCGGAGACGATGTAGTAGCCGAGCTCCCCCCGGGCGGACTCCGTGGGCACGTAGACCTCGCCCTTGGGGGGGTGGAAGCCCTCGGTGTAGTGCTTGAAGTGGTAGATGACCGCCTCCATGGAGGTTTCCAGGAGGGGTCTTGGGGGCGGGGTGATCTGGGGGTTCGGGTCGCGCACCGGCCCGGGTTCCAGCCGTTCTAGGGCCTGCTTGATGATCTTCACCGACTCCCGCATCTCCCGGATGCGGATGATCATCCGGTCAAAGACGTCCCCGTGCTCCCCCAGGGGCACGTCAAAGGTGTAGGTCTCATAACCCCCGTAGGGGTAGGCCTTGCGCACGTCGTAGTTCACCCCGCTGGCCCTTAAGGAGCCCCCGGTGAGGCCCAGGTTGATGGCCACCTCGGGGGGGATGACCCCCACGCCCCGGGCCCGCTCGTAGAAGATGGGGCTTTCCGCGAAGAGGGCCTCGTACTCGTCTATACGGTGGGGCAGGACCTCCAAAAGCTTCTTGAGTTCGGGCACGAACTCCTCGGGCAGGTCCTCCTTGACCCCGCCGATGCGGATGTAGTTGTGGTGGAAGCGCTGGCCCGTGACCCACTCAAAGAGGTCCAGGATGGCCTCCCGTTCCCGGAAGGCGTAGAAGAAGGGGGTGAGGGCCCCGAGGTCCAAAAGCCCCGTCCCCAGGAAGACCAGGTGGCTCGCAAGGCGCGAGAGCTCGTTCAGGAGGATGCGGATGGTCTCGGCCCTGGGGGGCACCACCGCCCCCACCAGCTTCTCCACCGCCAGGGCGTAGGCCAGGTCGTGGGCGAAGGAGTGGAGGTAGTCCATCCGGGGCGTATACGTGATGACCTGCGTATACGTCCGGTTTTCCATGTTCTTTTCAAAGCCGGTGTGGAGGTAGCCGATGTGGGGGACGAGGTCCAAGACCTCCTCCCCCGATAGGGTCACCACCACCCGCAAGACCCCGTGGGTGGAGGGGTGCTGGGGCCCCACGTTCAGGGTCATGACCTCCGTGCGGAGCTCTTTGGGCTCCTCCAGGGTCTCCACCGGGTCCAGGTAGTCCTTCATTTGGCCTCCTTCGCCTTCACCAGGTCAGCCCAAAGCGCCCGATACCCCTTGCGGCTTCCCCCGCGGTAGCCGGTGAGGCCCGGGTCCTTGCCCGTGAGGGCTGCGCGGAACTCCGCGGGCACGATGTACCGCCCCTCCCGGAAGAGGGTGGGGGTTTCCCCCAAGGGGAAGTCCTTGCGCAGGGGGTGGCCCTCGAGGTCCTCCGGGGTGAGGATCTTGCGCAGATCCGGGTGCCCCTCAAAGACGATGCCGAACATGTCGTAGACCTCCCGCTCCAGGAAGTTGGCGCTTCCCCAGAGGTCCGTCACCGTGGGCAGGCGGGGCTCTTTTTCCGGCACGTAGACCCGCACGAAAAAGCGGCTCCCGTCCCCGTCCTTCCACCCCGGCAAGGAGACCAGCTCGTACACTACCGCGAAGCGCTCAGGCCGGGGGTCGGGGTAGGTGAGGTAGTCTATCCCCACGATGTCCGCCAGGTAGTTGAAGCCCAGGGCCTGGTAGCGGGCCATGGTCTCCTTGAAGGCCTCCCGGGGCAGGACCACCCAGAGGTTGCCGAGGCCGTTGTCCTCCACGGGATAGCCCCGCGCCGCCGCCTCTTCCAGAACCTGCTGAAGCCGCACGCTTCACCCCCTCTTCCAGGCGGCCACCGGGGGGAGCCTCTCCCCCCGTTCGTTGTAGGCCTGGCCGCGCACCTTCTTCTGAAGCTGCATCACCGCGTAGATGAGGGCCTCGGGGCGCGGGGGGCAGCCGGGCACGTAGACGTCCACGGGCACCACGGAGTCCACGTTCTGCACAATGGCGTAGTTGTTGAACATCCCCCCCGAGCTGGCGCAGGCCCCCATGGAGATGACCCACTTGGGGTCGGGCATCTGCTCCCAGACCCGCCGCATCACCGGGGCCATCTTCTTGGAAAGCCGCCCGGCCACGATCATCACGTCCGCCTGCCTGGGGCTTGCCCGGAAGACCTCGCTTCCGAAGCGGGCCAGGTCGTTCCGGGCATCGGTGGAGGCCATCATCTCAATGGCGCAACAGGCCAGGCCGAAGGTGGCCGGCCACAGGGAGTTGCTCCGCCCCCAGGCCACCAACTTCTCCAGGGTGGTGAAGAGGATGCCTTCCCGCTCCAGCTCCTGGACATCCCGCTCAAAAAGGTCCTTCAGTGCCACCGCATCACCCCCTTCCACCACTCGTAGAGGAAGCCCGCCAGGAGGAGGAGGGTGAAGGCCAGAACCCCCAGGAAGCCGTAAAGCCCCAGCTCCCCCGCGCTCACCGCGTAGGGCCAGAGGAAGGCCACCTCCACGTCAAAGAGGATGAAGAGCATGGCCACCACGTAGAAGTGGACGGGAAAGCGCTTCACCTCCCCCGCGGGGTCGTTGCCCGATTCATAGGGCATGAGCTTGGCCCGCCCGGGCTTCTTGGGGCCGAGCAGGGCCCCCACCAAAAGGGCCGCCACCCCGATGAACAGGGCCACCCCCACGTAGATCAGAACGTTGATGTACTCCGCTATGGGCGCCAAGGTCCCCTCCTTTCGTGCCTACCTTCACGAGCTGGAGCCCCTAAACCCCCAAGGAGGCCCCGCCCGATTCCCGCCTATCTTATCACCTCCCCCTTTCCGCAAGCCGGGCGGGGTACACCAGGGGGTGGGCTATCGGTGTAAGCCCTCTGGTTATCGGTTCTCAACTTCTACACTCCGGTGTAGGGTTTCCCACAGGGCGCGGAAAGCGGCCAGGTCCAGGGCCTCGGCCCGGACCCCTTCGGGAAGGCCCAGCTCCTTCAGGGCCCTAAGGACCGCCTCCCGAGGGTAGCCCGCCTGTTCCAGGGCGTTTTTCAGGGTCTTCCGCCGGTGGGCGAAGGCGGCCTCGATGAGCTGGAAAAGCCCGGGCTCGTCCCCCTGGCCCGTGGGGGTGAGGCGCACCAGGCTGCTGAAGACCTTGGGGGGCGGGAAGAAGGCCCCCGGGGGGAGGTCAAAGAGCCTCTCCCCATGGGCGTGGTGGGCCACCCTGAGGGAGAGGAGGCCGTAGGCGGGGGTGCCCGGCCTGGCCACCATGCGCTCGGCCACCTCCTTCTGCACCAGGAAGACCAGCTTGGCGAAGCGCCCCGTCTTCAGAAGCTCCGTCACCAGGGGGGTGGCGATGTTGTAGGGGAGGTTGGCCACGAGAAGGCTTCCCTCCGGCACCTCCCTCCAGGGAAAGCGGAGGGCGTCTTGGAAGCGGAGCTCCACCGGAAGCCCCGCAAGGGTTTCCTCCAGGACGGGCTTAAGCCGGAGGTCCTTCTCAATGGCCGTCACCCGGGCCCCCGCCTGGGCCAGGGCCCGGGTCAGGAACCCCAGGCCCGGCCCCACCTCGTAGACCGGTCCCGTGAAGGGCTGGGCCGCTTCCACGATGCGCTTAAGGTAGGCCTCTTCCACCAGGAAGTTCTGGCCGAAGCGCTTGTCGGCCTTAAGCCCGTGGCGGTGGAGGAGGGTGCGCACCTCTTCCCTTAGGCTCGGCATGGCTAAACCTTACGGACCCGCACCCTTAGGGGGTCTTCGGGCCAGATCTCCAGGTACTCCCCCAGGTCCAGGGCGTCTATGAGGGCGAAGCGCTCTTTGAGGAGGATCCCCTCCCGCATGGGGGTGTGCCCGTACACCCCGAAGCGGAAGCCCATGCGCTCCACGTAGTCCGGGGTCATGAACCACCAGGTTTTGGGCTCGCTGTGGGCGTAGAAGAGCTCATCGTAGGTCTGGAGCCAGGGCACGGGGCCCACGTGGGCGAAGTGGACCCCCTCCAGCACCACCTCCCGGGGAAAACCGGCCATCCAGGCCTTGAGGGGTTCGGGGAGGGGCTTACCCCCCCGCTCGGGGTGGAACTCCAGGTGGAGGAGGTGGCGGTTGCCCAGGATGGGGTCGCCCTTAAGGGCGGCCTCGTCGTGGTTGCCCAGGAGGATGATCACCCCTTCTGGGGCCGATTCCTGGAACTCTTTGAGGCGGAAGAGCTCCCGGATCTGCGCCCCCGCGGCCAGGCGGAGGTGCAGGGGGTCTTCGGGGTCAAAGGGGGATAGCCCCGTGAGGCGCTCGTAGTCCTTGGGGGTCTTGGGGTGGACCAGGTCGCCCAGGAGGACCAGGCGGGTCTCCCCGCTCCTTAAGGCCTCCGTGGGCTGGAAGGTGGGGCCCAGGAGCCCCTCGGCCTTGAGGATGCGCCAGAGGGCGGGGAAGTTGGCGTGGAGGTCCCCGACCGCGACGATCCTCATCCCTTGAGGAGGTTCCTTAGCTCCCCGTAGAGCTTTTTGGTCTCCTCGGGGGTCTTGCCGTAGCCCCCGTACTTGGTGAGGATGCGGGCGGCCTCCTTACCCAGGCCCTTTTCCTTCAGCCTTTCCAGGAGCTGGTCTATGAGCCGGTGGGCTTCCGGTTTTTCTTCCTCCTCCACCGCTTCCTGCGCGGGAAGCCTAGGGGGGGTGAAGCGCCCCTTCTCCGCATCGTAGTCCACCCACTGCTTCTCCAGCCGGTAGAGGTAGCGCCCCACCCCAAACTTCACCGCGGCCCGCTTTAGGGCATCGGAGAAGGCGGCCTTTAGGGAGTCCCCCTCCCCCACGTCCTCCTTGGTCGTGCCGAGGACGGTGAGGCGGCACTTCACCTCCACCAGCCGCTCCCGCCTTTCCCCGCGCTCGTCCTTTAGGGTCCTTTCCGCGTCGGCCAGAACCTGGTACTCGTCGTGCCAGCCCTCGGGGCCCACCACCCGGTCCAGGCGGTCCAGGACGGTGCGGGCGTCCACGTAGGGGACCACCAGGGCTTTTTTCCGGTCCCGGGAGAGGGCCTCGATGCGCCACTGGACCTCCTCCGGGGGGAAGGGCTCGGAAAGCTTCTGCCAAACTTCGTCCATGCCTTAAGTGTACTTCAGGGCCCTCTCACGAAGGGGGCGGGGGCTTTGGGATAGGGTTAGGGGTATGGGTAAGACCGTTTTCCTCCTCCCGTTTTTGGCCCTGGCCTTGGCCCTCGAGGTCCAGCTCTCCGCCTCCCTAAGCGTTACCCTCTTTCCCCAGGCGGTGGTGGTGGAGCGCATCCCTGAGCCCCAGGGGGTGGTGGTGGTCTACCAGGCCCGGGGGGCGGAGGCCATCTTCCGCTACCACGACGAGGACCTGAGGCGCCGGGGCTGGGTAAGGGTGAAGTACGAAGTGAAGAAGGACGAGTGGAAGGCGGAGTACCGCAAGGGGAAGGCCAAGGCCCGCCTTTCCGTCAAGGACAAGAAGGGCCGGGTGGAGGTGCGGCTTAGGGAAGGGGACTAGACAAGGAAAGGCCCCCTCGCTATCCTAAAGGGCGCGTGGGGCCGTGGCGCAGCTGGGAGCGCGCCTGAATCGCACTCAGGAGGTCACGGGTTCGAGTCCCGTCGGCTCCACCAAGCCTAGGCCCTCCAGGAAGCCCTGGAGGGCCCTCTGCTCATGGTTGGGGGCGCTTTAGCCCCCGTAGAACCAGCCCGTGTCCCACATGACCAGGGGCTTGGCCTCCTCCCTGACCCCCGCCTCCACCACCTCGGCCACCACCAGGCTGTGGTCCCCCAGGGCGAGGAGGGCCCGGACCTCGGCCTCGAGCCAGTAGGGGAGCTCGGTGAGGAGGGGGAGGCCAAAGGTGGGGGAGGGTTCAAAGGGGTGGCCGTTTAGGGTGTTCCCCTCCCTTTTGGTGGGCTTGAAGAAGTCCTGGGCGATGGCCTTCTGGTCCGCCCGTAGGGTCATGAGGGCGAGCCGGCCCGTCTTGGCGATGAGGGCGTG
>FWWL01002959.1_pt1 | contig 32841 bp, 29 predicted proteins | sample 2228331 | NCBI WGS metagenome assembly FWWL01 (sample SAMEA103939775, study PRJEB20133) | metagenome
CTTCTGGCATCCCAAGGGCTGGCGGGTCTTCCAAACCCTGATCGCTTACATGCGCGAACAACAGGAACGCGCCGGGTACGTCGAAATCAACACTCCGGACGTGATGGACCGGGCGCTGTGGGAGATTTCCGGTCACTGGCAAAACTATCGCGCCAACATGTTCACGACGCAAACCGAAGACGAGCGGGTCTTTGCTTTAAAACCCATGAACTGCCCCGGCGCGGTCACCTGGTACAAAAGCGGCTTACACAGCTACCGCAACCTGCCACTGCGGGTGGCGGAGTTTGGCAAGGTCCATCGCTACGAACCCTCGGGGGCGTTGCACGGGCTGCTGCGCGTGCGCCACTTCACGCAAGACGACGCGCATATTTTTTGCACGCCCGAGCAAATGACCGAGGAATGCCGCGCGGTGGTGCGGCTCATCCTGGACATCTACCGCGACTTTGGCTTTGGTGAAGTGCGCATCAAACTGTCCACGCGCCCCGAGCACCGCATCGGCAGCGACGAAGTGTGGGATCGACTGGAAGCGGCGCTTGCCGATGCCGTGACGTCGCTCGGCCTGACTTACACCCTCTTCCCGGGCGAAGGGGCTTTTTATGGCCCCAAACTGGAATTCGTACTGCGCGACGCGATCGGGCGCGATTGGCAATGCGGCACGCTGCAGGTGGATATGAACCTGCCTGAGCGTTTCGACATCGCTTACATCGGCGAAGACAACGCCCGCCACCGCCCGGTGATGCTGCACCGCGCGGTGCTCGGCTCGATCGAGCGGTTCCTTGGCATTTTGCTCGAACACTACGCCGGTGCGATGCCGCTGTGGCTGGCCCCCGTGCAGGCCGTGATACTGCCGATCAGCGAACGTCACGCCGAATATGCGCAAAAAGTCCACACCATGTTGCGGCAAGCCGGCATCCGCAGCGAGATGGATTTGCGCAACGAAAAAATTACCTATAAAATTCGCGAGCACAGCCAGCAGCGCCTACCCTACCAATTGGTGGTGGGCGACAAAGAAGCGGCTGAGGGGTCAGTTTCGGTGCGCGCCCGTGGCAACGTCGATTTGGGCGCCATGCCGGTGGCGGCGTTCATCGAGCGAGCGCGAGCGCTGGCGGCACAACGCAGCACCGAACTGTGAGCAAAGCAACGAACAGAGGAGCACAGTACCATCACCACGGAGAAAATCGAGGCGCGCATCAACGAAGCCATCGACGCGCCACAGGTCAGATTGATCGGCCCAGACGGACAGCAAATCGGCATCGTCCCGATCCGGCAAGCGCTGGCAGCCGCCGAAGAAGCCGGGTTGGACCTGGTGGAGATCGCCCCACAAGCCAACCCGCCGGTGTGCAAGATCCTGGACTATGGCAAGTACAAGTACCAGGAACAAAAGAAGGCACAGGAAGCTCGGGCCAAGCAAAAGCAGATCCAGGTCAAGGAAATCAAGATTCGCCCGGGAACGGACGAAAACGACTATCAGGTGAAACTGCGCAACTTGCGCCGTTTCCTCACCGATGGGGACAAAGCCAAGGTCACCCTGCGTTTCCGCGGTCGGGAGATCACCCATCAAGAACTGGGTTTGCGGCAGTTGGAACGGATCCAAAACGATCTGGCGGACATCGCGGTGGTCGAGCAAATGCCCAAGCTCGAAGGGCGGCAGATGGTGATGGTGCTTGCACCAGCGAAAAAGAAGGTAAAATAACGGGTTGCAGCCTCAATGTTCGTCGCTGCACTAACCGTTAGTGATCAACCCGCGGTACCAGGCTCACAAAGCCGTCATCGGCTGCCTGTCCGCTATGATTGGAGCACGACCATGCCCAAAATGAAGACGAAAAAAGGCGCCGCGAAGCGCTTCAAAGTGCGCGCGAGCGGTAGCATCAAGCGCTCCCAGGCGAATAAGCGCCACATCCTGACCAAGAAGAGTCCCGATCGCAAACGCCGCTTGCGCGGGATGATCGAGGTGCACGCCAGCGACGTGCCATTGGTCCAACGCATGTTGCCCTACGCGGGTTAAGGAAGGAGTCGCACGATGCCTCGCGTCAAACGTGGAGTCACGGCGCGCGCGCGCCACAAGAAGGTTCTGAAACTCGCCAAAGGCTATCGCGGTCGTCGCAAAAACGTCTATCGCGTCGCCAAGCAAGCGGTGATGAAAGCGTTGCAATACGCTTATCGTGACCGCCGGCAACGCAAGCGTCAGTTCCGCGCTCTGTGGATCACCCGCATCAACGCCGCGGCGCGTGAGTTCGGCATGACCTACAGCACGTTCATGAACGGTCTGAAAAAGGCGGCGATCGAGGTCGACCGCAAGGTGCTGGCCGATCTCGCGGTGTTCGATAAGCCCGCCTTCGGCGCCCTGGTCGATAAAGCCCGGGCAGCGCTGGCTGCTTGATCGTCGATCGCCTGATGAAAAAAAGGGAGCTCGCCTCCCTTTTTTTCTTTGATGAGGTGCCGCATGAATCACGAGGAACGTTGGGTAGAGGAGGCGCGCACGGCGTTTGCCGCCGCGGCCAATGCCGCAGCACTGGAAGAAGCGAAAGCGCGTTTTCTCGGCAAAAATGGAGTGGTGACGCAGGCGCTCAAGGCGTTGGCGCAATGTTCTGCCGAAGAACGGCGGGTACGCGGCCAACACCTCAACGCCATCCGTAGCGCCATCGAAGCGCTGTTGCAGGAAGCGCGCCAACGCTTGCAAGCCGAAGCGCTGGCGGCGCAGCTGGCGGCCGAAGCGCTGGACGTGACGCTGTCTGGCCGCCGAGTACCGACCGGCGCGGCGCATCCGGTGATGCGCACCCAGGAGCGGGTTGAGACGATTTTTGCCCAGATGGGGTTTGCGGTGGCCGACGGGCCAGAGATCGAAGACGACTGGCACAATTTCACCGCGCTCAACACCCCAGAAGACCACCCCGCCCGCTCGATGCACGATACGTTTTATTTGGCCGGGCGCAGTGACGTCATCTTGCGCACGCACACCAGCCCGGTGCAGATCCGCGCGATGCGCGCGCATGTCGCGACGCACGGCACAACCGCGGAACTCAGGGTAATCGCGCCGGGCCGCGTCTATCGGGTCGACTCCGACGCCACCCACTCGCCGATGTTTCACCAGGTGGAGGGGCTGTGGGTTAGCCGTGACATTTCCTTTGCGCACCTCAAAGGCGTGGTGCAGGCATTTCTGCGCGCTTTTTTCGAAACAGAGGCGATCGAAGTGCGCTTTCGCCCGTCGTTTTTCCCCTTTACCGAACCGTCGGCGGAAATCGACGTGCGTTTTTTCTCTGGGGCACTGACCGGGCGGTGGCTGGAAATCGCCGGCTGCGGCATGGTCCATCCGACCGTGCTCGCCAATGGCGGCTTTGATCCGAACGAGGTGCGCGGTTTTGCCTTTGGTTTTGGCTTGGATCGACTGGCCATGCTGCGCTACGGGATCGCCGACCTGAGGCAATTTTTCGATAACGACGTGCGATTCCTGGCTCAGTTCGCCTAACGGGCACGCCTTTGCCGCGAACCTGTCCCCCCTGTTTGAGCGAGACGAACGATGAAGTTTCCCGTCAGTTGGCTGCGTGAATGGGTGCCGCAATTGCCCGAAACCTCGGTGTTGGCCGAACGATTGACCATGGCCGGTCTGGAAGTCGAAGCGCTCACGGCACTGGCGCCGCCCTTCAGCGGTGTGGTCGTGGGGCAAGTGCTGTCTGTGGCGCCTCATCCCAACGCCGACAAGCTGCGCGTCTGTGAGGTCGCGGTCGGCACGCAAACGCCGCTGACCATCGTGTGCGGCGCGCCTAACGTCACAGCAGGGATGAAAGCGCCCTGTGCGCGGGTGGGCGCGCACCTTCCGGACGGCACGGTGATCCGGGAAGCAAAACTGCGCGGGGTCACGTCTCATGGGATGCTGTGCTCGGCGCGGGAGCTGGGGTTATCAGACGATCACAGCGGCCTGATGAGGCTTCCCGCAGAGGCACCGGTAGGGGCGGACGTGCGCACCGTCTTGGGGCTGGACGACGAGATCGTCGAACTCAAACTCACCCCCAACCGCGGGGATTGCTTGAGCATCCTGGGGCTGGCGCGCGAAGTGGCGGCGCTGTTCGACCTGCCTCTGCACCCCTACGGTGCGGAAGTCCTGCTGGACGCGACCCGCACCCGCGTCGTTCCTGCGGTCGCTTACCCCTTCGACGCCCGTGCGATCGCTGGCCGCCGGGTTTCGTTGTCCGCGCCACACGCGTGCCCGCGCTATCTGGGTTTACCGATCGAGGGAGTGGATGCCGGTCGTCCTACCCCCGAATGGATGCGGCGGCGCTTGGAAGCCTGCGGCATGCGCTCGGTGAATCTGATCGTCGACATCACCAATTACGTAATGTTGGAGCTCGGGCAACCGCTGCATGCGTTTGATGCCGCCAAGCTCGATGGCGACATCACCGTGCGTTGGGCTCATGCGGGAGAAAGTTTTACAACGCTGACTGGTGAAACGCTCGCCCTCAGCGCCGATACGCTGGTGATCGCCGATGGGCGCGGCGCCGTCGCGATGGCCGGGGTGATGGGAGGCGCCGAGAGCGGGGTCAGCGCCACCACCCGCGCCATTTTCCTGGAAAGCGCCTTTTTCTCACCAGTAGCGATCGCCGGAAGGGCCAGACGCTACGGCCTGAATTCCGAAGCAGCGCACCGCTTCGAGCGCGGTGTCGATCCGGAAGGCGCCGCCCGCGCGCTCGCCCGCGCCGCTTATTGGATCGTGACGCTGGCTGGCGGCAAGGCCGGCGCGGTCGTTGCGGCGGAATCGCCGGAACATCTGCCTTGCCGTCACCCCATTGCTGCCTCTTGGTCGCGTCTAGAAGGTATTTTGGGGGTGCGTCTGCCTCGCACAGAAGGGGAAGGCTTTCTCGTCCGTCTGGGGTTTGCCGTGCAACAAGACACAGGTTCTGGCGCGCCCGCTGCCTCGGCCGGCTCTGAGCACGGTACGGACGACACCCTCGTGGTCACGCCTCCGTCCTGGCGCTTTGATGTGCGCTTGCCGGAAGATCTCGCAGAAGAACTGGCGCGCGGCCATGGTTATGAGCGCATTCCGGCCGTGTTGCCCCGCATGGAACTGCGTTGCCCGCAGGCACCCGAATCCTGCCGCTCCCGTCACGCCGTACGCGCGGCAATGCGCTCTTTGGGCTACCATGAAGCGGTGACCTACGCGTTCGTACCGGGTGAGTGGGAAACCGAACGACTGGGCAACCCGCAGCCAATCGCGTTGGCCAACCCCATCGCTTCGCACCAGGCGGTCATGCGTTCTTCACTCCTGCCGGGGCTGGTCGAAGCGGTGGCAAACAACCGCAAGCGCCAGGCCGAGCGGGTCCGGCTGTTCGAGATCGGCCGTTGCTTTCTTGCGGCAGAACCCATCACCGCGGTCACCGCCGAGGCGCTCACCGAAGCGTTGAACGCGCAACAACCCTTGCGCTTGGCGGCGGTGGCGTGGGGCACGCTCAGCGACGGTTGGTGGCAAGAAGCGCACCGAGCGGTGGATTTCTACGACGTCAAAGGTGACCTGGAAAACCTCCTGGCTCCCTTGGCCTTGTCATTTTCCCCAGCCGCCCATCCCCTGTTCCATCCCGGGCGGTGCGCGGCAGTCCAGTTGGCCGACAAAACCATTGGTATCCTGGGAGAACTGCACCCGCGCTGGGCGCAAGTATGGGAGTTGCATCCCACCCCAGTGATGTTCGAAATCGCCCTTGATGCGGTTTTGCACCGCCCCTTGCCGCAGCACCGGGAGGTGCCGCGCACCCCGCTGGTGGCGCGCGATCTCGCGTTCCTGTTGCCCGAGACAACCCCAGCCGCCGAGCTCGTGGCCGCGCTGCAGCAAGACGCTCCCCCCTGGTGGTTGGGTGTGGAGCTGTTCGACGTCTATCGCGGTAGCGGCATACCTGCCGGGCACAAGAGCGTGGCGATCCGTATTCGCATGCAAGCCCCCGATCGCACGCTCACGGAAAGCGAAGTCGACGCCGCGATCGCCGCGGCCATTGCGCGCGCCCAAAGCGTCGGAGCGCAATTGCGGCACTAGTCATTTCCACCGATTTAGGCACAACGAAAACCGGCAGCGCCGCCTGTCATGTGGCGTTGCCCACCATGGCAAGGACAAAGATACATGGCAGCACAACTGACCAAAGCTGAACTCGTGGAACGCATCGTCAGCGACATCGGCATTCCGCGCCGTGAGGCGAAAATGCTCGTCGAGGCTTATTTCGAGGTCATCATCGAGCGACTGGAAGCGGGAGAAGACGTCAAACTCTCCGGTTTCGGGGTGTTCGAGACGCGCGACAAACCGCAGCGACCCGGCCGCAACCCGCGTACCGGCGAGGTGGTTCCCATTCCCCCCCGTCGTGTGGTAACCTTCCACGGCAGCACACGCCTCAAACAAGCCATTGCCGAACGCAACCATGGTGGATGACCCCAAAGCCCTACCGACCTCGGCGTTGCCGCCGATCCCAGCAAAGCGCTATTTCACCATCAGTGAAGTGGCCGAGCTGTGTGCGGTCAAACCGCACGTCCTGCGCTATTGGGAACAGGAATTCACGCAACTGCATCCGATGAAGCGCGCCGGCAACCGGCGTTACTACCAGCATCACGAGGTGCTGCTGGTGCGCCGCATCCGCCAGCTCATCTACGAGGAAGGCTATACCATCGCTGGCGCCCGGGCGCGTCTGGCCGGGGCAGCGGCGGCAGCCAGCGAAACCGAAGCCGCTTATCAACGGCTAAAGCACGAAACGGCCGAGATCGCGACGGCGATCGACCGTTTGATCGCCGAGATCGACGAAGTCCTGACTCACGATCCACGAGCGGTTGAAAGCGCCGCTTAGCCATGATAGAATATCGGGTGTGTCGGGGCGTAGCGCAGCCTGGTAGCGCACCTGCATGGGGTGCAGGGGGTCGCGAGTTCAAATCCCGCCGCCCCGACCATTTTCCGCAAGCGGCTTTGCCGCTTTTTTCAGCGCTGGAGTATTAGAAAATGATGATACTCAGGTTCCTGCTGCCGATCGCCTTTTTTGCCGCTCTTCCCACCTTCGCAGGCGACATTCCCGAGGGCATCGTCGAACGGATCGCCGTGCGCGAACGCGCCTCCGTCGAAGGGGTGATCGAGGCACACTTAGAGGCGCGCATCGCCGCCGAAGTGGCAGGCAGAGTCCTGGAAGTGCGTACTGACGCCGGCAAAAATGTCAAAGCGGGCGAAGTGCTCTTTGTGCTCGATGATGCTTCGATCCGCCAAGAGGTCGCCGCGGCGCGCGCCCGTTTGGCACAAGCCGAAGCCAATCTCGCCAACGCACGCAGCGAATACGCGCGCGCGCAGGAGCTGTTTGCGCAAAAGTTCATCAGCGCCTCACGGCTCGATGCCGCCAAGAGTGCGCTCGACGCGGCGGTGGCCGAACGCAACGCCGCAGCAGCACAACTGGCGCGCGCCGAAGCGGGTCTGGCCTACACCCAGGTGCGCGCTCCCTTCTCCGGCGTGATCGCGCAGCGTCTGGTCAATCAAGGCGATATGGCGCAGCCGGGCATGCCACTCGCGCTTATTTATCAACCCGGCGCGATGCGTGCCGTCGCCGACGTGCCGCAAGAACGCTTGCGGCAGCTGGGGCAACCGCTGGAAGCCCGCGTCGAGGTACCGTCGGCAGCAGCGGAGTTCGTCGCGACTGCCGTCGTGGTATTGCCCGACGTCGACCCGCGCACGCAAACGCAGCGGTTGCGCGCCGAACTTCCCAAAGAAGCCAGCCATCTGGTCCCGGGTACGTTTGCGCGGGTGCATCTGTCGGGTCAGGGGACGCAGCGCCTGGTCATTCCAGAAGCGGCGATCCTGCGCCGCGGCGAACTGACCGCGGTGTATGTTGCCACCCCGCAAGGATGGCGCTTACGGCAAGTGCGGTTGGGTGAACGGATCGATGGGGAGCGGGTGCAGATCCTTTCTGGTTTGCAGGAAGGTGACCGGGTGGCGCTCGATCCGGTGCGCGCCGCGATGGCCGTCGGGAGGGGGCAATGAGCGTCTCGCCCCACATCCCGCTCGGCATTTCCGGCCGCACCGCGGCAGCGTTTCAACGCAACGCGATCACGCCGCTGATCGCGCTGGTACTGTTTCTCATGGGCGTGTTTGCGATCCTCATCACGCCGAAAGAAGAAGAACCGCAGATCGACGTGACGATGGCCAACGTCATCGTCCCGTGGCCAGGCGCTTCGGCCAAAGACGTCGAGTCGATCCTCGCACGGCCGGCCGAACTCGTTTTTTCGCGCATTGCCGGGGTCGAACACGTCTATAGCGTCTCCCGCCCCGGGGTCGCAGTGATCACCGTGCAGTTCAAGGTCGGGGTCAAAAACGAAACGGCTCTGGTGCGCCTGTACGACACGGTGATGTCGCACCGCGACTGGCTCAGTCCCAACCTGGGGGTGGGGGAGCCGATCGTCAAACCCAAAGGCATCGACGATGTGCCGGTGGCGGCGATCACGCTCTACACCACGGACCCTGAACGCAGCACCCACGATTTGGCCCTTATTGCGCACGCGCTCGAGCTCGAGCTCAAGCGCGTAGAAGGCACGCGCGATGTGCGCACGATTGCCGGCCCGGGGCAAGTGGTGCGAGTGGTGTTCGATCCGGTGCGGTTGAACGGCTATAACCTCACGGTCGAAGACCTCAAACAAGCGCTGCGCCTCACGAACGTCTCGATGCCATCGGGAGAATTGGTGCAGGACAACCGCGAGGTGCTGGTGCGCACCGGGGTGCTTTTCTCGTCGGTGGAGGACGTCGCGTCGATCGTCGTCGGCGTGGTCGAAAACCGCCCAGTGTATTTGCGTGACGTTGCCGACGTGTCGCTCGGTGCCGATGAGATCCGGCAATACGTCTGGTACGGCGCGGGGCAAGCCGGTGCGAACGCCAGTGGTCTGGCCGCAGGCGAAGCGCACCCGGCGGCGACGATCTGGATCTCGAAAAAACCCGGTGCCAACGCCGCCACGGTGGTCAACGCGGTGCTGGCGCGCCTGAGCGAGCTCGAGAACCAACTCATTCCCGACGGCGTGCGCTGGGCGGTCACGCGCGACTACGGCGCCACCGCCACCGACAAGGCCAATACGCTCATTGGCAAACTCATTTTTGCGACTCTGGCCGTGGTGTTTTTGGTGCTCGCCACTTTGGGTTGGCGCGAAGCGTTGATCGTGGGTGTGGCGGTCACCCTCACCCTGATGGCCACCTTGTTTGCGTCGTGGGCGTGGGGTTTTACGCTCAACCGGGTGTCGCTGTTTGCCCTCATTTTCTCGATCGGCATTCTCGTCGATGACGCGATCGTGGTGGTGGAAAACATCCACCGCTGGCACCACCTGCGCCCGGACGAACCGCTGTGGCGCATTATCCCGCACGCCGTAGATGAAGTGGGCGGCCCGACGATTCTGGCGACCTTCACGGTGATCGCGGCGCTACTGCCGATGGCGTTCGTGACCGGCTTGATGGGGCCGTACATGAGCCCGATTCCGATCAACGCGTCGATGGGGATGTTTTTGTCGCTGCTTATCGCGTTCATCGTCACGCCGTGGCTGGCGGGAAAACTTCTCAAAAGCGAGGACGGCCATCACCAGGAAAAGGACGACCGGCTCACCGCCTGGCTCGATCGACTGTTCCGCCGCATTTTCAACCCGATCATGCATCCACGCTACGGCGCGTGGGTGCGCTTTACCTGGGGGATGGTGGTCATGGGGCTGATTGCGGTGGCGATGGCGCTGCCGGTGTTTCAGCTCGTCATTTTGAAGATGTTGCCCTTTGACAATAAAAGCGAGTTCCAGGTGGTGGTCGACATGCCGCGCGGCACGCCGGTCGAGCTCACCGCGCGGGCGCTGCAGGAAATGGGCGAGGCGCTCGCTGCCCAGATCCCCGAGATCCGCGACTGGCAAGCATACGCCGGCACCGCCAGCCCGATCAACTTCAACGGTCTGGTACGGCAGTACTATCTGCGCACATTGCCCGAGCAGGGGGATCTGCAAATCAACCTCGTGGACCGGCGCGAACGCCAGCGCAAGAGCCACGAAATCGCGATCGCTGCGCGTCCGATCGTTCAGGAAATCGCTGCGCGCTACGGCGCCACCGCCAAGGTAGTGGAAGTACCACCGGGGCCGCCAGTGATGGCACCGATCGTCGCTGAAGTCTATGGTCCGGATTACGCGGGACAGAGGGAAGTGGCGCGCCGCCTTCGCGCCGTGCTCGAAAACACCCCCGACGTCGTGGACGTCGACGATACGATCGATGAAGTGGCGCCTGAGCTGGTGCTGGCGGTCAATCAAGCCAAGGCAGCGCTGGCGGGCGTGGCGCAAGCACAGATCGTCGATACCATCCGCGTGGCGCTGTCGGGGGATTCGGCCACTTCTTTGTTTGGCGGCAGCAACCAGTACGAAGTACCGGTGCGCGTGATGATGGACACGCGGCGCAAAGACCGCATCAGCGAAGTGCTCGCGCTCAAGGTCCGCGCCCGCGATGGACGCCTGGTGCCGGTCGGCGAGCTCGTCGATGTGCTCGAACGGCCGCGCGAACAAGTGATTTACCGCAAAGATCTGCTGCCGGTGGTCTATGTCACCGCCGACGTCGCTGGGCGAACCGATTCGCCGCTCTATGGCATGTTCCAGGCGCGATCGGAGCTTGCCGGCATGACGCTCGCCGGGGAGCGGCTTGCGGGGACGCTTACCGAATGGTTCATCCAGCCGCCGACCAACCCCTACTCCGGCTACCATTTCAAGTGGGACGGCGAGTGGCAGGTCACGTATGAAACGTTCCGCGACATGGGCGTTGCTTACGCGGTCGGTTTGGTGCTGATCTATCTGCTGGTGGTGGCGCACTTCAAGAGCTACGGTACGCCGCTGATCATCATGGCGCCGATTCCGCTGACCATCATCGGCGTGATGCCGGGGCATGCGCTTCTTGGCGCTCAATTTACCGCCACGTCGATGATCGGGATGATCGCGCTTGCCGGCATCATCGTGCGCAACTCGATTCTGCTGGTCGACTTCGTGATCCATCAGGTGCGCGCCGGCATGGCGTTTGAAGAAGCGATCATCCGCTCAGCGGCGGTGCGCGCCAAACCGATCGTTTTGACCGCGCTCGCGGCAATGATCGGGGCGTTTTTCATTCTCGACGACCCGATTTTCCAAGGTCTGGCGATCAGTCTCATTTTCGGGGTGTTCGTCTCGACCTTACTGACGCTGATCGTGATCCCCATGCTCTATTACGCCGCGAAGCGCCGTCAGGTACATACGCTGCTGGCGCAGTAGCGCCTCTGCCGCGCTGGGGCACGGGAAAAAGAGCGTCAGGAACCCGCCTCACTGGGAATCTTCCTCAGAGCGCGCGGGGCCTACCAACGGCTTACGGGGCAGCCGGCCCTTGTGCCCCGTAACCGCTATGAGCCAAGGGCCAGTCAGTTCCCTCAAAGGAAAGGAGATCGTCATGAAACCTTTGACCGTCAATCAATGGGTGCGTGCCGTCGCCGGCACCTTCGTGTTACTGTCGCTGCTGTTGGGTGTGAAAGGCTCACCGCTGTTTGTCAATGAAAACTTCCTGTGGTTTACGGCATTCGTCGGTGCGAACCTGCTGCAAAGCGCTTTCACGGGACTGTGCCCGCTGGAAAACATCCTGCGCAAATTCGGTGTCAAGGACAGCTACGAAGGCGGCTGCAGCTAATCCCTCTGGGGGCCTTATTTGCCCCCGGCCGGCAGGCGTTCTGCCACGGGGGCTTTTCCCCGCCATGGCAACGGAGTACCCCGCCTAATACGCCTTTCTGCCCTGCGCTTTCCCGCGTCGCGGCTTCGCGTATAATGCCACTCCATCTAAGGGCGGAGTAGTAACGACATGGTCAGCGTCAAGCAAGAGCGGCGGCGCGACCGCCGTATTCCGGTCGCCGGTGGCGGACTGCGCGCCCATCTGATCGCGCATGGCACAGAGCGGCATGACGCCGTATGCACCGAAGTCTCGGTGCGCGGCTTGACTTTGCGCACCAATTACGTTCCGGCATTGCACGAACAGCTACTTGTGCAAGTGGAGCAGCCGCCGGTGCCTGGGCGGCATGAAACGCATCCGCTGCGCGTGCGTCTGGAAGTACGGCGTTGTGAGGCACTACCCGAACGCAACCCTTTTTCCTACGAGCTGGGCGGGCTGATCGTCGAAGTATTGTCTTGAAAACCAAACCGTTTGGGGCGCTGCGCTTTCCAGCACTGTGAGGTCCCGCCCGCAGCCGCGCGTTCTTCCTGAGCCGCTGGCCGCGCTCGGGTGAGGCACCTCCAGGATTCGTGTGAATGCTATTTGTTTTGCTCTGTCTTTCCGAATTTCTGCCCGTAGTCGCGAAACGCCGCGAGCGCTTCTTGCATTTCTTCGTCACTCAGCAGCACCGGCATGCCGAGCTGGCACGCGCGCAGGTATTGTTCGCACAGCACCTCCAACGCTTCTGCCAGATGCACCGCTTCTTCCAGCGTGCCGCCGACCGCCACGAGCCCATGATTGGCCATCAGGCAGGCGCGACGCTCCTTGAGCGCCTCCACGACGGCCTGCGCCAGTTCCGCGGTACCAAAACGCGCGTAACGGGCGCAACGCACCGTCGAGCCGCCGAACTCGGCGATCATATAATGAAACGGCGGCAACTCGCGCCGGTGACAGGCCACCGCTGTCGCTGCCAAAGGGTGACAATGCGCGATCGCCGCCACTTCCGGCCGCGCCGCGTAAATGGCCAAGTGTAGCTGCCATTCGCTGGAGGGGCGCCACGGCCCCAGCCAGTGACCGTGGCGATCCACAAAGACGATTTGCTCAGGCTGTACCCGTTCGGCGGCAATGCCTGTAGGAGTGATCAGCATGCCGTCTTGCCAGCGCACGCTGGCGTTGCCGCTGGCGCCGGCGTTGAGCCGCTTGGCGTCCATGCGCTGCATCGCCGCGACCAGCGCGGCGCGCGCTTGGCTTTCCACGTCGAATGACCGCGACGAGGGGGCCATCATACGCTCGGATGAATGCGACAGGGAATGTGATTCACCCACGGCGTCAATTTCCCCTCCGGGGATCCGAACGGAATCGAACACCGGACGATTGCCGCGACAGCTCTGTCTTTACCCGAGCATCGCGGCCCATTGGTTCTCCGCCCATTGCCAGGAGGCTTGATAGGATGCCGCCGTCGGCTCTGGATCGACCTGGAATTGCAGCTTGGGCGCTTCCCCGATGGTCATGCTGGCGTTGACATGAATGCCGATCGCGGTGTTGCCCCCCATCTTCGCCCAACAGATCCCGGCGGGCAAAGAAACCGTTTCTCCGGCAGCAGGTACTACCGGCTTACCGGCGATTTGGGCCAGCAACGCAAAAGCCGCCTGTTGCCCCGAACCAAACGCGACGTGCCCGCTCTTGGGCAACGGAGTGCCGATGGCATCTCCGATGAGGTAAATGCGCTCATCGGCCTGGGCACGGAACGTGGGCAGCTGCACCGCGGCAAAACGCTCTCCTAGGCCCGCTTCGCGGATCCAGTCTGGGGCGCGCATCGCTGGAATCAGGTTAGCATCGGCAAAAGAAATCTTGCCAGCAGAAGTCTCTAGGATACGGTTGGCCACATCGACTTGCTGGATGCTGACTTCGGCATGGCGCTCGATGAGCTCAGCAAAGCGTTGCGCAAACGTATTGAGGATTGGCTTGGCGATCGGCGGCGGCACGGGATTGGGGTTGGCATCGAGAATCACGATCTTGCCCTTAATCCCCTGCCGCTTCATTTGGGTAGCGAACATCGCAGCACGCTCGTAGGGCGCTGGCGGACAACGGTAAGGCGGTTTGGGTACGGAAATCACATAGGTGCCACCGCCTTGGGCAAGAAAGCGATCCCAACGTTCCTTGAGCTTTTGATGTTCAAACGCTCGGAACCCCACCGGGAAGGCTTCGGCGTTGGCACCCGGCAAAGCAGACCAGTCGTAGTCGATGCCGGGCGAAAGCACGAGGAAATCGTATGCAAGCTGCTCGCCGGAGGCCAGCGACAAACGGCGCGCGCTGCGATCCAGCCCCACGACCCGGTCGCGCCGCATCGCCACCCCGAGCGCCGCCACCCGCTCGTACGACACCATGATGCGCTCGAGCGGCACCTCACCGGTCAGGTAAGACACGCTCATCGGGCAAGACATGAAGCGCTCGTTGGCTTCGACCAGGGTGACACGCACCTGGCCGCTTTTGGCCAGTTCACGCGCCGCCCCCAAGCCGCCCCAGCCAGCGCCCACAACAACGACATGCGGGAGCGACCGCTCGGCGGCCCGCACCCACGGTGCCGCTGCTGCCAAAGTCACCCCGCCCAACAGTTTGAGTGCCGATCGGCGATTCATGAGGTCTCTCCTTGGGTGGTCAAACATTATGGCTAATTCTAATATGTTTATAGCTCATGTCAACCTCCCGTGACCGGCAGAAGGCGTTTCGGCTTGGCCATCGTGCGTGGAAAGTCCCCAGGCGAAGCTCAGAACTTTGGGGGCAGTGAAGCAACCTGCCATTTTGCCCGCGATGACGGCCCAACGGGTGCCCGAAAAAAACAACGACAGAGGACTCAATCAGCCAGGCATTCGGCATACAAATCATGCACGTCGCAATCGCTAATGCGCACGCGCACGAAATCGCCCACTTCAAGCTCCTGGCCGCCATCGATATAAACCAGGCCGTCGATCTCTGGCGCGTCGCCCGGGCCGCGCGCGATCGCCCCTTCCTCGTCGGTTTCTTCCACCAGCACGGTCATCTCGCGGCCGATCCAACGCTCCAGGCGCTGCGTGGAAATATCTTCCTGAAACTCCAGCAAGCGCAAGCGCCGCTCCTCGCGCAATGACGCCGGCACCGGATCGGGAAGCGCGTTCGCGGCCGCCCCTTCCACAGGCGAATAAGCAAACGCGCCGACGCGATCCAGCTGCGCTTCCTCAAGAAAACGCAACAAGGCTTCGAAATCGTCTTCGGTTTCGCCAGGAAAACCGGTGATGAAGGTCGAGCGGATGGTCAGATCCGGGCAAATGCGTCGCCAGGTGCGGATTCGTTCCAACACCCGTTCGGTGGCGGCGGGCCGCTGCATAAGTTTGAGGATGCGCGGGCTGGCGTGCTGGAAGGGAATGTCCAGGTACGGCAGAATCTTGCCTTCGGCCATCAGGGGGATCAGTTCATCGATGCTGGGATAGGGATAGACATAATGCAGACGAATCCACACTCCCAATTCGCCCAGGAGTTTGGCCAGTTCCAGCAACCGCTGCTTGACCGGTCGCCCTTGCCAAAAGCCGGTGCGATAGCCAACATCCACGCCATAGGCGCCGGTATCTTGCGATACCACCAGGATCTCTTTCACCCCCGCCTCAACGAGCGCCTCGGCCTCTTCCATGATCTCGTGGATGGGACGACTGACGAGCGAACCGCGCAGCTGCGGAATGATGCAGAAGGTGCATTGATGATTGCAGCCTTCGGAGATCTTGAGATAGGCATAATGCCCTGGGGTGACACGAACACCCTGCGGTGGCACCAGGTCGATGAACGGATCGTGAGGTTTGGGCGCGTATTGATGCACCAGCGCCATCACTTCCTCGGTGGCTTGCGGCCCGGTCACCGCGAGCACACTGGGATGCGCTTGAAGGATCACGTCGCGCCGCGCCCCCAGGCAACCGGTGACGATCACCCGGCCATTTTCCGAGAGCGCCTCACCGATGGTTTCCAACGACTCGGCGACGGCTTCTTCGATGAAACCGCAGGTGTTGACGATGACCAGATCGGCCTGACCGTATTCGGGAACGAGCTCGTAGCCTTCGGCGCGCAACCGCGTGAGGATCCGTTCCGTGTCCACCGTAGCTTTGGGACAACCCAGACTGACCACGCCGATGCGTGGGGTTGGTGCGTTCATGGACATGTCGATTTACTTGCCTTCGTCCGCGCCGCCACTTGGCCCAACTTTTTTGCTGGCTTTGACCGCAGGACCGACCGGCGACTGACGCAGATTGGGATAAAACGCTTCCAGCCAACCGAGAGCCTGCCGCTCCATTTGCTGCTGGAAATTGCGCCACAGGTGCTGAGACTGCTCAAGGTAACTTTGCATCAATGTCTGCATCGCCGCCGGTTGCAGTGCCAGGAACTGCGCCATCATCTCAGGCGGCAGGGTCGCCTGTTCGCCGTACATCGCTTTGAGGCGCTCCTGCATTTGTTTTTGCAGCTCGACAAACGTGCGCAGGCTGTTTTCCAGGTATTGTCCCATCAGCGAGTGGGCGGCATGACCGTAAAAGCGGATGATGTTGGCAAGCACTTCGGTGGTGAAAATCGGCGTGCCGGCGATCTCTTCTTCCAGCAAGATCTGCAAAAAGACGCTGCGCGTGAGGTCTTCGCCGCTTTTGGCGTCGACGATGCGCACCGGTTCGTGGCGAAGAATCATGTCTTTGATCTCCGCCAGCGTGATGTAAGTGCTGGTTGCGGTGTCGTACAGGCGGCGGTTGGGATATTTCTTGATCAACCGCTCGGCAGCTTCAGAGGCAGGAGGCGTCATAACACCTGGGAATCGCGCGCGATACGCGATTGTACCGCGCGCATGAGGCAATCAGCACATATGCAAACCGCCGTTGACGTTCAAGGTGGCACCGGTGATATAGGCCGCCCCGTCGGAAGCGAGGAACGACACGCACGCGGCGATTTCCTCGGGCTTGGCGAGCCGCTTCATCGGCACGGTATCGATGATCGCCTGACGAATGTCCTCACGAATCGCCATCACCATGTCGGTGGCCACATAGCCCGGCGCAATCGCGTTGACCGTCACACCCTTGGTGGCCAGTTCCAGCGCCAGCGCTTTGGTAAAGCCCAGGATACCGGCCTTGGCCGCCGAGTAGTTGGTCTGCCCAGCCTGGCCCTTGACGCCATTGACCGAAGAGATGTTGATGATGCGCCCCCAGCCGCGCTCGGCCATTTTCGGCGCGATGTGGCGGGTGACGTTGAACATGCTGTCCAAATTCACCCGCAGCACTGCGTCCCACTGCTCTTTTTCCATTTTGTGGAAGAACTTGTCGCGAGTGATGCCGGCGTTATTGACGAGCACGTCGACCGGGCCGACTTTTGCTTCGATCTCCTGGACCATCGCCTGGCACGATGCATAGTCGGCGACGTCCCCTTCGACCGCGACGAAATCAAAGCCCAGCGCCCGCTGTTTGGCCAACCATTCGTCCTTCTGCGGAAAACCCGGAACGCAGTTGGCGACAACACGAAAGCCGTCTTTGGCGAGCGCCTGACAAATCGCCGTTCCAATCCCTCCCATCGCGCCCGTGACGAGGGCAACACGTTGCGTCATAACGATCTCCCTTGGTTGTAAAAAAAACCGCTGCCAGAACCCTTCTGACAGCGGTTTTATTGTAATACAAACGGTTGCTGCGGTGCAACATCCTGTACTGGCCCAGTCCTGATGGCATTCGGGGTGGTGGTCGACAAGAAACTGGACGGGTGTTTTCAGTCCCAAGCGCTGATGCGGACGCTGGGTGTTATAGAACACCAACCAGTCGGCCAACCCGACCGTTTGACTAATCGGTTCCCACCTTTGATCCGGTAGCCACGGTATTGGATTTGCGTTTTGCCATTCATAAAGGAATGCCATCGCTCACCGAGCTTCTGCACCCCATCCGCATCGGCTCAGGATTGGCACGCTCACAGGCTGTCCAGTCAGTAATCTTCGGCGGTGCGCCAACTGCTCTCACGGGACGAGATCCCCATCGAGTTCGTCATACATGGAAAATTTCTCATCTGCCGAAATCAAACGGGCCCGATGCTGCAGCGCGGTGGCTATGATCAATCGATCTTGGGGATCACGATGATGTTCGGGCAAGGCCACCGACCTTTGGGCGATGAGTGGGGTGATCGGCAGCAACTCGATAGCCGATCCCTCCAGAGCCATCTCGAACCAGAGCTCCAAAGGCTGCGTCAGCCGGATGCGATCATGACGAACCAACCACGCCACCTCGAAACAAGAAATTGCCGATACGCCCACCCGTTCTTCCGTGTCGATCAGATCCTGCCAATCTGGCTTCAATTTCGGACTTTGTTGCAGCCACCACAACCAGATATGGGTGTCTAGGACGATCATATGGGAGTCTCCCAATCCTCGGCTGGTGCCGAGTCGAAGATGTTCCCCTTGAAGATGAGCGTACCGACGATGTCTGGGTGGGGCCGACGACGCGCGGGAATTGACGCTTCGTCCTCCAGCGCCAAGACAATGACTTCAACCTGTCGATCATTGAAATGAGAGGGCAGTTTCAGCGTCAACTGCCGATCGGTTACTCGGGTGACAAAACGTTGCGCTTGCATCGGTAATTCCCCAAGCAAAATAAAGCCTACTTTTGCCGCACGGGCAGGCCTTGATGAGTCGATTCCGCCTGTTGGCGGGAGGTGATCAACAGGACAGATTCAACACCGCCCACCGTATGCCACCCGGCATAGGCCGATAGAGGTCAATACATATGCTGCCCACCGTTGATCGCGAAATTGGCCCCGGTCACAAATGCGGCGTCGTCACTCGCCAGATATGCGACCATCGCCGCGACTTCCTCAGGCGTTCCCAGCCGACCCACCGGGATCTGCGGCAGAATTTTTTCCTTGAGCACGTTTTCCGGAATCGCCAGGACCATTTTGGTGCCGATGTAACCGGGCGAGACAGTATTGACGGTGACACCGTATTTGGCCACCTCCAGCGCCAGCGCTTTGGTAAAGCCGTGCATGCCGGCTTTGGCCGCGGCGTAGTTCGTCTGGCCAAACGCGCCCTTGGTGCCGTTGACCGAGGAGATATTGATGATGCGCCCCCAACCGCGCGCGATCATGCCTTCGATCACCTGTTTGGTCATGTTGAACACGCTGTCTAGATTGGTGCGCAACACGGCGTCCCAATCCGCTTTGGTCATTTTACGAAAGGTCATGTCGCGGGTGATGCCGGCGTTGTTGACCAACACGTCCACCGGCCCCACCCCGGCTTCGACTTGACGCACGCACTCGACGCACGAGTCGTAGTCGGCCACATCCACCGAAAAGGCATCGAACATCAAACCCCGCTCGGCCATCTGCTGCAGCCATTCACCGGCTTTGGCGTTGTTGGGCGAATGCGTCACGACAACGCGAAGCCCCTGTTGCGCCAGGCGCACCGAGATCGCTTCGCCAAGGCCGCCCATGCCGCCGGTAACCAACGCAATGCGTGCCATGATCGTCTCCTTTCTCTCTCCGTCTAAAAATCGTAAAAACCGCTTGGAACCGAACCGATTTCGCTCCACCTACCAGCCTGGCGTCGCGGCGCGCACCAACCGCTTTGGCCGGGGTTTTTGCCGCGCAGCAGGCAAACAGCCATTCTGCGGTCGCGGCGCGCGCCAACCGTTCAGGCCGGTGGGGACGACGCAAAAGCCAACGGATGGTCTGCGGCCATCAGCGGCAGGGCCGGCGTTTTGACGTAACGCCCCGGCGCCGGCTCGATCGGCCGGTATTGCCCGTTGCCTAGCTGCGTCCGCGCCGGCACCTCTTTGCCGCGGTGCGCCGCCAGCCATTGCGCCCAGTCCCACCACCAACTACCGGGATGTTCCTGCGCCCCCGCCCACCAGGCATCGGGGTCGGCAGGCAGCGCGTCGTTCGTCCAGAAACTGCGGCGGTTTTTCTTCGCCGGGTTGATCGCCCCAGCGATATGGCCGCTTGCGCCCAGCACGAAGCGTTTCTCACCGCCCAGCCACTGCATCGAATGGTACGCTCCGCGCCATGGCACGATGTGATCCTCGCGCGCCGCCATCACGTACGCCGGCGCAGTGATGTTGGCGAGATTTACCGGCACGCCAAGCATGGTGAGTTTGTTGGGCAGTCGCAGTTCGTTTTCTAAATACATGTGGCGCAAATAATAGGCTGCAAATGGTCCAGGCAGGTTGGTGCTGTCGGCGTTCCAGAACAACAGGTCAAACGGCTTGGGCGCTTCGCCTTTGAGGTAGTGGCTGACCACATACTGCCAGATGAGGTCATTGGCGCGCAGCATGGAGAAAGTGTTCGCCAGTTCCGGCGCCAGCATCAAGCCGCCTTTGCCGATGAGCTGTTCTTTCGCAACCACGAACGGCTCGTCCACCAGGCAACCAATTTCCCCGCTTTCGGCAAAATCCAACAGCGTAGTCATCAGGGTCAAACTCTTCACCGGTCGTTCGCCGCGACCAAACGCCACCGCCAAAGCGCTGGTGAGGATGGTGCCGCCGACACAGAAACCGAGCACGTTGGGGTCGGGCGCACCGGTGATGGCGCGCACCACCTCGAGCGCTTGCAGTGGCCCCAGCGCCAGATAGTCGTCCCAGCCGAAATGCGCTTCGGGCAGCTTGGGGTTTTTCCACGAGATCAGAAAGACCGTATGCCCCTGCTCCACCGCAAAACGCACCAAAGAGGAATCGGGCTGCAAGTCCATGATGTAGAACTTGTTGATGCACGGCGGTACGATCAAAAGCGGCCGCTCGGCAACGGTATCGGTGAGCGGCGCGTACTGGATGAGCTGCATCAGCGGATTTTCATAAATTACCGCCCCCGGCGTCACGGCAAGGTTTTTGCCGACCTCGAACGCCGTCTCGTCACTCATCGTAATCCGTCCTTTGCGCAGATCGGCAAGCAGATTCTCGATGCCGCGGTGAATGCTCTCGCCCTGGGTCGACAACGCCGTGGCGACGAACTCGGGGTTGGTCGCCGGAAAATTCGACGGCGCGATCGCATCCAGCCATTGCCGCAGGAAAAAGCGCAGCCGGCATTTGGTCTTGCCTTCCGGCAGCTCCGACGATTCGAACCACTCCTCGACCAGCTGGCAAAACTCCAGATACGACTGCCGCAGATAGTCGAAAATGGGACTTTCGCCCCACGCCTGAGCGGCAAAGCGGCGATCTTTGTCTGCTCGGGCCCGAGTGGCGTCGGTGCTGCTCACCTCATCCGTTGCCTGCTGCGCTGCGACGAAGCGATCCCACAAGCGGGCTTGTCGTTCCAACCAGGCGTGGTACCAGCGCTGCCAGGATTGCGGTTCCTGCCATTGCCGCGCTAACCATTGCGCCAGTTCCGGCGGCATCGACATCGCCGCGGGCATGCCGCTACCCGCAGCAGCATTGGGCGCAAAAAACATCCCGGCGCCCGGAATGGTTTGTGTCCACAACATGCTTCGTCTCCCTGGTGGTTTTCGTTCATTCTGGCACGGCGTTGCGCTGCAGCAATACGGCCAGCGTGGCAAAACGTCCGGTATGGGGGCCCTCGCGCCGGTGGGAATACCAGCGGCAATCGCACGCCGTGCAGGTGGTCATCCGTACTACCGACGTCGCGCCGGCGGCAAGCAGCACCGCTTGCGCGAGTCCGGCCAGATCCAGCCGCCAGTGGTTGGGACGGCTGGGTCGCAAAAACGCGGGGGACAGCTGCGGGTAGCGCCGTTGCAGCGCTTCGACCACCGGCGCGTCGACCTCGTAGCAACACGCGCCGATCGCCGGACCGATCCACGCGGCAAAAGCGCCGCCAGCAAACGAGCGCGCCGCAGCATCCAGCATTCCCGCTGCCACCCCGCGCCAGCCGGCGTGCGCGACGGTAAGCCGGGAGCCTTCGGTGGCGACCAGCACCACCGGCAGGCAGTCGGCGGTCAGGAGCGCCAACCATTGCCCAGGGGTTTGGCTGGTCGCACCGTCTGCTTCAGTAGGGAAAGGCGCGGAAAGGGCAGAGGCGACGCGAGCGGCTCGGTGGCTGGGTGCGTGAGCGACAGGGAATAAGGAAGTTATGGGCGAATCGGCGCCGACCTTTGGATCGAGCCAGCGGCGGGCTGCCTCAGCGTCGGGGAATGAGCGCGCCACAGGGACCAAAACCCTCAAGGCATCGGCATCGACGATCGTGGTGCCGTGCACCTGACGCAACCACAGCGGTTCGGCCCGAAGCCATGCCCGCAGCCGTGCCCGGTTGGCCGCCACCGCCGCCGGATCGTCGCCGACATGCTCGGCAAGGTTGAACGTCGCGTAGCCGCCGCCGCTTACCCCACCGGCGCGGGTGGTAAGCACGATGCGCACGCCCTGCGCCTGCAGGGCATCGACTACGACGAGCGCATCAGCTCCTGATGACATCCTTCTCCCCCCTCCTTGGTTTGCTGGTGTAGACCGAGAACTATCCTTCCCCCAACGCCTGCCGCCGCAACCATTCGTCGTCAGTCAAAGCGGCCACCACCTGCTGCAGGTCCTGCGGCAAAGGGGAGACGAACGACAGCGGTGCGCCGCTCACCGGATGCGCCAGCGCTAGGCGCCAGGCATGCAGCGCCTGACGCCCCAGCGGCGCGATGCCTAACGCCTGGTCGCTGCGGCCATAGACAGGATCGCCCACCAGCGGATGCCCCCGATGCGCCAGATGCACGCGGATCTGGTGCGTGCGGCCGGTGGCGAGCGTACATTGCACCGCGGTCACCGCACCGAGCACCGCCAGCGGCCGAACGTGCGTTTCGGCGGGCTTGCCGCTCGTGACCACCGCCATGCGCACCCGCACCGTGGGGTGACGCCCGATCGGAGCGGAAATCGTCAGGTCTGCGGTGATCCCCCCATGCGCCAGCGCCCAGTAGCGCCGCGTCACCGCACGCGCTTTGATCGCCGCGACGAGCGCGTGGTACGCCGCCAGGGTCTTGGCCACCACCATCAGGCCGCTGGTGTCCTTGTCCAGCCGATGCACGATGCCGGCGCGCGGCAACTCCTTTTGCCCGGGTGCGTGCGCCAGCAGCGCGTTCATCAGCGTCCCTTCCCAGTGACCCGCCCCGGGATGCACCACCCAGCCGGCGGGCTTGTCGAGCACCAACAGATGGTCGTCTTCGAACACCAACGGCAGGATGCGCGTCTCGGGTTTCGCTTCGAGCGGCGGCATTATCGGCAACGCATCGGTCTCGACGCGATCCCCCGGCAGTAAGCGCAGATTGACGCGCCGCGCCGGCCTGCCGTTGACGCGCACGTTGCCTGCCTCGATCCATTGCTGCCACTGCGAGCGGGAACGCTGCGGCGCGCATTCGGCCAGAAACTTGTCCAACCGGCTTGCGCCCGTCTCCGGAACCTTCCACACCAGCGGTTCCATTCTATAATCCCCATACTTTGCCTGATCCGAAAGCATAGCGATGAAACGTTTCGTTGTCACTCTTCTCGTTGCCGGCGCCCTGGGGGGCTGTGGGCTGCTGCCGGAAAAAATCGATGAGACCCGTGGCTGGAGTGCCCAGAAACTTTACGACGAAGCGCGCGCCTCGCGCGACGAGGGCAACTATCAACGCGCCGCCGAATTGTTCGAAAAGCTCGAGTCTCGTTATCCCTTCGGTCGGCTGGCGCAACAAGCGCAAATCGAGATCGCCTATGCCCACTATAAGCAAAGCGAACCCGAGCTGGCGCTGGCGGCGATCGAACGCTTCATTCGCTTGCACCCCGATCATCCCAACTTGGATTACGTGTATTACCTCAAAGGCTTGATCCTTTTTCAGGAAGACCGCGGGCTGCTCGCGTCGCTGGGCAACCAAGACTGGAGCGACCGCGACCCGAAAGCCGCGCGCGAAGCGCTGGAGTCGTTCCTCGAACTCCTGCGGCGTTTCCCCGAAAGCAAGTACGCCGAGGATGCGCGGGCGCGGGCCATTTACTTGAAGAACTCGCTGGCGCGGCATGAACTGGCGGTGGCGCAGTATTATTTCAAACGCGGCGCGTACGTGGCGACGGTCAACCGCGCCAAGCGCGTTGTTGAAGATTTTGCCGATACCCCGGCGGTGGAGGACGCGCTGTGGCTGTTGGTGCAAGCTTACGACCGCATGGGATTGCCCGAGCGCAAAGCCGATGCCGAACGGGTGCTGAAGCACAATTTTCCGGAATCGGACTACCTGCGCTATGGGCAGAAGGGCAAACCCGGGAAACCCTGGTGGCAGTTTTGGTGATCCAAAGGTTGAGGTCATCCCCTGGTTTGTATTTGTATTGACCGGGAAATACCTCAGCCCGTGATTGCCAAATCTGCGGTCATGTGCAAATGTCGGGTGTTAGCCAGTGGGTGGAACAATAAAAAAACCGGCTGACACCGGTTTGGGTTGGCGCGCCCGGAAGGATTCGAACCTCCGACCACCTGGTTCGTAGCCAGGTACTCTATCCAACTGAGCTACGGGCGCGCTGTGCGTTGCGTGTTGCAAGACTTGAATTATATCGCAACTTGCGAGGAGGTCAACACCCTGCACTGGCCCAGCACTCATGACTCGCGAAGTGGCTGCCGATACGAAGATGCAAGGGTAGTTCGCATCCCTCCGACCGGCTTACAACGAACGTCTTGACAAAGAGGGAATGTCTCCAACCACCCGTTGACGTAGCACGATTTTACGGCACAATACCGTCATCTGACCAGGCCGCTTATTGGGAGCCCCCATGCCCCAGGCTCAAATTACCCAGATCTGCGCCCGCCACCGCTTCGACCCCACGCGGCTAGTGCAGATTTTGCGCGAAGTCCAGGACGAACAGCGTTGGCTCTCGCCCGATACCATTACAGCGGTGGCCAACGCCTTGCAGATGCCGCGCGCGGAGGTGGAAGCCAGCGCCGCGTTTTACTCCTTCCTGCACTTGCGGCCGCGCGGTGAATATTGCGTTTTGTGGTCAGACAACATCACCGACCGTTTTGCCGCAAGCCGGGAACGGATGCAGCAGTTGTGCCAAAAGCTGTGGCTTGAACCAGGTAAAGTGTCCGAAGACGGTTTGGTGTTCGTGCACACCACCTCCGACATCGGCATGGGCGACCAGGCGCCGGCGGCGTTGGTCAATTATCTGCCGGTTACCCGCATGACCCCGGAAAAGGTCGACGCGATGGCCGAACTCATCCGCGACCGCGTGCCGCTGAGCGACTGGCCGCGCGAGTGGTTTGCAGTGGTCGACCATCTTTTTCGACGCGATGCGTTGCTGGCCCCCTTTTATGAGCGCGGCGAGGCCATTCGAGCGGCGCTAGCGCGCGGCGGCGAGGGTATGCTCGCTGAACTGCGCCGTGCCAACTTGCGCGGGCGCGGCGGGGCGGGTTTTCCCACTTTCCGCAAGTGGCAAGCGTGTCGTGACGCACCGCTGCAGCCAGGGCATACGCGGGTAGTAGTGTGCAATGCCGATGAGGGCGAACCCGGAACGTTCAAGGACCGGGTGCTGCTGAATTCCTACTTCGACCTGGTGGTCGACGGCATGACCGTGGCCGCGTACGTGCTTGGAGCACGGCAAGGGTTCCTCTACTTGCGCGGTGAGTACCGCTATCTGTTGCCGCAACTGCAAGCGGCGCTCGCGGCGCGGCGGCAGCAGGGGTTGCTCGGACATTCGATCCTCGGGGTGGAAGGGTTCGACTTTGACATCGACATCCACCTCGGTGCAGGCGCCTATGTCTGCGGCGAGGAGACAGCGTTACTGGAGTCGCTCGAAGGGCGTCCGGGACGGCCACGCGTGCGCCCACCGTTTCCGGTCACGCACGGCTATTTGGGACAGCCGACGGTGGTCAATAACGTCGAAACCTTCGCTTGTGTGGCACGAATCGCGCAACATGGCGGCGAAGCTTTTGCTCGTCTCGGCACGGCCCAATCCACCGGCACGAAGCTTTTCTCGGTCTCGGGCGACGTGGCGCGTCCCGGCGTATATGAGTACCCCTGGGGAACGCCAGTCGGCGAACTCCTGGAAGCGGCCGGAGCACATCATCCTTTGGCGGCGGTGCAGGTGGGCGGCGCGTCCGGGACGCTCTTGCGCGCCGACGAGCTAGAACGTAAGCTGGCGTTTGAGGATGTTCCATGCGCCGGCGCGGTGATGGTGTTTGCAATCACCCGCGATCTATTTGAAGTGGTGCGCAATTTCGCGCATTTCTTCGCACACGAATCGTGTGGTTTTTGCACCCCCTGCCGCGTGGGTACGCAGCTCACCGCGCATTACCTCGACAAAATCGCTGCCGGGCGCGGCTCGCCGTTCGACGTCGAGGAACTGTACCGCATCAGCCGCGTGATGCAGCACGCCAGTCATTGCGGTCTGGGCATCACTGCGACAAACGCGCTCAAAGACTTGTTGCAAAAATTTCGACCAGCAGTGCAGCGGCGGTTGGCGACGCAGGAATTTACCCCGGCGTTCGACCTGGACGCTGCGCTGGCGCCGGCTCGTCAGATCACCGGGCGCGAAGACGCGGCAGCGCATTTCGAGCACTGAAGGAGCGTCCGATGAACGGGGAAAGCAACCAGATCACCATCGACGGGGTCGAGATCCCGTTTGCGCCGGATGACACGGTACTGACCGCGGCATTGGCCGCCGGCGTCTTCATCCCGCACCTGTGCTGGCATCCCGAATTTGCGCCACATGGCTCATGTAAGCTTTGCACCGTCAAAGTCAACGGACGTTTCGTTGCCGCCTGCACCACCGCCGCCAGCGCCGGAATGGTGGTGGAAAACCGCACGCCCGAACTCGATGAGCTGCGCCGCACGATGCTGCAAATGCTGTTCATCGAAGGCAACCACTTCTGCCCCTCGTGCGAGAAAAGCGGCAACTGCGTGCTGCAAGCGTTGGCGTATGAGCTGGAGATGCACTCGCCGCACTTTGATCTTTTCTACCCCATCCGTCCGGTAGACGCCTCGCATTCGGAAGCGCTACTGGATTTCAACCGCTGCGTGCTCTGTTCGCTGTGCGTGCGCGCCTCCGCCCGCGAAGGCAAGCACGTGTTCGCAATGGGCGGACGTGGCATGCGCGGGCGCAAAGTGATCATCGACAGCCCCAGTGGTCGTCTCGCCGACAGCGCCTTCTCCCTCGCAGATCGGGCGGCGTCGGTATGTCCGGTGGGAACGATTTTGCCTAAGCGCGTGGGTTTTGCAATACCGATCGGAGCTCGGCGCTATGACGAAAAACCGATTTCCCAAGTGGCGCTCGAAGAATACCAGCGCTGGCGTGTAAAAAAAGCAACCACGCCCCTGCCCCAGGAGCCCGAGCCATGAGCGTGCGCCTTTCACAGACATCCGTTCGGGATAGCCTTTTGCATCAGGCCAAAAGCCTGGCACTCGTCCCGCCAATACCGCGCAAACTGCGGGTAGCTACCGCGTCGCTGGCCGGTTGTTTTGGCTGCCACATGTCGTTTCTGGACATCGACGAGCGTTTGCTCGCGCTCGTGGAATGGGTGGAGTTCGATCGCACGCCACTCACCGACATCAAAAACGTCGGGCCTTGCGACATCGGGCTGATCGAAGGCGGTATTTGCAACGCCGAAAACGCCCACGTGCTGCGGGAATTCCGCCGTCAGTGCCGCCTGCTCGTCGCGGTGGGCGCTTGTGCAGTCAACGGCGGATTGCCAGCCGAACGCAACCATTTGGATCTGCGCGACATATTGACGGCAGTGTACGAGACCGACCTGGGGCTGGCGGGCAAACCGCAGGTACCGAACGACCCCGAGTTGCCGCTGCCATTTGACCAGGTGCGGCCGATTCACGAGATCGTGCATGTGGATTATTTCCTGCCCGGATGCCCGCCGTCGGGGAATGCGATCTGGAAGTTTCTCACCGACCTGATCGCCGGCCGCAGCCCGCATTTGGGACACGGGTTGCTGCGCTTTGATTGATCGCTCACCGGCGTGACGCATCGGACCCTTAGCGCAAACGAAGAACCCCGACCTTTCGAAAGAGTTCTGAGGAGCGACGATGACCGCTGTCTCTGCACCCCTTGCAAGCGTTACCGAGTCTTCAAGCACCAGTGCTGCGGTTGGTCGTGCCGACGACCCCGCGCAGGACACATCCCCTCGCGGAGCTCATCCTTCGGCGGTTTCTGCCGAGCAGCGGCACCGGCTGGAGTCGAGCGTCGTGCCCTCGGAGGCGCTGCGCCGCATCGCGATCGACCCGGTCACGCGCGTCGAAGGGCACGGCAAGGTGACGATTCTCATCGACGAACAACACCGCGTGCATCAGGTGCGGTTTCACATCGTCGAATTCCGCGGTTTCGAGAAATTCATCGAAGGCCGCCCCTACTGGGAAGTGCCGGTGGCGGTACAACGCCTGTGCGGCATTTGCCCGGTGTCGCATCACCTCGCGGCCACCAAAGCGCTCGAGGATGCGTTGGGAATCACCGCGCCGCCCACCGCGCAGAAGCTGCGCCGGTTGATGCATTACGGCCAGATCTTACAGTCGCACGCGCTGCATTTTTTCCATCTGTCCTCGCCCGATCTGCTTTTTGGCTTCGACGCGCCAGCCGCGCAACGCAACATCGTCGGAGTGCTCGCGCAGTACCCGGAAATCGCCCGGCAGGGGGTGCTGCTACGCAAGTACGGCCAAGAGGTGATCGAAGCAGTAGCCGGCAAACGCATCCACGGTACCGGCGCGATCCCGGGTGGCGTCAACCAGCCGCTGAGCACCTCCAAACGCGAGGCGCTGCGCGCGCCGCTTCTGGACGTCCTTACCTGGTGCGAACAGGCGGTCGGGTTGGTCGAAGAAATTTTTGCTCGGCAAACGGAGGACCTTCTGGCATTTGGCTGGTTTGAAGCGCACGCAATGAGCCTGGTGCGCGCCGATGGGGCGCTCGAGCTGTACCACGGCGGTTTGCGCGCGCGTCTGAGCGACGGCACCGTGCTTTTCGACCACCTGGATTACCGCCGCTACGACGAAGTGATCAGCGAAGTGGTCAAACCGTGGAGCTACATGAAGTTTCCGTTTTGGAACGCGCTAGGGGACATCGAGCAAGGCTGGTACCGAGTGGGACCACTGGCTCGGGTGACATTGTGCGATTTCATCCCCACCCCACGCGCCGAAGCCGCACGCCAGCGCTTCCTTGCCTTTGCTGACGGGGCGGCAGCGCGCGGCGCCACCCTTGCCTATCATTGGGCGCGCATGATCGAAATGCTGCACGCCGCAGAAATGATCGACGCGTTGCTGGATGACCCGGAAATCACCGGCACCGACCTGGTCGTGGGGCCTGGTGAGCAGCGCGGCCGCGGCGTCGGGGTGATCGAAGCGCCGCGCGGCACGTTGATCCACGATTACACCATCGGCGATAACGACCTGATCACCCGCTGCAACCTCATCGTCTCCACCACCCACAACAACCAGGCGATGAACGAAGCGATCCGCGCGGTGGCGCTGCAGCACCTCGATGGAAACGAAATCACCGAAGGGCTGTTGAACCACATCGAAGTGGCGGTGCGGGCGTTCGACCCGTGTCTGTCGTGCGCCACACACGCGCTGGGCAAAATGCCGCTGGTCGTGGAACTGCGCGACGCCCTAGGAGCACTGCTTGCCGTCCAAACGCGCCCTGCTAGCGCATGATGCCGCCGAAGGATCGCTGGTTACGCGATTGGCAGCCCGAAGAGCTGGGCCCCACGCTCATCCTTGCCTGGGGTAACCCGGCGCGCGGCGACGACGCGCTGGCGCTGCGCTGGCTAGAAGCGATCGCCCCGCAGCTTCCGCCATCGGTCGCGTACCGCAGCGAGTATCAGCTGCTGCCTGAGCACGCGCTCGAGCTGGTGGGCCGCAGGCGCGTGCTGTTTGTCGATGCCAGCGCTACTGCCGAGCCACCGTTTGAATCCCTCGCGCCGGTCATGCCCAGCACGGATAGGGCGGCGTTTTCGCACGCGCTCAGCCCCGCGGCGCTGCTTGGCGTTTATCGCCAACTGTTCCCGCACTCGCCGCTACCGCACACCGCACTTTTGGCGATACGCGGCGAGGTTTTTACGCTTGGCGCTTCCCTTTCGCCAGCAGCTCACCGGCATCTGAGGGCAGCGCTCGCATGGGCACGCGAATGGTTGGTGAAAATTCAGTGCGAACGCTGAGCCACGTGTTCCCCTAAACGCATCCAGGTGTCGATCACCGTATCCGGGTTGAGCGAAATCGTCTGGATGCCGCGATCCATCAGCCACTCGGCAAAATCCGGATGATCCGACGGCCCTTGGCCACAGATCCCGACGTATTTGCCAAGCTTGTTGCACGCGTCGATCGCATTGCCCAGTAGCACCCGCACCGCCGGGTCGCGTTCATCGAACGACTCGGCCACCAGCCCTGAGTCGCGGTCCAAGCCGAGCGTCAGCTGCGTCAGGTCGTTCGAGCCAATGGAAAAACCGTCGAAATGCGCGAGGAACTCCTCGGGCAGCAAGGCGTTGGAAGGCACTTCGCACATCATGATCACCTCGAGCCCGTCCTCGCCGCGCTTGAGGCCGTTGGCCGCCAAGAGCTTCACCACCCGCTCGCCTTCGGCGACGGTGCGCACGAACGGGATCATCACCTTGACGTTCTTGAGCCCAAAGACGTGGCGCACTTTCTTGAGCGCCTCGCACTCCATCTCGAAGCACTCACGAAAGCTCGGCGCAATGTAGCGCGCGGCACCGCGGAACCCGAGCATCGGGTTTTCTTCCTCAGGTTCGTAGATGTCACCGCCCAAGAGCTTGCGGTATTCGTTCGACTTGAAGTCCGACATGCGCACGATCACCGGATTGGGGTAGAAAGCTGCCGCGATCGTGCCGATGCCTTCGGCGAGCTTGTCGATGAAAAACGCCCGCGGGCTAGCGTAACCGCGCGCGCGCCGGGCGATTTCTTCGCGCAGGCTTGCCGGGATGTGATCGAACTCGAGAATCGCGCGCGGGTGCACCCCGATGACGTTGTTGATGATGAACTCGAGCCGCGCCAATCCCACCCCGGCATTGGGGATCTGGGCGAATTCAAACGCCAGCTCTGGGTTGCCGACGTTCATCATGATTTTGACCGGCAGCTCCGGCAGTTGTCCCAAATCGGTGCGCTGCACCTCGAACTCCAGTGCGCCGCGATAGACGTAACCGGTATCCCCTTCGGCGCAGGAGACAGTCACGGTTTCCCCGTCTTTGAGCACTTCGGTAGCGTTGCCGCAACCCACAATCGCGGGAATGCCGAGCTCGCGCGCGATGATCGCCGCGTGACAGGTACGCCCACCGCGGTTGGTGACGATCGCCGCGGCGCGCTTCATGATCGGTTCCCAGTTGGGATCGGTCATGTCGGTCACCAGCACGTCACCGGCTTGTACGCGATCCATCTGCGAGAGATCCGTAATGACGCGCACCGTACCCACGCCCACTTTCTGACCAATCGCGCGGCCAGACACCACCGCTTTGCCGTGCTGCTTGAGGCGGTATTTCTCAAGCACCCGCCCGGACTCCTGGGATTTGACCGTCTCGGGGCGCGCCTGCACGATATAGATCTTGCCGTCGATGCCGTCCTTGGCCCATTCGATGTCCATCGGGCGGCCGTAGTGCTTTTCGATCGCCATGGCGTAGCGCGCCAACTCCAGCACATCCTCGTCGCTGAGGCAGAAACGCTGGCGCTCGTCGGCGGTGGTATCGACCACCTTCACCCGCCCGGCCTCGCCTGGCGCGGTGAACACCATTTTTTGCATTTTCGAACCCAGGGCGCGACGAATGATCGAACGGTTTCCTTGGGCGAAGGTAGGCTTGTGCACATAGAACTCGTCGGGGTTGACCGCCCCTTGCACCACCATTTCGCCCAGGCCGTAGGAAGCCGTGATGAACACGACGTCTTTGAACCCCGACTCGGTATCGAGCGTAAACATCACCCCCGACGCTCCCAGGTCGGAGCGCACCATGCGCTGCACCCCGGCCGAGAGCGCGACGACGTCGTGGGAAAAGCCTTTATGGACGCGGTAGGCGATGGCCCGGTCGTTATAGAGCGAGGCGAATACTTCTTTGATGGCGTGCAGGATGTTGTCGATGCCACTGACATTGAGCAACGTTTCTTGCTGACCGGCAAAAGAGGCATCAGGGAGGTCTTCGGCGGTGGCCGAGGAGCGTACGGCGAAACTGCCGCTATCGTCTGGCGCGAGCTGCACAAACGCGGCGCGGATCTCGGCTTCGAGATCGGCCGGGAAGGGCGCATTGGCCACTTTGGCCCGAATCTCTGCCCCGGCTCGCGCCAGTTCCGCGACGTCGTCCACATTCAGTCGGGCCAGGCGATCGTGAATGTATTGCCGCAGGCCATTGGCGTCGAGGAAGTACCAAAACGCTTCTGCGGTGGTAGCGAATCCGTCGGGAACGCGAACGTCGCTGGGCAAATGGCTGATCATCTCCCCTAACGAAGCGTTTTTGCCACCCACCCGATCGACGTCGGACATGCGCAGCTCGCGCAGGGCAATGACGAAACGGCTCATGAAGCACTCCCTGAGATAAAATTGCAAAACGGACCCCGTTATTCTATCCTCTTTACCCTTGTTCAAGGCAAGTAAACGATGAGCCTGTCTCCCGATCGTGTGGTTTTTTACGTTTCCGACGGCACTGGGATTACTGCCGAAACGCTTGGGGAGAGCTTGCTGGCGCAGTTTCCCGAACTGAGCTACCACGAGGTTCGCGCGCCGTTCATCGATTCGGAAGCCAAAGCGCTGGAGCTACGCCGCCAAATCGATGACACCTACCGGCGCCACGGCGTCAAACCGCTGGTTTTTTCCACTCTGGTGCAAGAGAACGTCATCGCGGTCATTCGTCAAAGCCACGCGCACGTCGTGGACCTTTTCGGTGCGTTCATCGGACCGCTGGAACAAGAACTCGGCATGAAAAGCACCCATTCGGTGGGGCGTTTTCATGGTCTGACCAATGTCTTGGCCTACCAAAAGCGCATCGAAGCGATCAACTATGCGCTGGCGCACGACGACGGCATCAGCCGCGACGGGGCGCTGGCCGAAGCCGACATCATCCTCGTGGGGGTATCCCGCTCGGGCAAAACCCCCACAAGCTTGTACCTAGCGATGTCCTATTCGGTCAAAGCGGCGAACTACCCGCTGATTCCCGAGGATTTCGCTCGCAAGCGGCTACCCGAAGCCCTGCGTCCCTACCGCGCCAAGCTTTTCGGCTTGAGCATTTCGCCCGAACGTCTGGCACAGATCCGCCAAGAGCGACGACCGAACAGTGAATACGCC
>FWWL01002960.1_pt1 | contig 32817 bp, 32 predicted proteins | sample 2228331 | NCBI WGS metagenome assembly FWWL01 (sample SAMEA103939775, study PRJEB20133) | metagenome
AGCTAGACGTAAAAAGCCCCTTTAACATGACCGAGGCAAACATTACCCCATCTGGGAGATTGCGAAAACATGCATGCATTACCAAAATTACTTTGAAGTGGTTGACACCGAAGAGGCAACCGTTTTCCTGATTTTTCCCGTAATTACCAGGTTCTAGACATACTGATTAAAAGAAAGCAACCAATGGTCGTACAAATTGGCGATTACTTGGTTGCAACAAGAGGGAATTTCCGCTAGATAAAACTTACCCAAACTTACTCATCAAGTCTGAAAGCTTGATTTTTACTACGCTTGAGTTGGTTTTACTTCCTGCTTCTACCAACGGAGTCGGCTCCAAATTGTCCACAGGCGTAAATTTGGCCGTAGCTCGGCCTATTTTTTCGAGATTTCTTGCGGCATTTAAGTCTCGATCTATTTTGAGATGACAATGCTGGCAGTAAAATACTCTTTCTGATAACGGTAATGAGTCTTTAATTGCCTCACAGTTTGAACAGGTTTTACTAGAAGGATAAAACCTGTCAACAATTATGAGTTTTGACCCATACAGTTCACTTTTATATTCCATCTGTCGCCGCAACTCATAAAACCCCATATCGGCGATTGATTTCGCCAGTTTATGATTCGCTAACATCCCTGATACATTTAGGTCTTCGATCGCATTGATTGCGTGGTTCTTGCATAACTGCGATGTCAACTTATGTAAAGTATCTTTTCTGAGATTAGCGATTTTTCTATGAAGTTTCTGGACTTTTACTTGGGCTTTATGCCCATTGGCTGACCCCGATACTTTTCGACTAACTTTTCTTTGGATCAGTGCCAGTTTTTTCTCGTGTTTTCTATATGAATTTGTTCCTTTGATGATTTCTCCAGTGGATAGGGTAGCAAGCACTTTTATCCCCAAATCTATCCCAACCACATCGACTATTTTATCTGTGGGGGCAACGGTCACATCGATTTTAAACGAAATAAACCAGCGGTCAGCCTCTCGACTAATTGTGACATTTTTGGGGTCGGGAACGACCGGGAGTCTTTCATAAGTTTTTAGACAGCCGATAACTGGTAATTTCAGTTTATTTGATGATAAGATTTTAATTGTCCCATCCAAGGTAAAGCTGTCTTGTCTGCCTTTTTTCTTAAACCTAGGTCGGTCTTTCTTCTTTTTAAAGCAATCTTGCCAAGCCTGGGCGAGATGTCGTAAAGCGTACTGAGGAGCACATTTGGAAACTTCATAGTACCAGGGACTTTCTGGTTTTACCAGTTTATTTAACCATTTATGTAAGTCAATAGCTGTAGGAAATTTGATTTTTTCTTCGAGACTACAATTACTGTTATGTGATAAAATTCCCAAACACAACCCATGACCCCAATTGTAGGCATGACGAGCTACTCCCGCGTGACGAGCAAGTTGTTGCCGTTGGGTTTGATTTAATTTAAGTTGTGTTTTAAACCCTAATAACATGGAGTCATAATTCCGACGCGCTGAACCAGATCCAATCTTACCACAACTAATGACCAGATTGACCATTCAGTTTCTAAAAATCTTGCTCAACGCTGGGAAATTTCTGACGATTTGAGTAAGTTTGGGGAAGATTGGGTAAGTTTTCGGCTTCTGTCGTTAACCCTCTTTTTCTGTTTTAGGACTCATAGGAGTTGAAAGCATTGGCAATTATTCACTGTCGGAATGTCAAGTTTGAGCAAATTCAAGCGGTGATTTTTGATAAAGATGGCACCCTGGTAGATGCGGCCAGTTTTTGGCGCAGTCTGGGATATAAGCGATCGCGCTTAATCGATGCTCAAGTTCCCGGTGTGGGCGATCCCTTGTTGATGGCGTTCGGCATCCAAGACGATCGCCTCGCTCCTGATGGCTTAATGGCTGTGGGTAGCCGAAGGGACAATGAAATTGCGGCAGCGGCTTATATTGCCGAAACTGGTCGAGGCTGGCTAGAATCTTTGAAGATTGCGCGTCAGGCTTTTGCGGAAGCGGATCAAATGTTGGCCAAAGATGCCCAGCCCCCTTTGTTTGTCGGCTGTATAGACGTGCTAAAGTTACTTGCAGGCGCTGGGTTGAAATTAGGCATTCTTTCAGCGGACACGACGCAACGGGTGCAACAGTTTGTATCCCATTACCAGTTAAATGCCTATATCCAGTTATCAATGGGAGTGGATGGGGATCTAAGTAAGCCAGATCCGGCTTTGTTTCTCAAAGCCTGTGCAGCTTTGGGAGTGGCACCGTCCGCAACTTTAATGGTGGGTGATTCGCCTTTGGATATGGAGATGGCCAAGCTTGCCGGAGCCGCTGGTTGTATTGGTGTCTGTCACCGGGTACGGGCTGAAAAAGACTTGCTAGATGCAGATGTGACCATTTCTCAACTCGATCAAATTCATGTTATCTGCTGAATCTATATCCTCCATCAGGAAGATATAGAGAGCGATCGGTGAAAGCCTAATAATTAAGCAATCCTACTTAGGGGATACTGGTCAATAGGTCAATTTTTTCTGGCTACTTATTATATAGTTATATAGTTTGGAGGATTTATCCTTGTCTCGGAGATATCTTTTTACTTCGGAATCAGTAACGGAAGGTCATCCCGATAAAATCTGTGACCAGATTTCCGATACGATTCTTGATGCTTTGTTGACTCAAGATCCGAAGAGCCGTGTGGCGGCGGAAGTGGTGGTGAATACGGGCTTGGTGTTGATTACTGGGGAAATTACCAGTAAGGCTCAAGTTAATTATGTGGATCTGGCTCGGAAAAAAATCGCCGAAATTGGCTATACTGATGCGGACAATGGTTTTTCCGCGAATAGCTGTTCGGTGTTAGTCGCTCTGGATGAACAATCCGCTGATATTGCCCAAGGGGTTGACTTGGCGGCGGAAACCCGGGAACAAAAGAGCGAGGAAGAGTTGGATGCGATCGGGGCCGGAGACCAGGGTTTGATGTTTGGCTATGCCTGCAATGAAACCCCGGAACTGATGCCGATGCCTATTTCTCTGGCCCATCGGATTTCTCGGCAGTTGGCCAAGATGCGGAAGACCGGAGAATTGCCTTACCTGCGTCCCGATGGCAAAACTCAGGTGACGGTGATTTATGAGGATGGTAAGCCCGTTGGAATTGATACGATTTTGATTTCGACGCAGCATACGGCGACCATTGGCGATTTGACCGATAATACAGCGGTGCAGGCGAAGATTAAAGCAGACCTTTGGTCAGCGGTGGTGCAACCGGCGTTTGCGGATATTGATATTAAACCGGATGCCAAGACTAAGTTTCTGGTGAACCCCACGGGTAAGTTTGTGATTGGTGGCCCTCAAGGGGATTCGGGGCTGACAGGTCGTAAGATTATTATTGATACTTACGGTGGCTACTCTCGTCATGGTGGGGGCGCTTTTTCCGGAAAAGACCCCACGAAGGTAGACCGTAGTGCGGCTTATGCTTGCCGATATGTGGCGAAAAATATTGTGGCCGCTGGTTTGGCGGATAAGTGCGAGGTGCAATTAAGTTATGCGATCGGGGTGGCAAAACCGATGAGCATGATGATTGAGACTTTTGGCACCGCTAAGGTGGATGAGGATAAGTTGCTGGATGTGGTGAAACAGCATTTTGAACTGCGTCCAGCAGGGATTATTCAGACGTTTAATTTGCAGTATTTGCCCGCTGAACGTGGCGGACGCTTTTTCCAGGATCTGGCAGCTTACGGTCACGTCGGACGGACTGATTTAGATTTGCCGTGGGAAAAGACTGATAAGGTTGATTTGTTGAAAGAATCGCTTAGTGTAGCGATGGTGGGTTAATTTGGTCTAAGGTGGGCTTTTTTGCCTGCCCTGATGTTTTTTGGGGCGAACGCTTTTATGCTTGGTTTTTCTGGTTTGCTGAAGGCAAAAGGTAAAATCAGGGACAGCGATCGCCCATGCCCAATTTAGTTTTTCAGAGGCGATCACTATGGCTTGGTATTTTATAATTCCACTAGGACTTGCCCTAGTTGTTTATTATATTTTGAAGTACGCAACGGACGAAATTGCCTATATCGCTACGGCAATTTTAGTAGTGAGTTTAATTATTAGTTTAATTATCGCACCTTGGCAGTTTCAATTTTTATTATTACTTCTAGTTCTACTGAGTAATATTCGGATTTGGCAGAAAACCGAGGAGCTTGATGATGATTTATCCCCAGCAGACCCCAAAATTAATATGAGTTATCGGGGGATTAATTATGAAGTGCAGCCGAAAAATGCTATCGCCGCTAATGAAGCTAATGAAAAAGTGAAGCAAGCCGAAATTATTATTGGCAAATATCGCGGTCAAGTCTTAAAAACCCATTTACGTCAGCATACGCAAGTACAGGGCGAAACCACAAGGAATTTTGAGATTCAGTACCGAGGAATTAAGGTAAAACCTCAGCCATCTTCCTTGACTGAGGTGGCAGAAAATACCCGGTAAAATAGAGCAAATAAAAGCTCAAATAAATATTCGATTGACCTAGAAGCGATCGCCCCTGATGCTCTATTTAGAAACAGCCCAAGAACGTACTTCTCCTAATGTGACTGGAGTGCGATCGCTCACATCAATCGTAAAGCGAAATACCCGCTTTGCTGACCAACCATTTTCGGGGTCAGAGAATTTTAATTTTACATCCCAGCATTCACTACCATAGCGACAAAACGGGCTTTTTTCCACTTCTATACTATGTAATACTATGTAATTCCATCCCGATAGCTGAACTTCCCCATACACTTATACTAATTTATTCTCAGGAAAGGTTAACTTAGTTGATTTATTAGCACTAATTTGAGAGTAACCTGCGATCGCACTTATCTAATTCTTTTAATAAAACTATAATTTTGGGGACAACCAATTGTAGTACCGCTAATCATTGTTGAAGTATATAAAGTAGTTGTAGATGTATTGCTTCTACAAATATCACAAGAGTAATAAGTTTGTACTTTACCCGCAGGAACTATAGCAATACCGACAAAATTTTTCCTCCCAGACTGTCTAGGACTAGCGTAAATTATCGCTGTATTACTGCCTTGATTTGGAGCAGTTACGAAACTATAATAATAATTAGGGTCATTCTGGCTTCCGAAATGACCTTTCTGATACATAAATCTATTATTTTTGTAATAATTCCATTCCCATTTACAAACATTCTCAATATTAACTATAGCGCTATTTTCATAGGCGGCATTTTCTATAGCACTAAGAATAAATCCTGCACTTATTAAGCCTAAGATTGAAAATGTAGCTATTCCTGATGGCGATCTGATCCAATCACCAAAAGTTGTTTTTCCTGCTTGTTTTATCTTTTGAGATTCTTCATATACATTCCCACCATCTTTAACATTACGAGTTCCCTCTTGCAAAGCTTTTAAAATTCTTTCTGTTTTTCTTTTATGAATATTCCAATTCATCAGTCACCTCTGACTTTTGAATTAACCTAGGGCATCTCTATAGCATTCTCTCAAAGTTTCAATAGCTTGATTAGCTAAATGAGGATGATATAAATGCCGATTATTTTGAATATGGACAATTGCATCATTGTAAATATTCAAGGTGTTTATAATCCTTCTAACTTTAAATTGGTAATATACTTGATAAATTTGACGACCAATTTCAATCGGTAAATATCCCGAAATAGTAGAAGGATATAAACTAGAGCTTGATTTTGAGACAAGAGTAAGAATTGCCGAGGTGACAACTAATGCTCTTTCATTGGCTGAAATAGCATTAGGTTCATCTATAATCAATTCTACGTTATTGCCTAAAGATATATTTCTTTGAGTCATGGTGCTATATTTATCCTTGTTGACGCAGCCATTTTTGATGTTCTTGATGCAAAGATTGACGCAGATAACGAATCGTCTCATCTGCTAAAATAGAATCAACTTGTCCTCGCAATTTTCTATACTCAATATAGTCAATTGCTTGACTATAAATTTCCAGAGCCGTAATAGCACGCATGGCGCGAAAAGCAAATTTTATTGTATAGACCTCGCTACCAATTCTTAAACTAGCATTACCAATACTTCCTATAATTCCCGCCGTAAAATGAGCGCCCATAGGAATACCATATTGCATTAATGATAAAGCAGCTTGTGCTTGAGCCGCTGGTGTTATTGCTGCTTGCGGTATTCCTTCAATGTAAAGTTCAATACCATCTCCAATTTTTTCTGTGACTACGTTCCCAAAACTATTCATTGTTTATCCTCCGTAATTTCATCAACATCAATGTAATCAGAATTTTTGTTAAGTTTGCGTGACTTGCGTTTTTCTTGTGGGTGTACTTCCTGCCAAGCTTCTTGTTTAATATAATTAGCTGTCAATTCAGCTAAATCAGGATCGTAAGTTCTCTCGTATGCACCGACATTCACAGCATCAAAAGCTTGCTTATACACCTCTAAAGCAGTTAAAACCCGAACAAAGTCAAGAGAATACTTAATTTGATAGATTTTATCCTCTATTCGCAAACTCGCCTGACCTTGATAGATTGTCTCTCCAGGTAGAGCTTCGCATTCTTTGAGATGAGGTAAGGTATTTCTAACCAAACTGGTAATTATCTTTTTACGCTCGTCTGGTTCTAAATTTTCGGGTAATCCTTCCACTGTGATTTGTATGTCATCAGAGATTTTAGCTCGATGCTTAACAGTAGAAGGTTTTGGCGATCTAGATTTCCAAAAATCAAATAGACTCATTAGAGTTTCACAGGTTTTCCCGTGAGCTTAAGCATGGTTGAGCATTAGCCCTTATATCTAAGTTTATTCATTAATCTAGGCTTTGTCTATCGGAAAGTTCGGTAGTTTAAGCATAAAAACTAAGTTCGGAAAGTTCGGAAAGTTCGGAAAGTTCTGCTAGAATAAAAAAATCTACCACCAAGCCTCAAGTTATGCCAGTCGAAACCATCCTACAGTTAATAGATGAGCTAGTTCTGAATTACTGAATTTTTGACATATTATCCTCTAAGTTTAGCTTGCTCTATCGAAGATAAATTAAATGAACAACTCCAACGTCTTAGCGAAAAAGAGAAAGAATTAATGATTCTTTTAGCTAAAGAGAACGCTCCAGTTTTTCTCAAAAATTTATTAAATAACCTGTCTTTTTCTCCATCAGATCTATTGAATATTATAGACTCTCTCAAGAGACGAATAATGCTAGAATTAAAACCACAAAATCAAGAGACTATTTTATTAATTAATCCCATATTGAAAGCTATGTTAAGCAAGCACGTCTACTCCTAAATCTAATTTGCGGTTTTTAATCTTAATCGCGATTTCCCAGACTGCTGTTGATGGCACTAAACCATTTTTTTCCTGTTCCATTTGCTCACAAGCTTCCTTTGTTTTTTGTTGGCTTCTTGAGATAGTTTGTCTGGAGCAAAACTCCACCAGATTAAAGCGCAAGTGTCAAGAACAATTTTTAGACTTTCTGCCATTCTTCCGTTGTTGGGGTAGTTAAATCTTCAAAATACCGAACTTTTCCTCGCATATTCTTAAATAATTCCGCCGTTGAAAAGCTTTTTTGATAGGGGGAAATTCTCACCACTGGCTTACTCCCCTCCGTCACTAAAATCTCTTCCCCTTGTAACTCCACACTTGGCAACAATTCTAGATTTTTGTAGTATGGGCAGCATTTGACAATTTACGATCCAAACCAATAAATTTTCATCGCTGCCCACCATTAATTTATGTAGTATTTTTGTAGAGTGGGCAGCCCGAAAAATGGTCTTCTTAAATTAAGCGCGATCGCTGCTGCCCACCCTACAATTACTACAATTAATTCCCAAGAACATAGAAACCCGGTTTCTTATTTCTGAGCAGGAGGAAGCCCCTCACCGGGGTTCCCCCTTGTGAGTTTGGAAACGAGTTAGGGATTTTACCTGGCCCGGAGAGATTATGGGGTTTTTTGCTCTTATTTTTTGAACCACTCCGGGTCTGGTAGTCCCAGGTATCGTTTGGGCTTGTTGGATGTTTTTCCAGCCCGAATAAACCTGAATTATTTTCGCTGACTATATTTTAGCCATTGATTAACAAATTGTCAAGTATTTTTTGAAATTTTTTGATAAAAATTATTAGGCAGGGTGGGCAAAATTTGCCTACCCTAAGAATAGATAAAATTTTGGTGGTAGGTCTATTTTGCCCATCTTCCGAATGGTTTATAATCCAGGTTTATTCAGCGTTTTGTCGATACCAATCTATCGTATTTTTTAGCCCTTGTTTAAAATCCACTTCAGCGGTGAAGCCAAAGGCTTGTTTCGCTTTTTCGGTATCTAAGCAACGACGGGGTTGACCATTAGGCTTATCGGTTTCCCAGACAATTTCCCCTGAAAATTCCATTAACTCGCAGATTAGGTTAACTAAATCCCGAATTTTAATTTCATATCCGGTGCCTAAATTAACCGGGTCAGGTTCATTATAATGTTGGGTGGCTAAGACAATGCCCCGCGCTGCATCTGTGGAATAAAGAAACTCACGACTCGGACTGCCATCTCCCCAAACATAGAGTTGTTTTTCGCCTTTTACTTGGGCTTCATGGACTTTTCTAATTAGGGCTGGAATTACATGAGAACTGCTGGGGTTAAAGTTATCTTCTGGGCCATATAAGTTTACTGGCAGCAAGAAAATGCCGTTAAATCCATACTGTTGGCGATAGGCTTGCAGTTGCACTAATAAGGCTTTTTTGGCAATCCCATAAGGGGCATTGGTTTCTTCGGGATAGCCATTCCAGAGGTCTTCTTCTTTGAAGGGAACTGGGGTAAATTTGGGATAGGCACAGATAGTCCCGACACAGACAAATTTTTCGATTCCTGCTTGATAGGCAGAGTGAATTAGTTGCACGCCCATCATTAAGTTATCGTAGAATAATTCCCCCGGTTTTTCCCGATTTAAGCCAATGCCACCGACGTGGGCAGCGAGGTGAATAATAATATCTTGGTTTTGGACTACTTGCTGGCAAGCTTCCATTTGGCGCAGGTCATAATCGCGCGATCGCGGCACCGTAATTTTATCGGCATTTGCCCCTGCTTTGAGCAATTGATCGATGACTTGGCGACCTAAAAAACCCGCACCACCTGTCACCAAAATGCGTTTTTCTGACAAATCTAAACTTGGCATTTGTTACCCCTCAAAATCAAAAAAATGAACAGGGTGGGCAAATTTTGCTGACCCTTGCCCACCCTACAGTTAATCATTAGTCTACGGTGTTGCCCGTATCTTGACGAATAAAGGCATGGTCATCAATGGACTTACCTTTAGGAGAAGATAATCCGATCGCCTCTAAATCAGCTTCCACCATCAGAATCACCAATTCTTCAAATGTCACCGAAGGCTGCCAGCCTAACTTTTGCCGTGCTTTCGTAGAATCCCCAATTAAAATATCTACTTCTGCCGGTCGGAGATAGCGGGGATCGAACTCCACATAATCATGCCAATCTAAATTGACATAATTAAAGGCAATATCCAGAAACTCACGAATCGAGTGAGTTTCATTCGTGGAAAGCACATAATCATCCGGTTCATCTTGTTGCAACATCAACCACATTCCCCGGACATAATCTTTAGCATAGCCCCAGTCCCGCTTAGAATCCAGGTTGCCCAAGTAGAGTTTTTTCTGTTTTCCCGCTAAAATCCGGGCAAGGGCGCGAGTAATTTTACGAGTGACAAAAGTCTCTCCACGCCGGGGGGAATTGTGAATCCAACCTTGGCCAACTCCCGCATGGAAAGTGCCGCTGGTAGTCGCCAAATCAAATAGCCAATTGTCGTAAGAAATCGGCTGGGCTTTCACCACTTCTGCCAAGAGTCGGTGCAGATGTTGTCCTTTGTTTCCTGGTACATCAGGAGAGTTAAGATTAATTTGGTAATAAATTTGACCTTCTCGCTCTTCGGTGCAAATAACTGCCCGTTGATTCAGAGTGGTTACAGCCATCCAATACAAACCCGCTGCCATCACTGCCGAAGCAGTTTTAAATCCTTGAAATTCGTAAGTGCAAGGGGTACTCTTCAGCCCATCTCCGGCATTAAATCCCTGCAAAAATGCCAAGCGTTCTTGGTAGCAAGCATTAAGGATCCGTTTGGGGATGCGTTTGTGACCTGATCGGCTGTACAGAGAGTTATAAATATAGCGACCGTAGTCAGCATTTCCATTCAGCCGTAGCTGAATCACTTCGCCACCGCCCGCGAAACCGGAAGGGGCAACATAACGAGAACTGCCGCCACCAGTAATCTTGCGCCAAGAGGCCGCCACACGGTCGAGTAAAGTCGCATCTTGGTTGGTGACTTGAACTTTGCCATCTTCGCTGACATAGCCTTCAGCGGCGATGATACCCAGTAACCAGGCTTCGGTTTGGGTCAGGTCGATTTGGTCTGTGGGCTGGGGCAAATCGATTAAAGCCAAAGTATCGCCCACCATCACTTCACCGGCAGGCAATTCTTTCGGCTGTTCGTCTTTGGTGACAAATACTACATGGTCGCTAGTGGCATGGTAAACCGCCCCCCGCGCCGCAATTCGATGCACTTGTTTGTTCGGCTTGCGTTTGGAACCATTCCAAGTGGCAGTCATACAGGTGACTTCGGTCCAACCATTCGCATCCCAAACTTCAAAACGGTCTTCCGGGGACAGGTCGGTGGTGTAACGATGACCGTGTTTGCCCTCGGTGCGATGGGGGACAATATCTTCAATGGGCAAAATGTCAATTAGCCCATCTTGCCGGATGATGACTGGGGTTTCAGCGGTGACACATTCGTGGTTGAACAGAATCCCATTGCAGGCAAATAAGCCATAGGACTCGCGATAGTTGACGGTTTGCCAGTGAGCATAAACCTTGGCGCAAGCGTAGGGACTGCGGGGGTAAAAGGGAGTGGTTTCTTTCTGAGGAATTTCTTGGACTTTGCCAAACATTTCCGAGGAACCCGCTTGATAGAAGCGCACTTGAATGCCGGTGCGTTGTTGGTAGTCCCGGATGGCTTCCAATAGCCGCAAGGTGCCCATCCCTACGGTATCAGCGGTGTATTCCGGGGTGTCAAAGCTGACTCGGACGTGGGATTGAGCACCGAGGTTGTAAATTTCTAGGGGTTTGACTTCTTCTAAGATCCGCCGCAGGGTGACACCATCGGTTAAATCGCCATAGTGGAGAAATAATTTGGCTTTTTCGTTGTGGGGGTCTTCGTAGATATGGTCAATGCGATCGGTGTTGAAGGTGGATGTCCGGCGGATGATGCCGTGGACTTCATAGCCTTGCTCTAATAATAACTCACTTAAGTAGGAGCCATCTTGTCCGGTAATGCCGGTGATCAGTGCGCGTTTATTTTCAGTCATGCAAAGTCGTTCCTTAATCGTTTCTTTTAACTTTAGCTAAAGCGATCGCAGTTAGTGCGTTTTGAGCCAGCGAAAATGAGAATAATTTTTTCTCAGAGAATTTCTTTGGGTAGCTTAGGAAGTTCTCTGATTCATTTTTTCAGCTTAACCTAAAATAACGAGGTTAATGTTTAAATTTTTTGGTTATTTTTTGTTGGTTATTTGTTTTTGGTTTTTTATTTGTTATTTGTTAACGGTTGACGCCCGCTGAAGAGGGGGCTGACCGTTATCGTTGCCAGGGTGTTATTGCTTTAACCACAAGAGTCTAAAAAGTTACTAAAAAGCGCTCGCACCTTAGTCATTCATGCTGTCATTCATGCTAAAGTGCGAGCGCCGCAATAGCGATTTTAGTAAGCACCGTTGTTCTTGGGAAACAAGACGACTTTAATTGTTTTGAACACAATCCACAAATCCATCCAAAAGTTATGGAAATTCACATAATAAACATCCATTTGAACTCTTTTGGGATAAGGAATATCATTTCGGCCTGACACTTGCCATAAACCAGTAATTCCTGGTTTTATGGTTAACACTTTGTCGATGTAACGGCCATATCTGGGCAATTCTTCCTCCACCAAAGGCCGAGGCCCAACCACGCTCATGTCTCCTTTTAAAACATTCCAAAATTGGGGAAATTCATCTAAGCTAGTCAGCCGTAAAAATTGACCAATCCTGGTAACTCTAGGGTCTTGTTTCAGTTTGAAATTATCCTCAAATTCCGAACGAATTTCTGGATTTTCCATTAATTTATCCAGGAGTTGATCGGCATTTTCCACCATAGTTCTAAATTTGAAACAGCGAAATTTTTTATAGTTGATGCCGACTCGTTCCTGAACGTAAAACACCGATCCTGGGGAAGTGAAGAGAACCAGCAGACCCAAAATCACGTAAACAGGGGAAAACAAAATCAAGACGGACAAGGAGAAAACTACATCAAAGAGTCGTTTTGAGAACGCTCGGTTAATTTTTGGCCGGGGGAAAGCCCTGATGCTGCGCCGGGCAACGGCACGCAGAACTTTGCCGGAAATTAGCTGGCTGTTAGCAGTCATTGTACTCCTTCACTCAATTCACACCACACACACATAATCCCGATCATAAAGCCTTCAGACGCTTCCCTGGGAAAATAGGGTGCCCCCGTCCTAAGATAACGGGAGACGCAGCAATTCTAGGGGAATGCTGACAAAACCGAAAGAGGAATTAAGAAACTATGAAAATTGCTTAATTCTATCTTTTTATCTTGATTATTTTCAATTGCTGAAGTTAAACTGAAAACTTCTCATTCCGCTTGACCCTCCTCTAGGAAAGGGATCTAATCGGGTGGGCAAATTTTGCTCAGCCTACCATTAACTAGAGTCCCTGTGGATCTAAATCTGATGGTAGCCACGGGGATGAAATTGCTCAAGACATTGCTGGACAAAGCTTTGATAGCGTTCTTGAAAGATGTTCGAGGCAAATTTTAAGGCGTGCGATCGCACCGTTGCGGCATCAAACTGATCTTGGTAGGTTTCAAAAGTCTGGACTGCCTCAATTAACGCCGCTTCTGTCTGCGGTGAAAACAGCAAACCCGTTCCCGTCTGGGGATATTGTCGAATATCTTGCACGGTTTCCAACGCCCCTCCTGCCCCTAATGCAATTACCGGAGTCCCGCAAGCTTGTGCTTCCACCAGGGCAATGCCAAAGTCCTCACAAGCGCTATAGACAAAAGCTTTTGCCGCTGCCATAAGTTCCTCAACCACAGAGTTGGGCTGGGATCCGAGGATTTGCACATTCGGTTGAGCGATCGCACGGAGTTGCTTTAACTCTGGTCCAGTACCAATTACGATCAGTGGTTTGCCCATCAGGTTAAAAGCATTGACAATTAAAGATACTTTTTTGTAGCTTACCAACCGGGAAACCGTCAGATAAAAATCTTCTTTTTGCTCCCGCAACCCAAATCGCTCAATATTTACCGGGGGATAAATCACCTCAGCCTGCCGACGGTAACATCGCCAGATCCGACGGGCAGTGTGTTGCGAGTTGGCAATAAAATAATCAACCCGATTGGCGGAAATCGTGTCCCACTGCCGCAGACGGTGCAACAAATACCGAGTCAGGTATCCCGGTAAACCTTGCCCTGCCCGACTACCTTCAAGATAATCAAAAGTTAAATCCCAGGCATAGCGCATGGGGGTATGACAGTAGCAGATATGCAACTGATCTGGTGTGGTGAGTACCCCTTTCGCTACCGCATGGGACGATGAAAGGATAACATCATATTTCCGTAAATCTAGTTGTTCGATCGCCAGGGGTAATAAAGGCAGATATTTTTGTACTCCAGACCGGGCAAATGGGAATTTTTGTAAAAAAGTCGTGCCAATTTTTCGCTGGTATAAATAACTTTGGGGATTAGTGGACTCAAAATCAATCAAGGCATAGATATCTGCATCAATCTTTTGGAGAATTTCTTGCACAACAAGTTCACTGCCGCCGGTGGCTTCCGGGGTTAACCATTCGTGGACTAGGGCATAATTTATCACCATAAAATCAAGCTGAATATATCTACCAATATATCTACTTTTTTATTTGTCACAGTTCCTCTGGCTTTTAATCAATTTATTAATCAAATTTAACTCATTAAATTAATTAAATTTAATTCATGGTTCTTAGGGCTGGGAAAAATTTAAATGACGCCCCATGGGGGTGATACAATTCATGCAAGCTCACCGTAACTGGTTGACGGTGAACCCGCGTGAATTGGTTTCAGCCGTGGAGTAAAAGCGATCGCATCTCTGATTTAAGGAGATGAGCGCTTGCCATAAGTTGAGTACAAATTTTCGCTTGTCTTCACATTTTGCAACATTGTCAAACATCTTAACTTAACTGTAATCAATTAAGTCTGTTTATTGTTTATTGTAGTAAAGCAAACAACCAACAACAAATAGCCAACAATAAATAACCAACGCAATTATACTTATAAAAAAACCAAATATAAGTTTTACTTAACCTTTAGAGCGGATGAATCAGAAATCGTGAGGTAAAAAAAAACAAAAATTTGCACGTTACAAGATATGATTCTGTCCCATAAAGCAAACCTTATGAAATTATGCTTTTAATAGATTTATCTCTATATAATTGACTCTTCCGAGAAGTCATCCTCAATTTGTGACTGAATTTAACTGGAATCACATCGGCGGTTTTGCGCGATCGCGTCGGTTTGATCTTGGTCAGCTTGCCTGGGTGATATTTCCCCAAATTTCCCCAAAAAATGGTTCAACTTCTCACTCCATAACTAACTATGCAAATCACGAATAAGATTCATTTCCGAAACCTACAGGGCGACATATTTGGCGGCGTCACAGCCGCAGTCATCGCCTTGCCAATGGCTCTCGCTTTCGGGGTCGCCTCTGGCGTTGGCGCTGAGGCGGGTCTTTACGGCGCTATCTTGGTGGGCTTTTTCGCGGCCTTATTTGGCGGCACCCCAGCCTTGATTTCCGAACCCACCGGCCCGATGACCGTGATTATGACAGCGGTGGTTGCTAAGTTAACCGCTGCGGATCCAGACAATGGCATGGCCATGGCTTTTACCGTAGTAATGATGGCGGGGGTGGTGCAAATTATTTTGGGCAGCTTGAAACTGGGTAGATATGTCACCCTGATGCCTTACACCGTGGTTTCCGGCTTCATGTCGGGGATTGGCATCATTCTGATTATTCTTCAGACTGCACCATTTCTGGGACAGGCGAGTCCCAAGGGAGGGGTGATTGGGACGATTACCAATTTGCCCAATCTGATTGCCAAAATCAATCCGGCAGAAACGAGTTTGGCCGTAATGACGATGGCAATTCTGTTTTTAATGCCCGCTAAAGTGAAAAAGTTTGTGCCGCCACAGTTGGTAGCTCTGGTGATAGGAACGCTGGTTTCCCTATATGTGTTTAAGGATGCAAATATTCGCGTGGTGGGAGAGATTCCCACTGGCTTGCCACAATTCCAGATGCCGACTTTCAGTGCCGCGCAATTCAACACTATGTTGGTTGATTCTCTGGTTTTAGGGATGCTGGGCTGTATTGATGCCCTGCTGACTTCCGTGGTGGCGGATAGTTTGACCCGGACTGAGCATGATTCCAACAAAGAATTAATTGGTCAGGGGTTGGGCAACTTGTTTTCTGGGATGTTTGGCGGGCTCCCCGGTGCCGGTGCCACCATGGGAACAGTGGTAAATATTCAAGCCGGTGGACGCACGGCGTTGTCTGGTTTGACTCGCGCTTTGGTTTTGCTGGTGGTGGTTTTGGGCGCCAGTGGACTGACTCAGAATATCCCGATGGCGGTTTTGGCTGGTATTGCCCTGAAGGTGGGGATTAATATTATTGATTGGGGTTTTCTGAAGCGAGCTCATAAAGTTTCAATTAAAGCCGCCTTGATTATGTATGGGGTGATTGCCCTGACTGTATTTGTTGATTTGATGGTGGCTGTTGGTGTGGGTCTGTTTATTGCCAATATTCTCACCATTGATCGCCTGACCAGTCTTCAGTCTGAGGAAGTTAAGGCGATTACGGATTCTGATGACTTGATTGACCTGAATGATGAGGAAAAGGCATTGTTGGATCAAGCGAATGGTCGCGTGCTGTTGTTTAAGCTCAGTGGCCCGATGATTTTTGGGGTGGCGAAGGCGATTTCTCGCGAGCATAATGCGATGAAACATTGCCAAGCTGTAATTTTTGATTTGAGCGAAGTGCCGATGATGGGTGTGACTTCTTCTTTGGCTTTGGAAAATGCGATTAAAGAGGCGATCGACGAACATCGTCAGGTTTTTATTGTCGGTGCCTCTGGCAAAATACAACAGCGTTTAGAGAAGTTTGGTATTCCCCAAATGCTCCCTTCGGATCATGTATTGATGGATCGTCAGCAAGCTTTGCAAAAAGCGATCGCCCTCGTCCAAGATGGTAAGTTTGAGCAGGATATGTATCGCGCCGAACATCCGGTCGCTTAATGGATGACGGGTATCTCGTTCATGCCCCTTGATTACAGGATTATACAATGGTTGTTTGACTGATTACGAGCGCGCGATCGCCTGATTTTTTACCTCACATTACAAAAACTGATTAAAAGTAGAGAAATAAAATAGGCGCTGGCGTTGTAATTGTTGTAATTAAACTGAATATCAGAGTTAAAACCAATGAATTTTCCGCCATTGGAGAAAGTAGAAGATTGCCAAAATTCAATGAAAACAGTTAAATTATCCCCCATAAATGTCCCTGATGCCAGCAATTTTGCCAACCGCATCAGAGGTATTCAATTTTATCCCAATTTCAATTAAAATTGCTTCAACTATGTAGGGGCGCATTGTCTCAAGTTACAAACAATCTTCACGACCAGTCAAAGAAACCGGGTTTCTCATCCAATTTAAAAAAGTTATGCAACAGTAGGGGCGCGGCGTCCAAGCGCCCAAATAAACCTGGTAATTGTAGCAATAATTATTTAAATCGGTATAAAATTGGTAAAAAGCTGGTTTTGGTGGGACGACGGCGCAAAGGTGATCGGTTTCGCCGCGCTTTCGACCCACCCTAAGAAAGCTTTTCCCCCAGCCACTAACCATTATTCAGATAACAACACAATCCGATAACGGGCTTTATTTGCTGCTACCTTATCCATTGCCTCATTCACCTGACTTAAAGGCATAGTTTCCACCATCGGTTTAATTTGATTTAGCGCCGCAAATTCTAACATTTCCCGCATAAAGCGGCGACCGCCAACCGAGCTACCCACCACAGATTTTTGGCCAAAAATTAGGGAAACTAATGGTAAATTTAGCCGGGAAACGGGAGCACCCAAAAAGCACAAAACCCCATTATTAGCTAATAAACTAAAAGCTAAATTCCAGTCGGTTTCGGCGGAAATAGTACAAAGAACTAAATCCAAAGTGCCAGCGAGCGCTTTCATCTCTTCAGCGGTGCCCCATTTTTGATAGTGATGGGCACCAAATTCTTTGGCTTGGGCTTCTTTATCCGCCGAGGTAGAAAATGCAGTCACTTCTGCTCCCATTGCCCGGGCAAATTTAATGGCTAAATGTCCCAATCCACCAATTCCCATTACCCCAACTTTCGTCCCCGGATGTTTAATATAGGTGCGTAAGGGAGTGTAAACGGTAATTCCCGCACATAATAACGGCGCAGCACTGGCAGAATCTAAAGCATCGGGAATTTTATAAGTGAAATCTGCGGTGACTCGGAGGCGATCGGCAAATCCGCCGTAGCTGCCCACAATTAAAGGGGTGTTGCCTTGACGACAAATATTTTCTTCCCCTTGCAAGCAGTGGTCGCAAGTCCGGCAGGAGTTACGGATCCAGCCCACTCCGACGCGATCGCCTCTTTGGAGATGGGTAACTTTTTCTCCCACTTCCGTCACGACTCCCACAACTTCATGCCCTGCGACTAGGGGAAATTGAGTCACTCCCCAGTCATTATCTCTCATGTGAAGATCCGTATGGCACAAACCATTATGAGTCACGCGAATTTCTATTTCATCGACTTGTAATGGGGCGGGTTCATACTCCCAAGGTTGTAGCCTTTCCCCGGCGTTTAAGACGGCGTAAGCTTTGAACTTTGTGGCTTCAGTCATAGTAATTTTTCCCGAAATTGTCTTAAATATATACCAAATACTTTATCAAGTGCTGGTAAATACTTAAAATTTAATTAAATCTACAAAAATAGGATACAAATATGAGATGCTGCCAAGATTAATCGCTCTGCTATTTGGCCGGAAGAGGTTTTTGGCAATAGTTAAGCTTTGATTAATTATCTAAAATTATGCTAAAATAATTATGTGACTTATATATTTAACCAAAAATTTTCTTTGAGCGAATAAAATATATAAATATCCCAGACAGATTTAAGATATAATTAAACTCACATATTATGTGTTTACTTGCTTTTATGGTCAAGGTTTTGATTGGTTTGATTGTCTTAGTTTTCCAGCAAATACTCATGGCACCAGCATGGACTCTACCAGTTCCCCAAACTCCTCCAATGCTGACCGGAGAGGTGCTGCAATATCGGGTGAAAAATCCCGAATTGTCTGAAGGAATCCGCCGAATTAACTTAAGCAATTTTACCATTGACTTACGCCGGGAAAATGCCGAATTCAAAAATCAGTTTTATCGGCTGGTTAAACTTTATTTAAATCGACCGGGAAATCCCGTAGGATTAGACCTTTCTAACTCCAGGATTTTAGGGGCATTCAATGGGAATGATTTGGGGTTACAAGTGCCGCTTTATGCGGAGTCTTTGTCGCCAATGTTTACGGAGGATGAGTTGTTACAAATTAAGCGCGATCGCCGGCGGTTATCGCAGCTTACCCAGCTGTCGCGCTCGCTCCTAGGAACTCCCGCTTCTGAGGTGCAAATTTCTATTTTTCGCGGCCCGATTAAAATGAACCAAACCCGATTTGAGGGAACGGTCAATTTTAATAATACTTTTTTCTTAAATACCTTAGATGCGATCGGGGCAGAATTTATCGGCAATACGGAATGGTCACAAACTCGCTTTAGTCTTATGCCTAAATTTAATAGTGCTAAGTTTAAGGCTGTCACCCAGTTTCGCGGCAGTATTTTTTACCAAAAAGCGAATTTTAATCGAGCGGAATTTCAAGACTCGGTAGATTTTACCGGCAGTACCTTTGCAAATAGTGGCATTTTTCATCAAACCCAGTGGCAAAACCTCGCCAATTTCAGTCTGGTGCAATGGCTGGGTAATGCAGATTTTAGCCAAGGTCAATTTGGCGATCGCGTTTTATTTACTAACGATAAATTTAGCCAATCACTATTTTTAAATGGGGCTACTTTTACCCATTTAGCTAGTTTTCGTAAAGCTGAATTTGCCTACCCGGTAAACTTACGCGGCGCTAGTATTCTCAGTCAATTAGATTTTAGCGATGCTATTTTTAGCCCGGAAGCATACGTGAACGTAGCCGAAATTACTTTTGATTCAGAACAAGCAAAAATTGCCGGAGATACTGGCAGAATTGGGCAAAAACTTTCGGTTCCCAGTTTACAAGGAAATGAAACAGTATTGCGAAATTTAGTGAGAAATTTTCGCGCTTCAGAACAAATTCCTGATGCTAATCAACTGGAGTATTTACGGGCTAAGTTGCAACTTAGAGAACTAGAAAAACGTTTACAAAGTGTAAATGTAAATACTGCTACCGCAGAAACTTTAAAAACCATCGGGTTTTCTCAAGAGCAAGTAAAGGCAATTATGGAAAATCGGCAAAGGCATTATTTTAGAAGTCTAAATGAACTGTTATCCCTAGAAGAAATTGATTTAGCTACCTATGTCAAAGTCAGCGAGCGCATTTTTTGTAGTCCGCGCTCAGGTACTTTGGCCTCAGTATTAGATACCTTACAATGGTTAGGCTTAAGTTTGCTAATTTTATTGAGCGCTTATGGCACCAGCTCAGAATTAGTTTTTGGGGTAGGAGTGGTGGCGATCGCTTATTTTGGGGTCTTATTTTGGTTAATAGATCGGTATCGTCGGCTAGTCCCTCAACCCATTGTGCCCAAATTAGGAGAAACTATCTCAGTATTGATTAGTTTTATCGGCTTTACCGGGATTGGTTTATTGGCGATTTTTAATAGTCCAGAAAACTCCTGGCTGACTTTAGGCTGTCTGGGAATTTTTCTGCTGCCCTTACCTATATTATTGGTGACAATTATTTATTGGCGCGGTCGCTATCATCAGTTACTAAATGTGAGTTATTTTGTCGAAGATGGGAGTATGCGGCAACTGCGGTTAACTATTGGTCGATTGCCGATTATCCCTAAGTTTCCCTTATTCCGCGATCGCTATTATCCAATTCTTTGGGAGCGGCGCTGGAGTTGGTTAAATTATTATGATTTTAGCCTGAATAATTTATTTAAATTTGGCTTTAATGATATCCGCGTCCGCGAGCAACATCTTCCCGGATTAATTAATACCTTAGTTTGGTATCAATGGAGTCTGGGAATTTTATATCTGACTCTATTACTCTGGACGCTTTCCCGCACCATTCCCGGTCTGAACTTATTAATTTACTTAAAATAAGTCACCGTAATTTATATAATTAAGTCACCGTAATTTATATAATTTATATCGTTTCCAGACCTACCCTGGAAACGATATAAATTTGGATAATTTTAATCTAATATGTTCACAATATGTTCACCCAGGGCGGCGTTGTATAGCGTTTATTTGAAGAATGCTGTATAAATAAAGAATGTAGAGAGAAATCAGTCATCATAAAAATTCGGAGGATATCTCATGTCAACCCATGACTTATTAATGTTAGTCTTGTTACTCTCACCGGGTCTGTTATTGTCTGCCTTAATTATGGGTGCTTTTGCCGCTGGGGGCTAAGTTAAAATATTCCCCCAAGCCTCCTTAAAACCGCCATAGGCTTTAGATATCTATCTCAGAATAAAATCGGGGCAACCACCGCCATCGGATTGCCCCTACGAATTATTTTGATGGGTAAGTCCTAATTTAATTTATTAATTTATCAACATTAATTTATCAGCAATTCTTGAGTTTGCTGTGGAGAAACCAAAGTATTAGCGCAAAGAATACCAGAGGCAGCCACCGCAGGAACCCCAATTCCCGGCATGGTACTATCTCCAACGCGATATAACCCAGCGATCGGGGTTTGAAAATTGGGAAATGTGCCTTTTCCAGCCGCGATCGCCGGGCCATAAGTGCCTTGATAGCGGCGCAAATATCGGGCATGGGTTAAGGGTGTACCAATTAACTCAACTTTAATGCGAGAACGTAAATCAGGAATCACTTTTTCTACAGCCCGAAATAGGGGTTCTGCTTTTTGCCGTTTTTTCTGGGGATAATCGGCATCTCGCTGCCAACCGGCGTAAGATTCCAAAGTATAAGCATGAATCAGATGATGTCCTGGGGGCGCGAGTGACCCATCCCAAACCGAAGGAATAGAAATCATGCAAGTATTGCCCGGTTCTGTGATATCTTGCTCGGTGTGATGGACAACTACATGGTGTCCTGTCAACCCTTCTATTCCCTCCGCTGTAATGCCGAGATGCAGGTGCATAAAGCTTTCCACAGCAGGGGTTTCTAATGCTTGTTGACGATAATTTGCGGGCAGGTCTTCGGGTTGCAAAAGTTGGCTGTAAGTATCCCAAACCGTGGCATTAGAAATAACAATGGGGGCAGTAATAATTTCTCCATTTCGCAATTTTACCCCTTCAACTTTGTTTGCTTTGACGACAATTTGCTCAACATGGGTACTAAGTCGTAATTCCCCGCCCCAACGTTTGAATCCCCGGACTAAAGCATCAACGATCGCCCCACTGCCACCCAGGGGATAATCAATAGGAGTGCGCTCGCGTTCTCCAATCATAAATGCCACCTCTGGGGTCACGGTTCCATCAGCTTTTAACCCCGATAAAAGAAAACATTCTAAATCAATTAACCGTCTCACCCAGGAGTCTTGGATATATTCATCCATAATTTGACCCACGGCAGAATTAATTGACCCAATTTGCGGCAGCAATTTCAACAGAGAACGCCAATATTTCAGAAATACAAAAATCACCTGCCAGTCTGACCGTAACTCTATGGTGGGAATTTCTTTTAATCCGTCATATAAGGCTAACATCCGTTGTTCAAATCGGCGGAATTCTTCAGCCCCTGTGGGAGTAATTTGTGCGATCGCCTCTCGATAGCGTTGAGAATTGCCATAAACCGGAAATGTCACATCGGGAAAATGATAATGACCCAGAGGATCGTAAGCAACCGTGGGCAAAGTTTCGCCCAAAACGGTCAAAACTTGGCGCAACGGATTACAACTATTTGGGTCAGCTAAACCGCAATAAAACGAAGGTCCAGAATCAAAATGAAAACCCTCTCTAGAAAAACTATGGGCAGCCCCTCCGGGAATATTGTGACTCTCGCAAACTAGCACCCGCTGACCATAACGGGCTAATAGTCCAGCGGCAACCAATCCTCCAATTCCACTCCCAATCGTAATTACATCCCAATCTGCCATAGTTTCACCAATCTTTGCGATCGCTTTTAACACAAAACGGACACGAACCTAGAATCAATAGATATTTTACTGGTTAATTAATTCATGTATTCATGTAACAGTATGGCGGCAATTCGCCCAAATAAACCTGGAAATTGTAGCATTTTTGCCAAATTGGCAAAGGTATAAAATAAACCTAAAAAATCAAACCTAAAAAATCAAACCTAAAAAATCAACCTGGAAATTGTAGCATTTTTGCCAAATTGGCAAAGGTATAAAATAAACCTAAAAAATCAAACCTAAAAAATCAAACCTAAAAAATCACCCATAAAAAATGGGTCAATTGCTCCTTAATTTTAGCAAATGACCCATTTTTTCAAAATGCTTATATGGGTATAAAACCCAAAGTTAAGCCCGCTCGCTTCTTACAGAGAAGAACCAACCCCGGCATAAGCTCCGTAGAAGAAAAGACCCACCACGGCAATTACACCGAGACCAGCAACGGTAGCCACCAGCCACAAAGGAATTCTTCCTGGTTCAGACACAGCTTGTACCTCTTTAATTCAAAAGAACAAAAAACAACGTTAGATTAGATATCTTTGATCTCAAGCAATCAAGAGATAAAAGATCGTTTGACAAGACGGAAAGTGAAACCGAGAAAAGTTAGTTAACTTCATCCTTTTCAGCAAATAGGCATTGATTTGCAGGAATTATCTAGATACTTCCTGACCAGCCCAGTCACTTGCGCGACCACTGATGAAATGTTCAACCCAGAGACTACTTAGTTAAAGAAATAGCTGGAGAATAAGATTCCCAGCACAAAAACCAGTAGTAAACCTAGGTAAAGAGAAGTTCTGTTAAGCTCAACTGGTTGGTTATTTGGGTTTTGATTACGTTCTAAGGGCATGATTTTTTACCGTTGAATAAACTGCATCGCGGCGATCGCGCCTAGAAAGAATACCGTTGGGATACCGAGGGTATGAACCGCCACCCAGCGAACGGTAAAAATAGGGTAACTAACTGGCTCGTTAGGGTTTTGAGTTGCCATAATTTCTGCTTCCTTAAATTTAATTACTTACCAATGAATTCTTCGACTTGTTGTTTTGCATTAAAACGGTCTTGCACAATTGGCAATTCCAAACGATCTTGAGTATAGTATTCATTCGGGCGGGGAGTGCCGAAAACATCATAAGCCAAACCAGTGCTCACAAACAGCCAACCGGCGATAAATAATGCCGGAATGGTAATGCTGTGAATCACCCAGTAACGAACACTTGTAATAATGTCACTAAATGGACGCTCACCAGTTACTCCAGACATTGAAGAATCCTCCTCTTATCTCCAAAAACTCACAAATTAGCTTTTCTCTTTTCAGCGATCGGCTTTTCAGAATTTTAACCTGTAAGCGCTCGCGATTGAAGATCAAATTTCAGTCTTTCAGTCGATAATTTCCTGAACCTTTTCCCAAAAGCGGGTGGATCGAGGCCATGGTGAAAAATCTATCATAACTTTGCTGAAAATCAACCGATGATTCCATCACCGGCAGCTTCAAACCGAGCCCTGCTCTGGATTTTTCCTAAGTACTTTTACCTTGTGGATACCGAAGTCGGGGAAATTTTACCCCGCTCCCAGTTTTGTCCCGGTGCTAAATTGCTTTCAAGCGGTTTCCGGGGCTTTTTGATATTTTAATAGCAACCCGTTCTGACCAATCACAAATCCTTGCTCGGGAGATAAAAAGACAATCTTGTAAAAATTAGAAGGCAAATCTTCTACCGCCCGATCTTTTTGCCAGGTTTGTCCCCCATCAAAGCTGCAAAGTAAATTGCCACTGCCACCAGAAACCCAAATTTCTTCTGGAGTCCGATAGCTTAAATCCAACAGTCCCCAGCTGGTCGCAAACTCAGGGAAAATCGGTTCCTGCCAAAAATCGGGTGCTTCTAACTCGCTAAAAGAAACAGTCCCAGTCTCTTTGGGGTTGGTAAATTGAACCTCTCCACCTCTGGCTAACAACCACAAGCGGCCATCTTGTCCAAATCCCATACTCTGAAGACGACGAGAGCTGGTGCGATTATGCTGTACCCAAGCCGATTGACCCGGTTCCCAAGTGGAGTAGAAGTTGCCTTTAGCGGATACGGCAATATATCGACCATCCGGGGCGCGAGCGACGCTACGCATCACACCAACAGCAGAAGCGACCAAACCTTGCCAAGTTCTGCCTGCGTCTTCCGTGCGATAAATTGCGCCGATATTCGTCAGCATCTCCGCTTTTTTGTCACCCAGGGCAACAATTTTCAGAGGAGCTCCCGGCAATTTCTTATCTAAAGGAATCTGCTCCCAGGTTTTTCCTTCATCGGTAGTATGAAGCATGATGGCTGGCTCTCCAACCACCCATCCTTCTTTCCCGGAAAAACTCACGGAGGTGAAGCGATAATTGTCGCTATCTAGACTGAGACTGACTTCCTGCCAAGTCTCCCCGGCATCGGTACTTTCGAGTATAGTAGACTCGGCGCCCACCAACCAGCCATGTTGACCATTGTTGGTGAAACCGATATCTAGTAGGTTAGCTTGACTGGGAAGATAAACGGGTTGCCAGGGGTTGTAACTGAGTGTTGGGGCATATTTACATCCAGCGCAAAGCAGCACAACTGCCAACAAACCGACAATTCTTTGCCAATGTTTCAAGATCGATTTCATTACGGTTAAGTTTCGCTCTGCATTATTTGCCAAATCACGCAAAATAAACTTTCTGTGAATTTCATAGGGTTGACTTGCCCACCAGTGCCTAATCGGGAAGGGGCAGAGGATAGAGGATAGAGAAGAGACAATATCTTTACTCTTTACTCTTTCCTTTCGACTGCGCTAACCGCCAACAGTCAACCACTGGAATTCACATTACTTAACATTCTCTAATTTAAGCTATAGAGGCTCAGGAAAAATAATACTCCCAACCCCAATGCGCCAAAAATGAGTAAATTCTTGACTCCCGGAGTTAAAACATTGACTCCTAAACCATAATTGTAATTTTCTTTAAATCCCGAGGCAGTGCCAGCCGGCCCGATATTCGCAAAGGCGGAAGTTTTTGCTCCACAGACAGGACAACGCCATGACACAGGCAATTCTTTAAATGGTGTGTTGGCTTCCACCTTACTGCGGGCATCCCCTTTTTCCGGTTCATAAACATATCCGCAGGCGCGGCATTCATACCGATCTAGGTTGACTGGTTCTATGACTTCGCTGCTCATGGCTACTCAAAAAAATGCGATTATGGCAAATCTTAAAATATATGTAACAGATTATGACAAAGATGGGTGTACCGCAAGTCTTTAGCAAAAATTTATTTGTTGTTTGTTGTTCATTATTTGTTGTTTGTTATTTGTTATTTGCCCTAGGGTGTAGGGGCGCGGCGTCCAAGCGCCCTAGGGTGTAGGGTGTGTGGGGAAATTACTAACTATTACTTACTAACTATCAATTATTAATTATCAATTATCAAATCAATAACGAATAACTAATGACAAAGATAAAAAAACCAACGAGCTAAAAGAGACGATGCCGCTCGAAAAGCACCAGGGCAAAAGAGGTAATTTTATGTAAAAATGTAAACGAATCAAGTCCTGAAGTCCTGTCACTTTATAGATATTGTGTTTGTCCTATCCGGCTACGAGTATTTACTAGGCTTTCTGCTAGTTTGCAGCTTAGTCCCAATTGTTGCCTTGGGTGCATCGAAGCTCTTGCGCCCTAAAGGGACTTCTTTAGAACGGCGGACGACTTATGAATCCGGGATTTCGCCTTTTAGTGGTGCCTGGATTCAGTTCAACATTCGCTACTATATGTTCGCCCTGGTGTTTGTTGTCTTTGATGTAGAAACGGTTTTTCTATATCCCTGGGCGGTGGCGTTCCATAAACTGGGACTCTTGGCGTTTATTGAAGCCTTGATATTTATTGCAATTTTAATCATTGCACTGGTTTACGCATGGCGAAAAGGAGCTTTGGAATGGTCTTAAAGACGCCCATGAATGACGAAAAATATATTATCAACCCAATTGAGCGGCCCCAGGTCACTCAAGAGCTTTCAGAAAATGTCGTGTTGACGACCCTGGATGATCTTTATAATTGGGCGCGATTATCGAGTCTGTGGCCTTTGATGTATGGTACGGCTTGTTGCTTTATTGAGTTTGCGGCGATGATCGGCTCGCGGTTTGACTTTGACCGTTTTGGTCTGGTGCCCCGTTGTAGCCCTAGACAAGCGGATTTGTTGATTACTGCCGGGACGATTACCATGAAGTATGCACCGACTTTGGTGAGACTTTATGAGCAAATGCCGGAACCAAAGTATGTGATCGCGATGGGTGCTTGCACGATTACCGGGGGAATGTTTAGTATGGATTCTCCGACGGCGGTGCGCGGTGTGGATAAGTTGATTCCGGTGGATGTGTATATTCCGGGATGTCCTCCCCGTCCTGAAGCGATTATGGATGCGATCGTGAAGCTGCGGAAAAAGGTGGCGAATGAGTCGATCCAAGAACGGGGAATGTTGCAACAAACCCACCGTTACCATACGACTAAGCATCAAATGAAGGTGGTGCCGCCAATTTTGACTGGCCAGTATTTACAGACTGAAGCGAGACAGGTGCCACCGAAGCAGTTGACGGAAGCTATGGGTATGCCTGTGCCTCCAGCCCTGAAGTCGGCTCAGTCGGCGCAGTCGGCGCAAAAGCAGGAGGTGAAACGTGGCTGAAGAAAAGAATACTCCAAGCGCTGAAGTCTCTAGTGTGACAGTGGCATCTCCCGGTAAGGTATCCCAATGGTTGACCCAGAATGGTTTTCAACATGAGTTTTTGGGGAACGATCATTCCGGGGTAGAGATGATTAAGGTTGACCGAGATTTTCTAATTCCTCTGGCAACCGCTCTCTATGCTTATGGGTTTAATTATCTCCAATGTCAATGTGGCTATGATGTTGGCCCGGGGGAAGATTTGGTGAGTATGTACCATTTGGTGAAGGTGAAGGATAATGTCACCGACCCAGAGGAGGTGCGGGTGAAGGTTTTCTTGCCCAGAGAAGATCCCAGAGTGCCTTCGGTTTACTGGATCTGGAAGGCGGCAGATTTCCAAGAACGGGAGTCTTATGATATGTACGGGATTGTGTATGAAGGACATCCCAACCTGAAACGAATTTTGATGAATGAGGATTGGGTGGGTTGGCCTTTACGCAAGGACTATATTTCCCCAGATTTTTACGAGTTACAAGACGCTTATTAAGCTTATTAAGCCGAGCATATTGTGGCTTTTTGCCCCTTTTCCTTGCGGAAAGGGGGTTTTGTGTTTTTTGGCCACAACCTGTGTAGGGACGAAGCATTCCGCTAAAAAATAAAAAATTTTTGCTTTTGTCCCAAAAATATCTGCCGGAATGCTTCGCCTTTAGTAGAGTTCATATTTCATTAGCTGACAGGGCAATGTGCCGTTAAATACTGGCGTCCGTTGTGATGATTTGAGTCCAATTGATTTGGCGAGTTCTTTGTTGCCACTGAGGATGAAGGCTGTCCAGCCTTTGAACCTTTGTTTGAGGATGTCTCCTAGTTGTTTGTAAAATTCCCCTAGGTCACGATCGCGCCCTAAGCGTTCTCCATAAGGAGGATTGCAGAATAATACGCCACTGTCTCCAGGGGCAGCTATTTCATGTAAGTCTAGTTGAGAAAAATATACTTGATCGAGGACGCCGCAGTTGGTGGCATTGGCGATCGCTTGTTGGATCATTTTCGGATCCCCATCACTGCCCCAAATTGGTGCGGGCAGCCGATCCAGTTGGCTGTCTTCCGCTTCTTGAATCAGTTTTTCCCACACTGAGGGGTCAAAATCTCGCCAAGTTTCAAAGCCAAAGCGTTCTCTAAATAGTCCGGGGGCGACGTTGAGGGCTTTTAAGCTGGCTTCTAGGGGTAAAGTGCCCGAACCACAAAGGGGATCGTAGAACATAAGGTCGGGTTGCCACCCGGACATTTGAATTAGGGCAGCGGCTAAAGATTCTTTTAAGGGGGCGGCCCCAACTGCCGGACGATAACCTCGACGGTGCAGACTGTTGCCGGAACTATCGAGGCTGAGGGTACAGATATCGCGCTCGATATGCACGGAGATGCGTAAATCTGCTGATTCGGTATCCACATTGGATCGATCGCCAAATTCCTGCATTTGCTGGTCTACGATCGCATTTTTTACCTGAAGGGCGGTGAAATGAGTGTGGTTGAGGCGATCGCTTTTCCCGGTGGCTTTGACCGCTAGGGTCAAGTCTGGAGTCAGATAGTTTGACCAGTCAATGGTTTGGATGTGTCGATAGAGTTCTTGGGCGTCTTGACAGCGAAATTCATCAAGTTTCATTAAGATGCGGAAGGGTAAGCGAGCCCATAGATTTACTCGGTAAAGTAAGGTGCGATCACCTTTAAAAGCAACCCCACAAAATCCCGGTTCTACAGAATGCGCCCCCAAGTTTTCTAACTCTTGGGCTGCCAGGGTTTCTAATCCTCTGGCAACGGTGGCAAAATATTTATCCATGAAGATGTCCCGAATTGCGATTCTGTGCTCACAGGAGTAATGCACCCAATCGCCATGATGAGCGATATATAGAATATCGCGATCGGCTTCCTCGTTGGTTCGCTCCGACCAGAATGTCAATTATTCTTGATAATCTTGGCTTGAAACCGATTTAAACCATTTTTGCCCATATGTCAATTGCGGGAGCGATCGATTCTGGGTTAAAATTTTGAGTAAGGTCTAGGATACCATGATTGTCTGATTTTCCCAGAAAATGCGAGCGATGGCATCAAAGATGAAAAAATCTGAACAGATATGAAAAGACATGAAAAGATATGAAAAATATACCTAAACTCATGGCGAGCGCGCTATCAATTTTTGGGGCGATCGTTTTCTTTGCTTGTGCCGCACCAAGTCAAGTCAATTGTGCTAATATAGCTCATTGGTCGAGAACAAATCCCCCACTTAATCAGACCCATATATTCTGTGGGGAGTGGAGTCAAAACCGGCCTAAAGGATTTCACTCCCGACCCGGTGGAGTCACCCCCAATACGGTGGAAAACTTTCAAATTACTCAGTCAGCCAATAGCCAAGGAATTTACGGCGGCACCTGGAACTATTCCGGTTATCCTAGCCAGAGAAAATTCTCCACCATGTTTCCAGATAGCTGCACGCAAACTCAAGTTGTAAACTCAATTATCTACGCCGCTACTCATCAACAAAATTGCCCATCAAATGCACCTAGGTGGGCATGGTGTGGTCCTAATGCCCCAAGCGCTAACGCCGACAACTATTGTAAGAGTGACAATAATAGTTTATTTACAATAGCAGGCGCTTTCTTAAACGATGGCAAAATTAACACGGCGTTCCCTTTAAGATAGCTTTTAAAACTATCTGAATTTAGACGATTTTATTGAATTTTACCCATTCCCTATTACGGTCAAATATTATGTCTGAAAATGCTTTTACCTGGCCGGGACAACGGGAAAACGATCCGGGTCATCGTCGGCTGGCCGAGTTTTTAATTATGGATATTCAGCACAGTCCTGAATGGGCTAGAGACTTACTGGATAAAATTACCTTAATTCAGTCTGGTAGCTTAGAAAATTGGGAAAGGGTAGGTAATGCTTTTTGCCTTAATTTATCTGCTGAAGGAGCAAAAATTGAGGATTTAATTGATGAGAATAACCCACCAGAAACGGTTTCAATAGAAGAATTTCATCAAGCAGCGATCGCTTGGGTACAACACACAGAAATGTTATCACAATCCGAACTAATTGATAATTAAAAAAAATTAGTTCATGGTTCATGGTTGATGGTTGTTGGGTAGGGATTCTTTCGTTGTTCGTTCGTTGTTGTTGGGTAGGGATTCTTTTGTTGTTTGTCAACCAACAACCAACAACCATCAACAACGAGCGATCAACCATCAACCATCAACAATTAACAATCAACCATCAACAACGAACGAACAACCATCGGTGATAAGTTACTTTTGATTCACCACTTCACGCATATAATTAGCCCAAACTTGGGCGGCTTGGCCACTACTCCCAGAGGTGGGACTATTGTCATCGTTGCCCAGCCAAACGCTGGTGATGAAATGTCGGCGGGGCAAATAGCCCACAAACCAAAGGTCTACGCCATTGTTGGTGGTGCCGGTTTTGCCCGCTTCTTCTCCCAACCCGATCGCCGCATTTCTGCCCGTACCATTTTGCACCACACCTTGTAACATTCGCGTCATGGTATCCGCCACCTCTGGGGAAAGGACTTGCCGGTTGGCTTCGGGGTTTTGTTCATATGTATAGATAACGCGACAGGTTTCTCGGTTATTCGGATCCTTGCAATCACTGCTATCTAAAATTCGCTTAATGGCATGAGCAGAGTTGAATTTTCCCCGGTTGGCTAACGCGGTTAATGCTCCAGTCATTTCTAACACGGTGACTTCACTTTGACCCAAGACCAATCCCGGTACGGGATTGAGGTCGCTTTTAATCCCCAGTTCTCTGGCTTGACGCACGACGTTATTTAAGCCAGCTTGTTGGGCAATTCGCAGGGCAACGGAATTTTCTGATTGGGCCATCCCTTGCCACATATTGATAAATCCACTGCTGCGTTCGCAAGGGGAAAAGGAAACCCCTTGCCAGCGAAAGGCATCACAAGAATAGGTGGTATTTGGGGAAATACCTTGTTTTAATGCCGCAGTATAGGCAAAAATTTTAAAGGTCGATCCTGGTTGACGTAATGCTTGAGTCGCCCGATTAAATTGACTGAGTTGATAGTCTACTCCCCCCACTAAAGCCAAGATTTCCCCGGTTCGGGAGTCTACGGTGAGGATCGCCCCTTGGGAAAAGCCATAAATACCGCCCATTTCCGCTACGGAATTTCTCAGACTTTCCTCGGCTTTAGCTTGCATCTTTGGGTCTAAACCTGTTTCGACGATAAAATTACCCTCTCTGGCTAGACCCACCCCTAGCAAAGACTCCAATTCCGCAAACACATGATTATAGAAATAAGGGGCAATGGTGTTGCCAATAATTTCTTTGGCTTTAGAATTGACTTGAATCCGCGATCGCCGGGCGCGATCGGCTTCTTCTTGGGTAATCATGCCCAATTTCAGCATCCGATAGATGACACCATCGCGGTATCTCACCGCCAAAGAATAATTTTGTACCGGGTTAAACGCATTGGGGGCAGGCAACATTCCCACCAAAGTGGCTGCCTCGGATAAGTTGATATTTCGGGCGGATTTGCCAAAGTAAAACTGCGCTGCATCCTCAAATCCATAGAGGTCAATGCCCAAATAGACTCGATTTAAATAAGCCAGTAGCAGATCGTTCTTGCTATAAAATGTCTCTAATTTTAAGGCAACCAGGGCTTCGCGGAGTTTGCGCCCCGCTGAGTCTTCGGTTCCGACATATTCTCGAAATAGACTCCGGGCTAACTGTTGTGTCAGGGTACTCGCCCCTTCGCTGATGCCACCGCCGCGTAAATTTACCAATACCGCCCGAATAACGCCAATCGGATCCACCCCCAAGTGCCAATAAAACCGGCTATCTTCCGAAGCAATTAAGGCTTTGGACAAATAGGGGGAAAACTCTTCTAGTCGTTTGATTTCTCGGTGAACAGTGTTATAAGACGGACGCAGTGGGGTTTGGCCGTCGCGAGCATAGACTACCACTGGCCCAGAAGTTGATGTGGGCAAGGGCTTGACTGAGACGTTTTGCCACGCGATCGCGATCGACAACCCGAATAACGCACTCATGCCGGTGAAGCCGTACAAAGACCAGCGCAACATCAGGATGTACCACGGTGGCGGATTCACATATTTAATTTGGACGGCATCCGCCAATTCCGGCGGGCCGAGAGTAAACACCGCCCCATGTTCCAGGACTATTTTGGTAATCCGTCGTTTACCCTGATAAATGCCGTTGGTAGATTTCTCATCTTTGAGGATAAATGGGGCATAACGTTGCTGAGAATTCCGACTTAAAGACAGATGAACTTGACTCACCAGTGGATTCCGCACCACAATATCACTGGTTTTGGACGATCGCCCCAACAAGTAGCGATCGCCTAGCAAAGGATAAACCTCTGGTTTCTTAACATTAGGTTCATAAACCCACAATTCCGGGACTTTAGCATTCGGTTTTAGCTTCAGTTTTCCCATCACTTGGGCGTGAACCGTTTGCACCGCTTGGGTGACAGCATTCAAAATCGTTTTCGGTCTTTGGGGGGGTGGTGGGGTCATATCTTCTGAAAATTCAGCGACTAACGATTTCATAAAAGGTTTGCTCGATCTCAATTTTAAAGCTTAGATTTAAAGCTTAGAGATCGGGCAACGACCAGATCGCGATCGGCAAAAAGCCAAAAAAAGCTAATCGGATAATCAGCAGCGATTCCCTCTGGTGAGCTTTGCGATCGCTCCGAAGGCATAAAATTTATAAATCATTCGTGGT
>FWWL01002964.1_pt1 | contig 32810 bp, 27 predicted proteins | sample 2228331 | NCBI WGS metagenome assembly FWWL01 (sample SAMEA103939775, study PRJEB20133) | metagenome
ATCATGATAGCGAGTCGCTATCAAACCGCAACGTTACTAACTAGATTCCGAGCTAATTAGAATAACAATAATTCTGTATTTGACATAATGTGTAGTCATTCTAATTAACTCAAAATTTTTATATTACAGAAATGAAATGATACTATCTGCAAATTACCCCCAGACTTTTAAAAGATCTACTAGAGGAAATAATGAATAATTATATTCAAAGATTTATACTTGGAGCCCAAGCGGCTGGTTATGATAAAGAATATATTGATCTTTGCATTGCATATGCAAACAGATTGATAAGCAATCAACTGCCAGTCATATTTGACCCTGATCACTTAGCAGCTATTGTGGGATTAGAGCCAAAGTATCTACTTAAGCTTTTTTATTTATGTAACAGCTCGGACAAGCTGTATAAGGAATTAATTATACCAAAGAAATCAGGCGGTATTCGAAAGATAAGTATTCCAATCGAAGGTTTAAAGTTTTTACAGAGGTGGGTCTTAGAGAATATTTTAGATCCAATACAAGTTTCTTCATCGTCTATGGGATTTGTTAAGAAAAAATCTATTGTGGATAATGCTTTAAGACATGTTAACAAAGAGTGCGTAATAAACTACGATATTAAGGATTATTTCCCAACAATTAGACGAAATCACATATTTAAAATCTTTAAGTATTATGGATATACAAATGAAGTATCTTACTTGCTAAGTAAAATTTGTACACATAAAGATTCCCTTCCTCAAGGTGCCCCCACAAGTCCTTATTTATCAAATATTCATTGTTTACGTCTTGATAAAAGACTAGAAGAGTTGGCTTCAAGAATAAATGCAGACTACACTCGTTATGCTGATGATATTACCTTATCTGGTAATAGTAATGTCGTTAAGTATCGAAAGATAGTTATAAAGATTATTGAAAGCGAAGGTTTTGAAATAAATGCAAAGAAAACACGTTTTCAATCCGACAGCCAGCGTCAAATGGTTACAGGACTAGTAGTTAATAAGAAGGTAACTGTGCCTGTAAAAAGAAAACGATATTTGAGACAGCAAATATATTATTGTAAAAAATATGGCGTTTCTAACCATATGAAGTATTCCAATATTAATAAATCTAATTTCAAACAATATTTATATGGGCTTGCCTATTTCGTTAAGATGGTTGAAAGAGATAAAGGAGAACAGTTCATAAGTCAATTAAATGAAATAACTTGGGATTATTAAGAACTACCCCTCAAAGACGGGTGTTTTAGTGTGGTAAACCCAATGCTAGTCTCTGTCGACAAAAAGTGTATTGTGTAGGATGTGATATCGACTAGTGATGTTGCAACGGCGATTATTGAGAATAGCGAAGGCAAGTTACTGACTGCACGTCGGCAGAAAGGGAAGTCCCAAGCAAAAGTGTGGGAGTTCCCGGAGAAATTGAGCCGGTAAGATCGCTCAGGCTTGTTTGGCTTGAGAACTGTGGGAAGAAATGTGCATTGTGATTGAGCCAGGTTAACGCTTTAGCATTCATGAGCTTGATTATGGCTCTGTTTAAATTAGAATCATCGCATATTTGTCGAAATTTGTTAGATGAACATGTGTCTAGTGGATCATGATAATAATACTTGGGTAGAGAAGGAGCTCGGTGAGATTATATTTTCGCTTCGGCTGATATTAAGTTTATTGAGATGCTAGTGGGAGAGTAAAGGTTTAACTAGCCGTCTACGAATTTTTAAATAGCAGAGAAGAATCGGCTGGAATATAAGAAACATCCTCAAACTTCCTCACCAGCTTATTTCGGCAAATTGTAGATTTTCACAATCACGGTTCGCCTACAACCCCAAAAAACTATCGTGAAATAAGATACCGTAGAACATTGAAAAACCTGCGAAATTTTATTTAAACAACGCATTTAAAACATCTAATGCTTTCTGAATATCCGCTTCCTCTTTATCTGCAAGCAACTCGACGATCTTCCAGATGGTCGGGTTTTTCTTTTCTATCCCCGTAAATTCCCCATACTGAAACAACTCGAAAAATGTGACCCCAAGAGCGTCGGAAATCCTTTGAAGACTTTGAAGGGTAACATTTCTTTCCCCGCGTTCAAGATCACCGATGTATGAGTGAGAGGTGCTGGCCAAATCGGCGAGCTGCTCTTGGGTTAGTCCTTTTGACTTCCGAATGCTGCGAACCCTGGCTCCAATCAATTGAAAAACGGAATCATCCATATTTCCCACACTCCTATTAAGAAGTGTAGACAAATACGGGTGTTTGTATAACCTTACTATAAGTTCAATTACATGTTATTATTAATCTTATAAGATTAATTTAATAATAAAATATCCCTAAGGTGATGGTATTGATAGCCATATCGATTATTCAATCTCCCTATTGGCCTATTTATGTTATTTTTGCTTTTCTGTATACACTGAATATTTCGGTGCGGTAGAGCCGCTCGGTTAATGAGTGAGAGCCACGATGTTAGCGAAATAGAGCCACCATGTTAATGGAGAGAGCCACCCCGAATGAAGTGGCTCCGGCGTGCAAATTACATCGGAAGCCCTTTTCTCTTGCGCATGGAATCTTCACCATCAATAAGCATGTGATAAGAATTATGCACGATCCGATCCAGGATGGCATCAGCCATGGTTTGTTCGTTGATTTTCTCGTGCCAGCCATCCGGAGCAAATTGCGAGATAAAAATCGTGGAGGCGTTTTGGTGCCGCGCTTCGATGATTTCAAGCAAATCGCGGGATTCGGTTGCCGTGAGTGAAACGAGTAGCCATTCATCGATAATAAGCAGGCTGACCTTCTTGTACTGGGCGATCACTTTCTTGTAGGTGCCTTCCCCTCGAGCGACAGCCAAATCGGTCAATAGCTCCGGCAGACGGATGTACTTGGTAGCCAGGAACCGCCGACATGCGGAAATCCCTAGCGCGCAGCCGATATAGGTTTTTCCGGCGCCGGAAGCGCCCATGAGAATAACATTATGCTTCTCATGAACGAAGTTGCCGGTGGATAGCCGTAGGATCTGCGCTTGGTCCAGTCTCCGATCCGTATGATACTCAATATCTTCGACGCAGGCGTTGGGATACCGAAAGGTCGCCGTCTTAATCAATTTATCCAGATGATTGTTCTTGCGCCGCAACCATTCTGCATCGACAAGGAGTCCAAGCCGTTCTTCAAAGGACAGGGCGTTAAAAGACGGCGTCTTCATCTGCTCCCGGAACTGTTCCGCCATCACGCCAAGCTTCATGCTGATGAGTTTGCTGATTGTCGTCTCGTTGACCATGATTAGTTCCTCCCATAATAGCTTGCGCCGCGCGTGAAGCCGTGCGGGTTTGGCGGACGATTGCTTGAATTGGTTTCTGCCGCCACTGCTTGTTCCAGGGCCACCATATCTTGGCCGGATTTTAGAATGGTGCTAATATGTTTGAAACCGGGGCTTGGCGTATAACTGAGTGCTTTGGCACAGGCAGCCTCTACCCGAACGAGCGAGTACCGATCCGCGAGCTTCAGCACGCCCATACAAGCCTTATATCCTTGTTGCTCAACCCGATGTCCAGTCAGAATCGCTCGGATAACGGCAGCGGTGTAAGGACCGACTTGTTCCGCCCACTTGATAAATCGCTCGGCATTCCACTGTATATATTGCTTATGTTTGTCGGGCATGTGATCGGCAAGCGTGTGATATTGTCCGGGGCGGCCGTAGAGCCTTGGATGCGAGCAGATGCGGTGATGGTTGTAGAATACCTCGATAACGCCGCGGGTGACGCGAACATCCACTTTGTGCTTGATATATTCATAGGGCACGCTGTAATGCATCTTGTCGACGGCTATGTGATAATTGAACTGTACGGTGGCGACTCTCCAGGTGGCACATTCGTACGCGGAAGAGGGCAGCGGCAAGAGCGCGTGTTTCTCCTCGTCAAGGAACGCGCTCAGCCTGCTACCCGGTTTTTTCTGAAAAGGCCGTTTATTGAACGCCGTCAACTTCTCAGCAATAGCATCGTTTAGCTCCGTCAGTGTAAAGAACGTTTGCTGTCGCAGGGCAGCCAGAATCCAGGTGGAGATGATGCCGACCGTACCTTCGACGCCGGGCTTGTCCTTGGGTTTGCGAACGCGGGCGGGGATGACAGCCGTGCCGTAATGCTCCGCCATTTCATGGTACGTCTTGTTGATTACGGGGGAATACCAAGAGGATTTTTCCACGCCAGTCTTGAGGTTATCCGGCACAAGGATTTTGGTGACGCCGCCAAAATGGACAAATGCGTGAATATGGGCGGTAATCCAGCTTTCTTGATTCTGGGACAGGAAACCCTCCACGTAAGCATATTGGCTGCAGGATAGCGCGGCGACGAAGATGTAGACCGGTAGCAGCTCGCCTGTCTCGGCATCCACCACGGTCGCAGTCTGACCGGCCCAATCGACTTCCATTTGCTCACCGGGCTTGCGCTGAATGTGCATCGTCGCTTTCGTGGTCGCGGCGTACTTGCGGTAGTAGTTGCAGTATTGCGTGTACTTCAGGGGGATTTCGCGGCTTAACCGGCACATCTCACAGTATTCGCTCCAGAGCAGGCTTAAGGTAACGCCGCTCTTCGCCAATTCCCGGTGGATGTATTCGCAATCCGGGATTTTACGGGAGGAAGCTTGTGCTTTCTCGGGGAAGAGCAGGTACTGCAGATCCGCATCCGCTACATCTTCTGGCAACGGCCATGCCAACCCACTCTCTTTTGAACGGTTTAACACCTCGGATACGGTGTTTCGAGAGCATTGGCAACTTGAAGCAATGCTCCGCTGACTGAGCCCCATGCTACTCAGCCGTAAAATATCTCGATACTTGGTCATTCGGGGACCTCCCGCTGTAAATTTGCGTTCCGCATCCGGACACGCATTCCTTCATTTTAGCGAAGGAAACCAGCGGTGGCTCTCACGATTAACAGAGTGGCTCTATTTCAGTAACAGGGTGGCTCTCACGCATTAACTCAATGGCTCTATAGCACCGAAATATTCATACACTGTTCGTAATTTGGATGGAAGTTAGGCATAGAAAATCACAACGTACACAAGGAAAGGATTCATAATAGATCGGGAATATACCCTATCGGTTGAGAGCCTGAATTCACAAGCGTGAATAAATGTAGGCTCTTTTCTTTGTCGAAAGAAGGAGTAACCCATCAGAAAATGGAATAATTCTTTTAGCCCCTTAAGAAAGGTAGATGAATCATCTGAAAAAATTAATAATATATTGTTCATTACTTGTCAGTTTAATTCTATCATCGACTGCAAATGTTTGGGCGGCTACCAATGTATCTACTCCTCATCTTAAAAAAATTGTACAACAATATGCCCTATTTGATGATGGGAGCCTTTGGACCTGGGATATTCAAAAGAATAAAGGCAAGATGACAAAAATGAAAATAGATCAAGTTGTTGATATATCCAACAACTTGACACAAACGTTAGCCCTAAAGAAAGATGGAACTGTATGGGCTTGGGGCTCCAACTGGTATGGTGAGCGTGGGGATGACCAATACACCGTACTGGTTAATGGCGAAAAACCGGTTTACCGCGCAGAACCCTTACAAATCAAGTCATTGTCTGATGTTATTGCCATTTCAGCCGCTACTAGATTCTCTATGGCTTTAAAAAGTGATGGAACGGTCTGGACTTGGGGTGGGAATACCGCAGGGGGTTTAGCCGATGGTGGAAGAACAGTGGAAAATACTGCTGAAGGTTCATATGTTCTGGACAATCAAGGAAATCAATTTGAAGCAAGTAAAAATCGCTATGAACCTGGAAAAGTCGAAACACTTTCAGATATTATAGCTATCGACAACTATGGTCAAGGCGGTGTAGCTCTAAATAGAGATGGTACTGTCTGGGCATGGGGTGTCTTCATGGGTAAGTATCGTCCATATCAAATTCCTGATTTGGTCAACATAAAGTCTATCGAGGATACGTTCGCAATAACGAATAATGGATCTGTTTGGGGTTGGGGACCCAATGATCGTGCACAGTATGGTAATGGTGTACGTGCCGAACATACCTTTTTCGAATTTACTCCTGAACCAACTCGTTTAGTCGCTCTTGATAAATTTGATGAAATTGAAGTAGGAATTACTCACACACTTGGTTTAAAAAATGGTGTTTTATACTCTTGGGGTGGCAATGATAATGGGTCATTAGGAAATGGTAAGACGACAGTTCGTAAATTTAATGGCTCTTATTGGGCAATAACTGAAGATCATGATAGTTTAAGACCCATAAAAATTAAGGGTCTTCCTGAAATTCAAAAAGTATGGACAGACAATATATCTTACGGTGGCGTTGCCCTGGCGAAAGATGGATCGATATGGAAGTGGAGCGGGAATAAAGCAGATTATGTACCTAAGAGGATTCAATTTATTAATGGTCCTCTAGCTCAAGATTAAAGGGATGATCGGCGAACTTCTTTTTCTGTGCATGACAATATAGAAAGAATGCATTCCCGGGAGGTGGGGGCCACGAGAATTGGTTCTCATCAGCCGATGTTGAGGATTGAAACTGTGGCTTTCTATAGGTAAGGAGATAACTGAACGATCTGCAAGACGTGGAACCGAAGAAGGTGGATTTGGCGAGCGAGATTGTGGGAATTAAAAGTCGAGAGTGAAGTGAGATCTTGAGGAGGAAGAATCGTTGATTGATCCAGCAATGCAGGATTTAATATCCAGTTTGATTGCAATCCCCTATCCAGAACGAGAGGATATCATTCGTAAAATTAAATTATTTGCCCAGAGTGATGCAAAACAGCATCAAACGATCATTCACACGAATCCCTACGGGCGGCCATTGACGCATTTCCTCCCAAAACTGTCGCGTTTAGATCTCGTTCATTGTGATTTCACGGGGGTCGGTTATGAGTGGGACGGGCCTCACTATGCGGTCGTGTGGAACGTTAACCCTGCGTTCGATTCGGTAACGGTAATTCCGACAACAAGCGAATCGCGTGAGGAATATCCCAACATCTTTAGTGTTGGACAGATCCCGGGGCTACCGCTCGGTAAAACAACGTTGTTGGTTTCCGATACAACTACGGTTTCAAGAAAAAGACTTTCTGAGATAAAGTACCAACATCCGAAACGCGGTCTGATCAATGCAAGAATTCCCAATGCTTGGTTGGACCGAATATTCCAAGCAATGGCGATCAATTTCACTAATGAAATGACCTTTCAAGAATTTGTGATGAGAAATACGGGTGTAGCAATGCCAGATGATTTGGCTTTACTTTCAGCATGGAGATATACTCCAATACGAGCTGTTTACGAGGCAACTGTCAACGTAGCGCATTTCCGGATATGGAACCAAGATAACTATCATACGGCTCAGTTCTTACTACCGAAGCAACAAATAAGCATAAGTATTAAACAACAGCTTATACGGGAACTTTTTTCAATCGACATAGCAGTTAGGTCAGTTGCTCAAGCGCGGTACCAATCTTTATATCATAGTCAATAGCCTGAAAGTAACGCTCTTTTACAAAATATATGGCCCCCATTGGCTCCTGCCCTTTTGACATTTCACGTGTTATGTGTTAAGTTTTATCCAACGATATCCCCGTTAAGGGGCGCAAGACTATGTATGGAAATCCTCGTTAAGAGGGGCAAAACAATTAAGGGTGCCTGCGGGTACCCTTTTTTCGTTAAATTGCTGTAATGGCAGGTTTATGTAAGTTGATATGAAACAACTGTAGATTTTCTCGAAGTCCGGTGCCTTCTATGTCGAACGGCATTAAGCAGGATGAAAAGGGGATTCCATCCTGCATTTAAGCACCACAACAAGGATGTGAATTGAAAAAAATGGAAGATATTAAGCAGAAATATGAAGCTGCGTTATTTGAAATAGAAAAGCTCAAACGCGAAATTCACAGGCTTAGATTTCAAATAAAGGAGCTGTCTCCTGAGCTTGAACCGAGTGATGTGAATCCAGGGGATAGTAGCTCTTTTGATACTGCCTCAGTACAAGAACAATCCTCGACTGTTCATCAATATTCCAAAGTAGAAGAAAAGCTGAGTCTATACCGAAGTTACTTTCGTGGACGTGAAGATGTTTACCCCATCCGTTGGAACGGAAAGCAGGGGAAGTCAGGCTATTCTCCAGCCTGTGGCAATGAGTGGACAGCTGTTTGTCAAAAGCCGAAAGTGAAATGTTCAGCTTGCATGCACCAAAATTTTCTCCCCGTAACTGACGATGTTCTCACCAAACACATCGATGCGAGAAAAGATAAGACGATGGGCGTTTACCCGATGCTGCAAGATGAGACCTGTTGGTTTATTGCCTTTGATTTTGATAAAAACAATTGGCAAGAGGACGCTGCTGCGGTTATGCAACTATGCAGGGACAATGACCTTCCTTCAGCATTGGAGCGATCACGTTCCGGAAACGGTGGTCATATCTGGATATTCTTTGAAGATCCGATCCATGCAGGTTTGGCAAGAAAATTCGGAACGATTATTTTGACGCTCACAATGATAAATAGATACCAACTTGGCCTGGATTCTTACGATCGTTTGTTTCCTAGTCAAGACACGCTCCCCAAAGGAGGCTTCGGCAATCTGATCGCTTTGCCACTTCAAGGTGGGCCAAGGAGAAATGGGAACAGCGTCTTTGTCGATCAAAGCTTTGAACCGTACGAGGACCAATGGCGTTTTCTGGCGGGCTTAGGCAAAATGACAGAGGAAGAAGTGTCCCGATTCATCCAAATCCATGCTTCTGAGGGAGATCTTCAATCCGGTTTTATGGATTTGGGTAACAGTGAGGATGAACGACCTTGGGAAGAAAATCGTAAGCCATCCCCAGTCGCTCTTAAGGATACTTTACCCACTGAAATTCAGCTTGTTATGTCTGACCGGCTTTATATAAATAAAGAAGGTTTATCTACGGGCGCCATTAACCGACTGTTACGACTTGCTTCATTTTCCAACCCAGATTTCTACAAAACGCAAGCGATGAGGCTGTCCACCTACGGCAAGCCTAGGGTGATCTCCTGCTCTGAAGATCTTTCACACCATATCGCGATGCCCAGAGGGTGTTATCAAGCGGTTATGGACTTCTTTCATGAACACAATGTTAATGTAGAGCTTGTAGATAGTCGTATTGAAGGGACGCCTATCCATTCAGAATTTACAGGCTCGTTGACGACACTTCAGGATGCAGCGGCAAGAGCAATCCTAGCGCATGATATCGGGATCTTATCGGCTGCTACGGGTTTCGGTAAAACAGTTATAGCCGCGAGCATTATCGCTAGACGAAAAGTAAATACGTTAATTTTGGTTCACCGTCGGGAGCTCATGGATCAGTGGAAAGCGCGGCTGCAGACATTTCTGGACATGCCGAAGGAGTTAATTGGTCTAATCGGGGGCGGGAAGGAAAATCGCACGGGCGAAGTCAAGGAATGGTTATGCGAATACGGACAAGTCATTGTGGATGAGTGCCACCATGTATCTGCTTACAGTTTCGAACAAGTTCTCATGAAAGCTAAAGCAAAATTTGTATTTGGCCTCACTGCAACGCCCAAACGTCAAGATGGGCAAGAAAATATCGTAACGATGCAACTTGGTCCGATCCGCATGAAGGTAGATGCCAAGATGCTGGGGAATTCCCGAAGCTTTTCCTTGAATGTGATTCCTCGATATACCGCATTTAAGATACCTGATAGCGAGGCAAGACCCGGAATTCAGGAGGTGTACCAGTGTCTAGTGACGGACGAAGAGCGCAATACGATGATTTTCAATGATCTTCTGCAATGCTTGGAAGATGGGCGTTCCCCGCTTCTGCTTGCCGAACGGACCGCTCATGTTGAATACTTTGAGGAGCGCTTGCGACATTTTGCCAAAAATGTGATTGTCCTGCGCGGTGGGATGGGGAAGAAGCAAAGAGAGGCTATTCGCGAGCAGATTGCCAACATTCCAGATGATGAAGAACGAGTATTCATTGCAACTGGGAAACTTGTCGGTGAAGGCTTCGATGACGCTAGGTTGGATACTTTGTTCTTGGTTCATCCGATTTCGTGGACGGGTTCGTTAGAACAATATGCCGGTAGACTACATCGTATCCATACGAATAAGAATGAGGTCAAGATATATGACTATATAGACCTCCAAGTGCCGGTGCTGATGGGCATGTATAAGAAACGAATTAAAGGCTATCGGAAAATGGGTTACCGAGGTATGGAGTTATGATTCTGGCAGTTAAATAATGAAGCGGCTACTGATTAGCAGTACCCTGGGTCGGCGACTAATCGCTTACTGGGCAACATTCGTTAGCGGAAATATACGACTTGTCGATCATGACGAATGTGCTTGGGTGGAGCGGGATGAACTCGGAAATTACATTTTCGCTCCGGCGGATGTTAAGATTGTTGAGTTATTATTGTGATAAATGATCAATGTCATCACCTTCAACAAAATCAATAATTTCTCGAATGTCGCTGATGCCAAGAGCATCGGCGATTTTTTCGATATGGGCAAAATTTATGTTAGCGCGTTTTCCGTTTGCGAGCTCACTCAAAGCAGCGTGTCGTACATCTGACAAGCGGGAAAGTTCCCTCAATGAAATTCCGCGTTGCTTAATTAAATCGGAGATTTTGACGATCACTTTTTTGGACAAAAGAATCACTCCAACTCGATGTTGACTATACGCAAAAACGTACCATATAATAAATTGTGCCCTGGTACGTTATTGCGTAACGATGATGTTGAATTTTTAGGAGTGACACACATGAACAAATGGATCAAATAAGTGATTATAAAGAGATACGACGCGTTAGCAGAGGAGGCGGAGAGTAAAGGGGAATTGATGACATTAAAACAACAAGTTAATACATATGAGAACTTATTGAGTGGAAAACTGTCAGATGAAACTCAAGAAGTCTTGATCAAATGGACGGAAGTACATAACCACATGGCCACACTTCAGAAGCATGGCTCTACATTAAAGGGGTTCAAAATGGGTTACAACTGTTGATTTTTCTGGAGAGATACTCTCGGTAGGCAGGTAAGATATAAGTTGCATCAGAGGTGATCTACTGTGTTTTTTGAACTCATCATGAGGAGCTCAGATAGACTTTATAATATCTATATCGTCTTCGCTGCCTGGATAGCAGTATTAATACTTCTAGAAATGAGACATAGAAAACAGAAGAAGAAAGTTAAGTAGGGAGTTCTTTCGGCACCATTTTATTTTACAGACTCATTACGATTTTTAATGCCCCTAATAAATATTTTCTATTTACATATTGACAATCATTCCCCTACCCCTTAATCTAAACAATATCTTAAACAGGAAGGAGGCCGCTGGACATGACCAGAATTAAGAATCGTCGTAATGCCGTACTGTCGCAACTAAATCGTCTGTTGATTGTCCATCGGCCTCTACGGGCCCAAGCAACGTAAAGACTAGGATCGCGCCTCTCTTCCATCGCGGTGGAGAAGGAGGACACCTGTTATTTCACATTGTGCGAAGACCGTAAGCGAAATGGGCTTGCGGTCTTTTTGCGTTCTGATTTTCTGAAAATACTATTTTTACAATTAGAGAGGAAACGAACCCTTATATGAATTCAAACAACCAGTATTACCGGCGAATCGATCTCCCAGCGGGAGACTTACATGTATTCGCCCACGATGATCTTTATCATGCCATGGGGGCCAAAGTGCTCGAGATGGCGAACAACAACCTGCAAATTCCGAATATCCGATATATGAGTTATACGCCCGATGCCCATGTTGGAGTAGGAACGTGTATCGGTACGACGGCGGTATGGGGGATGGAGGACGGTTTCGTCTCTCCGTCCATCGTCGGAAGCGATATCGGCTGCGGGATGAGGCTTCACTTGACGAATCTGCACGCGGATGAGCTCCAAGACGTGAAGCTCCGGCGCAAGCTAGTCAAAGCAATCGAGAAGCGAATTCCGGTGGAAAACCATGCTAGGGGTTATTTCTCCGATATCCGTCTGGAGGAGGTCCTTCGTAAAGGGCTGCACGGCCTCCCAGGCAAGTATGTTCCGGATTCGTACACTCCGCGGAAAGCGACTTCTTTGACGCACGTCGAGTGCAGTCGATTCCGATTTGACGAGAGCGTGCTGGATCGAATCCCGGAGCCGGTATGGCATCGGGCTCACCGGCAGCTTGGCACGCTAGGTAACGGCAATCATTTTATTGAAATTCAGGCCATTAGCGTGAATGAAGACAACCGCTCTATCGCGGAACGGTGGGGACTGCAGGATGGTCAAGTCGCGGTGATGATTCACTCCGGATCCCGCTCGTGGGGCGGTGCGGTAAACCAACATAGCGGCTCTGAAGTTGCGAAAGCAATGCACAAGCTGGGGCTTGGCACAAGCGATCCCAAGCTCGTCTATGCGCCGCTCGACAGCGAAGCCGGTCAGACCTACGCGAACCTCATGTATTCGGCGCTCAACTTCGCTGTTGCGAACAGGCACCTGCTCGCATTTGCCGTTCGCGATGCGTTCCGGGAAACGTTCGGCTCCCAAGCGGAGACGCGAACGCTATACGACCTGATGCATAACTACGCGTGCGAGGAAAATCACGGGGACGAGTCCTTACTCGTGCACCGCAAAGGAACGACTCGGGCGTTGCCAGCCGGTCATGCCGGTAATCCGGAACCTTACGCGGAAACGGGGCACCCCGCTCTGATTCCGGGCTCGATGGGGACGTCTTCCTACTTGATGGTAGGTTCTCCGGAAGGCGCGCGAAATTACCATTCCATCTGCCATGGCGCAGGCCGTATCCGTTCTCGCAATGCGACGAAGCAGCTTGTCACCGTGAATGAGTTCGCTTCCTCCCTGCGCATTGGGCAGGAGGATGAGATCGTCGTTAACCACCGGGCTCTTGAGTCCCTGATTGACGAGTCTCCCCAAGCCTACAAAGACGTAGATCGAATCATAGACAGCGTCGTCGAGGCGCGGCTGGCTGCCGTAGTAGCCAAGTGCCGTCCCTTGGCGGCCGTGAAAGGAGTGTAAACATAAAGATGACGATAACATTAAAAATCACTGACCCGAAGTTCTTCGTTCGAGCCGACAACAATGCTGAATGTCTCTCGCCAGATCCGCACAGCTATTTCAACTATGTTGCTACGGTTCAGGCCATCGTCGATTATCTGAAAGAGCGTTTCGGAGCCGAGTTTCGTCTCTACGAACAGGACGACGGCAATGAAATATGGAACGGGCTGGAGGAAGATGTCCAGAACGAGTATGAAGGAATGGAGCATGCGGCCAGCTTATACGACTTGGTCGAAACGAGGGCGTTCGCCTATACGGCCGACTATGGACAGAACCGCGAGAGCTATTCTGTCCGGCCCGCCGTTCGCAATAATTTGTTTATCTATTCGAAGCATCGCGTCGCAATGGCCAGAGTTCCGAAAGTGGCGCAGCATGGCCTCAGCTACGAAGATCTTATTTTCAGCGAATCCGACGGCGGTCTCGTTCGGTTTCTGGAAGATATGCGTTCGCGGCAGCTTGCGGATCGGAAGATCATCGTCTTCACGGATACCCGGGACGGGCTGGAGCAATCCCGAGAGTTGACGTCAAGTCCTGTCGCTCGCGCCGAAGTATTCATGGATGAGGAGCTCAAGACGCAAATCTATCGTTCCATTGATGAATTTTTCTCCAAGGATCGCTCTTTTTTCCAAACATACGGCATCCCTTACAAAAGAGGCATCCTGCTGTACGGTAAGCCGGGTAACGGCAAAACGACGTTAGTCAAATCCATCTCGGGTTCGATCGGAGCGCCTGTCGCCTACTGGCAGATCACAGAGTTTACCAACAGCGAGTCGATTCAAGAGGTATTCGCCGCTGCCAATCAAAGGGCGCCCATGGTGCTCGTTATCGAGGATATCGATTCCATGCCCGCCTCCTGCCGTTCTTATTTTCTGAACACGCTGGATGGGGCAACGTCGAAGGAAGGCATATACCTCATCGGTACAACGAACTATCCGGAGAAAATCGATCCTGCGCTCATGAACCGGGCAGGCAGATTCGATCGGGCTTATGAAGTGAAGCTGCCGAACGAAGCGATTCGCCATTCCTATCTGATTCACAAAGGAATGGATCGCCTCGTAGACGAGGAGTCGTTCGCTCAGGCCGCACAAGGAACGGAAGGCTTCACGCTCGCCCAATTGAGCGAATTGTATGTTTCCGCCGCTTTGCAGTTGCATTACGACAACGATGTAAACCTTAGACAGCTGATTGTTGAGATGAAATCGGACTACTCGAAAGGGCGTAGCCGCGACTGGATGACCGACGGACAGCCCCGCAAGCTCGGATTCACGCAATCGGAGTAGCAATAGAGCGCCGCACAAGAACTGTCCCATGGCAATGCGACAATTTTTGTGTGGCATTTCTTGCATGAATATATTTATATTATTTATAGGAAGTTGGGCTGTTCCCGGTGGAATAGGCGCACGGAATCTCCCTTCTCTCAGTGGCACCCTTCACGGTTCGAAGTGGATGGAATAAGCAACCGCTATTCCACTTTCATACCCGTTAGTGGAAAGCTTCTTGAGATAAAATACATTCCGAAACTATATTACCGAAGGTTTGTATGTCTTTTAAATAATCATATCCTGCGGGATTGCGCTCCGTTTGATTTAACATTCGTACTGCCACGAGGTTATACTTAGGGATGACCAACAGAGCATTTCCGAATATCCCGAGGGATTGAAAAGACTCCTTTGGAAGTTGTCCTCCCAGTTCCGAATTAGCGCGAGGCCTATCTTGCACCCACCAGAAGAATCCATTGCGGGGTAAGGATTCGTCAAGTGTACTTGGAGTAATAATTTTTATCGCATCCTCGAATATCGATTTGGGCAGTATTTGTTTCCCTTGATAATACCCTTTGGTAAGATGCAAATATCCCCAAAACCCCAGTTCCCGTGTACTCACAAAGAGGTTTGCCTCCCCTCCTTGTTCTCCCGCATAGGATTCGTTAACCCAAACGAGGTCCTCACTGTTTGTTTTTCTCCATCCAGTTTGGGTAAGACCATATGGCATGAAAACTTTCTCTTCAATGACCTTGGCCAGGGGTTGGTCAAATACTGTTTGAACAATTTTAATAAGCAGGTTGACGCCTGCGTTATTATATTTCCAGTCGGTACCTGCTGGTAACATTCTCTTGAATGGGCTATATAAGCCGTGTGTATGTGTTAACAGATGACGAATGGTTGTCCCAGCTATCACGCCATCGTCCAGATCATCTAGGTAATCTGTAACAGAATCGTCGAGACTTTTTATTCTGCTTTCAAAGAGTGCAAGACTTATAGCGAATCCTAAATATGTCTTTCGGATCGATCCAATATTAAATTGTGATTTGACATCAACTTTTCGGCTATCTTCTTTGTTCTCATGACGACCAGAATACCATTCATGAACAATAATACCGTTTTGAATAATCAATACAGATGCAGCCGATGCAGAAATCAGATTCTGTGTTTCAAATATGTATTGGTTAAGGCGTTCGAAGTTATTTTCTTTGATTGCTACTTCAAAATCCATGTTTAGCCCCCATCCTTTATGAATACACGTCCTCCCCTTATTGTATGCGGAAAACCAGGGTACCGGATTTAAATTTTATGCAGGAAATATGTTGAATAAGCTCGAAGTTTACAATTAAAAAGCTCAATGCCATAAGCGACAAGTTAATCGTTATATCCGTTAATAATCAGATCGCTTGCATTGAGAAAATAGGGAAATAAGATTGGGGAGAAATAGAATGAATGTCTATCCGTGCAACAAGATTACCGGCAATCTGGAGATAAACGGGGATCTTAGCAAGCCCGAATGGCAGCAAGCTATGGAGGTAAAGCTTCGCGACACGGCTACGGGTCAGGAGCCGCTGCAGGCGACGACAGCCAGATTGTTATGGAACGATCAGTGGCTTTATGCGGCATTTCATTGCGTGGACGCCCATATCTACGCCAGCATGACGAATTATAATGACCTTATCTATAACGAAGAAGTGGTCGAGCTGTTCATTGACGATAATAGTGATCTGAAATCGTATATTGAAATCGAAGTGAATCCGCTGAATGCCTGCTTGCATTACGCCATACACAACCATCTGGACGGTCATATCCTGACCTATGCCCGAACCGAGCAAACGGTTGTAACAGCCGTCAAGGTGGACAGGACGAACGGGACATGGAGCGTAGAGCTGGCGATTCCATTCCGGGAGTTTGCAACCGCACCTAACCTTCCGCCGAAGCCAGGCGACACTTGGCTGTTCAATTTGTATCGCATTGACCGTCCTTCGAATCAGGAAGTCGAGTATTCTGCGTGGTCGCCGACGGGCGAGCATGATTTTCACCGCCCGCATCATTTTGGCCAATTGTTGTTCCGATAATTTCTGGAAAATTAATTAACTTGTGACTTCTTTTTCTGTGTATGACAATATAGAGAGAATGCATTCCCGGGAGGTGGGAGCCACGAGAATTCGTGTGATGGTTAAACAGATCGGTAAACGGAAGCCCATCATCGACGGACAAGACCTACAGCTCCTGCAACCAGCGACAACGCTGCGGGAACTGATAGAGCAAATCGTCACCATAAACGTTGAACAATACAATAACCGGACGGTGGATGAGCTTCTGCTTGCCGCATTATCGGAACAAGATATCAAAGACAAGGCTGACCATGGTAAAGTCGGATTTAGCGTGCGTTATAATCCGAGCCAACAGGATCTTAATAAAGCGCTAGAGAATGCGAGTCTCAGCTTTCGGGATGGCTTGTATAAAGTATTCATCAATGAGGTTGAAATCGAGCAATGGCAACAGGAAATCAGCATTAAGGAAGACGATCGCATCCTTTTCCTCAGATTGACAATGTTAGCTGGACGAATGTGGTAGAGAGGGGACATACCCGTGTTCGAGATATCCAAGGAACGGCAAGAGATGAAGGAGCAGTATTATGCCCGGCTGCTCAAGGAAACTACCAAATTAAACAAGAATCAGAGAGATATCGCTACCCTGATCTTGCAGGATACAGCGGAAAGCTATCTTGGTTACGAGCAATCCAGAAGGATCGGTCAGGTACTATGGCGTCCGGATACGAGACATATTAAGGACATTTTCGCTGGCGACGATTATCGGATTTTGGAGTTTCTGCTGGGCAATGAACATGCGGCGATTTTCAAAAAGATATGGGACCGTTCCACGGATTATCCTTTCAGCCAAGGGTATTTGCGGCGTTCTTATCGCACCAATGAAGAAACTAGAGTGCACCTCGACGCCAATATCGAACGCCTCTATTCCGCGCTTAATTTTGTCGCTCAAGGCTTCTCGTGGCAGCCAGACGTTCTGATCTCCGAAGCGGCTAATTTTCGTTTTCTCCATGATTACCTCGCTTATGAGCTGGACCAAGGGAACGCGGAATTGCTGAGCAGGTTGCAAGAGGTTGTCTATGGCGATAACAGCAGCGGGATTCTTACCCGGAATATTATCAAAGGAATGCTGATGAGCCGTGAGCCAGAGGCCCATCGTCTTATCGGCGAGTTGCTCAAAGCGGCCAAGCTGCAGGAGGGTCTTCGTCAGTCAATCGTGGAAAGCATGGACGAGACAGGCAGGGAAGGCTTCATCTACATACTGAAAATGATCATCGATGAGGAAATGTGGAGGTTTTCCTCCATCGTGCGGGCATTCGACGTGTGGACGGGTTTGCCAATCGATGCGCAGAAGCCTACCATTATGAAAAAGTGCTTGGTTGCAGCGTACGACTGCCTGACGAATTCTGATACCTGCAACCAATATCTGGAGAGTGAAGATAGCCAGCTGCTGTACATCGCTTTATGGTCCACCGCTTTCGATGAATTGGCGAGAACCAAAGAAAAGATTATCACTCTTGCGCAGACCGGTCCCAAGTATCGTAAAATTGTGGCTCTGCAGTTCCTGACTCAATGCCAAGCCCCCGGATTCCAGCATGAGGCGGCGCTTCGTTTCATGGATGATCCGGAGCTCGAGGTAACGGCTTGGGCGATCCCGAATCTCTATCCCGATTTATCGACGTATCATTTGCGGTACACGGAATCGAGACCATCGCTTAATCGTCAGGGTTCGCCGGATGACTGGAAGCTGTTCAATCAGCTTCGCGGGGTTCTTGAAAGGATTCCCGGAAAGGAAACGATCATCAGAAGCAATGGTTTGTTCTCCGACATCTCGCTGTCTACGGAAGTGGTTTGCGGACGGATGCTGGCGGTTGCCTATGTATGCGAAGATCTAGCTATGTGCGACATTCTTCTTGATTACCGGGAAAAGATGCTGCCGGATACGCGTGCCGCTCTTGTCAGGCTCGGACTTATGGAACCCGTCAACGAGAAGCAGCGCCAGGCGCTGTTCTTGATGCTGGGGGATAAAAGCACGGAGGTGCGCAGGGCAGCGCAAGAAGCGGTTGATAAACTGAAACTTACCGACACGGAATTCCTTGCGGTCGAGGAGCTGCTCCAATACAAGGCTGGGGATATCCGCAAAGCCGCGATCTACTTGCTGTTAAAGCAGACGAATGAGCAATTTCGGGCATCTATCGGTCGTCTCCTGGCGGATAAAAAAGAGGATAAACGACTCGGCGGGCTGGATCTTGTACTGTATATCAAAAATAATGCGAATGAGCCGTTACTTTACTCGGATTGTGTCCTATTCGTAAAAGCTATGTCTGGCTCGACAGCCCGCGAGAAAATTTTAATCGATCAGATCATTGGGGTGGACACGGAGCAATATGGTCCGGATAACGGCTATGGTCTGTATGATGCGGCGCAACAAGCGATCCTGCCTGAACCCAACCTAACTTCCCGATCCGTCATCAGCCGATTGTTTGGCAGCGGTTCTCCCTCATCTCCGTTCGGTTTGGACAACATCCTGAGCTCAAGTCCGACGGAGCTGCAAGCGATTGTTGAGGGATGGAGCCGTCTGATCGACCAGCATAAGGATTATGAATATGAAGTGGAATATTACGATGGTAGCCGAAATAAGGAAGTCCTCGGTACGCAAGAGTGGCGTCTTGCTCAGCTAACTTACAAGAGCAGGGAAAATGACCGGAAGACGCTCGACAATTATCCGCTTGCCGAGGTTTGGCGAACGTTGGCTCGTGAACAGAAGCTGGATGCGCCCCGAATTCTCGAACTGCTCTATTATTTCAAGGCATACGAGCAATTGGATTACGGCTTGTCTTTGCCAAAGTACCTGAAGCAATTTCCCATTCCAACGGTCAACCGATGGTTCGACCCTTCTGCGATCGATAAATTCGGGCGTTGTGTAAACCGTTTGCCCTATAAGAGAATCATCTGGAATTTGCTTGAGGTTCTGCTCGTAGAATGCGATCCGGAAGAAAGCTTCGCATACATTTACCATGCCTCGCTCGAGATTTATGAGAGCTTGAAGCCGGCTCTCGTTAAGCATCACAAGCCGCTTACTACGCAAGAAGTGGCATTCCCGGTTAACGACGATTACTCTCATTTCGATGAAAAAATTTCGTTTCCGGATGTGGTGAAGGCCCATGAAATCCGCTTCTGGGTGGATAAGCTGAAAGAGGCCTATCTGATGGACGATCGATTCTTCGAAGCCGGATTCGTCCTGTTATATCGGTACGCACGAATCAACGAGCGGGAAGCGGATGAACTCCTCGATTTGCTCGGTTACGCAAAGGCATTGGAGTCGGGGATCATCGCCGCTAACGAAATGTATTTAGAGCTCTTGGGCAGACTGGCTGGCCTCGATCATATTCAATCCTTGATTCGCGACCGGGTAAAGAAGGAGCTTCCGTCCTATCCACAGGCACAGCGAATCGTTGAAGAGGTCATCCGCCGTGTCGTGGAAATCGAACTTAAGCGCGGGGACAGCGACACGCCGGTCAGCCGACTGGCCCAGAAGATCGACAGATACGAAGGAATGCGGTATATGGTCCGGTGTCTGCTCAGCTTGGGCACCAAGGATCCGCTGGCCAGGGGATATTTCTACTCCTGGGGAGGCAATACGAAGAAGGAAATGATCAGCCATTTGCTCAAGAGCGTCCATCCAGCAGAAGGGGAAAACGCCGATACGCTAAGACTTTTATTGCAGGCACACCAGATCAGCGACAAAAGACTGATCGATGTCGCCATGTATGCGCCGCAATGGGTCAGTATCATAGAACAATATTTAGGCTGGCCGGGATTGTCCTCTGTCTGCTGGTATTTCCACGCCCATGTCAGCGATGTGTTCTCGAATGAGAAGGAAACGATGGTTGCGCGCTATTCGCCGATTTCTCCAATGGACTTGAATGAAGGCGCTTTGGATATCGATTGGTTCCTGGATGCCTACAGAACGATCGGAGAAGAAAGGTTCGAGCTCGTCTACGAGAGTGCCAAGTATATTTCAGAGGGTGCCAACCACAGACGTTCCCAATTGTTCTCCGATGCGGTTCTCGGAAGGCTCGATGCGGTAGAGATCGAACGGGAATTGTCGACCAAGCGCAACAAGAATCATGTGCTCTGCTACGGGCTGATCCCCTTGGCTCAGGAACAGCGGGCTGAAGCCCTAATTCATCGGTATGAGGTGCTTCAGAAATTCGCCAAAGAAAGCAAGCAGTTCGGGGCTCAGAGGAGAGACAGTGAATCCAAAGCCGTCCGATTGGCGCTGGACAACCTAGCACGAAACGCTGGGTTTGCCGATGTTACCCGCATGATATGGAAGGTCGAGGCCGACCAGTTCAGGCAAATCGCAGCTCATCTGGAACCGGTGACGGTAGATCAGTGGCAAATCAATCTATCTATTGATGAATGGGGCAAAGCCTCCTTGAACGTCGTGAAAGACGGCAAACTGGTTAAGAGCTTGCCGGATAAGCTGAAGAAGAACGAGACGGTGCTTCAGCTCAAGGAATTCCAAACGATTCTGAAAGATCAGTATCGGCGCTCCCGTGAAGCTTTGGAGAAAGCGATGGTAATGGAGGAACCCTTCACGATAGAGGAGTTACGCTCTATGCAAGAGAACAAGGTGATCGCCCCCTTGATCAATTCTCTTGTGTTCAAGTCCGGCGACACGCTGGGTTACTTCGGCCAAGGAGGATTCCGCGCTCCGGACGGGCAGACTGTCTTTCAAGCACAAGAAGAGGACGACGTACTGATCGCTCATCCTGTGCATCTCTATGAGAGCGGACAATGGGCGTCTTATCAGAGAGATTTGATTTCCCGGCAGATGGTGCAGCCGTTCAAACAAGTGTTCCGCGAGCTATATCGTCCCAATGAGGATGAGCGATTGGAAGGTACATCTTCCAGCAGGTATGCAGGGCATCAGATCCAACCTCGCCAAGCAGCAGCCTTGTTTAAATCGCGTCAGTGGACAGTCAGCCATGAGGAAGGCCTGCAGAAGGTATTTCATAAACAGGACATCATCGCTACGATGTACGCTGTGGCGGATTGGTTCTCACCGGCCGATGTCGAGGCTCCGACAATTGAAACGGTTGCTTTCTATAGCCGCCGATCGGGCGAGTCCCTTCACCTGGCTAAGATCCCGCCCGTCATCTTTTCCGAAGTCATGCGCGACATAGATTTGGTAGTCAGCGTTGCTCATGTAGGCGGGGTTGATCCTGAAGCAAGCTTGTCGACCGTCGAAATGCGTGCGGCACTCGTAAGCGAGCTGCTCCCTCTTCTGAAGCTGGGCAACGTGGAGATCAAAGGCTCTCACGCCCATATTACCGGTTCGTTGGGCGAGTATACGGTACATCTCGGCAGCGGGGTCGTGCATCGTATGGCAGCGGGAGCGCTTCATATTATCCCGGTTCACTCCCAGCATCGCGGGAGAATATTCCTGCCGTTCGTCGACGATGATCCGCGGACAGCGGAGATTATCTCGAAAGTGCTTCTGCTTGCCGAAGACCGCAAATTAAAAGATCCTACGATTTTAATACAGTTAAAAGGTTGATTACATTAGAAGAGGTGCATCGACATAAACCAGAATCCAACAGATTATTCTCCTTCAACGGCACCAGGCATGGATAGCGGTAATGTCATAGAGTTATTACCGGAGCAACGGACAATGGCTTCGATATCCTCGACGTATGGGGCTTCTATTTTTTTCAGGCGATGGGCTGCAACGATTATTGATTTTCTGATATTGGCGGGTCTCATTGGATTGATTGCAGTTAGTGAGGAAATGGGAGACGATCAATTAACGGTTGCGATGCTAGGCTGGATAATAGGTGTCGTATCCTACTATCTATTGCTTGAAGGCTTGACCGGATATACACTGGGGAAATTCGCCCTTCGCATTCAAGCGGTGAATGAGAAGGGCGGGGTGCCCGGCTTCGTCAAGTCGTTAATACGTACAGCATTACGGCTGGTTGATACGAATCCGCTATTAATGGGAGGGCTTCCAGCAGGAATATGTGTATTGGTTACACCGAACAAGCAGCGGCTTGGCGATATGGCGGCGAAAACATATGTCGTTAAGGTTCGGGACCTCAATACCACTAGCAGAAGCAAAACGATTATTCTGGCAGTCGTATTTTCAATCCTTGCTTGTGTGTCGGTCGTTTCTTCTGTGTTAGGCATATCCTCGATTATACGGGATAGTAATAAGAGTGAAGTTTATTTAAGCAAAGACAAGCAGTTCGAAATTACTGTCCCCTCTAGTTGGAGTAACGATTCAGATATTCATGAAGAGGCGGATATTTCCATTTCAAATCGATATGCGGAAAAATATTTTGTCGTACTATCGGAATCTAAACAGGGTTTTGACAATGAGACCACTCTTGCAGATTATGAGAAAATCGTCGAGGAAAATTTTGTCGCAGAAATGGAAAATAAGGAATTCGTCATGGATCCGTATAACAGGGTGATTAACGGTAACTCTGCTTATCCAATTTTCATTTCATATTACAATTGATGAAATTCCGGTTACGTACCTTATAACGACAGTTGAAACTCCATCACACTTTCACCAGCTTATTGCATGGACGCTCGAAGAAAAGTACTCTAGCCTGCAGGTAGAGCTGGATAATATCGCTGCGAGTTTTCAAGAGGCGGTGGAAAGTGCAGATTACTAAAGAGAATGCATCACTACGCAAAATGTGCAATCAGGACGAAGAAAATAGAGCTTCCAATATTACTATTCGTGTGGTAAATTGAGAATAATATTCTCGAGGTGAAGAACACCCTGACTTGGCGTCTATGACGTCCGGTTGGGGTTTTTTGTTGTTATTGCTTCGGGAAATCCAAGGAGGTAAATGATGAGACCTGCCCGTCTTTACGATGCACCTGAGCAATTTGCGGAGATGATGATGAAGCATTTGAGCGAGAGCATGAATGTTCTTGTTCGGAAGACAGAGGAGCCGCTGCTGCTTGAAATCAATCTAAACCCGAGTGATCCGAAGGAGAAGATACAGGTGAGTCTTCACAATACCTTCCGGACGTATATGGTTAGCGGCGATATGAATACGGCAGTTGATTACTTAAACAACACCATTCGCTGCACAGACTTGGTGCGCACGAAGAAGAGCGATGTCGCAAAGCTTGACTCTGCCTACATTTTTCCGGCCATTCGGGATAAGCGTTATGTCGAGGAGGCGGGGAGGGAAAGTAAGTTTGTTTCAGAAGCCTATTTGCCGGGGTTAAACGTTATTTATCTGGAGATTAAAGATAGCTGTTCCAAGATTATCACAGAAGCTAGTCTGGAATATAACCCTCGACTTACTGAAGAAAGGGTTAAGCATCTAGCGTATCGAAACTTACGGGCTGCGGGCTGGCAATCATCGCGCTTGACCGTGCAGAGTCCGTTTCGCAAATCGTGTTACATTGAGATTTTTATGGACAATTCCCATCCGATCGAATGTCAATTTCTGCTCCCAGAGATGGCGACGCGCAATTTGCCAAAAAGTTGCCTCATCGCTTATACGAACAGAAAAACCGCGATGATCATGCATTCGGATGAGCGTATGGAGACTCTGTCGCAAGTGATGTGTTTAGCTGATAAAGCAAGATTTAGGGACGTTGTGAAACGAAGCTGCCTCTTTATGCCAAATCCGGTTTCCGAGCAAATTTACTGGATTAACTACGGAGAAGCAAAACTGCTGGAGCAAGTGTAATCCTCAAGAATGGGTCGGGGGAGATTCGAGCATTAAGGGATATTCAATACCATGGAGAGGAATGGTATAAATTGTTTGATTATTTATACCGTGTTTGATATAATGAAAACAGTTATTGAGTTTCTTCGTGATGAACACGGAACACAGCCGACACTTACTCTAATTCGGCAACTAATCAAAGATGCAGCAACAAGCACAGATGCATACCAATTGCTTCAATTTGTTGAGCGTGGATTAGAGTTTATAGAATACCATGGGATTCCGGCCAATCCACCGTTAATGGAATTTAGAGTTAATTGGGAAGAACCAGATGCCGGTGCGTTCCGAGCAGTTTTTTTCGAATATCATGCAATATCAAATTTTAGTTTTTGCACACGCGGTAATTTAGCAACAAACGACTTCTGCTGCTTTTGAAGCAGCTGTCGCTGCTACTGAAGCTCTTTTGCCCGATTTCTATCATCAACCCGAGAAGTACATTAACTTACAAGGAGTTGAAGAAAAATGACGGAACGTAAACTTGGTCATGACTTTGCAGACTTGAAAGCGGAAGTACGTGCTATTCCCGGCATGTCCGATTCTCTGGATAGCTATTCCGTTGTTATCGGAAATTTAGTGTTTGCTCGACGGATGCAGATGGGATATTCTCAAACCCAGCTTGCGGAGTTGTCGGGTACGAACCAAGCTCATATTTCTTTAATTGAGTCGGGTGCCGATTCAATTACGGCTAAAGTGCTCAATCGCGTTTTTCGTGTTCTTAAGCTTGCATCCATTCAGCCGATTTATGATGAACAAGCTGCTGCAAAAGATTCGATTAGGCGGTAATGCTTGGATTAGGCATATCCGCTCATAAAATTGATAGTAACAAGAGTGCAGATTGCTATAGCGGGAGTACGGGATTCCGCTTCTTTGTTATTTTATGGTGAACGGGAATCGATTGAAAGAGCTAATGGCTGAGCGAACTTCTCCTCAGTATAGATCAGAGAATGAAGTCGCTGCTTATGGTGCCGCTACTCGGAATGCTGTACAGGTTTTCTCCTGGCGAAGGCGGACAAACGTCTGAAAAATATCTCCGTCATTGCTAAGCGATTATTCGAACAGGGAGAAGAATACAGCAAACTCCAACAGTCGGTGCTTGATCCTGCGCGTCCCTATAACTGTTTACCTAAGAGTTTTACTATCAAAGATGATCTACCCGTTGACTATGAAATTGTATGGTAAGAATATTGTAAAAAACCTATCGTTTGTTTCTGGATTTGTTCAGCTTCATGAACGTAAGGAGAGCGGCAATCATCATGGCGGCAAAAGCGATGTTACCAGCCGTTTCTTGCGAAGCTCCTAGAAAGAGGCATACTGTTGTTGTAAGAGATTTAACTAAGAAGGCGACCGCAATTATTAGCAAAGGCCGAGTGAAATTAAATTTACGCATTACATAATTCCTCCATTGACGATCACCGAGATAAAGTGTCATTAAGATGAGTCTAACATATACAAGGTCGAGGTGATATATGATGATCGACAACGAAATGACCATACTCGAATTTGGCGGCAGTTATCTTATGGTTGAAACGGTGAAGGAGCTGAGGGAACGAGGAGTTTCCATCGATGTGAGGATGTTTGATTGGGGAACAATCGGAGTGATCATCGATCCAGAAGGGAATCGGATCGAGTTGAAGGATTAAATTTCCGAAACAAGACATTCAGAGTTATGTCATTTAAGAGGATAAAAAAACAGGCTGCCGAGTCACTCGGCGGCCTGTTTTCAATGCATCAGTTAAAGCTCATTTCATCCTCAGGTACTCTTCTTTCCTATCCATTTAAAGCTTTGAATCCCCCGAATAACGGCATGATTGTTTTAATCATTTTGAAACCCATATTGACGGCCGGCCAAGCTTTTTGTATAAAGCCGATAAAACCCATAAAACCGCCCAAACCGCCAAAGCCGCCGCCTTCCGCCGCCCCCGCATCGACGGGAGAGAAGTTGAACGGGCCAGCCCCCCCGGTGAATGCCGATAATAAACCGGATGTTTTCACCTTTTTCGAACGGTGTGGGGAAGGACGTCTTCTTTTTCCCTCTCCTCTTTTCCCAGAGAGAATCAAACCATCCTTCTCAATGCGGGTTATGCATCCGATATAGCGGCTTCCGTCATTTAACACTATGCATACCGGCTGGCCTATTAATTGTTTTGCTTGTTTTCTTATGGTTGCTGGCTTTGTTTTCATGCCGATCATCTCCAATGATTGTTCGTCACGTTGTTAGTTTATGTATGGTTAAGCATCCTGCCAGTGCATTCGCATAGATCAATCCATAATCCGCATATGTTCTGCATATCGCAAATAACGATTGACACCATTTTCAAGATGCCTTATCATTGGCACATTACCTGAGAGAGGAGACGGATGAAGATGAAGAAGGCAGGAATGTATTTAAGCTTTAAGTTTAATCACCAGTGGAATCCCGAGACGGATTGCCGCCTCATTCCGCATGCGCCGGAACTTCGATCCGTCAGCAATCCTTTCTCTGAGGAATATTAAGTCCCCTGATCTATTAGGGGCCGTAATGTTTAATGAGAGCGAAGGGCTGCTGGCATAGCGGCCTTTTTTTGTTGGAACATATAAGAGATATATTCCCAAAAATAAAAAATAATGGTTGACATGATAGAAAAGGCAATGCTATGATAAGCCTCGTTAAGCAAATCCGAAACAAAGAGGTGAAGGGAAATGAATCGGTTCTTCCTATCGACAGAGGGAAATGATAAACCCGCATATGACGAGCATCAATCGATCAAGGACATGCAACAGGAGTTTCATTTCGCCAACACCCAATTTCATAATCAAGATCTTTACAGACGCGTTAGCCGCTCGATTCATTGGGTGTACTCCACATCCTGATCGAATGCCGGTCATTCTACATAAGCGTTCCTCGTAAAGACGACTTGATGCCAAGTGGTCTTTTTCTATGGCCGTAATGCCGTGGGGAAAGGTCGATTGGGCGGAAGTGGTCTTTTTTCATACTAAATTCAAGGAAAGGCAAGGCGATATCCATGAGAAACGGTAAACACCAGAATCAGAATTATCAACCAGTCGAGCATGAGATTAATCGAGATTCTTTTCCTAATCTCTTTGATTTCCTATTGCCTCATAACCCCTTAGGTAGTCGATGTACGAAACAACGAAGCCGGCCGTCAGATGATCGGAGAAGCTAATCTTCGTTGACCGGGTGATGTTAACCCTAAATTCGCTTATCGAGCTACCTAAGATCCGGATGATCCGTTCGCTGCCTATCGGCAGAAGCGGTACCGGTGAAAAAGGTAGCTTTTTATTTTGACCCATACGGTCGGGTAGCTCCAACGGTAGAGCGGTGGCCTGAAGAGCCACGCGTTGGGGGTTCGATTCCCTCTCCGACCGCCATGGAGGCCATGGCGAAAAGGCGAACGCAGCGGATTGTGACTCCGCGAGTACCAGTTCGAGTCTGGTTGGTCTCCCCAAATATTGCTCGATAGCCAAGCGGCAAGGCAGATGACTTTGAATCATCGATCGCAGGTTCGACCCCTGCTCGGGCATCCATCATTGACTTTATGGATAGGCGCAATCAGATAGGCTGTCGTAAAGGCGGTCAACAGATCAGCGGGGAGCACCCGCTCCTATCCGCCATCATCGGGATGTAGCTCAGCTTGGCTAGAGCGCTTGCCTTGGAAGCAAGAGGTCGCAGGTTCGAGTCCTGCCGTTCCGACCACAATCTTATGTCACACCCTATAGGGATATAGCCAATTCGGTAAGGCAGGCGGCTGTTAACCGTCCACATACAGGTTCGAGTCCTGTTATCCCTGCCATCATGACTCCGTTGACAAAATGGCTTAAGTCACCAGACTTTCAATCTGGTCAGTGCGGGTTCGAGTCCCGTCGGAGTCTCCAAATGACTTAGAAATATAGGTGAAAATTATGAAAAGACGACAGTACACCCTCATTCACGAAACTCTCTTCCGGAACGTCTCGGAAAATCATATGGATATTGACGATGTGTTCGACCGGATTCGGAACTTCATGAAGAGCGATCCGCGCGCCCGTTACCAACTGATAATCGGAACGGATGCTCAGGTTCATTCCGGGCACACGAAGTTCGTGACTTCCGTCGTCATTTACCGTCCTGGGCGCGGTGCTTGGTTCTGCTACCGTCAGGTGATCATCCCTCGGGAGATCCGATCGATCCAAGAGAAGCTGACGTTGGAGACAACGTTCAGCCAAGAAATCGCCATGATCATCGATAACGCCAAGCGCGACTCGCTTGAGGACATCCTCCTGCCGTTTGTGTACCAGGGTGCAGAGCTACAGCTTTACATCGATATCGATGCAGGCACCGACTCCAAGCGGAACAAGACGTCTGTATTCGTGGTCGATATGGTCGGAAGGGTCGAGGCGATGGGCTTGGCTGCGAGGGTAAAACCCGAGGCGATCGGCGCGTCTTCCGTATCGAACCGTTTTACCAAAACACCGTATCACGGTTTCACGGCCGCAACGGGAACTTTATCTCATTAATCATTCACCTAATGAATCAGGGTCTACGATCGGCGCCATCCTGCGATCGCAGGGATTTCGGAAGGATCCCGCAGTGCCGAAGCGTTCGCTTCCGGTATGCTGCAGCGATGGGCGGCGTAGGCCCCGGCCAATATGAAGGTTCGAATCCTTCTCACACCAAAGGTGTGAAGCCATGGTAGGCACTCGACTGTTAATCGAGAGTAAGACAAACTCAAACGCCGGAACTGGAATCCTCAGCGCTTGCCTAGGGCAACCGCACCCGTGCCAAGCTTTGCGGTCCGTGGATACCGGCGGGAGCCGAAGTGGTACCGGTACGTTGTGCTGAAGATGGAGAGCCGCCGATAAGCTAGGGGATCGGCAGCTCCCATTGAACGATAGCGCACGGAACATTCCTAGCTCCCGCCTCAAGCGAGACTTCCGCCGACTCGCGGGGAGGGTCCCAGGAAAGGCACCCCATTATTTTTATTATCGAAAAGAGGAAATCGCAATGAAAACTATTATACGCGCCGATGAACGGGGACTCCTGTTCAAGGACGGCAATTATATCAAGCACCTGAAGCCCGGTACTTATCGGTTCTGGCCTTTGTCCGATTATCAAGTTATTACCGTAAACGTGAATAAACCATTTTCCGTCCCGGACCGAGATCTTCAGCTTTTCCTTCAAGATGAGCAACTGGCCAGCGAGCTGATCGTCGTGGACGTTAATGATTACGAATACGTGCTTCACTTCGTGGATGGTAAAATCGCCCGCCTCCTGCCTACGGGTAAATACGCGTTCTGGAACGTCTGGAAGCGCAATGAGTTCATTCGCGTAGATGCGCGCAATCCGGAAATTCCGCCCGAGGTGGATATCTCCGTCCTGATGCGGCTGAACGCTGCTTACTTGCAATCCTATGAAGTGGCTAGCTACGAGAAAGGTCTGCTGTTCATTAACAGCACGTACCGGAAGACGCTCGACCCTGGCAAATATTACTTCTGGAAGGGTCCCGTATCCGCGCTGGTTAAGACGGTGGATATGAGGCAGCTTCAACTCGATATGACCGGACAAGAAATGATGACGGAAGACAAGGTCACGCTGCGTCTTAACTTCGTCTCTCATTACCGCATAACGGATCCGCTGAAGGCGATGGAGATCAAATCCTTCGAGGATCAGATCTATGTCCTGTTGCAGATTGTCCTTCGGGAGTACGTGGGAGCTTTGAAGTTGGATGAATTGCTGCGGACGAAGCAGGAGATCGGAGCCTACGTGCTCTCGAAGCTGAACGGTAAGGGCGGGGAGCTCGGCGTAAGCTTCCAATCCGCGGGGGTGAAGGACATCATCCTGCCGGGTGACGTGAAGGAAATCCTGAACACCGTCCTGATCGCGGAGAAGCAAGCTCAAGCCAACCTGATCACCCGCCGCGAAGAGACGGCATCCACCCGCAGCCTGCTGAACACGGCCAAGCTGCTCGACGAGAACGAGACGTTGTACCGGTTGAAGGAGCTGGAGTTCATGGAGAAGATTTGCGACAAGATCGGCAGCATCTCTCTATCGAACGGCGGCAACATGCTGGAACAATTGAACGCACTCATATCGACAAAAGGAAAAACATAGCTACAATGAATGTATACTGAGGAGTTGACACTAATGGCATACCATACTATCGCGGGGGTCCGGGTCTGGGGAAACCCGGACGAAGGCGCGTTAGCGCAAGCCCGGACTTGCGCGGAGACCGGCAACGTCGTCCAAACCTTGCTCATGGCCGACCATCACTTAGGCTATAGCCAACCGATTGGAGGAGTTGTCGTATATGACGGTCAAATCTCCCCGTCAGGGGTCGGTTACGATATCGCATGCGGCAACAAAGCAGTTAGAACGAACCTGTATGCCGCCGATGTGAAGGTTCGGATCGGAAGTATCATGAATGAAATCGCGCGGAGAATCTCTTTCGGAGTCGGGCGAGTTAACAGCGAGAAAGTCGATCATCCCTTGTTCGACGACCCGGATTGGAGCGTCTATTCCTCCATCGGGCGCCAAGAGCACGATAAGCTGAAGGCACTGGCGCGCGATCAACTGGGCACGGTCGGAAGTGGCAATCACTTCGTGGATTTGTTCGAAGAGATCGGAACAGGCCGATTGTGGATTGCCAACCATTTCGGAAGCCGCGGCTTCGGTCATAAGACGGCGAGCGGCTTCTTGAATCTGGCTGCCGGACGCGAATTTCTGGGCAATGCCCCTGGGGAGAAAATGGATCAGCCGCCGGTTCTAATGGACATGGACAGCGAGCTCGGCGACATGTACTTCCGTGCGATGAAGATTGCCGGACGCTACGCTTATGCCGGGCGTGACTATGTTATCAGGCAATTGCTGGACATTCTCGGAGCGGACTCGGACTTCGAAGTGCATAACCATCACAACTTCGCTTGGAACGAGACTCATAATGGCAAGGACACAATTGTCGTGAGGAAGGGAGCGACGCCTTCCGCGCCTGGCCAATTGGGATTCATCGGCGGAAGCATGGGCGATATCTCCGTTATCGTGCGGGGCAAGGATACCGCGGAGAACCGCGAATCGTTCTACAGCACGGTACATGGAGCGGGACGTATCATGAGCCGGACGCAAGCCGCCGGCAAAATGAACTGGAAATCCCGCACCCGCTCGGGCGGCCAGATTTCGCCGGAACAGATGGCGAATGCCATCCGCGACTATGGCGTGGAGCTCCGCGGCGCGGGTACGGACGAGAGCCCGTTCGTGTATCGTAAGCTTCAAGATGTATTGGACGCGCATGCGGAAACCATCGAAGTGCTTCACGTCTTAAAGCCGATCGGAGTCTGCATGGCCGGGGCGGATGAATTCGACCCTTATAAAGATTAAGAGAGGCAGGTGGGGTATTAATGAAGAGCGGCATCGAAACCGTAACTCTAGGCATGGGTTGTTTCTGGAGTCCGGAAGCCTTGTTCGGGCATCTGCCGGGCGTCGTTAGAACACGCGTAGGTTATGCCGGAGGCACCGCTGATCACCCCACCTATCATGAAATGGGAGGTCATTCTGAAACGCTGGAGATCGATTTTGATCCTAATCTCATCACCTTCGAGGAGATTTTAGACGTATTCTGGGATCATCACAATCCAATGAATATTAATGATTATAAAGGCCGGCAGTATAATTCCCTCTTGTTCTATCGCGATGAGGGGCAGGAGGCTGCGATACTGAAGGTCCTTAAGAAACGGAAGGAGTTGGGCAAGGGGGAACCCGAAACCGAGATTGTTCCGTACTCCCGATTCTATCTTGCCGAAGATAGACATCAAAAATATTACTTGAAAAGGTACCCGGATGCGATGAACAAGTTAAGTGCGATGTATCCTTCTCCCGAGGATCTGTTAAGCTCCACTTTGGCTGCCCGTTTGAACGGATTGGCCAAAGGCTATACGAATCTGGAGCGAATCAAGAACGAAATCGAGAAGTGGCCAACGAGTCCAAGCGATCGGGATAAGATGATTGATCTGATTAAACAAATTCGGTGGTAAGGATACAAGAAAGCCGATCTCGCGGGGTCGGCTTTTGGCATTCCACGCTTCAAATGTTGAAAGAAAGAATGAAGAAGCCATGGTTATTGAGTTTTCCAATATGGTTAGAGATTCTTTCAAGAATGGTAAGTTTTTGAGGTTGTTTCAATTTCTTATTAAACAGACAAAGGACTCGCCTGGTATTCATTTTGAGAGCAGAGAGGAAATTATACATAAATTTATTCAGGTTATCCAAACGGTGTGAGATGAAACAGTTAAATGTGAAAACTGTGACAAAAAAATACCAATTTAGACACTGCAGTAATAGCCTTGATCAAGAACCAGCACATGCGATTGAGTTAAGCTGCGATGAATGCGGGGACTATTATACCTATTGTGAAGATAGGGATGAAGTTTCGTTTTATAATTCCCATGTCCTTAAGAAGGTCTACAATTTAAGAATATGGGGTAAAAGAATTAAAATTAAGCTTAGCTATCATGGTTTGTCGGGCCCGGCGATACTTACGTTCAAAGATGCCCGTGAGACTCCAACTCTATGGATCGATGGCAATGAATACTCCCCCACTTACAGCTGACGCTGTTGAAGTGGGAGTTTCTAACGTATCGTCTACATAAGACGCTTAACATTAGCGGAGTTGACACAGTGGTGTGCATTTTAACACCCAACCCCTCTATCCCATCGGTCATGCCTTTGGGACTAC
>FWWL01002966.1_pt1 | contig 32778 bp, 34 predicted proteins | sample 2228331 | NCBI WGS metagenome assembly FWWL01 (sample SAMEA103939775, study PRJEB20133) | metagenome
TGGCATTTCAAGCCACTCCCCTGTCATTTCCAGCACTCCCTCTGTTACTTGGACCACCCCCCTGTGTCATTTCGAGCGCAGCGAGAAATCCTGTAGTTGCCATTTGGGTTAGGATGCTTTTGGTTATTCTTTAAACTTGAAACTTTTAACTTTAGACTTGCATCGCTATAAGATTTCTCCTCACTTCGTTCGTCGAAATGACAAGCTTTTTCATCGCCCGGTGCCGATGACTTTCCTATCATTTAACCCTAAGTATCTCTTACCCAAATTGACTTTTTCCTCAGTTTTCCTGTTTCCTTCATCTGTGGCTTCTTTTTTTTAGCTACTTGGTTGCTTTGGATTATTCCACAAGAGGAGCTACTCTTTCCAATTTCAACTAAAAATACTATAAACACCTTACTCTCCCAACTTCTTTACTAAATTAATAGTTCAGTTTAAACAGCACCTTATCCTGGTATCCACCCAAAAACTTAGCGGGCAAAAATAGGGTTACAAGTGCCTTATTCTCAAGGCATTATGCTCTTATCTACTTTTTACACCATGATTTTGTAGCCTTGTCTTTTCCAGGAAGGCCCACACAGTTAGTTTGCTGCCAAGATATTAGGGTTAGTCCAACATGTGCTTTGCACTCTTAGGTTTGTGCTAACTTTCCTAAAAGCTGGTTTTCTGTGTATCTCTAAGGCCCAATTTTATGGGATGCTAATCAATTGATTTTTGCATTTTACCATATTAGAATCCCCTTTTAGATCAGAGTCCTGCTATAACATTATGTTTGGAGGCCCCAAGCTATGAGGAGGGTTGTTTTATTTTCCCTATTATTTTACACCTTAACCCAAAATGCCATTGCAGATGCCCAGGTTCTAAACAAGATACTTGCCGTTGTGGAAGACAGTGTGATTACCTATGGTGACCTGCAGGAGAGGTTAAAAGAGCTCTCCCCTACAGTACAAAAGGAGATAAGCATCAATCCTCACCTTAAAGAGGCTCTGGCTAAAGAGATATTGGAGGATCTTATACACGATAGGCTTGCAGAAAAGAGGATTAAGGAACTGGGAATAAAAGTCACAGATGAGGAGTTGGAGGCTGCTATTTCAAGGATCATTGAGTCAAATAATATGACAGAAGACCAATTCTTGAAAAAGTTAAAAGAATCTGATCAGACATTGGAAGATTTTAAAAAGAAGATACGATTTGAGCTAGAAAAGGAAAAACTTATAAATATAGAGGTCAGATCCAAGATTGTGATAACGGAAAGCGCAATAAAAGATTACTTTGAAAAGAACAAGGATGAATTTGGCGGGGGATCGGATCAGGTAAGAATAGCCTGTATCTTTTTGCCCTTTAAAGAGGGGAGGGCAGAGGAGGCCCTGGAATTTGCCAAGGAACTCAAGGCAAAGATTCAGAAGGGCGCTGATTTTCATCAGCTGGCAAAGGAATATTCAATGGGACCCGGTAGGGAGGCTGGCGGTGACCTGGGCAATTTTAGGCAGGAAGATCTTCACCCCGATATCCGCAGACTTGTGGCTGGGATGAAAAAGGGTGATGTATCAGATCCTTATATCTTGGGAAATACTGTGCAACTCCTTCGCTTGATAGAGACAGAAGGTGGCAACCCCAGGTCTTATGAAGAGGTTAAAGAGGTGATACGAGATATTCTTTATAGACAAGAACTGGAAAGGCGTTTCAAGGAATGGGTTGTACAGATGCAGTCAAGATATTATGTAAGACTCTATGAATAAATCACCAGGGGTATGCCATGGAAGAGCTCTTAGGAAATAAGAGCAGGGGGAGCCTTGGCCCATTCCTCTCAAGGAGGAGGCAGGAGTTGGGCTTATCCTTGGAAAGTGTCTATAAGATGTGCAGGATAAGGCCCATCTACCTGGAGGCCATTGAAACTGAAAACTGGGATGTATTTTTGTCTACTGCCCAGGCCAGGGCATTTACAAGGCGATATGCAAAGGCCCTGGGTTTAGAACACGAATTGATACAACATTATGAGCACCTGCTCCCCCAGGAGCACCCCAGGTTTCGACCTGTCCTAACAAAGCTGGGGCAAAAAAGCTCAAGGCCCTATCTAAAGATAGCCCTCCTCATATCCCTGGTAATTGGTATTGGATATGTAGTGTACCACTACAAGGACAATCTTAAATCCCTGCCCTTTTTTCTAAAGGGACCTGCCCCTGAAAAGACATCCAGTCCCCCTGGCCGTATAGATAGTCCCCCTGCCCAGACAGAGAAAGGACAGGAATCAACCTCTAAGATTAAAGAGACCACTCAGGAGGATAGAACCCCGCCCACCACTCAGCCAACTGAGACTCCTTCTACTTTAGCCACCCACTCCACCCAACATGATAACGTCAATCACACATTAACTGTCTTTTGTAATGAAAGGACCTGGGTGAGGGTCTATGTGGATGAAGAAATGGTCAAAGAATATATACTAAACCCAGGGGACAATATGACCTGGGTTGCAAAAAAGGGGCTGGAGATTAAAATTGGAAATGCAGGGGGAGTTGAACTGGATTACAATGGCAAAAAGATTACCTCCCTTGGCAGCAGAGGGCAGGTGGTGTTGCTTCGTTTCCCAGATAAATATCAGAGGAGGTCAGATTATTAAGGATGGCCAATGCCTTATACATATTAGAGGAACGCGGCTTCGTGGAACAGGTAACCGACAGAGATGGGTTGGCAGACCAATTAAAGGAACAAACTGTATGCTACATAGGTTTTGATCCCACTGCCAAGAGTTTGCACGTAGGGCACCTCTTGCCCATAATGGCCCTTGTCCACATGCAGAACAATGGGCACAAGCCCATAGTTGTAATGGGCGGAGGTACTGCCATGGTGGGGGATCCAAGCGGCAAGACTGAGGCCAGGCCCATCATGAGCAGAGAGGAGATAGACACAAACGCCCAATATATTAAGAAACAGATGGCCAGGTTTCTGGACTTTGAAGGCGGGCAATCTATTATGGTGAACAACGCCGACTGGTTACTGCCCCTGAACTATATTCAGTTTCTTAGGGAGATAGGCAGACACTTCAGTGTCAACAGGATGTTGGCCGCTGAGAGTTATAGGCAGAGGCTGGAGACAGGCCTTAGTTTCATTGAATTTAATTATATGCTGTTGCAGGCCTATGACTTTTGGTACCTTTTTAAAAACTACAACTGTAGATTGCAAATGGGAGGCAATGATCAATGGGGGAACATCCTTGCTGGTCAAGACCTGATCCGAAGGCTGGAAGGGGACACTGTGTTTGGCCTCACCTTCCCCCTGATCACAACCGCCTCTGGGGTAAAGATGGGCAAGACACAAAAAGGTTCCGTATGGCTAGATCCCGAGCTCACTTCTCCCTATGAGTATTATCAGTACTGGATCAACCAAGATGACAGGGATATCCCGCGGTTCTTGGCCTACTTTACCCTGCTATCCATGGATGAGATAAAAAGGCTTGGACAGCTAAAGGGAGATGAGGTAAAGTACGCAAAAGAGGTCCTTGCCTTTGAGGCCACCAGGATATGTCACGGCGAGGAGAAGGCAGTGGAGGCCCAAAAGGCATCCAAGGCCCTGTTTGAAGACAAGAATCCCGAAGAAGTGGAGGGCATACCCACCTTTGAACTCTCCTCCCAACAATTAAAGGAAGGAATCCCTGCATACATACTCTTTGAAAAGGTGGGGCTATGTGCCACAAGGAGCGAGGCCAGGAGGCTTATAACCCAAGGTGGTGCTTATGTGGGCGAAAAAAAGATAGAGGTATATGATCAGGTGATTGACCATAAATGGATACAAGGGGAAGCTTTATTGCTGAGGGCAGGGAAAAAACGTTATCTGAAGGTTGTATTGATATAATGGAACCAGCAATGGACAACAAGTTAGAGGAATTATTAGAAGAAGAGACATCGGGTGAACCTAAGGAGGAGGTGGAGGTAGAGATACTTTCACACTTGGCTGAAGGGGAGGCCGAACTTTACGATAGAGATTACGACATTGATACCTTTTTCCTTGCCCAGGTCCCTGAAAAGTGTGCAGTGCCCTATGATCCCCTTGCTCAATATCTCCAGGAGATAAAGAGATACAGGCTTTTGACACGGGAGGAAGAAAGAGAGCTGGCAATCAGGGTAAAGGAACAAAACGATCCAAAGGCAGCCTTTATATTGGTTACCTCCAATCTAAGATTGGTGGTAAAGATTGCCATGGATTTTTATAAATACTGGACAAGGAGCCTCATGGACCTGATCCAGGAGGGAAACCTGGGCCTTATCCAGGCAGTGAAGAGGTTTGATCCCTATAGGGGAATAAAGTTTTCATACTATGCATCCTTTTGGATAAAGGCTTATATCCTCAAGTTTATTATGGATAACTGGAAACTGGTGAAGATAGGCACAACCCAGGGCCAGAGAAAGCTCTTCTTTAACCTAGCCAAAGAGAGGGAAAAGTTAATAACAGAAGGCTTTGATCCAGAACCCAAACTCTTGGCAGAACGCCTGGATGTGAAAGAGGAAGAGGTCCTGGAAATGACGCAAAGATTGGGAGGATGGGAAGTATCCATCACCAGCCCTGTCTCTGATGACTCCAAAGAGACCATAGGCGGGCTGCTGCCAGATCCAAGCCAGAACCAGGAAGAACAGCTTGCAGAGTTTCAAAGGAGAAGGATCCTGGAGGAAAAGCTGGCAGAGTTTAAAAAGACACTAAAAGATAAGGAGTTGGATATTTTTGAGAAAAGGATTATGGCAGAGGAACCGGTGACCCTCCAGGAGATTGGCAATAAGTATAACATATCAAGGGAAAGGGTGAGGCAGATCCAAGAGAGGCTGGTACAGAAGATCAAGGATTATCTAAACTCTGAGATCCCCAATTTTGAGGAGGATTACGCAGATCTTATCGGTTAAATTCATCAACCCCCTTCCCAAAACAATGAAGATACCAAGAGGCCTTTACCACTGCATTTTAGGCTTGCTCCTGTGCGCCTTTCTGCCATGCTGCGCCACCACAGGTTCAGATACCCAAATTATGAAATCCTCACAGGGCAGGGAACCAGATCCCTATACCGCTGCCCATGCCCATGCTATTATGGCCCATTTGGCCCAGCTTGAAGGGGATCCACAAAGGGCAAAGGCTCACTTATTTCAGGCGCTAAATAAAGACCCAGACTCCTCCTATCTGAGCATGTTTATGGCCTCATTGTTGAGAAATGAAAGGGACCACCAAAGTGCCATTGTTTATGCAAAAAGGGCCGTTGAGAGCAATCCCAACTCCCCCGAGGCCCATGCACTTTTAGGAGATCTTTATGGCCTTACAGGTGAGGAGGAAAAGGCCATAGAAGAGTATAAGAGGGCCTTAAGTCTGGATCCTTCCAATGAGAAGGTGGGCCTTGTGCTATTTTTTAGCCTCCTTAAGCAAAAAAAACATACTGAGGCCTTATCTGTCTTGGACCAACTGATCTCCCTGAGGCCTGATCTCCCCATGATCAAATATTACAAGGCCAAGACCTTACTTGATATGGACCAGATAGATGCTGCAGAAGGGATACTTATAGATCTCATCCATTCCGCAGCGGAGATACCTCAGGTAATATATGACCTTTCAGATATATATATGAGCAAGGAGCGCTACGAAGATGCAATGTCTCTCATGGAAGAGGCATTAAAAACCAATCCCTCTGATTTATTGTTAAGGGAAAGGCTTGTGGAGCTATATTTTAGGCTTGGGCTACAGGAAAAGATAGAAGATCAGCTTTCTTATTTAGAACAAGCTTCCACCACGTCCATAATGGCCAAGAGACTTTTGGGATTTTTCTACTTAAAAGATAAGAGATGTGAGAATGCCATTAGGGTACTGGGCGAGGTCATAAACGCCATGCCCGATGATGACAATATTCGACTATTGCTTTCCCTTGCCTTGGAAGAATGTGAAAGGCAAGAAGAGGCAATTGCCCAACTTTATAAAATATCTCCCAAGTCAGCGTCTTATAGACATGCCCTTTATGCAATCTCAAGGCTACTTGCAAAGCAAAAAAAATATGATGATGCAATCTTAGTTCTTAAAGAAAATAGACTTTTTTTACAAGATGACGAAAGATATTATGTTACCTATAGTTTACTCCTTGACTATCAAAAGCAAACTGATCAGGCCATTGAAATTATTAAGGCTGGACTCGATAGGCTAGGGGAGAAAGAGGACCTCCTTTACAGACTCGGCATCCTTTATGACAAGAAAGGCCTTAGAAAGGATGCAATAAAACTCATGAAGAAAATCCTTGAGAATAACAAGGATCACGCAGATGCCCTCAATTACATAGGCTACACTTATGCCGAGGAAGGTATTAACCTGAAAGAGGCCCTAAGGATGATAAAGAGGGCCTTGGAACTGAAGCCAGATAGTGGCTATATCATAGATAGCTTAGGGTGGGTCTACTTTAAGATGGGAAATATGCCATTGGCAAAAAAATACCTTTTAAAGGCCTTAGAACTTGAAGAAAAAGACCCTGTCATAAATGAACACGTGGGCCTACTTTACAAGGCCTTAGGGGATAAGGAAAAGGCTATAAAATTTCTTAAAAGGGCGCTGGAATTATCCCATCCCGAGGAGGAAAGACTGAGATCAATACTAAGGCGCCTGGGTGCAAAGTGAAGCCTGATCAAAGGTTCGCACTGGGCCTAATAATCACAGGCCTTGGCTTGTTTCTGTTTGCTTGCTCTATAAGAATAGCCAGTCTCTCATTAACCCCCAGTGAGCTCTTGGAGACCGTAAATAGTTTGGAAAAAGGATCCAAAAACATATCTGGATTTGTTTCTAAGGGTAGAATAGTTAAGACTGAAAGAGAGGAGATAACAGGTATAAAAATTATTGCCGTGGCCAAAACCAACCCCACATCCATTAGGATAGAAATCTACCATGAAACAGGGACACCTATTATCACAGCTATACTTGAATCAGAGAATAGTATGGTAATTGATTTTACAACAAGAACTGTTCACAAGGGCAGGATGAGTTGTGAGATACTTAGATATGCAATGGGCACATGTGTTGACTTTGGAGACCTATTTTCCATCTTCCTTGGGCTACCATATATTCCAGAAGTGAAGCTGGAAGAAGTTAATGTAAAAAACGCCCAAGTTACATTAATAGACCTCCAGAGCAACAACGAGAAGACAATTTCCTTTGGAGTGGATGGAAAGACTCCCAAGAGTATTTCAAACAGGTCTAATAAGTTAGAGATACATTTTGATCACTTTCTTGGAGACAAAGAAAGGACAAGTAAACTGGTGCAATTAAAAGCGGGGCTACTAAAAAGACCTATCAATATTGAAATACAGATGATTGACCGCAACGTACTTATTCCACCTGAGCTCTTTACAGAGCCCGTTCCCCATGGCTTCACAATAAAGACCTACCACGGTTAGATCCTGGAACCAAAAAGCATGAATAAGTTACCCATTTCAGTGGCAATAATAACAAGAGATGAAGAAGATAGAATCACCCCTTGCCTTAAGAGCGTAAGCTTTGCCCAGGAGATAGTAATTGTTGATTCAGGAAGCAAAGACTCCACCTTAGAGATTGCCGCAAGGTTCGGATGCAGGATCTTTATTCATGAGTGGCTTGGCTATGCCAGACAAAAGGCAATGGCAATTGAACTTTGCAAGCACAACTGGGTCCTCTCATTGGATGCCGATGAAGAGATCCCTGAGGAGACTAAGGACGCAATAGCCCACATAATTACTGCGCCCCAGGCAGATGCCTATACCTTTCCCAGGAAAAACATCTGGAGGGGGAAATGGATCAAACACGGAGGTTGGTGGCCAGACAGGGTCTTGAGGCTCTTTTACAAGGCAAAGGCCAAAGTACTTGATTTAGATGTCCACGAGTCCATTGCAGTGGATGGCAGGATAGCCCATCTCCAATGCCCTATAATACACCGAGGAATAACAAACCTGGAACAAGTCATAGGCAAGATAAATGTGTATTCAACCCTTGGTTCTAAAAGGATTCACATGGGGAGCACTGTTTCTGCTATAACAGGATTCCTTCATGGGCTTTGGGCCTTCTTTCATACCTACATTTTTAGGGCAGGATTTTTAGATGGCTATGAGGGCTTTGTACTATCCTATTCCCATGGGGTAAACACGTGCTACAAATATTTAAAAGCAGGACAAAGGAACTACAAAGAGTAGGGATACATGGTATTAAAAGGATTCTAATTATAAAGCTAAGATACCTTGGCGATACATTAACACTACTCCCAGTTATACACTCGATTAAAAAATCTTTTCCCTCAACAGCTGTTGATGTTTTAGTTGAGAAGCCCAGTCACGAAATCCTAAGTTTTCATCCTGACATCGATAATGTCTTTGTATTTGATAGAGAAACAGCAACGAAAAATTCCTACTCTATGTTAAAGTACTATAAATCTCTCATAAAAAATTTACGGTCAAGAGAATATGACTTAGCCATTGATTATACTTTTGCAGATAGATCTGCAGTAATTCAATTTCTCACAGGGGCAAAATATAGAGTTACATATCATCACGGGAGCAATCTGTCCAAGCTTCTTCAAAATATAGTGTTAACCTCAGATTTTAAAACAAGCCATGTGGTTGATGTACAGTTGAAGGTCCTTGAACTCTTGGGTATCAAGGAAAGAATAAGAAAGATCCAATTACATGTGGATCAAGGGCTTGAAGATAAGGTAAAAAAACTACTTAGGAACAAGGGGCGGTATTCATTTACAGTGGCCATACATCCAGGGGCTCAGAGGATGGTGAGGGTCTGGCGGCCTGAAAGGTATTCTGAGATATGCGAGAGATTGATTCAAAGATATCAGGCAAATGTGGTGCTAATCGCAGGGCCAAATGAGTCAGAGCTTCTAAAAAGGATTAGAGATGGTATTTCCTTTGAGCCCCTTTATTGTGGGACTGATTTGAACCTTAAGGAGCTTGCTGCAATGATCAAGCAGTGTGATTTTTTCCTGGGGTCAGATTCAGGCCCTGCCCATGTAGCAGCTGGTGTAGGAGTACCCACTATAACCCTCTTTGGCCCCACATATCCCCAAACCTGGCTTGCCCTTTCAGATCCCAGCCTGTATATACACAAAGAATTGGAGTGTTGCGGGTGCAGGCAACTACAATGTATAAGACCCCACAATTCCTGTATGGACCAAATAACTGTGGAAGAGGTCTGGGAAAAGGTGGAGGAAATGGTCTCGATACTGAAGAATAGGGGTAAGATAATAAGGAGGCAAGATGTTAAACCAGGGACAGAGAGAGCTCCTTGAGAAAAACAAGGTAACCATCATTGACCCATATTCCACCTTTATTTCCCCAGAGGTGGGGATTGGTAACATAAAAGAATGCACCATCTATCCAGGTTGCAGGATCTCAGGAGATGAGACCCTGATCTCTCAAGGTTGTGAAATCGGCAGGGAGGGCCCAGTTACTATAGAAAACTGTCAACTGGGAAGGAATGTAAGGCTAAAGGCAGGATATTTTTGTGAAAGCACCTTCTTGGATGGGGTGGAGATGGGGTACGGTTCCCATGTAAGGCCTGGCTGCCTTTTGGAAGAAGGGGTAAAGGTGGGCCATTGCGTGGGACTCAAACAGACCATCTTGTTTCCCTTTGTGGCCCTTGGCAGCCTGATAAACTTCTGCGATTGCCTTATGGCAGGGGGTACTGACGACAAGAACCACAGCGAGGTGGGAAGTTCTTATATCCACTTCAACTTCACCCCCCATCAAGACAAGGCAACCCCATCCCTTATTGGAGATGTGCCAAGGGGTGTCATGATTAGAGAGGAGCCCATTTTCCTGGGCGGCCAGGGTGGTATAGTGGGCCCCATTAAGGTGGCATACGGTGTTGTTGTGGCTGCTGGCACCATCCTGAGGAAGGACATGCTCAAGGAGGGCGTAATACTCCTGGGCCAAGGGGTTGTGGAAAAGGCCCTACCCTTCCATAAGGGCCTGTACACCAACATCAAAAGGGTATTCTGGGTGAACATTGAGTTCATAGCCAACCTAATAGCCCTCTTTCATTGGTATGACCAAATAAGGGGCTTTTTTGCCCTGACCAAAGAAGAAGCAGTGCTTTTTGGATATGGCAAAAGAAGGGTTCAGGAGAACATAAAAGAGAGGCTCAAAAGACTGGGAGAAGTGGTCTTGCGACTGGAGAAAAGCGCCTCACTTGAAGAGAAAATAAAGGGACAAGATGTAAGAGAACGCTATCAACCATATTTGAATAACTGGGAAGCTGTACTATCCATTTCCAATGACTATGAAAGCATTAAAGGTAATGATGGGTATCTGAAAGAGTTTCTTATGGGGATTCATAGAAAGGCAAACTATATAGAGTCAATAAAATCATTACCCGAAGAAAAAGTAGCCATTGGCACACAATGGCTACAGGGTATTGTGGATGAATACATAGCCAAAATAAAAGCCCTTTTTTGACAGTAAATTTAATTAACATAGGATACTCGGATGCAAGAAAAACCTGCTTTATTAATCATAGATATGTTAAAAGACTATTTTCAGGACTCACATCCCCTTCCCATAACAGTCCATGCAAGGAAAATTGTTGCTCCAATAAATAACCTTATAAGTGCATTCAGGTCTAAAGACTGGCCAATAGTCTTTGCCACAGATGCCTTTGAGGAAGATGATTTCCTCTTTAAGGGTAAGATGAGGCCCCACGCAATCAAAGGTACACAGGGTGCTGAGCCCATTGACCAGTTGGACAGGAGACCATCGGATCTATGGCTACCAAAGCCCCGCTTCTCAGCCTTCTTTAATACAGACCTGGATTTATGGTTGAAAAATCAAGGTGTGACCCTTTGTGCAGTGGCTGGTATTGCAACGAATTTTTGTGTGCTTTCAACAGCCTTTGATGCAGTGTGTCATAATTTTAAGACAGTCATACTTGAAGATTGCTCAGCAGCTGCCAGCCCTGAGATCCACCAGACAACCTTGTCTCTTTATAGAAAGAACCCAATCTTTCCTTTGCTTCAGGTGATGGATTCAAACTCATTTCTAATTGCCATAAATGAGCAAAAAATATGAGTCACCTGTTACCTGAAAACTCACAGACATTGACAATAAGGCATGGGAAAGCAAGAGGCATCTATGGAAACAAAATCTGAGTCCTCTTTCGATTTATCAGTAATAATTGTAAATTATAACACAAGAGAACTCCTGATTAAATGCCTTGAACAGGTATACCAAAATATTACCAATCAGCTTAGGTATGAAATCATTGTAGTGGATAATGGTTCCACCGATGACAGCGTCTCCGCTGTGAAAAAGGCCTTTCCATCAGCAATAGTGGTTGTCAATGACTCCAACCTGGGGTTTGGTGCTGCCAATAACAGGGCCTTTTCAATAATGAGGGGAAAGTATGCAATCCTCCTTAACACAGATGCATGGCCATCCCATGGTGCCTTTGAAGAGCTTTATCATTTTATGGAAACACATCCTGACACAGCAATGGCATGTGGCCAGCTGTTAAATCCAGATGGCTCACTTCAGAACTCTGTGGCCCCGTTCCCATCAGTCCTCACACTATTGCTCAATGAAACCCTCCTTGGATATATCTGTCCAAAGAAATTCATGACCAAGGCCTCCAAAGACCTTACCCCTAGAGAGGTAAGTTCGTGCATTGGTGCGTGCATGATATTAAGGGGGGATGTGATAAAGGACACAAGAGGATTTGATGAAAGGTACTTCTTTTTCTTTGAAGAGACAGACCTTGCCAGAACGATCAGGGAAAAAGGTTGGAAGGTGTATTTTGTCCCTAAGGCAAGGATCTATCATCTAAAGGGCAGGACAGCTGGACATAGCGCCAGTGCCAGAGTTCTATATTTTGAGTCAAGATACAAATATTTTAAAAAATGGTACCCTTCCTTGTTTCCTGTCTTTTACATTATAATATTTTTACGACTGCTAACTAACACAATCCTAAATGGCACTGGCTTCTTGCTTACATTGGGCATGAGTTCGTCTTTTAAAACTAAGTTTATAAGATATTGTAAAATATTAAAATGGCACCTCAAAATGAACAACACCTATGAGACTAAATAGAGACCATCTAAAACTTATTTTAAGTGCCATAGGTATCACCGCTATTGCAGTCATTGAAAGAATATACATGGCAATAAAATCACCCACTATAAATGTGGATGGTCCTTTGTATATATACCAGGCAATGGAGCTATATTATGGTTTAGCAAATAAAATGGTAACCTGTGGCTTAAATCATATTTCTCCTTATCCTTTTTTAATAGCCTTTGTCTATTCTTTTGTCAATGACTGGGTCATTGCAGCCAGGCTTGTGTCAATTATACTTTCCTTGCTTTTGGGGATACCGCTTTTTTTTCTTTTGAAAGATAGCTTTTCCAAACAGATTTCAATCCTAACAGTGTGCATTGTGATTACCATACCCACATTCTCTTCCACCTCTGTTTTAGTTGCAAAAGATGCAGTGGCTTGGTTTTTCCTTGTACTTGGCCTTTATTCTTTCCAGAGATACCGATCATCCATTCCTTCTTGGCCATGGGCAGCTGGCGCGGCAATCTTTTTCACCATTTCAGCATGGGCAAGGATTGAGGCTGCGATACTTTTTCTCCCGTGCTTTGTCTTTCTTTTATATGATGCCATTAAAACAAAGCATAAACAAAACTTCGTTGCCTTTAGCCTTGCCTTTGTCACAATAGGTATACTTCTCTGTTTTTTATTAATATCCTTAGATAAAAACCCATTTACATACTTGCGAATTTCTGATTTGTGGGCAAAGCTTCAGGCAGTGTCTGGTACAGCCAAAACTACTAAAGACCACCTTATGAACATAGAAAGGCAACTCAATGATATCACAAGACTTTTCATTTCTGTTGCAAGGGACTCTTACTATTTTCTTGCATTAATTTCCTCTATACAAAAAACAGTTTCTGCCTTTTTTTATGCTACATTTCTCATCTGGGCAGTGGGAATATATGCTAAATTTAAAAAAGATAAATTTCTTGACTTTCAGACCAGTTTTTTATGTGTTAGTGGCATCTCATTGTTTTTTACTGTTCTTGTAAATAGCCTATCCAATTGGTGCGTTGACAAAAGATTTGCAATATTATTCATACTGACAACAAGTATTTTTATTGGCCATGGTCTTAGATATATTTATAAAAGATTTGAATCAAAAACCTATCTGACTCCAAAGACTATGTTATATGCTGTAAGTTTACTAATAATAAGCTTCAACCTTGGCAAGGCATTTCTTTTTGATGAAACTGATAAGGATGTATTCAGACATTTGGGATTAGAGATTAGGGCAATGACTGCTGCCAATGAAGAGATAAGAGTGCTTGCTTCCCCACCCACAGAGAGGCTTGTGGAGTTTTATGCAAATCTGAATTTAAACTATCGCACCTGCCCTGAGGAGAGTGTTGCATTTTCCAAAACTCTGAACCTTTCTCCAGAACAGATAAGGGAGCTCATAAAAAACACTGGAGTTACCTACCTTATCTGGGAAGAGCTGTACTGGAACGCAGACACCCTTGAGGCCTTGAGATCCACCAGAATCATAGGATCATCTCCCATATTGGTTGGCTATCACAAAGATGTAGGAAGGATTGAGGTCTACAGGGTAGGTATCTAGTTCCTTGTTCTAATATCTCCAAGCCTTTGCACTGATTGATATATCCTTAGGAGCCTTTCCACCACCTTCTCCCAGGTATTTTCCTCTGCGGTGTTCAAGGCCAGTCTGCCCATCCTCTCCCTCAAAGGCCTATCAGTGATGAGGAGTTTGAGATAAGCACATATCTCAAAGATAGCATCCCTGCCACCAACTATGAAACCGTTTTCCCTATGCCTTATGAGATCTTTGGCCCCAACATTGGAGCTAATGATAGGGGGGATGCCTGCTGCCATGGCCTCCAATACTGCGATTCCAAAGGTGTCAAAGATGCTGGGCATCAAAAAGGCATCGGCAGCACAGCAAAAACTGGGGATGTCCTTTCTTTCCCCTGCAAACCTTACCTCCCTTTCAATTCCCAATTCATGGGCAAGCCTCATATACCTCTCTTGGTCTCCCTTCCCAACAATCACCAATTTTATGTCCCTTTCAATATTTCCCTTTTTCAATTCCCCTAATGCCTTTATCACCAGCTCAAGGCCTTTGATTTCAAAATTCATCCCCACAAACAAGATTACAAATTCCTGGGGGCCAATTCCAAGCTCCTTCCGTTTCCTCACACCCTCGTTATTCATCCTTGCCTTAATAAAGGCCTCTTTATTGACCCCAGGATGAAGGAGCACTAATCTTTCATCTTCAATATCGTAGGTCTCTTTTACCTTTTCCAATACCAGGGATGACACTGGCATTATCAACTGGGAGTTATAGATGGCCTTTTTTTCAACCCAGGAATATATCCTGTCAAAGGTACCTGGATGCTTTCTCCTCACATCCCGTATCCATACAGAGTGGGGTATTCCGTGCATGGTGGTTAGGTGTGCCGAAAAGGTGCATTCATGGGCATGAACAACGTGAAAACCCCCTCTCTCCACCTGGTTTTTGACAATAAAGGCAAAGGCAATGGGCCTGAGGGGCCTTGGCATTGGAAAAAATGGAATCCTATGCCTTATGATCCCATTACCTGTGTCAAAGCGCCTTGCAAAGACATGGACCTCCAGGCCCCCCAATGACGACAATCTCTCGCATGTCTCAACAGCAAAGGCCTCTGCACCGCCTATTTTTGTGTATCTTGGTACAATTACGGCTATCTTCATCTTATTTGCTTATAAAATGAAAAAACAGTCTTGTATCTTTCAAGCTTTGCCTTTGCAAGCTTTTTATTTGAAATTATTGGCATACTAATAGTAATTGTTATTATACGCCACAGTGCATGGACCAGGTTTTCAGTTATTATTTTTTTCACTGCTTGAGGAGGATAGTGTTTCCTGTAAAAAAGTAGCCCTGCACTAAGTTTCTTTTCGACCAATTCTTTTGAGTCTGTAAATCTTTCGCTCTCACCTTGTGCGTGATAGACAATTGCATCCTTGATGAACCCTATCTCATAGCCTATCTTTCTAGTTCTAAGGCAAAGGTCCATATCATCACCATATAGGAAAAAGTCTTCATCAAACCCGTTCAGTATATCAAAAACCTCTCTTCGGACTATAATACCTGCCCCCATTACCCATGCTATCTTACCAGGCAGGGTGGCTAAGGCTTTTTTTACATACCTATATCCTGGATATTTATACTCAACGGAATGCTGAACTGAATTATCAAGATTTTTTAGGCATACTCCGGCAAGGCCAACCGCATGATTTAACTCCATATATGCAATGGACCTTTCAATGGCAAGAGGATCAACTATGGTGTCAGGATTGAGAAAAAACAGATACTTACCTTTGGCAAGCTTCCTTGCTATGTTATTGGCCTTTGCAAATCCATGATTTTCCTTAAAGGGAATCACCTTTACCCATGGGAATTGGGATTCCACCATCTCCACACTCTGATCACTGGAACCGTTGTCTGCAACAATAACCTCTTTAGTGGGTATGGTTAAGAGTGCCTCTTTGAGGGAGTTTAGGCACTTCCTGAGCCAGTCCCTGGTATTGTAGTTCACTATGATTACGGATACCTGGACAGGATCTCTCACAAGCCCACTCTTCCCAAAGATTCTTACCCTGTTTTGTGCCTGGATCAGTCCCTTTGCTCTTAATCTAAAACCTCAGCGTTGCCTTTAACCTCTTTGGCTGGAGTATAAGGTCCAGGGCATCCAGGGCGCTTTTTACCAATATCTTTGCATTGACCAAGGCCTCAACAGAGCAGCCCTCATCCAGGCATATTGCAACCCCTATCTTGGCCTCTTTTAACATGAGCCTGTCGTTGTTTCCATTGCCCAGGGCCATAACAGACTCAGGACCCAGCTCCCTCACATACTGGGCCTTCTTTAGGTCATGGTCTTCTCCATCCAGGACCTTCACCTTGACCCTTAAGCCCTCTAACTCCTCCCTTGCCTTTCCAAAGGTGTCTGCTGTGAGGACATGGATCTCCAATATCTCAGCCACCTTATTAATTCTTTCCCTTAGCCCTGGCAGGAGTTTCCCATCCACGGATAGTGTGCCTGTATAATCCGTTACCAGATGTCTCAATGAGACCTTTCCAAAGCCTGGTATTTCCAGTTCAAACATAACATCCTCCAATATCTAAACTATAAGAACCATAAGCACCTGGTCCTCTTTGGTCTTTTAAGTGGGCAATCTTTCAACTGGGACTCGTATTTTTTGGCCCTCCTGGCCACATCCTGGGCACTCTTCTTTAACCACTCTTTCCCTTTATAACTACCCTTGTTATAACCCCCGTGCCCCTCGTGATAGGCCAGGTAAAGGCTGTATGCATCCGTCTTCTTTATCCCGCAGCGGACATGGGACATGTGACAATACCAGCCAATGAAGTCCACTGCATCCTTGAAATCATCCCTATCTGCCCCATAGTTCCTTGTATGGGAGATATAATCCTCCCAGGAGCTGGCAGTGGCCTGTGCATACCCATATGAGCTGCTGGGTCTGGGCCCTGGGAATATCCAGAGGCACTTTTTCCTTGGGGGCCTGGCATCGGCTACAAAACCCGATTCCTGCCTCATAATGGCCATGAGGATAGAAGCCTTTACACCCCACCTGGACTCAGCCTTTAGAGCAGCCTCATACCAATCTTCATTTTCCAGGAATATGTCACAAAGGTTTTCGGGGTTGCTTGGCCTGTAACTTATAGTGGCACAACCTTGACACATCAAAGCAATACAAAACACCCCAAACAATAGACCATATATCTTGTTGCAAGGCAAAATCATGTCCTCTCACTCTTTTGGGGGGCCAAGAGAAGCATATTAGATAAAACCTGAAATGTCCACTGCTGAAAATATCAGTTCCATATAAAAGGTGTGATGTCTCATAAACTCCTTGAACTGTCTCCACGGGAATGATAAATAAAGGATATGCCGGAGTGGTGGAACTGGTAGACGCGCTGGACTCAAAATCCAGTGGGGCTTGCCCCCGTGAGGGTTCGACCCCCTCCTCCGGCACTTTGCTTTTCTCACCTTTTATTCTGGAATCATCACTGGATAGCTGGAGGGCACCCACCTTGTTCATGAAACAAGAACTTTGGGCCTTTTAAAGGCATGGTGGAGATGAGGGGATTCGAACCCCCGACCTGTACGTTGCGAACGTACCGCTCTCCCACCTGAGCTACATCCCCACAATGGGTATTGTAGGGCCATGTCCATCAAAGTCAAGGGACTCTCCTTCAAACCCAGTTCTTACCACCCCATGTGGTCCTTCCCGTCCCTTAATGAATAAATGGTATGGCTGGTTTCCCAGGGCAAAAGGGCTAGCCCTTTTTGTGCGCAAGATTGATAATTTATCTTGTGTTGAAGCCTATGGTATGTTTTCTTAGCAGCTATGATGAATTCACCAAACGATGGGAGGAAAGGGTAATGGAGGTTTATGAACGCCTGTGCAGGCAACTGGACGAGTACTCTGTTGGCTTTCCAAGGACATCCTCTGGTGTTGAGATGGCCATATTGAAGAGACTTTTTACCCCCAAGGAGGCAGAGCTCTATTTGATGATGAGCCTTAGCCTGGAATCCCCAAAAGAGATCGCCCAGAGGCTAAATCGCCCCTTAGAGGAGATTAGCAATCTCCTTGATTCCATGTTCCGCAAGGGCCTGGTCTTTGCTAAGGAAAAAGGGGGTGAAAAACAATACGGGGTTGTGCCATTTATGGTGGGCTTCTACGAATTTCAGGTAAAGGACATGGACAGGGAACTTGCTGAGCTTTTTGAACAATACTTTGAAGAGGCATTTTTAAAACAGGCCAGTGCCATAACCCCACCCTTGCGCACTGTCCCTGTGGGAAAGGCCCTGGACACAACAGGGGCAATTGCCCCCTACGAGGACCTCCGTGAGATAGTAAAAAAGAAGGATAGGATAGCCATAACAAGGTGTATATGCAGGGTTCAAAAAAGATTGGTTGGAAAAGGCTGCGACAAGCCTATTGAGGCCTGTTTTAGCTTTGGCTCCCACGCAGACTACTATGTGCAAAAGGGTATGGGCAGATATATAAGCGCGGAAGAGGCCCTAAGTATAATGGATGAGTGTGAAAAGGTGGGTCTGGTGCCCCAGCCTTACAATGCACAGGATCCTGGAGGGTTTTGCAATTGCTGTGGGGACTGCTGTGGGCTTCTCCTTGCCCTAAAGAAACATCCCAAACCTGCCCAGGCAGTGTATTCCAATTACCTTGCAGAATCAAAGGAGGAGCTATGCATTGGCTGTGGAGTATGTGTGGAAAGGTGCCAGATGGAGGCCGTAGGCCTTGAGGAAGATAGAGCAGTGGTAAACAAAGACAGGTGTATAGGCTGTGGTCTTTGTGTCACCACTTGCCCCACCCAGGCCATGGAACTCATACCAAAGCCAAAAGATAGATTAAAGGAGCCACCACCCACTGCAAGGGATACCATGATTAGACTTGCAAAGGAGAGGGGGAGATCCCTTATACCCATTGCCTTTAGGGGTAATTAAGTAGGGGTTTTAGGTCCTTATGTCAAGGGAAGGCCTCTTGATGGAGATATTTGAAAGACTCTTTAAGGCCTTTGGCCCGCAACACTGGTGGCCTGGAGATACTCCCTTTGAGGTGATGGTGGGCGCTGTTTTAACTCAGAACACCAACTGGGCAAATGTGGAAAAGGCCATTTCCAACCTTAAGAGAGAAGGGCTGATGGATCCAGGCTCTTTGGGAGCTGTTTCCTTAGAAAGGCTTTCCCAGCTCATCAGACCTGCAGGGTATTATAACATCAAGGCAAGGAGGCTGAAAAACCTCCTGGACCTTGTAAATAACGGGTTTTCTGGTGACCTGAATGCCCTTTTTTCCCTTGATACACCAAGGCTTAGGGAACTCCTCTTGGGTGTCAAAGGTATTGGCCCTGAGACTGCTGACAGCATAATTTTATATGCAGCAAGGAAGCCTGTCTTTGTGGTGGATGCATATACCTTCAGGGTAATGGAGAGGCATGGTCTTGTATCTGGGCCATGCTCTTATGATGAACTCCAAGAGATCTTTTTGAGGAATTTAAAAGAGGACACAGACCTTTTCAGTGAATATCACGCCCTGATTGTAAGGCTTTGCAAGACCTATTGTCTAAGATCCCCAAAGTGCCAGAAATGTCCCTTGGAGGACCTATTGCCCCAAAGGAGGTGAAAGATGAAGAGATATCTAATTGCTCTCAGGGCTCCTTTTTTAGCAGGTTCCATTGTGCCTGTTCTAATCTCAGCGGCCTGGGCCTTTAAACAGAATCTCTTTAGCCTGCCCCATACCCTCCTTACCATCTTTGGTGTGGCATTTCTGCATTTAGGTTCAAACCTGATAAATGACTATTATGATGCCCGGGGTTCAGATCCCATAAATTTTAGGTTAACACCTTTCAGTGGTGGTAGCAGGGCAATCCAGGAGCTTGGTATAAGACCCTGGGTAATTCTTGCCATGAGCATATTTTCTTATTCCATGGCATCAGCCCTTGGCATCCTTTTGATTTCAATGGAAAGGTCAATGGTGATCTTCTTTGGGCTCACAGGGCTTTTCCTGGGCTGGGCATATTCTTCACCACCTTTTTCTTTAATGACAAGGGGATGGGGGGAGCTGGCCATATTTTTGGCCTTTGGTCCAATACTCACCCTTGCCAGTTTCTATGCTATCACAGGCAAGGTGGACATGGAGTCCTTTCTTTTAGGCATACCCCAGGGATTTTTCATAACCAATGTCCTGTGGATAAATCAATTCCCTGATATTGAGGCAGATGAAAGGGCAGGGAAGAGGAATCTGGTGGTGAGGATGGGTGCCAAGAATGCCAGGTACCTATATGGGGTATTTCTCATTACAGGGGTCCTTTTTCCCTTTGCCCTCACTGGACTGGCCCATGTCCCCCAGCTCATATTGTTGAGCTTGATTGCAGCACCTCTGGGTTTTAAGGCATTTTATATCCTGTGGAAGCACTATCACCAGTATCAGGGGCTTATACCTGGCCAGGCCCTTACCATACAATTCTTGATTGCCCATGGATTGTTGATGTCCCTTGGGATCATATTGGCAAAGATATTTTGATTCTCGTGTAGCACCACAAAGGAGAACCCATGATACCACGCTATACCAGGGAAAGGATGGCAAAGATCTGGAGTGATGAAACCAGATTTAGGATCTGGTTAGACATTGAACTGGCAGTGTGTGAGGCCATGGTGGAGGAAGGCCTAATACCCAAAGAGGCCTATAAGGTGATAAGGGAAAAGGCCTGCTTCCAGGTAGAAAGGATCTTAGAGATAGAAAACATTACCAAGCATGATGTGATTGCCTTTCTCACCAACCTGGAAGAAAACATAGGGCCTGAGGCAAGGTACCTTCATTTGGGCCTCACCTCTTCTGATATCCTGGACACCTGCCTGGCCCTTCAGATGAGGGAGGCAATTATCCTGTTGCTGGAGGACCTGGAGGCCTTGCAAGGGGTAGTGAAGGAAAAGGCCTTGGCATACAAACACACCCCAATGATAGGCAGGTCCCATGGGGTACACGCAGAGCCCATCACCTTTGGGCTGAAACTGGCAAATTGGTATGAGGAGCTAAGTAGGGACAAGGCAAGGCTTAGGCATGCCCTGGAGGAGATCTCTTATGGAAAGGTCTCAGGGGCTGTGGGCACCTTTGCCAATGTACCTCCAGCCATTGAAGAAAGGGTCTGCCAAAGGCTGGGTCTTAGGCCTGATCCCGTCTCCACCCAGATTATTCAGAGGGATAGACATGCCTATGTGTTTTGCACCTTTGCTATACTTGCCGGCACCCTTGAAAGGATTGCGGTGGAATTGAGGCATCTTCAAAGGACAGAGGTCCTGGAAGTGGAGGAACCCTTTGGAAAGGGGCAAAAGGGTTCCTCTGCCATGCCCCACAAGAAAAACCCCGTAGGTGCAGAGAATATCTCTGGCCTTGCAAGGGTTGTGAGGGCCAACTCCCTGGCAGCCATGGAGAACATGGCACTCTGGCATGAGAGGGACATAAGCCACTCCTCTGTGGAAAGGATTATTGGGCCTGATTCCACCATACTGTTGGACTATATGATGGCAAGGCTTACTGGCATTATCTCCCACATGGTGGTGCATCCCGGGCGAATGGAGGAGAACCTCTGGCTTACAAAGGGCCTGATATTTTCCCAGCAGGTGCTAAATGCCCTGGCAAAGAAGGGGCTGAACAGACAGGATGCCTATGTGTTGGTCCAGCGAAATGCAATGAAGGTATGGGAAAAAAAGGAGGCCTTTAAGGATCTACTGCTTCAAGATGAGGAGATAATGCAGCACCTTACCTCCCAGGAGCTGGATGAGCTCTTTGATTTAAGGGCCCATCTGAAAAATGTGGATTACATATTTAACAGGGTGTTTGCCTCCTGAGGGAAAAGGGGCCCAAAAGGGCCCCTTTCTGTCCTAGCCCAGTATGTCTTTTAGATCCTCCTCTGGGGTCTTGATGGGCATTATGTTGAAATTCTTCACCAGGACATCCAGGACATTGGGTGTTATAAAGGCTGGTAAGGATGGGCCAAGCCTTATATTCTTTATGCCCAGATACAACAGGGAAAGTAATATTGCCACTGCCTTTTGTTCATACCAGGACAATATAAGGCTCAAGGGGAGCTCGTTTACCCCTACACCAAAGGCCTTGGATAATGCAAGGGCTATCTGAATAGCAGAATAGGCATCATTGCACTGGCCAACATCCAGTAACCTGGGAATTCCTCCAATATCGCCCAGGTCTTTGTCAAAAAACCTAAACTTTCCACACGCCAGTGTAAGTATTACACAGTCCTTGGGCACCAATTCCACAAATCTTGTATAATAGTTCCTGGCAGGCTTTGCACCATCACAGCCCCCCACCAGGAAGAAATGCCTTATGGCACCTGACTTAACAGCCTCTATGACTTTATCAGCCACCTTCAACACTGCATCCCTGGCAAACCCACACATCACATACCTTCCATTGATATCCTCTGTAAAGCCAGGTAATTCTAAGGCCCTATTAATAGCTGGTGTAAAGTCCTTATCCCAGATATGGGGTATGCCAGGCCAGCCCACCAATCCTGTGGTAAAGATGTTTTCTTTGTAACTATCCCCTGGCCTCTGGATGCAATTTGTGGTCATGACGATGGCACCAGGGAACTGGGCAAACTCCTTTCCTTGATTCTGCCAGGCTGTTCCATAGTGGCCATAAAAATGGGAATACTTCTTTAGGCCAGGGTAGCCATGGGCAGGTAGCATCTCACCGTGGGTATATACATATACGCCCTTTCCTTCGGTCTGCTTGAGTATCAATTCCAGATCCTTTAAGTCATGGCCAGAGACCAAGATTGCCTTTCCTTTCTTTGCACCAAGAGGGACCTTAGTGGGCAATGGATGTCCATAGGCCTCGGTATTGGCCCTGTCCAGTAGTTCCATGGTTAATAAATTGATCTCACCACATCTGAGGACCAGATTCACCCAGTCCTGTAAACCCAGGTCCTGCCTCAGTGTGGCCCCAAGCCCCTCATGGACAAAACTGTAGATCCTATCATCTTCCTTCCCCAGGATCTGGGCATGGGATGCATAGGCACATATTCCCTTTATCCCAAATACCAGGGTCCATTTTAGGGCATGGATATCGGGATCTTTCTCAGGGTCCTGCTTTATACCAAACTCCTCTCCCTTTTTGATCATCTCTTCCAGGGTATCCTTGGGATCCAGGTCAAAGGCAGGTCCTTCAAAGGATAAGCCTTTTGCCCTTGCTGCCCCCTTTAATCTCTCCCTCAGCTCCACTGCCTTTCTTATCAGAGGAGGGAACCTTTCAGGGTCAAAGTTTACATTGGTAAGTGTTGAAAACATTGCATCACAGGTAAACCTGTTGACTTCCCTGTCCTCTATCCCCACCTTTCTTGCCTCTGTGGCCACATGGCCAAGGCCCTTTAATACATAAACCAAAAGGTCCTGTAGGGCTGCCACCTCAGGTGGTTTTCCGCACACACCAATCTTTGTGCAACCCTCTCCCTTTGCCGTCTGCTCACACTGATAACAAAACATCTCAAGACCTCCCTTTCCTTGATTTTGGATCATTGTAGATATGGATACCTTTCATGTCCTTGACCTGGGTCAAAAAGATCTATAGCCTTAAAATTTCCTTAGGGTTCAAATTGGGATAATATCTAAGGGGCAGTTATGGGCCAAGCCACGGGCCCTTTGTGGGGGTGAAGGCCAAAATAGATATTTAGCTTTTTTTGTGAGGCAATGATGGGGATTTGGTATGGTTTTAGGTGCCATTGGGATGCAATGGCCTTGCTCAAGAAAGAGCGATCACTGTTGCTTTGGGGGCTCTCTAGGTTCCTTTTGATTTTAGGCCTTACAGTAGTATTCACATGGCTAGCAGTCTCTTACAACCACGAAATCTTTGGCCTCATATGGCAAAGGCCAGAAACAGGCTGGGCAAGGCACCTATGGACCTTGTTGCTTTGGCTCTTTACCTTGAAGCTTATAATACTTGGCACCATCCTGGCATACATAGTCTCACAGGGTGTCTTTGGGGCATTAATAGCAGACCATATGTCCCAGCTTACCCAAAGGGCCCTTGGGTTTGAAACAAGACCTTCCTCCATGGGTGGGCTCAAGCACATGGTTTTTATAGTAAAACAGGAAATACCAAGGGTTTTCGTGCCAGTATTACCTTCTGTATCAGTAATGATCCTTGGCTGGATGATACCCTTTGGCTTTGTACCTGTGATATTATCCGGCCTTGTTACCTCTGCATTCCTTGCCTGGGACTATACAGACCTTGTACCTGCCAGGGAACTCTGGACCTTTTCCCAGAGATGGGCCTTTTTCAAGAAAAACCTATTGGGCCACATAGTCTTGGGGCTCCCATTTCTGATTCCATTCTTAAACATCTTCTTATTGTCCCTGGGCCCGGTATCAGGCACCATATTTTTCCTGAGGACCATTGGGAGGGAACAGGGTGGAGCATTTTAGAGAACATAGGGACATCACCATATTGGTAATCTACCACAGCCAAGGGGGAAATACCTTTGCCATGGCACAGGCTGTGGGCAAGGGTGCCAGGGACGCAGGTGCAAAGGTTATCGTGAAGAAGGCCCATGAGGTCACTTTTGAGGATTTGCTCCTTTGTGATGGAGTGGCCATAGGGACACCAGAGTATTTTGGATATATGGCAGGCATGGTAAAGGACTTCTTTGATAGGACCTATGAAAGGGCCGTAAAAGAAAGATCCCTTCTTAGAAAGCCTTATGTCCTTTTTGTGAGTGCAGGGAATGATGGCACAGGGGCCAAGGCCTCTGTGGAAAGGATCTGCATTGGTCTAAAGTTCAAGAAGGTGCAGGAGGCACTTATTTCAAAGGGTACCCCCAGCCAGGAGACACTTCAGAGGTGCATTGAATTAGGGGCAACCCTTGCAATGGGATTAATGGAGGGGATATTTTAACCTCAAGGCCGGGCTGTTAGTTGCCCTCCTTGCTGGGCTTTGGGAAAGGGAATTTGAAAAATTGCACACCCTCTTCCCTTAGGAGTTGTTCCTCCTCCTCTGTGGCTGTGCCTTTGATATTGCGTTTCTCCGCCACGCCATAGTGCATCTTTAGGGCCTCCTTTGCAAAGTCATGCCCCACATCCTGAAAATTTTTATCCACATAGTCCAGGATCTTAAAAAAGAGATCTTGGAGCCTTGCCTCCTCTGAATCTGTCCCTGAATGTTGAGGCCCAGCCCCTTCCTCTTCTCTCCTGGCCTTGGAGATGGCAACGGGAGAAATAAGCCTTTTTATATCCCCATCCCCACAAATTGGGCACTGCACATAGCCCTTTTTCCTTTGCTCCTCCCATTCATCCCTGGACTCAAACCATCCTTCAAACCTATGCCCTTGAGAACATTCCAGGTCAAATACAATCACGTCTTTAAACCCCTATCTCTCAGTATAAAGCACTGCCAGAATCCTTGTTGGATTACTACCGTGGCATCTCACCAGATGGGGGACTGTGGAGTCATAATATATGGCATCACCCTCTTTCAGCACAAGATATTCCTGTTCCAAATAAACCCCCATCTCCCCTTCCAACACATATATAAATTCCTGACCGTCATGGGTGGACCTCTCCTGGGCCTCTTCAGAGGGGTTTAGAATCACTATAAATGGCTCCATGTGCCTGTCCTTTTTGTGGGGGGCAAGGGAATAATAGACATAGCCATGCCTCTTTTGCCTCTGGCTGGGATGCCTGGAGATCTGGGTTGCCTCATGGGCCCTAACCACAGTATATCCCCTGTCCTCCTTCCCAGAGATCAGGTAGCCCATCTTCATATCCAGGGCCTTTGCTATCTTCACCACATCCCCCAAGGCTGGCTGCACCTCGTCTCTTTCCACTGATTCCAGATATTCATGGGTCAGACCGGTTCTCAATGCCAGGTCATCAATACTCAGGCCCCTTGACTCCCTTACCTCCCTGATCCTCCTGGATATGTCAAATTCTTCAGCCTCACCCTGTATCTCTATCCCCTCGTAAAGGGCCCTTTGATGCTCATCTTTGGCAAAGCCCTCACTTATGTCTTCCAAGAAGTCTGAAAAGCTATCCCTTGGCTCCATGAAAGCCCCCATTCCCTAATTTATGTCTCAAGGACAAAAATGACTTCCAGCCTTACCCTGTATTCCTTTATGGCCCCGTTTTCCACAGATACCCTTTGCTCTAAAACCCTCATCCCTGTGATGTTCCTCAAGGTCCTGTTTGCCCTTTCAAAGCCAACCTTCACTGCATCCTCAAAGCTGATTGGTGATGCAGCCACTATCTCTGTTACCCTCGCAACTCTAGGCCTCCCTTCCATAAAAGCCCCCTTTAAAACACCTCTGTGAGATATTGTTGGTTTTTTTCCATATCTTCCAAAAGCATTTGTAACATAATCCTCACCACATTGCCAGGCCTACCATCTCCTATAATATGGCCGTCATACCAGGTGACTGGCAGCACATTTATGGAGGTACCGGTAAGGAAAACCTCCCTTGCCCTGTAAGCCTCATCCTGCCTTATACCCCTCACGATGACTCCCCTTATAAATCCCTTTTCAGCTGCCACCTCTGCCAGTTCAGCCACCCTTAAACATGTAGTTCCAGCCAGGACCCTCTCTGAAGGTGGAAATACAATAAAGCCTTCATGGTCCACAATGCCAATATTTTCCGTTGATCCCTCTGTCAAGAAACCAGCTTCATCCACACCCACTGCATAATCTGCGCCCTGGTCCATGGCCTCCTTCTTCATGAGTACATTCAAAAGATAATTACAGGACTTTATCTTGGCAAAGAATGGGTCCTTTTGAGGATATTTGCTTGTAATCAACCTCACCCCTTTTTCATAATGAGCAGGATTTACTGGTTTGTATCTTATCACACTTATGTAAAGCTGGGGCCCACTGCATTCATAGGGGTTTGTAGAGAACCCCCCAGGACCCCTGGACACAGTCACCCTTATAATACAATCCCTCTCACCCCCTGCCCTGGTCACTTCAATGATAAGGTCCTTTAATTCCTGCACTGAGACTGGTAGTTCCAGGGATATGGACCTGGCAGACCTCTCCAACCTCTCCAGGTGTCTTTCCATCTGATAGATCTTCCCCTTTACACACCTCATGGCATCAAAGACCCCATCGCCCCTGTGAACCACATGGTCGTCGGCAGGGATGGACATGAGGTGAGGATCAGTGGTCACCCCACCCCAGATACTGGAATACATTGCCAGGTAGTTTTGGGCCCAGGGCATGGTAAAACCAGAGAGCACCTCCCATATATTCTCCTTCGTAATCACCTTCACTTGAACCCTCGCTAATTCCTTCTCTTGACAGGGAGCTTATAACGGGCCATTATGCTATCAGGGTCTTGTTTAATTACAAGGAGTTTCTAGTGGCTGAAAGACAATATCTTGTGGATGAACTTACATTGAAGGATACCTGGAGGCTCTTCCACATCATTGCAGAGTTTGTGGAGGGCTTTGAGGTAATGCCCAGTGTATATCCTGCTGTGAGTATCTTTGGCTCAGCAAGAATAACCCAGGACCACCCCGTGTATAAGGACACAGTGAAGCTGGCCAGGTTGCTGGTGGAAAATGGCTTTAATGTCATATCAGGGGGAGGGCCTGGTGTTATGGAGGCAGCCAATAAAGGGGCAGCCTTGGCAGGGGGAAAGTCTGTGGGGCTCCACATAGAGCTGCCCAAGGAGCAAAAACCCAATGACTATGCCAATGTTAGGCTTAAATTTAAATATTTTTTCGTTCGAAAGGTGATGTTTGTGAAATATGCCGTGGCCTATGTAATAATGCCAGGGGGCTATGGCACAATGGATGAGCTGTTTGAGGCACTGAACCTCATCCTCACCAATAAGATCCGACCCTTCCCCGTTGTGTTAGTGGGCAGCTCTTTTTGGAAAGGGCTTGTGGACTGGATGAAGAGTACCATGGTAAAGCATAAGACCTTAGCCCCTTCTGACCTGGACCTCTTTAAGGTGGTGGATAGACCAGAAGAGGCAGTGGAGATTATTAAATCCAAGATTATAATTTAGGGTTGTATTTTCTTGTTTATGAACAAATAAACCAATTCTTAGAAGGTTTTCAATTACGCATTGATTCTGCCCAGGCCCAGTCTCTATTTCAATACCTCCAGATCTTACACAAATGGAACCAAAAGATAAGGCTTGTGGGTCCCAGCACCATTGAAGAGATCACAAAGGAACTCCTTATGGACTCCCTCCTGCCCATTAAATGGCTTAGGGAAAGGGAGATAAAATCCCTATTGGATATTGGATCTGGGGCTGGGTTCCCTGCCATCCCCCTTAAGATTTGTTTGCCCTGGCTTAAGATAACTATGCTAGAGCCCAACAAGAAGAAATTTTCGTTCCTGAGATATATAAGCACGATCATGGGCCTGAAGGGCTTGCAAATATTAAACAAAAGGTTTCAAGACATAGCCTGGCACCATAAAGATCAGGAGATAGAAATGGTGACCTCACGGGCTGTGATGCCCATTGAAGACCTTATCATGGGTCTAAGGGGGTTTGTCAGGCCCATCAAGATAATAGCCTTTGGTGGCATGGATACATGCACCCTTATCTCCCATGACCATGGCCTTGATCATCTCGGTGTAAGGCTCCTGGACTCAATGAGATATTCCTTGCCCAACAAACCCTCAAAGAGATGTATCCTGCTTTTGTATATGGAACCTCTGCCCCAGGTAGGTACCGGCCAGGGCACCCAAGACATTTGAGGCCTGATCAAGGAGGCTGCCATGCCTAAAGGAGATAAAGTGTTGGAAGATCTCCACTAACCCGCCAAAGGCAGAAATAAGGATCAGGGAAAGGAAAAATTTGCCTCTGGAGTTCCACGAAAACATCAAACCCATTGCAAGGCCTCCATAGGCCAAGAAATGGAGCACCTTGTCCATGGGGTCAAAGTCAAGGCCTGGCATGGTCTTTGTGAATAAAGAGCCATACAGGATCCCCATGGCCCAGGCAAGTGTCAATATCCTTGCCAGTTTTTTAATATCCATCATTTTGAAGTATTGAATCATAAGTCAAAAGGTCCAGCAAGGCCCAGGCAGCCACTTTAAGCCGTCCCACCTGAGGGGTCTGTCTGTTCCTGAAGGAAATTGGGATAGAGGGAACACTGTCTTAAGAGTAAAGAAAAAGGGGCCTAAAAAAGGCCCCTTTTTTGGAAGTCTTATTCTATCCTGCCTTAGGCCTCCTGAGCCTCACAGCAATAGCTGCAATCCCTGATAAGGTGAGCAGGATCATCAGCAGTGCCAGTTCAGGATGATAGAGGGCCAGGTATGCCATCCCTGCAATTGGGGCAAGGGCAACCCTCACCAGTGCCTTTGTTGCCTCGTGCTGGCCAACGAATCTGGCAATGGGTGGGGATAATCTCTCATAGGCATCCACAAAGGCCTTGCCCAGGCTGTTTGTAAGAAGGAACCTGTCCCTAAACTCCCTTAGAACCTTTACATGGGGCTCAAAAGAGGAGCCATAGGCAGCAGTGGCAATGAAGCAGGTGCCACCGTCCTCCTCAGCAGCGGCTGGTGCTGGTGCAGGAACAACCAGCTCAGGTGCAACCACAAAGTCTGAAAGGTGGTCAAGGAGGACTGCGATGGTATAATCATAACCAGCAGCCCCTGCACTGCTAAAGGTAAGGATCTTTCCTCCTTTTGTGAGGGAATAAGCCTTGCCTTCCACAGTGGCTGACCCATCTTTTCCAGCCTTTTCAGGACCACCAAAAGGAGGCAGATAATATACCACAGGGTTGGTAGTCTTCAACCTAACATTCACGATAAGTACAAAGTCCTGGGTTGCCTTTATCTTCTTGCCAGGTGCACCAGCTGTTATTTTGACAAAATCCTTTTCCTTTTTCCATTGCTCAGGGAGGTCCTTATCTTCGCCCAGGGCAGCTACCTGAGTATAATCTTTTGCCTCTGGTGGCTTTAACACATCTCCGTAATCATTACCCTGCTCATCTTTAAACTTTAGGCCTCCCTGAAACTGCAACTTGGCACCTTTTGTTGTTGTATAATCGTCGTTTTTCATTTTTATAGTTGCAGTGGTGGGGGCCTTGGCAATGGCGTCAGCTGTTACATACCCTGAGGTCTCGGTGTCTTGGGTTATTGTATCAATCAAGGAAACAGGGGTGTAGCCCGTAATATTTACTGTTGCTATGTCACCAAAGGTTTGGGCAGTATCTCTCAGGGACTTGGAGCTGTTAAAAACCTTTCCTCCAAATCCAATAATATCAGGCTTGGAACCTTCACTCACTTTCCCTTTGATCTTGAAAAGGACACCATTTCCACTCCCGCCCAACTCAGATTGTGCCTTTGGCGCCCAGACAAAGAGCTTTAACTTTGGGCCAATTTGTTCATAATCCAGGGCTGCAGGCTTTGTATTGTACCAACCAGTAAGGGCATCCCATTGGGGTTTTGTCGTTAAATTGTAATACTCTGCAAAGGCAGAGTAAATGTCCTGGGGTTCAATGGATATGTCCTCTAATTTAATCTTCCCAAGGTCTAAGATTAGTTCCCCGGCAAAGTACTCGGTGTAATTGGCAATGGTTACCGGTATGGTGAGCTCCTCACCTGTTGTTACTGTGTAGGGTCCGCCGATATCCACAGTCACGGCAGCATGGCCCACAGAGACAGCAACCATTGACAACAGGGTCAAAAACATAAGTGTCTTTCGTATCATAACCGCCCTCCTTTTGTCATTGGGTTACCCTCCATGGGTCACTATTGGCAACCAAGTTTCAGGTACCTGATTATGGCCGCTGCATCATGGGCATTTATTTCACCATCACCGTTTACATCCATCTTGGCCTTCCAGCCCTTCATCTGATCACAATTTGGCAATGGAGGAATAGTGGTTGTGGTTGTTGTGGTGGTAGTGGTCGTAGTAGTTGTTGTTGTAGGAGCTACTGTGGTTGTGGTGGTCGCCCCAGTGGCACTAGGGGTTACACAGTGTGCACTAGAGAAGTACCCGTACTGCTTCGTGCCAAAGTCATCCTCGTTTTCGGTCTGCACTTTTATCTGATAATTAGTGCCGTTAGTAATAGTAATATTCCCAATTGTACCGCTTATAGTAGCACTAGTGGTCGTTCCACCAGTAACTACTTTTGTTCCAAATGCTTGACCGTTATTTACGGTAATTTTATACCCTGTTGCACCCTGAACAGGACTCCAGGAGACTGTGAAGGAGTTATTACCGGGAGTGACTGTTATATTTGAAGGAGCGCCCAGTGTACCTGTTGGAGGCGGCGTATCTGGTGGCCAGTTACTGTATGGGGTGCATGTCTGAGCCAGGGCATGGCTAATACCTAACAACAAGATGAGTAAAACAAAGCATAAAATCTTTCCTTTCATCACTCTTACCTCCTTTATTTTATCACAAATCTTTTTATGAAAAAGCCCAAAAACACCATTCCCATCACCACTAACAGACCTCTGAAAATAAGGCCTGTCCATCTTGAACCAGAGGTCTCCATAGTTCCCTCGGTCCCCGGAACCTTTTCCTGCTTGGAGTCCTTGCCTGGGATTTTGGCACTCATGCCCATACCCTGGGCCGCTTTCTCACTCCCTGACCCACTACCTCCCTCCCTTGTTACCTTGCCACTACCTGGCAAGCCTGATCCCTGACCTGGCCCAACAAGCCCTTGACTTTGTTGAACCTGGGCGCTGGTGCCAGGTCCAGGGGACTGAAGCCCATGGGATACCATACCCCCACCAGACCTTTCAGGGCCCCCAGGGCCTTGCCCTATTTGCTCTGGGCCAGGGGTCCCTTCACCTTCACTGCCTTTTATCTGGCCGGGCAATGGTGTAGAAGGCTGGGTTGCCTTTATAAGCACCTCTGCATCCTTTCTTATCTTTTCATCTATTTCTTTGATCTCAGGGGGGAGTTCTTGGCTGGGCTTTACTTCCCCACCATAGGGGACACCGGGAACAGGAGGGGTTTCTATTTTAAACTCCTCGGCCTTTTGTGCCTGCTGTGCCCTCCAGCCCCCTGTGGTGCCATTGGCCTGTGTTATTAACAATGGCCATATAATCAAGGCCCCCACTAACAGGGCCATGGTTTTTAAACTGATCTTTCCCATTGAATGCAATCTCATCCCTTTGTAGCCAACAAGTTTATAATTTAAAAAACCCTTGTCAATGAAAACCTCTCAACACCAACCAAGCCTCCAGCCCTCTGCCTGGTGAAGGATGAAGAAGGGCACTGGGAGGCAGGCTAATATAAATAACGCCATACTAAAATCCATTGAGCTTGGTCTGTAGCCTTAAAGTAAAACCCCTCCCCTTGCGGGGAGGGGTGCTTGGGGTTATTCAGACCTCACTGGGGTCTTCCAGTACCACCAGGAAGGCTGATAGATGTTAAAGGGCAGGTCATTGTCATCATTGCTTATCCGGATATCATCCACTGCCCAGCCCCTGAACCCATTAAACAGGCTATCCACTGTATCAAAATCAAAGACCAGTTTGATCTTGTGTCCTGCAAAGGGGTTCAGGTTCACTTTCCATTGCAGCCACACAGGAAGGGCATCATTGCCTCCTGAGCTGTAATTGGTGTCGGCTTTCTGGATTGGCACCTCTGTGTCTGGGTTCATAAAGGCAACAATCTTGCAATCATCTGGACCATTAAACTTGTAATTTCCTATGGTTATGGGTGTAGCGGCTGTTGCCTCTGGCATGCATACCAAGACCTTCATCTGGTCAAACTGCCATTTGGCCACATCCACACTCTCCACCTCCCACCAGGTGGCAAACTGAAGGGTGGCAAAGGAGAAGTTGGAGAGGTCAATCACAGGGGAGGCGAGCTTGCCATCCTTTTTACCGTTAGATGTGTTAGAATTTGTATCTGTAAAGGTGAAAGTGGTCTTGCTTCCAAACCATGCCACATACTCACCTTCAAAGGCAGGTAACAGGTTCGCCTGGGTCTCAACCTCAGGCACCGGGTAATCAATACCTGGAATTGCAGCAGGTCCATAGTTTTCGGGATTCTGAAGGGCCCACCACTGGATGTCGTTAATATCGTTGCCACTTACTGTCCAATAACCAGCTTTGCCGGTGATCCCTCCTGAGTCTTGAGTAGACCCTTCCCAGGTCTCAACCCATTCTAATTGGGCAGCCTGTGTTACATCTATTGGCTCAGGCTCAGCACCTGGCTCAGGGGGAAGTTCCACAG
>FWWL01002968.1_pt1 | contig 32769 bp, 31 predicted proteins | sample 2228331 | NCBI WGS metagenome assembly FWWL01 (sample SAMEA103939775, study PRJEB20133) | metagenome
TAAAGATAGATGAGAAAGTTTTTAAAGGGATAACAAAAGAAGATATCTTAAGATATGTGTATAACTCAGAAACAAATGGAGAAATTGAAGTCCTAAGAAGACCTTCAAATAAAAAAGAGTTAGCTTTTAAGTTAAGAACAAGTGAGAGACCCTTTGCACTAATAAAGATTGGTGATGTCTCAGAATGGTTAAAAAATGAATTTTCTGGATATGAAATTCAAGAAAGATTTGAGGATGAAAGTTATTTTGAAACTTTAAACAGAGAAGACTCTGAAATTAACATCCTTATGGGTTCTCGCAGCTTCTATGAAGGGTGGGATTCTAATAGACCGAATGTGATAAATTTTATCAACATAGGAATGGGAGAGGAGGCAAGAAAATTCATTCTTCAATCTATTGGAAGGGGTGTAAGAATTGAACCGATAAAAGGGAAAAGAAAAAGGTTAGTAGAGCTTTATAATGCAAAAGAAATTGATGAGAACTTATTCGATCAAATTAAGGATAAAGTTATGCCCTTAGAAACTTTGTTTATTTTTGCAACAAAAAGAAGTGCTTTGGAAAAAGTGTTTACGACGATGCATGAGCAAAAGGAAAGAAGGAACGAATACCAACTTTCTGAGCTTATTACTATTAATCCTGAGGCAAAAGATAGATTACTATTAGTGCCAACTTATAAACAAGCAGATTTTTCTATTCTAGAAAAACAAGCAAAGTTTGAAATATCGGAACAAAGCTTAGATCTACTTAAAAGTTTTGTTAACTTTTTAGCGGACGATAGAATATTTTTGATTAGATATAATACTGATCCACTAAGAATAAAAGTTTTAAAAGAAAATCTTGAAACTCAAAAGATTTTCAAGATTAGTGAAAATGTTAGCTTCAAAAATGAAAATTTACTTATCCAAAGGGTTTTTGACTACCTTAATGTCATTCCGGAAGAATTCAAGGGCTTAAAAGAGTTAGGAGAAGAAATAAGACATTTTAAACATATCAAAGTATACCTGAAAGATATCAGTAAAGATATCGACAAATTAGATGAATTAAAAGAGAAAATTGAGAGAGTAAGAGAGTTTAAAGATCCTTTGCAGATAGAAGAAGAACTGAAGGAAAAATTCCAAAGAGGAGAAATGACCTTAGACCAATACACCAGTAGCATTAAAGAATTGACTAAGGCGGTTAAAGAAGAAAAAGTAGAATATGAAAATGAACGACTTAAAATTAAACATATTGCTGAGCATTATTACCTTCCACTCATTGTCTCGGATGATGAAAAAGTTGATCATATCAAACATATAATTAAAACCCGAAGTGAAGTAGAGTTTATTGATGATTTAGAAAAATATTTATCCAAGCCCAACAATAAATTTAAAGAGTTTGACTGGTGGATGTTTAGCAAATTAGATGAAAGCTTAGATGATGTTTACATTCCTTACTACAATCCAAACTCAAACACTTTCAGCAAGTTCAAACCAGACTTTATCTTTTGGCTAAAGAAAGGGGATAACTATTACATCCTTTTTGTAGACCCTAAGGGTATAGAACATATAGGTGGATGGATACATAAAGTTGACTATGGTTATAGACCTTTATTTGAAAATAAAAGCTTCAGTTATGGAAGCTTGAATGTAGAAATAATTTTGAAATTAAGAACCATTAACATTAATGAGGTTCCATCTGAATACAAAAAATATTGGTTTAATGAGATTAAAGATATGTTAAACTTCATTTGAGGGTTATTGGGTACCAAGAGCAAATACGATTGATAAAATTCGCAAGAATATATCACCTGGACAATATTTTCCCCTACCATAGCCATAACATTCAAACAACCCTTTACCTCCAAAGCTCAAACCAAAATTAAAAATAGGAAGGAATTTCGTTTTATTACTTTGAACTTCATATAATACAGGAAGTAGTCCAAATTCCATATTGAATCTTATATCAGGATTTAAATATTTACTTTTCTTTGTTGTTTTAGCAAGATATATATTGAAATTTCCACCAACACCAAAGAAATGATATGTTCCATTTTCTAATCTCCCAACAACCTTATATCCAAGATCTTCATAACTAAACTCTTCGAAATACGGATGATAATATAATTGATAAAATATAAATGGCTCAAAATATTTACTTATTTGCCATGAATAAATGAAATCTACTCTAAGTCCAAGTGATTTACTAAAAAATGGATCATACAAAACATATGGAGCAAATATGATTTCATTTTCAACCTTTCTATACTTCTGCTTAAATATACTAAACCTCCCAAATGGTCCCATACCTGCTCCCGATAGATTAAATCCAATATCAATACCATTTATAACACCATATGCAAATGAAAAACCAAAGTTTGGAGCAAGTCCATAATCTCTAATTTCTAAGTCTTTTCTATCATAAGGATTTGTAGTAAATTGGAAGGAAGCACCAGCGGAAAAATCATAGTTTCCTTCTCCAAGTGTTTTAGGTCTCTGATATACTCCAAAGAAACATCCATTTAAAAATATAAATAAAACCAACCTCTTCATCTAAACTTCTCAAAAGGATTTTTGCAATCACTACAATAATATATAGCTCTACATCTTGTAGGTCCAAACTCACTTTCAAGCCTTACATTCTTTGAATTACAGTATGGACATTGCTCTTCACCAGGAGGACAAATACCTGCCTCTTTTAATGCCTTTTTACCCTCTTCACTAATATCAATGCTTCTCCAAGAAGGGCTGTAAACCCATCTTACTTCAAAATCCTTTATCCCAAGCTCTCTTAAATCGTTTTCAATGTTAAGCTTTATCAGCTCTAATGCAACACAACCTGAATAGGTTTTCTTAATCTCTACTATAACTTTATCATCAAACTTAATACCATTCAAAATACCTAAATCCAAAATACTAACCGTAGGTATTTCAGGATCCTTTATCTTTGAAATTCTTTGCAATATAATTTCTCTTAAATTACCATTTTGCATCAGGCTCAATCCTAAAAACTTCAGTAAATGTATTATAGAAATTTATAAATTCATCACTCTTCATACCACTCCTTGATGATTTCAAACTTTTTGAATAGTTAAATAATTCATCTCTCTTTGGAAAATGATAAAAATAAAAATCCTTTTTGATAGTTTCATAAAATCTACTAAAGTGCTCCTCATAGCTAATTGGAAAAATATCCGTATTATAAATGCTTAAAATAGATTCATCAGCTTCAAAAAGACTAAATAAATCATATATGCTCTTATTCAATACTTCACTTACTAGCTTTTTACCTTCATCCCTTTTACTTAGTCTATCCAATAGAATTCTAAAATGCTTTAAATGGTATTCTTCTTCAAGAATAATTTTTTCTGCTCTCGTTCTTAGCTCATAGTTATTTGATTTAAAGTGTAAAAGTATAATCATCATCTTTCAACTCCAAAATATATGCATTTCTAAATTCTTCTGGTTTCCTTTTATATACAAAATTATCAGGATTTCCAATAATCTCATATAATCTCATAGAACATACTCGCATGGGCAATCCCATCTTGTGCAATTGATGAAAGTCTTCTAAAAATGGTCCAAAGCCTGTCCATTCTGTATCCCTATATCCTAACACTAAATCATCATCTGCCAAATAGAAAATTAAATCCTTCATCTCTCGTTATGGCATTTGCAATTACTTCCACACGAGCATGAATGACTTATAGATGATAGTATGATTTGTGTATAGTAATCAGGATCTTCATTGAACCTATTTAAACATTCATTTGAGCAAAATGTAAAGAGATATTCATTTACTTGATGTGTTATGGTATTTTCATCAAATTCAACCTCATTCCAACATACAGGACATGTTAAGATCGCATACTTGACAGTCATAACGAAAATTTTAAAGCCTAATTGATAATTTCATCTATCTTCTTAGCAAGCTCATAATCTTTCTCTGTAATATCATTTTCTGAATGTGTCCAAGTTTCAATTATTACTACATTATAGTATATATGCATATCTGGATGGTGGTTTAGGTTTTCTGCAACCTTCGCAACTTCATTCACAAAACTAATGGCAGATAAAAAGTCTTTGAATTTGAAATCTTTTCTTAATTTTGACCATTATCCTTTAAAATTTTCGTATGGCAAGAAAGTGTGAAGTATGTGGAAAAGGGGTTATATTTGGAAATAGAGTAAGCCATTCAAATATGAAAACTAGTAGGAAATTTAAGCCAAACTTACATAAAGTTACAGCCCTTGTAAACGGGAGTAAGAGAAGAGTTAAGGTTTGCACCAAGTGTTTAAGAAAGCTACAAAGGGTCTAATTGCCCCTCTTATAGTAATATCAATTCTACTATTTTCAGTTATAGTTTTATCGTATTATTTTTTTAAACAACTACCATATATTCTAAGTAAGCTTTCAAATGAGCATTTAGGAAAGCCACTTTATTACAAAAATTTTTATTTTAGTTTAAATGGTTTAAAATTACATAAATTTGAAGTTCCTTCAATTCTAAAAGGTGATAGCTTAAAGATAGAATTTTCAATTTTAGAACTTATAAAAAATCGTTCAATTTACAAGATAGCATTATATAATTTCACCTTAGATATTGACAGCCTTAAAAAGTATACTAAAAAAGATAACACTTTAAAGGAAAAAAAGAAGGCATTTAGTAGATTTAGGATAAACAATATTCAGGTGTATAATGCAAAAATTTATGTTCAAAATCTAAATATCCATTTAAATTACCTTATATCTAGTTTGCATTCAAATTTAAACTTCATTGAAATTTCATCAAAAGGATTTGTTATTTCTGAAAATAGGACAATAAGACAACATTTAGATAGTTTAGATACAAATGTTAAGGTTTACTATGATAGTGTTATTATAAGTTCAAATGTTTATTCTGATAGTTTGTTATTTAAAAAACTTCGTTTAAGAGTTGTTCCAATGGAAAATGTAATATTTTTCAATAGCAAATATGTTAATTTCAGAGATTTAAAGTTCTACAATTTAGAAGGACTGGTAAGAATAGATAGCTTGATTATATCTTCAAGTGGTGATAGTTTAATTTTCAGTGAGAATAAAATTTTGAATTTTAGAAGTGAATTCAAAATCAAAAACGATAGTATTTTTATAAACTATGCAAGGTTTAATTTGATGGGGGGTGATGTTTTGTTAAGTGGATTGGTGGTTGATACAAGTTATAATATCTTAGCAAATGTTAAGAATTTAAATACTTCTGATAAAACTTATATTAGTGGTAATTTTGATATTAAAGGATATTTTAGCTCAAGCTTAAATGTTAATTTTAATAATGTTGAAGTTAAATTTGATACGCTTTACTTTAGAAATATAAGTGGTTTTGTTTATTCAAAGGACTTAAAAAATTTTGAAATAAAGAGAATTAATATTGCTGATAGTAATATAAATGGCTTTTTGAATGGTTTTTATGATGCTCAAAAATATAGTGGTAAATTGAATTTAGCTTTAAATTATATAAACATTTCACATTTCAATCGAATGATAAAGGGTAGTGCAAGTTTTGTTGGTAAAACTTATATTTACAAGAATGGTATTGAGATTATAGGTGATGGTAATTTTTCTAATGTATCATATCAGGATTATAATGTCAATAGTGGTAAATATGAACTATATTTTAGGGATAGCTTAATTGACCTAAAAGCAAGCTTACTCTCTTTGAAAATGAAAGATAGCACTATTGTTGATAGTTCAACTATTTTATATAATCAGAATGGTAAATATGCTCTATTTTCAGTTATTGCATTTACAAATTATGGAAATTTATTAAGTAATGGCACATTGATGCTATTTGATACCCTAAGATCCAACTTTTCAGTTTCATTTGTAAATAACGATACGATTTTGAGTTTTGAAAATTGCAGTTTTGAAAACTATAAAAAATATATCTATGTTAAACTTAAAAATGAAAATACTGTCTTTGAAATTACAATTGATTCATCTTTCATTGATCTAACAGCCATTTTAACCAATTATGACTTTGGGAAAATTCTAAAGACTTTCAAAGTGGATAGCATAAACTTCAATGGTGATATAGTAATGAGGATTACAAATAGGATTGATGATCCAAAAGTTTATCTAAATACAAGTTTATATGACATTCAATTAAAAAACATATCTATAAACGAGCTTTATTCAACAATTTACTATTATGATCAAAAGATAAATATAGATAATCTAAAAATTGTTAGCAAAAATGGAAATTTTGAAGCTAAGCTGATTTTATCTTCACTATTTAAATTAAATCCATTCTTATTAACCTTAGAGAATGGACAGATAGATGGTGAGGTTGCATTTAATGGTTTTCCTGTTGATATTATTGAACCTATACTATTTCCGAATGTTGTTATAGATGAAGGTTATATTGAGGGTAAAGCGAAAATTTTAGGTTCTGTTGTTTCACCATTATTTTCAGGAACTACTAAAATCTATACAAAGGGTCTAGCGTTTACACCACTTGCAATTGAATTCAAAAACTCACAAGGAAATATAAGTTTTTATAAGAATGCAATAAGGATTGAGAATTTTGTTTTAGAGGGCTTGAAATTTGGAAGTGCAAAAATAAACGGCTTTATAGTTTTCTCAAATAAGTTCAAGGAGATTAATGTTGATTTATCTTTAAGTTTGAATAAACTTTATCTTTCCTTAGATGATTATAGTGAATTTTTCATGAGTGGAAGTGTGAAAATTTTTGGGAAGTTACCAAATGTTTATATTGAAGGAGATTTAAACTTAGACGAAGGATATGTTAGCTATCCAGTTGGTTATAAAGCAAAAAAACAGAGTGAAGCTCCAAATCCATTGAGATACTATCTAAACATAAAAGCTAATAGGAGGATATTTTTTAGTAATGAACTTGTTGATGCGGAGCTTTCTGCAAACTTGCTTCTTCAAAAAACAGCTGATGTTGGTCAATACTTAGAAGGTTCATTTAAAATTATTAAAGGTAGTGTTTATCTATATAGCTTAAATAGAGATTTTAGGATAATTGAAGGACAAATAAATATCCTTAGGAATGAAATAAATCTTGATATCTTAGGTGAAGCAGAAATTTACGATGATACTATAACTGCTCATATCATGGGAACTCTTGAAAATCCATATTTTGAGTTAACTTCAAAGAAAGGTAGAACGCAATTAGAAATTCTAAACCTCGTTTTAAGTGGTGGATTTAGTGAAAAGGGTATAAATTTAGTTCAGCAAGTGCTTACAAGAGACATAAGAAGAAAATTTAATATAAATGAACTAACACTTGGAACTGTCGGAAATAGTGCTCTTATAACACTTGGAAGTTATATTAGTGAAAAGGTTTATTTAAAGCTTAGTGCAGATGTTCAAAATCCTGACGCTTACAATTTAAAGGTTCAATACTTCATAAATCCTGACTTTTCCGTTTTTGGAGAAAGAAAGGAAAATAATTATACGATTGGAATTGGTTATCGGATAAGGTTTTAGTTATTAGATAAAGTTCAAATGGTAGTGTATACAATTTAGAGCGAGAACCATCAATTGGGTTTAGTATATAGTAGAAATCATATATAGCTATTATAGCTATTAGTGAATATAGAATTAATTTTTCATTCCTTTGATTTATAATTGAAATGATGAGTAAAGTTGAATAAAGAAGACAGATAAATATATAGATAATTTTGAGCCTATTCTGATATTTATCAATTGGGAAAAATAGTAAATTTATAGGATTTGTAATCAAATTTTTTATGGCATATGGAATCATCTCCTTATAATTCTTTTTAAGTTCATCTATTAAAGCTTTTTGATAGCATTTGACATCAACTTCATCACATAACTTAAAAATTTCGGATTTTGCAGTTCCCCAATCCATTTTCTTTATATTTTCATAATATCCTTTTGCTGACCAAAAGAAGAAATTACTCTGTTCCTTACACTTTGAATTTATTAGAAAAATAAAAAAATTAAAGATAATAAAAATTGAACCTAACAAATAAAGCCTTTTAAAAAGAACAAATAAAACTAAAATTATGTTAAATTCGGGTCTTATAATTGAGGAAAGAAATATGAAAAATGTGGATAAATTCTCCCTTTTGCTAGTTAAAAAAATTAGAGAAATTAATATGAAAATTGAAATAATTGGGTCAAGCATAATTCTTGGAATGTAATAAAATGTAAATGAAAACACTATAAATAATAATAAGAGATTTAAAAACAATTTTTTGGGATTTAAAATGTAGAAAAAAGTTGAAATTAAAATAGAAAAGATAATACTATTAAATACGATTATTGCAAGCGGGAAATATTCTCTAAAAATGAATATAAATGGTGCAAAAATGTAACCTGCCTGTGGTCTAAAACAATCAGAAGGCTTTAATGTTTTATAAATGCTATATGCATTTTTTATGTATCCATAACTATCAGATGTTGTTCCTATATAATTTTGTCTTAGCAAATTATAGGTATTACTCAAATCTGCAATAAATGTTTTATTATAAACCTTACTTTCATAATGAACCTTAAATAAAACTGCAAAGCTATATAATGCTATACTTGTTAAAGTCAAAATTAAGAAGTTTTTCATATCTATAATTTTAATGCCTTTTTATAAGCTTCTAAAACTTTATCCACTCCACAGTAATTAAAAATATCTTTTTTTATTTCATCAAAATTAAAATATCCACCTTTTAATTTTTTATATGCTTGTATTATCGCATCTTTTAGAGCATTTTCATCCCTTTCTTTAACTAATATAGAATTTTTTTCATTAAGGAAATCTCTTGGACCACCACTATCAGTCCAAATTATAGGTTTTCCTAGACTTAGGGCTTCCGCTATAACCACTCCAAATTCTTCATGTTTACTTGTAGATATTAAAAAATCGCTATTTAGTATTTCTAAGAGCACCTCTTTATGGTTCTTCTTAGGACCTAAATACTTAACATTGTTTAAATTATTACTAATTTTTATAAACTCCTTATAATAGTCATCATTAAAATTCCTTCCAACAAAAACAAATTCTATACCTGGTAGTAATTTTGCAGTTTTTAAAATTAAAATTGGGTCTTTCCTATCTGTAATTGTTCCAACAAAAATAACTCTATTTTTTATATTACTATCTAAAACCATATTGAAACTAAAAATAGGATTTTGTATGATTCCATCAACTCTTATTTTCAATTTATTCTCAAGCTCATCCTTTTGGAATGTGCTAACGACAAAATTTCCATTTGAAAAATTATATACAATTTTTGAAAAAAGTCTATTTATACCAAATAGAACCTTTTCGGAGTGTTCCAATACAATATACTTTCTAAACATGCTAAAAGGTAAACATGCTAAACCTTGTGGAAGCGCCATTTGCAAAATCACTCTATCAGGTTTGAAGAATAATAAGTTTTTAAATGTTAAAATGAATTGAAAGAGTAGGGCTAATGGTAAAAATATAAAGCCAAAATTGGGTTTATAAAAAAAGGTGATAGCTTCAACTTCAATGTCTTCTACATTCCATCTTTCATATGATAACTTAAATTTATTAACTCTTATTAGGGTTTGAACTCTTATTTTTCCTAATTTTCTAAGAACCTTTGCATGATTTAAAAAGAATACACCCTCATATGGCTTGTATTTATTTGGAAAGAAATCACAAATCATTAGAATTTTCATAAGTCTGAAAATTTTAATCTATTACCTTTAAAATTTTAAAAATGATTTTTATTTATAAATTTTATTGTTATCTTTACTATGTTCTAAAGGCACGTATTTCTTTTTTTATCCTAAATGTTCAAGGAGCCATGGACTACTGCCTGCCGGAATTCCAAACGAATTTGGAACACATAGATTTCTTGAAAAAGTTTTGGATAGAGAAACCACTTTTATAGATGTTGGAGCAAGCATTGGGGAATTTGTCTTCCCTTATGCTAGCAAAGTCAAAAATATCTTCGCTTTTGAGCCTAATTATGATTGCTATATTTCATTATTGAAATCATTAGAAGTTAACGATTTCAAAAACATTTTCTTATATAACATTGCGCTTGGAAATTATTGTGGAAAAAAAGAATTTTATATTAACCCCCGATCGCCCTCAAGCTCTGGTTTTCTTGAATATACTAATTTTAAAAAGTTGGTTGATATGAGGAAATTGGATGATTTGCTTCTAAACTATAAAAATCTTATTTCAAAAGTGTTGATTTTAATTGATGTAGAGGGTTATGAATTAGAAGTTTTAAAGGGTTCTCAAGAATTTATTAGGAATTTTAAACCTATTATAATTATGGAGTATAATCAGACTTGTAAATTTTTTAGCTTAGATGATGTAAAGCAAATCCTCCCAAAGGAGTATAATTTTTATAAATTGAATGAAAATGGAAAGATTGAACCAAGCTTAAAGAATACTTACAATATAGTTATAATGCCAATGAGATAAATACAAAAAGCACATATAAATTTGATAATAAAAACATTAGTCTTTCTTCCACAAATTCCTTATAATACAAGATGTTAAAAATTAGCCAAATAGTATTCAAAATCAAAATTAAAATTAAAAATATCTGACTTAAATCTCCAATCAAGTATATTAAAAATGTCATTGGTATTAGGCTCAAAGAATATATTAAGCTTAAAAATTTTGCATAGTTTTCACCATATACAACTGAAATTACAGGGATATTAACAATTTTATAGTCTCTTTTTAATATAACTGATAGATAGAGAAAATGTGCAGGTTGCCAAAGAAACATTAGAGCAAATAAACTAAATGCCATAATATCAAATTCATTTTTAATTGAACAATATCCAATTGATGGAGGCAGTGCACCAGGAATTGAGCCAATCATAAGTGAGAATGGTGTCTTGCGCTTTGAAAATGTATAAATAAATGCATAAGAAATAACTGCTACTAAATCTAATACAAAAGCTATAAAGCTAAATTTTAGAATGCCCAGAAGGCCAACCATTGAAAGTATTATCCCGTATATCAAGGCTGAATGAGGATTTAATTTACCACTTGCTAATGCTCTATTTTTGGTTCTTTCCATAATGTTATCAATATTTCTATCAAAGTAGTTATTTAAAACTGCTGAACCACCTGCTGAAAGCATAACAAATAAACTAATTATTAAAGATTTTAAATAATTTATATTTTCATGTTGTGCTATTATTGAACCACTAAATGCAGTAATACCAACCCAAAAAGCAATACCAGGCTTTGTTATCTCAAGCAAATACAATAAATTTCTAATTATGGGTTTCATATATAACCTCATATAATTTTTCAAGCACAAGATCATCCCTGTAGATGTCTATATTTTGTGGGATTTTTAATTTATCATTTTCCCAATCTTTGTAAACTTCCAATATAATCTTTATTATTTCATTTTCATCATCAATATCTGCAATATAAATACCAGAAATATCCAAGAATTCTTTATACATAATGCCATCCTTTGGAATCACTGCTAAAATAGGCTTTCTAAGAGCTAACAATTCCTTACTCTTTCTTGTGCTTATAATTTCATAACCTTTTATTCTATCAAGGCATATTAATAAAATATCTGCATCAATTTGACCAATTTTTTCAAATGCAATAGGACCATTATATTCAACAAAAGGGAATTTTAATAATTTATCCAATGTTCCATCAGTATCAACACCATATATAATTACTTTAAGCTTAAAATTTAACTTATTAATTACACTTAAAACCTTTAATAAACCCTGTCTTCTATCTATAGTTCCAATATATACAAGCCTTATAATGGAATCTTTTGCACTTTTTTGTTCTACTTTAATAGAACAATTCCAAAAGTGTGGAATAACGACTAAATTAGTGCACTTATGTTTTCTCTCTAAGTATTGTTTTGCAAGTTTGTTTAAAACAATGGATAATTTTGATTTTTTTATAACATATCTTTCAAATAGATCAGTTAAAATCCTTTGAATAGGTGTCTTTATAAGTTCTAAGGTGTTGTAGCTCCAAACATCTCTAAAATCAACTATCAATTTATTCTTCGGAACAAGGATTGAATAGAGAAGAGTGCTAAAAGGTGGTGCGCTAATTATAACAAAATCTGGATGATATTGTTTTATTGCTCTTTTGAATTTTTTAAATCCTTTCAAAAAAAATGTAATTCTTCTATCAGGCCAGCCTATATATTCAAATAATTTGAATTGCTTCTTTACACTTTCCTTAATTGGTTCATTTTCAATCCAAACTACATTAAATTCATCTCCAACTTTCGTATCAATTTTGATTTCACCTTTATTAGCAAAAATAAGAACATCATTACCCTTATCTTTAAGAAACTTTGCAATTTTATAAATTCTTAAATAACCAACCGGCACTCCATAAGGTGGAAAATAATATGAAACGATAAGGAACTTCAAGACGAAATTTTAAAGGATAAAGTTTAAACTTTCAAAACTTATGAAAGTTCCTTTCTTTGATTTAAAAAGACAAACACAGCTCATAAAGTCCGAAGTTTTAAAAGAGATTGAGAATGTAATAGATAGTTGCTCATTTACATTGGGTTATGCAGTTGAAGAATTTGAAAGAAATTTTGCTAATTATTTGAATGTTAACCATGTGCTAGCACTTAACAGTGGAACTTCTGCACTACATTTAGCTTTAAGAGCACTTGATATAGGTTATGGAGATGAAGTAATAGTTCCTTCTTGGACATTTATAGCAACAGCTTGGGCAATTTCCTATGTAGGAGCAAAGCCAGTATTTGCTGATGTAGATGAAGAAACATGGCAAATTAGTCCAGAAGATGTAAAAAGAAAAATTACGAAGAGAACAAAGGCAATAATTGGTGTTCATATATATGGGCAACCATTTGATATCAAAAGTATTTTAGATATTGCAAATGAATATAATTTATTTCTGATTGAAGATTGTGCACAAGCACATGGAGCTGAATATTATAATAAGAAAGTTGGAACATTTGGTAGCGTAAATACTTTTAGCTTTTATCCAACTAAGAACCTTGGTAGTTTTGGAGAAGCAGGTGCAATATCAACAAATGAGGAAAGTATTGCAAATAGAATAAGAATTTTAAGAAATCAAGGTCAAAAACAAAAATATGAGCATGTTGAAATAGGGTATAACATGCGTATGGAAGGCTTTCAAGGTGCAGTTTTAAAAGTTAAATTGAAATATCTTGATATGTGGAATAATAGAAGAAGGGAGATTGTAAGCAGATATTTAACTGAAATAAAAAATCCTAAAATAATATTTCAAAAAGTTGTAGATGGTGGAAAGGGTGTTTATCATTTATTTGTAATAAAGGTAAAAGAAAGAGAAAAACTTATTAGACACCTCGAAAAATTTAATGTAGGTTATGCCATTCATTATCCAAAACCAGTCCACTTACAAAAAGCTTATAGCTTTTTAAATTACAGTGAAAGTTTTTTACCCATAGCGGAAGAGCTTTCAAAAACTATTATCTCAATTCCTATGTTTCCTGAGCTTACAGATGAAGAGGTTGATTATGTTATTAAAGTCTTGAATGATTTTTAACTTTAAACTTTTCGCTATGAATTTATCATTTTGGATAAAGGCACTTAGGGTAATACCAAGGATAGAGAAGGAAGAATGGCAAAAGCTTGATGTTATTTCAAAATGGTTAGTTCTTACAAGGTCAGCTGTATTTGTCATTACTCTTATTCCGTCATTTGTAGTTGGTATATACACGTTTTTAAATGATAAATTTAATTTTCTAGACTGGCTTTTGCTTACGATTGGTCTCATATTTGCTCATGCAGTAAATAACATGCTAAATGATTTCACAGATTACATAAAAGGTATTGATAAAGATAACTATTTTAGGGCCAAATATGGACCACATGCATTAGAACATGGATTACTCAGTAAGGGAGAATTCTTTGAGTATTTGATATTTACTAGTTTAATAGCACTTATTATAGGTATTTACTTTGTCTATATAAAGGGATTAACTGCACTAATTCTATTATCAATAGGTTCATTCTTTGTTCTATTTTATACATTTCCATTAAAATATATTGGACTTGGAGAGTTAAGTGTTCTCATCGTATGGGGACCTCTTATGATAGGTGGTGGATACTACATAGTTGCTAATGAATGGAATTGGAATGTTGTTTTAATGAGCTTTATATATAGTTTAGGTGCAACAAGCATTTTGATGGGAAAGCATATAGATAAATATGAAGATGATAAAGCAAAGAAAATTTACACGTTACCTGTTATAATTGGCAAAAATAATGCAAGGATTTTAAATATAGCTATTATGGCCTTGCAGTATATTTTAACAATTTATCTTGTAGTTATAGGCTTTTTCAAAATTGTAATGCTTGTGGTTTTAATAGGTCTTTATTGGTTTATAAAAAGAGTATTGAAAGTCTATTTAAGTGAAAAACCAAATGAATGTCCAGAAAATTATCCAAAATCAGTCTGGCCACTGTGGTATGTTGCGTTTGCATTTGATCATAATAAGAAATTTGGATATTTATTTTTATTGGGTTTGTTATTTGAACTTTTGTTTAAAATATTATGAGGTGTGCAATAATGGGATTAAAAGGTGTAGGCAAAGGTAATTTAATTTTATACGATAAAAGGATTGAAGAACTTTCAAGTATTTTCAATCCTAAAAAAATTACACATGCTAAAATTGAAGTTCATGATGGAGTTGAATCATTTCAAAAATTATCAAGCTATGATATTTTAATAATAGTTGTTTCTGACTTAAAAAATTTGGAGGAAATGAAATTAAAAATGATATTGGAGGACTTAAGAATTGTTGAAAAAAGAATAGAGAATTCAAGAAAGAGAGGTGGTAATAAAGAGGTGAAAGTTTTTAGTAAGTTAAAAGAATATCTAGAAAATGAACAATTCTTAAGTTCTATTAAATTAGAACAAAGTGAATTATTGTTTTTAAGTGGAATTACTTTTATTACACAAAAACCATTTATTTATGATTATTTAGTGTCAAATTTAAAGCTTGAAGAAGAAGCTATGAGTTTAGGTGAAGAAGAAAAGAAAGAAATATTGTTTTCATATGGATTTGAGCCAATTTTTGAAAAAATAGTATTATTTTTTACTGTTGGAGAAAAAGAGGTAAGGTCTTGGATACTAAGAAAGGGACAAACTGTAAAAAAAGCAGCAGGTAAAATACATTCCGATTTAGAGAAGGGATTTGTTAGAGCAGAAGTTATTAGTTATGAAGAATTTATGAAAATTAAGGATATGAGATTAGCTAAGGAAAGGGGATTAGTTAGAATTGAGAGAAAGGATTATTTAAGTATATGATCATTTTTTTATTTTTATTTTCAAAGTTTGTTCAAGCAATTGGGCTTGGAATTGGATTTTTGGCATTAATTGCAATGTTTAAAGGTTCAATGAAATGGGAATTTATTCTAATTATTGCATCAATTCTTATATTTTCAATTGGTAGAGTAGTGGAAAATTATATTAGGAGGTATTTATAGTTACAAAACCTCAATTATATTTGCACTTATATTACTTGGCTTTCTAATAGATGTTATAATTGTTTGTAGATCTAACCTTTCTATCTTTCTCAAAAAATCTGTCAAATTTTCTTCATCTAAAACATTAAATAGGTCATCAAATACAACAACAGGTTTTATTTTCTTAATTTCCTGTGTCATTTTTATCATTGCAATTACCGTCTCTAAAAACATTTTCCTTCTCTCACCCTCTGATGCAAATATTTTAGCACTATAATTTTTATATAAAAACTCATAATTATCTCTATGAGGTCCAACTATACTAAATCCTCTTCTTCTTTCTAATTCTAAAGCTTTTTCAAATGGTATCTTTTCAAGAGAACTTTCGTATTTAATTCTCATTTCAAACAATTGTTCGGATATAATAGAATTTATTTTACTAATCATAGCACTCCTTGTATTGACTATTTCATTTGACAAAACACTTAATTGTTTGTTCCATATTGATGTATCAGCTTTTATCTTTAAAGCTTTATTTTTTTGCTCCAATACTTTTTTGTATTTATAGATATTTATGAAATAGTTGTAATTTAAAATCGAGAAGAACCAATCAAAAAATTTTCTTTTTACATCTGGTGATTGTTCTATTATAGTGTAATTATGTGAGTGAAATGTTAGAACTGTAAAAATTTCAAATAGTTTCAAAAATGTCTTAGCTCGTTTCCCATCTATTATTATCATTTTAAAACCACCCTTTTTGTATGTGATTTGGATGTTATGTTCTATTAAATTAGAAATATCTGCTTTTATTGAAAACCCATTATCACCAAATTTTATCAAAAACTCATCCCTTACATTTCTAAACGATTTTGGAATTGATAGATAACTTATAGCCTCTGCAATTGTAGTCTTACCTGAGCCATTTTTACCAACTATGAAATTAAGCCCATTAGTGAATTCTATTTTCAAATTTGAGAATTTCTTGAAGTTTATTAGTTCAAGGTTATTTAATTTCATACTATCTGAAAATTTTAAGCTTAATTGGCTTTAAAATTCTAAAACTGTGAGATTCAGGGAGCCATATAAAGGGCATGAAATTGGTTTTGAAATAATTAGCGTTGATAAGATAAGAATCCCGTCCATTCAACGAGAGTTATTTGGTGGACTGATAAAGAGCTTGATGCTATCTATGGAAAAATTAGGCTTTATAGAACTTATTACAGTAATTCCCTCAGATGATGGCACATACTATGAAGTTATAAATGGTCAACACAGGCTTGAAGCTGCTAAGCTTTTGGGCATTAGAGAAGTTCCTGCTATTGTTCTTCCTAAGGAGATGAAAAAATATATCATCAGTCTTAATATAGAAAAGGCCCCAAACTTAAAGGATAAGGCTCACCAATCATATGAGATATTCAAAGAGCATCTTGAAAAATGTCCTAATATGAAAGAGTATGAGCTATCAGATTTGGTTGAGTTTGCATATTATTTAACAATTGGATTTATAACAGATGAATATGGAGATAAGAGATTTCCTGCATATGCTTTTGAGAAGGTTTTGCAAAAAGTAGATAATTGGACAGATTTAGAACTGACTTTTGCAAGAAATGAGAGGAAGAATAGGGCAGAAGTTCTAATGGATGTAAGGAAAGTTTTGGATGATAGGTATAAGGAGCATGGTAAAAGGGCTAGAGTTATTTCTGATGACTTTTATAGTGCATTTGAAAAACTAAAAGATGCAATACCATCAGTGTCCATTACTGAGGAGGAAGAGGAAGGTTTTTAATCGGTATTAGGTTTAGTTAACATAAGGTTAATTATGTTCAAATTAAAAACTTCCCTCAAACCCCAAGGTGACCAAGTAAAAGCTATTAATGAAATTTTAAGGAGAATAAAAAGTGGTGAAAAATACATCGTCTTACTTGGTGCAACAGGAACAGGAAAAACATTTACAATAGCAAACGTTATAAAGGAACTAAATAGACCAACACTCATCATATCTCACAATAAAACTCTTGCTGCACAACTCTATGGAGAGCTAAAACAACTATTTCCCGAAAATGCTGTTGAATACTTCATATCCTATTATGACTATTATATACCTGAATCGTATATTCCTGAAACAGATACCTATATTGAAAAGCAAGCGGATATAAATGATGACATTGAAAGATTAAGACTTAGAACAATTGCAAGTTTATTTAGTAGAAGAGATGTAGTTGTTGTTGCAAGTGTATCTTGTATTTATGCACTTGGAGACCCCAATGATGTTAGAGAATTCTTCATATTATTTGAGGTTGGTAAAGAATATAAAAGAAGGGATTTAATTGATATTTTGCTATCAATGCAATATAGAAGGAATGATTTTGAACTTCAAAGGGGTAATTTTTCAATAAGGGGTGAAATAATAGATATTCAGCCTGCATACGAAGAGACAATTTTTGTAAGGCTCGAATTCTTTGATAATATATTAGAGCGTATAACCATAAGGGACAAATTCACTAGGAATATCATTCAGGTTGCCAATTCGTATGCACTATATCCAGCAAGTCCGTTTGTTACAAGTGAAGAAAAGCTTAGAATTGCACTAAAAAATATAGAAATGGAATTAGAGGAAAGAGTTAGATATTTTGAAAATAATGGAAGATTATTAGAAGCTCAAAGGTTAAAACAAAGAGTTAAATTTGACTTAGAACTATTAAGAGAAACAGGAACATGTCCAGGTGTTGAAAACTATTCAAGACACCTATCACTAAGACCACCAGGCTCTCGCCCTTGGACCTTGATAGATTATTTTCCAAAAAATTTTCTATTGATAATAGATGAAAGCCATGTTACAATTCCACAACTTAGAGCTATGTATAATGGTGATAAGAATAGGAAAGAAAAATTGGTTGAGTTTGGTTTTAGATTACCCTCTGCTCTTGATAATAGACCACTTAAATTCGAGGAGCTTGAAAGCTTATGGAATCAGGTAATTTTCATGAGTGCAACCCCAGGTCCATATGAACTTTCATTGGTTAATAATGATGTAGTAGAACAAATAGTTCGTCCAACAGGTATAGTAGATCCTGAGATTGAGGTAAGACCTACGATAAATCAGATAGATGATATAATAAATGAAATAAGGAAAAGAGTTGAGAAGAATGAAAGAGTTTTAATAACTACAACAACAAAAAAAACAAGTGAGGAGCTTTCTGATTTCTTGATAAATGCAGGTATAAAAGCAAAATATTTGCATTCAGAATTAGATGCAATTGAAAGGGTTGAAGTATTGAGGGATTTAAGACTTGGTAATATAGATGTTATCGTGGGTGTTAATTTATTAAGGGAAGGTTTGGATTTACCTGAGGTTTCACTTGTAATTATAACAGATGCAGATAAAAAAGGATTTTTAAGAAGTTATACCGCTCTTATTCAGACAATAGGAAGAGCAGCAAGAAATGCGGCAGGAAAAGTTATTTTATATGCAGATGAGATTACACCTGCAATGAAGGAAGCAATTGAAGAAACAGAAAGAAGAAGAAAAATACAAATTGAATACAATCAAAAGCATGGAATAATTCCAAAAACAATTAAAAAGTCAGTTGAACAAATACTTAAAATTACATCTGTTGCAGATGAAAGAATATTCACTAAAAAGAGTATTGAAACAATTGAAGATGAAATTAAAAAAGAAATTGAAGAGCTTTTAAAGAACATGAATAAAATTGAAGTAATTGCAGAGCTTGAATATAGGATGAAAAAAGCTGCTGATGAATGGGATTTTGAAAGGGCAATGGTATATAGGGATGCTATATTTAGATTAACTAAGAAATAATGTTCTATTATATTGGTAATAACGAGATGTAAAAAAGCCTTAAAATTTTCAAGCTATGGGATTGCTTATATTATGTCAAGTAAGTAAGGAAGACCTATACCAATTTAAAAACGAAGTAAAAACATATATCTTGGAGACGAGGGAAGCTCTTGAAAAACAAATAGAACAATTTAGAATAGAAATGCGTAGGGAGATTGATAATGTTCGTTCTGAAACTAATAGCAAAATGAATCTTTTAGCAGGACTTGTTGCAGTTTTAATAGGATTTGTAATTGGTTTTGGATTGTGGGATAGAAGAACATATTTAAAACCTGTTGAGGAAAAGAAGGCTGATAAAGAATATGTTTTAAAGCTCGAAAGTAAAGTAGTTGAATTGACTAATGAAAATGAAAAATTAAAACAAAAGGTTGATATACTTGCAGATGTTCTTGAAAAGGTTATAAACTATGTTAAGAACTCACACATGTGGAGAGCTTAAAAGAGAAGATATAGGAAAGGAAGTTATTGTTTGTGGTTGGATAAGAAGAATGCGAGAAATTGGAAATATAAACTTTATAGATTTAAGGGATAGATATGGCAGAATTCAAGTTGTAATTGAAGATAAAAATCTAATAAAGCATTTAGATATTGCTCTTGAATATGTTATAAAGGTTAAGGGAATTGTAAGGATGAGACCTGAGAAAGATATAAATCCAAATCATCCAACAGGTGAAATTGAGATATTAGCCAAAGAAGTTGAACTTTTAAATACATCAAAACCACTACCCTTCTTACCCGAAGATGAAATTGATGTAAATGAAGAAACAAGGCTAAAATATAGATTTATAGATTTAAGAAGGCCAAAAACGCAAAGAAACATTATAATTAGACATAAAACTGCACTTATTGTAAGAAATTTTTTATCCGAAAGAGGATTTTTAGAAATTGAAACCCCATTTTTAACAAAGTCAACCCCTGAAGGTGCAAGAGATTTTATTGTCCCTTCACGATTAAATCCAGGAAAATTTTATGCATTGCCTCAATCCCCTCAATTATACAAACAAACATTAATGATATGTGGATTTGATAGATATTTTCAAATTGTAAGATGTTTTAGAGATGAAGACTTAAGAGCAGATAGACAACCAGAATTTACACAAATTGACATTGAAATGAGCTTTGTAGAAATGGAAGATGTATTAAGTTTAACAGAAGATTTAATGCAACGAATTTTTAAGGAAATTTTAGACATTGACATTCAAATACCATTAACAAGAATGAGCTATAAAGATGCAATAATAAATTATGGTTCTGATAAGCCAGATCTAAGAAACTCAATTAAACTATTGGATTTAACAAACATCATTGAAGGATTTAGAATTTTTGATGAAATTAAAGAGAAAAATGGGAAAATGATAGCACTTCCTATTCCTCTTGATTTAAGCAGAAAGGAAATAGATGAGATTAAAAACATATTAAAAGAATTTGCATATTTTAAAAAGTTCAATAATGAAATAACAGGTCAGCTTTCAAAATATATTAAAAATTATGAAAATTTAAATGAAGGAACTTACATTGTGGTTGCAGGATACAAATACGAACCATATAAGAAGCTTGGTTTATTAAGAAATGAGATTATTAAGAAATATAAACTATTTGAAAAAGAATGGTCATTATTATGGGTTATAGATTTCCCTCTATTTGAATGGAATGATAAGGAGAATAGAATTGAGCCTTCACATCATATATTCACAAGTGTATATAATGAGGATTTGGAAAAGTTGGATGAGCTTGAAAAAAGAATTAAAAATGATGAAAACTTTTTAGATTTATTAGATGAAATAAGAGGGAAGCAATATGATTTAATAATAAATGGTAATGAAACTGGCTCTGGTTCAATTAGAGTTCATAATAGAAAAATTCAAGAAAGGCTTATGAAAATAATTGGGCTTTCTGATGAGGAAATAAATAAAAAGTTTGGATTTTTCTTAAATATATTAGAATACGGAGCACCACCACATGGAGGTATAGCTCTTGGATTTGATAGAATTATTGCACTACTAACGAATAATGAAAGCATTAGAGATGTTATAGCATTCCCAAAAACAACATCAGGTCAAGCACTATTTGAAGAAGCACCATCAGAGGTTGATACTAGTTTATTAAAAGAGCATAAGGAAACATTTAAATTAGTGAATGAAATAATTGAAGAATAATTTTTTACTTCAGTTCTAAAAAATCAATTTTACAAATTGATTAAATCATAAGTATTTATAAATCAAATTGTTAAAGTTTAATGAATTTAAATCGTTTATAATAAATCATTTAATTTAAAGTTTCTATAAAATTTTAAAGAATTTTTAATATAAGTTTATTATTATCAAAAGTTTATGTTTTAAAATTGTAATTTATTGATTAGTAATGGTTTCTTATTTCATCTTGAAACGATTTGAATTTTATTTAGGGTTTCTATTCAAAATTCATTGCATTATATACTAAATTCATTGTTTCATTTGCTCTTATTTCTGCTTTCTTTGAACCTTCATTTAAAATATCCAAAACTTGATCATCCCTAAATCCATTCCTACTTTCCCTAATTGGCTCTAAGAACTTATCCATCTTATTAAATAATTTCATTTTACAATCTACACATCCAAGCTTTCCACTTGAACAATCATTATAAATTTCATCCTTTTCTTCCTTATTAAAGATCCTTTGCAAATAAAAAAGAGGACAAATGTCAGGTCTTCCTGGATCGTTCTTCCTAATTTTTTGAGGGTCTGTAAAATACTTCCTAATTTTTTCTTTTAGTGTTATACTATCATCTGAAATATAAATTGCATTATTATAACTTTTACTCATTTTTCTTCCATCCATTCCCAAAACTTTTGGAAAATCCGTTAATAACGGTTCGGGAATAGGAAAAATTTCCTTAAATAGATTATTAAATTTTCTTGCAAGCTCCCTTGTAAGCTCTAAATGTGATAATTGATCTTGACCTATTGGAACGTAATTTGCTCTATATACTAAAATATCTGCACTTTGGAGAACAGGATAACCTAATAGTCCATAGCTAATTTCTGAATTCACTGAAAACTCTTCTATTTCAACAGAACTTGAAATAGAACTTCTTATAATCTCTAAAATATCACTCTTTAACTTCCTATAAATTTGATCCTTAATTTTTGAAATATCATTTTCAACTTGAAATGTCCTTAATATAAAATCTACATCACCATTTATAACATTCTCAATCTTTTCCTCATCAATACTTAAACTTATTCTACTTTCAATCCCCCTTTTCCTCAACTCCTCTACTTTCTCCTTATATGTAGGTGTTCTAAATAATCTATTCAGTGATACAAGCATAGATAAAATTATATGTAATTCTGAATGTTGTTTAACTTCTGATTGAATAAATAAAATGCTTTTATTTGGATCTATTCCTACACTAAGCCAATCCTTTACAACTTCAATAGTATTTTGCCTTATTTCAAATGCCTTATTTGGGTCATCTGTTAGAGCATGGAAATCTGCAATGAAGAAATAGCAATTATATTTATCTTGCAAGTTTTTCCAATTTTCCAAAACACCTACCAAATGTCCAATATGTAATTTACCTGTTGGTCGCATTCCTGAAAGCACTATCATATTATATTCGTTGTCCCATCTGTTGAAATTATAACATTATCTATAAGTCTTGTTTTCCCAAAGAAAACTGCAAGAGCGACCAAAACCTCTCCCTTCATTTCATTAACAGGCTTTAGATTCTTAGTATCTACAATTTGAATGTATTGAATTTTTGCAAGTGGTGCATTATCCAAGATAAGCTCCTCCATCTCTTTAATGATTTTATTTGGATCCCTTTCACCACTTTCAATTAAATTTTTTGCAAGCATCAATGATTTATATAAAGCTAGTGCTTGCTTTCTCTCTTCTTCATTTAAATATACATTTCTTGAAGACATTGCAAGCCCATCTTCCTCTCTCATTGTAGGACCTGGAATAATCTCAACACCCAAATTTAAATCTCTTACCATTCTTTTTATAATAAAATATTGTTGAGCATCTTTTAGTCCAAATACCGCTAAATGCGGTTTTACTATATTAAATAATTTTAAAACAACAGTTGCAACCCCTCTAAAATGTCCAGGTCTAAACTTGCCACAAAGCTCCTCATCCAAATTCCTAACTTCTACATATGTTGAAAAACCATCAGGATACATTTCCTTTTCATCAGGAACAAATACAATATCAACATTTTCCTTTTCACACAATTTTAAATCCCTTTCTAAATCTCTTGGATATTCTTTAAAATCTTCACTTGGCCCAAATTGTAAGGGATTTACAAAAATTGAAACTACTAAAATATGAGATTTTTTTCTTGCAATTCTAAATAATGATAAATGGCCTTCATGTAAATATCCCATCGTAGGAACAAATCCAATGGTTTTACTTTCATTTCTATATTGCTCGCTTAAATCCATCATTTCACCAATTCTTCTAACAACTTTCATAGATATTTTGAAATTTTAAAGGAGGTTATTTTATTATTATTACTTTAAAATTTTAAAACTATGAGAAACTTTATTTTTATATCCCTTATATTTTTAGGCTGTTCGTATAGTGAAAGTGAAGCACAAGTTCAAAAGACACCAAAGATAGATGAAAAGAAACTTTTAGAATTCATAAAGAAAAACTTCTCTAAGTATCAACTCTTTGAAAAGCCTATAATAAAAGCTCAATATAAAAATATAATTTTAGTAGATTTTGCAAGTGCGGGTGCTACAACTAATTATAGTGCTGTTCTATTATATAAGAACAATAATTTTAAACTTTTGAAATTGAAAAATGGCAATGAGGTAAAAGATGCAATTTTTGTTATTGGAGCAGGTGGTGCAGGAAGATATATGGAAAATGTTAAGCTTGATGAAAAGTTGAAAGTTTACTCCTACTCATTATACGAAGAGGATAATGATTATTGTAAGGTTTTAGTTTATGATTTTGTTAAAGAGATTTTTGTATTAAATGAAAATCTAAGTAATGATGAAACGAAAAGTTATTGTCAAAAGGTTTGTAAGGATTTAGGAGTTGAAAGTAAAGCGTGTAAAGATGATACTCCTAAAAAATCAGAATTTTAGGATATGCTTTTGAAGAAACGCATAATTTTTATATGCATGCACAACTCCGCTCGCTCAATAATGGCAGAAGCCATATTGAAGCACCTATATGGTGATTATTATGAGGTGTTTTCAGCAGGAACAGAACCAAGCATTGTAAAGGAAAATACAAAAATTGTCCTTAAAGAGATTGGAATTAATAGTTCTTATCTGTATTCAAAAAGTGTTAATGAATTTTTAGATCAAAATTTTGATTATGTTATAACAGTTTGTGATAGTGCAAAAGAAACCTGCCCATTCTTTCCTGGTGGCAAAAATTATATTCACAAAAGCTTTAAAGACCCAAAAACACTAGAAGAATTTAGAGAAGTTAGAGATAATATCTTTGAGTGGATAAAAGAGTTCTTTAAACCATAAAATTTAAAATTTCATTTACAACTTCCTCATCATCAAAATGATATTTTATGCCTTTTATTTCCTGATATGTTTCATGACCTTTTCCTGCAATTAAAATTACATCATCCTTATTTGAAATACTAATTGCAAGCTCAATAGCTTTCCTTCTATCTAACTCTACAATATGAACTTTATTCATTCCACTTTCAATATCCTTAATAATATCCATTGGCTCTTCATCTCTTGGATTGTCACTTGTTAATATAATAATATCTGCAATTTCTGAAACTTTTCCCATTAATGGTCTTTTTAAGTGGTCTCTATTTCCACCTGCTCCAAAAACTACAATTATTCTTTTCTTAAATATATTCCTTAATGTATTTAAAACTCTATATAATGCATCAGGTGTATGTGCATAATCTATAAATACATTTTTAATTTTTTGAAGCCTTCCCTTTGGAGACTTTACATCCTTTAATACATCCAATATTTTATTATCATCAAACCCAATAGCTTTTAAAATTGCATATGAGCAAAGCAAGTTATAAGCATTAAACTCCCCAATAAAATTCTCATTTTCTATAACCTTATCAAATACTTTAATTTTAAGACCATTTTCTGAATTTTGAACAATTTCACCTTTAATGTTTGCATCCTTATAAAATCCATATGTTATTATATTGCATTTTGAGGCATTTATAAAATAAGAACTATTTTCATCATCTAAATTTATGACAGAATATGCGCTTTCTTTTAACATTCTAAATAATTTTAGTTTGGCTTCTCTGTAATTTTCAAATGTTTTATGAAAATCCAAATGGTCTATTGATAAATTTGTAAATACACCAATTTTAAATTCAACGTCATCTACCCTATTGAGAGCTAGTGCATGACTTGAAACTTCCATTACTAAAAATTTACCTCCACTATTTAAAATTTCAAACATATATTTTTGTAGATCTAATGATTGAGGTGTTGTGAGCTTTGGAATTTCCTTTTTATATATTAAATCATTTATAACAGTTCCTAATAATCCCGTTTTATATCCAAGTTTATTTAAAGCCTGATATGTAATATAAGTTGTAGTAGTTTTGCCATTTGTTCCCGTAATTCCAATTACAAATAGATGTTTTGATGGATAACTATAAAATTTTGCAGATATTTCAGATAGTGCTTTTTTTGTGTTTTCAACTAGTATTTGATTTACATTTACATTTAATTTTCTCTGAACAACGATAGCTGTTGCACCATTTTTGATAGCACCATTAACAAAATTATGACCATCTACTCTTTCTCCTTCTATTGCAAAAAATACAAAATCATCTTTTACTTCTCTACTATCGTAAGAAATTCCTTTAACTTCAAAATCAAAGAAGTTTTCAATTTTGTAACCTTTAAATAGCTCTGATAGCTTCAAAGCTGTTTATATAAAATTACAAGGATTATACCAAAGATAATCATAAGAAGTGAAAAATTAAATAGTATTGAGAAAGAAAAGTTGAAAGCTACTAAATCAATTTTCATATTTTCAATACCAAATTTAATTTTATGTGTTAGAATTTGACTTGCGGGATGAGGGGGAAGCTTATTTGTTATTGCCCAATCTAAAATTGTTCCAATTATAATGCCAATAATAAATACAAAAAAATATGATTTAATTGATTTCAATGCCCGGGGAGGGACTCGAACCCTCACGCCCTTTTGGGGCCCAGGATTTTAAGTCCTGTGCGTCTGCCATTCCGCCACCCGGGCAAATTGAGGTTTGAAAATTTTAAAGGATTAGTGATTGTAGTAAAAGCATTCCATCTTTTCGAGAACTTCCCAGTAAAAAAGCTTATTTAAGTTGTTATTAAACATATACCCAAATTGTATCAGTTTTACTAAAGGGCAAAAATTGAAGATAAATATATCAGATAATTTGAAACATTTGGATAACAAATTAAAATGGAAGTTCCTAAAGTAAAATGGCGTGAATGCAATAGTAAGTAATTCAAGATAATATCAAAATATACTTTAATTCCATAACCTTTGTAGTTTCCTGAAATAATAAGCCCTGCAATCAAAATTGTAATAACACATATGGTAATTGTTGGTATAATGAATGAGAATAAAACCTAAATAAAATGTAAAATAAATTAAATTGCTTTTTGGATTTAAAAGCATAATTAGAAAACGATAGGAAAAAGAAAAATAAACCTAATAGAAGCAATAAGCCACAAAGTGCAAGGTATAATAAAAATTCATTCTCTTTTGGCTATAAAATTATAGCTTTTATAATGCAATCTACTATTCAACTACTTTTTAATATCTATGCTTATGAATTATTGTTCTATCATATAGGAACAATGATATTTTCACTATATAAATTCCTCTCAATTAAAAAGTTAAAAGTTAAACCTATCAAGAATTATCCCTTTATTTCAATTCTAATTCCTGCAAGAAACGAAGAGGAAAACCTCCCAATAATTCTAAATTCCTTAAAAAATTTAGATTATCCAAATTATGAGATTTTAATATACGATGATGAGTCAGAGGATAGAACTTATGAAGTTGCCTTAATGTTCTCATCTGATAAAGTAAGGGTTATCAAAGGTAAAGATAAGCCAAGTGGATGGATTGGCAAAAATTATGCACTATACAATTTGGTTAAATTTGCAAATGGAGAAATTCTTATCTTTTTAGATGCGGATGTTGAGATAATTGATAGAGAATTTATTAAAAAAATTGTCTCTTGTATTGAGAATAATAGAGTTATTACTGGATTTGGTAAGTTTGAAGGTGTTGGGAGAGTGATCCTATCAATTGTTCCATTCTTATTTTCACAAGTTCCTATAACACTTGGTTTAAATGGTCAATTTTGGGCAATCAAAAAGGAAGATTATTTAAAGCACAAGCCACATTTAAAGTTTAAAAGTGAGGTTCTTGAAGATGTTAAAATTGGAACATATTTAAAATTTAAGGGGGTTGATGTGAAATTTTTTGAACTAAAGGACATTTTTATTGTTCGGATGTATAAGAACAATAAGGAGCTAATAGAAGGACTTACAAAAAATGCATATAGTTTCTTTGGCAGATTATTAACACCTGTTGCACTAATACTCTATTCAATTGCATATATAGTTCCATTTTTCTTGATTTCCAATAAAATTTTTATAACCATATGTGTTATTATTTTTTTGAATAAGGTTATGTCTGATTATAAATATGGTTTTTCATTTAAAGATAGCCTTTTGGTAACAATTGGTCTTTTCTTATTTGGAATTATTATTCTTCGCTCATGGATTTTTGCCATAAATAATAGATTATATTGGAAGGGACGAAAAATATAAAGATTGTCCAATAATTCTCGAAAGGTTATTTTTAAATTAAAAGGCTTTATCCATCTCAAAATAATTTCATCTTTTTAAGAACTGTTCAGTATTTGGAATCTACGAGGCTTTTAAATTATCAATATGACTGAAAGTGAAAGAGAGGAAATGTGGAGAATAATAGGAAAGGTTTTAGAGAGTTTGGATAGAATGGACGAGAGATTGAATAAGGTTATAGAAGCACAAAGAGAAGACAGAGAGAAAGCAAAGGAAATGGATGAAAGAATAGATAAATTACTTGAGACACAAAAGGAACAGAAAGAAAGGTTAGATAGATTGATAGAATCTCAAGAAAAGGACAAGGAAAGGATAGCTGAACTATTTGAATTACATGAGCAAACACAAATGGAATTAAGAGAATTAAAAGAAAGGCAAGAGCAAACTGAAAGAGAAATAATTGAGTTAAGAGAAGCACAAAGGGAAAGTTATAAGAATTTAACTAAATCGATATCTGATTTGAATGGAGTAAGGATAAATGGAAAGGATTTTGAGATTGATGGATTTGTTGTTGGAAGAGATTTTATGATAGTAGTTGAAACAAAGCAATTAGAAAATAATTTAAAGAAATTTTTAGCATTTTATCCTGAATATAGGAATTATAGGATTTATGGTGCTATTGCAGGAATAATAAATTCTGATGAGATAAAGTAAGGGATTTTTTGTAATAGAACATAAGGATGGAAAGGATGTTAGAATTTTAAATAAAAAGGATTTTAAACCGAGAAATTATTCTAGTAATTCTTAAAAGGTCCTTTTTCTGCTCAATTTGCCAAGTAAATTAAAGAGAAATAGACTTTCAAAGGCTTATTTATTGGACAAACTAACTTTGGAATCTATAAGGAATTAAAGGAAAGGCAGGGAGAAACAGATAAACAAATAAAAGAGCTAAGAGGATTACAAGAGAGAGACCATAAAAATTTAACAAAAGCTATATCTGACTTAAATGGGATATGGAGTGATTATACAGAGAAAATCATAAGGGATGGACTTGAAAACGCATTAAAGGAATAAGGGATTTTTTGTAATTAGGCTTTATCTGTTTTTAAGTTCAGTAAAAGAAAATCTAACTTAATTAGCTTTAAAATTTTCATATGAGAATAACAGCAAGAAACTTTGAGATAACTGAAACACTAAGAGACTATATTTCAAAGCGTCTTGGGAACCTTGGAAGATATTCTGATAATATCATAGATGCAGAAATTATATTCTATGAGGAACGTGGGCGGTATAAAGGTGAGATGATAGTTAAAGTAAAAGGAAGAACTATAAAGGCAGAGACAAAGAGTAATGATATTTTAAAGGTTGTTGATGAACTAAAAGACACTGTTATTAGAGAGCTTAAAAAGTATGAAGAAAAGCTAAAAGACCGTAGAAAATAAAATGTGAATAATTTATTACTTTTTGCATTACCTATTCTATTTTACATTATATTCGTATATAAATTATTTGAGTTTCAAATTCTAAAAGGTGAAAATTTTAGAAGGAAAGCACTAGATAATTATCTCTATACAATAAAAGTAAAGCCAGCAAGAGGCATTATATACGATAGGAATAGTAAAATAGTTGCAGGTAATTTAACAAGTGTCAAAATTTTTATTATTTCAAAAAATAAAGAAATTATAGATGAATATAGAAGCTATATAGCTTCAGTAAATGGTTATTATTCTGATATAATGGATTATAGTGAATTTGCTACTATAAGTTCTAGGAGAGAAATACTTCAAAATTTGGTTTTCATTCCAATTACAAATAGAGTTTATCCTTACGGAGATCTAACACCTCACCTTATAGGTTATGTTAATTTGGATGGTATAGGTGTTGAAGGACTTGAAAAGGTTTTTGAAGATAGTTTAAGAGGCATTGAGGGGGAAATTGTAATTCCTATTGACGCAAAGATGAACATAGTAAATAAAGAGAAAATCATATATAATTTTCCTAAAAAAGGAAAGGACTATACCCTAACAATTGATATGGAACTACACAAATTCATAGATAGTCTGGTTAAGAATTATGAGAAATCTGCAGTTGTTGTAATGAAAACGAATGGTGAAATTCTGGCACTATATTCAAAGCCTAAATACAATCCTCAAATGTTTTCAAGAGGTTTAACATCCGCTGAATGGAATTATATAAATGACAAGGAAATTGCACCACTTATGGACAGAACTATCTCTGGATTATATCCCCCTGGGTCGATCGCAAAAATTTTTACTACTCTTATAGCCCTTGAAAGTGGTTGGAATTGGAGAAATTCCATGCCTTGTAATGGATATATCATTTATGGAGAGAGGGTTTTTAAGGATTGGACATCACATTATTATATTTCTGACATCAAGGAAGCACTTGAAGTTTCTTGTAATGTTTATTATTATACACTTGCTAAGTTCCTTGGGATCTCAAAAATTGCAAATTACCTAAAAAAGCTTGATATATTTAATAAGAAATTTACATTTCTACCACAAGAAAAAATTTCATTTGTCCCTGATAATAATTGGTATATGCAAAATTATAAATTCATTCCTGGTGGTGCTGCACTCAATTTGGCTATTGGTCAGGGTGAATTGGTTTTAACACCTATTGCAATTGCCATGTTTACAGGTGCTATTGCCAATAATGGTAAAATGCCATATCCAAAATTATACTTTGGTCAAATAATTAAAGATACATTTAAATTACCATTTTCAGATTCAACTATCCAAATTACAAGATCTGCAATGTTACAAGTTGTAAAAGGTCCAAGAGGAACTGCTGGTTATATAAATTGGAAGCTTTGGGAATATGGATTTAATATAAATGTTGCAGGAAAAACTGGCTCTTCTGAAAACCCTCACAGTAAGAAAACACATTCACTTTTTACACTATTTGCTCCATATGAGAATCCTCAATTTATTATTACAGTTGTAGTGGAGACAGCAGGTCATGGAAGTGATGTTGCAGTTCCAATAGCACTCGAAGTTTTAAGATGGTGTTTATTGCATTATTACTATCTACAATAGGTATTATTGAAATTTGGACTATAAACCAAAGTCTATTTTATAAACAGCTAGTATTTTTAATTTTTGCACTTATCATAGGTTATATTGTTTATAGAATTTTTAAGTTTGCATATATTCAAACACTATTCTATCCATTTTTGATATTTACAATTTTTTTACTTATATTAGCTCATTTGTTTGGAAGTGGTATAAATAGGTGGATTGACTTAAAGCTTTTTTACTTGCAACCATCAGAACTCACTAAAATTGTTTTACCATTTCTATTCTATATATACAATCCCCCTGAAAACTTTGGTCTAGTTTCATCCATAATTTTAATTTTACTTTTTCTTATTATAACGCAACCAGACTTAGGTTTTGCAATTGCTATTGCTTTCGTTTCATTTTGGGTGTTCTACTATTCAAATGTAAATAGGAATTTCCTATTGTTTATTCTCTTTTCAATAATAGCCATTTTTGTATCATTCAATGCCATTCTATTCCTTATAACATTCATAGGTTTAATAATTATTTTATTTTACATTTTAAGAGCTAAGTGGTATTGGTCGCTTTCTACACTAATTTCATTCTTATTTATTGGTGTTATAACTCCCATAATATGGTTTAATGTTCTAAAACCTTATCAAAGGGCAAGAATTATAGCATTTTTAAATCCGGAAGAATATAAGAAGAATGAAGCATATCAAACTTATCAATCCCAAATAGCAATTGGAAGTGGAGGGCTATTTGGAATTGGATATAATGAAGGAACTCAAAAGAAATATGGATTTTTACCAGAAGCTCATACGGATTTTATTTTTGCATCAATTTGTGAAGATTTTGGATTTTTTGGGGGATTTTTGGTAATTACATTAATTCTAATTTTAATTTTAAGAATGATATTTATATTTACAAAAATTGAAGACCCTCAAATAAAACGTTTTGCTTTACCAATCATGTTGTTTTTTATCTATTCATTTATAATAAACATTTCTGTAAATTTGGGAATAATACCAGCAAAGGGTTATCCACTATTATTTGTTAGCTATGGTGGTAGTCATCTCGTAGTGGATTACATATGTTTATTTTTAATGCTTAAAATCAATAAAATTATTGAAGAATTTTAATTTCAACTTTCCCTCTTCTTATAAAAAATATCTTATTATCCTCATAATGCAAAATTTTTGAAATGTATCCATCTAAAATTTTATGAAACTCATTGTTTCTATAATGAAAAAGACCATTGGATGTTCCAACAAGAATAATATTTCCACTTGAATAAATATCAGTTATATAATCATCTGAAAACTCAAATACACTAATTGTTCTATTATTATAGAAAAATCCAACCTTGCTCCTTGAAAATGGTTCTGAAAATCCCAAAATGATAGTATCCTTATAAATTGAAATGGATTTTATAAAATTCGAAGGTAAATTTCCTATTATAAAATGCCTAATTTTTGAATTTTCAATAATATAAAGTCCATAACCATTTGTTCCAATAAAGAGCTTATCCCTATAAATTTCATAACTTTCAATATCCTCTATCTTAAATGTATCCTTACCCTTTACTACCATATTACTAAAAATGAGATGACCACCTATATACCCCAAAATGTTAGCATCACTTCTGAATGTCAAGAATTCACCATCTCTATATAGAAAAACCTTATCCTTTGATAACAG
>FWWL01002969.1_pt1 | contig 32768 bp, 31 predicted proteins | sample 2228331 | NCBI WGS metagenome assembly FWWL01 (sample SAMEA103939775, study PRJEB20133) | metagenome
CACCTTTAGATGAGAGAATATCAATAATTGCTTGTCTTGCTTGAGTCCATTTAAATCCACATTCTTTAAATCTTCCTTTACAACCCCAACCAAAAGACATAAAAACCTCGTTTTTTTATTATAACAATTATTTGAAATAAATTTTTGGAACTATTCTGGACCAAAAAGAAACAAAAGATGCAATTTATTTAATGCAAGCCCTACTGTGAGCTATAAATGGCAATCTGGAACAAAGCAGTATTTCCTTTTTTGAGATTGCCGAGTCTGCAATACGGCAGCCTCATACCGACAAATTGCCAAGTGTTATGCTTAAGTGTTCGCAATAAAAAATACTCAATTTTCACAGGGGTTATAGCAATCTTGTGATTTTCGTATCCAGTTTTAGATTTTAAAAAATTAAAAAATTTACAAGATTTTGATATAATATATAAAAATTTTTGGAGGGCATATCGTGAAAAAGGGAATAAAAAAATTAGTATTTGTCTTACTAAATGATCCAGACTCCTCCAAAAGAAGAGAAGCAGCAGAAGAACTCGCCTACACGGATGAAAGAGCCGTATATCCTCTTATAAAAGCTTTAAGAGATGAAAGCCCAGCGGTACAAGAAGCAGCTTCTCAATCTCTAATAACTATAGGAACTTCAGAGTCAGAAGAATTTCTTGTAAATCCTGGAGAAATGGTAACTTATATGGTCATACCACTTCTTAGAGAAAACGAGGCTTACTTGAGAAATACTGCCCTCCTTATTCTAACAGAGGTAGCAAGAAAAGCTCCAAATCTTCTATATCCACTTTTGCAAGATAAAGATCCAGATATAAAAAAGTTTGCCCTTGATCTAATAGCTGAAATAAAAGAAGGGTTTGATATTTCTTATGTAATTCCTCTACTTAAAGACTCCAATGCAAATGTTAGGGCTGCTGCTGCACGGGTAATTGGAGAGATGCATTACAGAGAAGCCACTGATGCACTAATTGAAACTCTTCAAGATGAAGAATGGGTTGTTTTTTATGTGCTTCAAGCATTGGCAAACTTAAAGGCTGAGGAAGCCATAGATGCAATAGGAGAATTACTTCTTACTGCTGATTCCTTGCTAATAAAATCAGAGGCAATAGAGACTCTTGGAAGAATAGGAACTGAAAAAATAATTAATCCGCTTTTAAAATACTTTCCAATGGCAACTCGTGATGAAAAAATAGAGATTATAAAATCCTTAATAAGAGTTGGCATAATTCCACCAAACACTGAAGTTAAAGATATTTTGTTATCGGTTTTCAAAGAGGGAGATTGGGAAGAAAAGTTTTTAGCATTGAAAGGGATTGAGTTAACAAATTTAATAGATGCCATACCGCTAATAGTAGAAGAAGCTGGGGCACTTGATCCATCTTGTTTTGACTACGATGAAAAAATTGGCGCTCTTCAGGATACACTTCTAAAATTAGATTCTGAGGACGAATTAATATTTCTCATTAAAAAGGATACATTAAAATACAGGGCTAAGGCTTTTGTAATAAGAACACTTGGTATGATGAGAAGCAAAAAAGCTGTTCCAATTTTGTTAAAACTTTTAGAAGATGTAAAAAGAGACATTAGAATAGCCTCTGCAAAAGCGCTTGGTGAAATTGCTGATCATGAAGCAGTTCAAGCACTTATAAAAAGAGGAGTGGAAGACCCAGATGCAAATGTACGCAAAGCAGCTATAGAGGCACTCGGAATGATTAGAGCTGAAGAAGCATTTGAACCACTGCTAAAGCAACTTGATATTGAAATTTATCCAGACATTGTTGAGGCAATTATTACATCTTTAATTGAAATTAATCAAGACAGATTCTTAAGTGGCTTGAAGAGTTATAGTAAAGAGGCAAAAAAAGTTTTAGCAGGGATAACATTATCAATGGATGTTCTAAATATGTTAATTAACTGCGATGATATAGAAGTAAAAAAAGCAGCTATTTATGGCTTTGGCAGAGTAGGAACAGATGAAGCTATTTATAAAATTATTGAATTTCTCTCATCAGATAACAAAGAATTAAAAAAAGCAGCTATTGCAGCACTTGGTGAGGCGAGATTTTGTTCAGATTTACTTTTTCAATGTCTAAAAGATGAAGATCCTTGGATTAGGTATTATGCTGTTAAGGCATTAAACTTAAGTTGTGATGTAGAGTTAATTTTAGAAAAATTAACACCTTTACTTAATGATCCTTTCCCACCTGTAGTAATAGCTGTAATTGAGGCTTTAGGAGAAATAGGCGGAGCTGAAGTTTATGAGATGCTATCAGCAATGAGAGAACATCCAAACGAAGAAGTCAGAGAAAAAATAGAGGAGGTTTTAAATAGAATATGATAAGCGCGGCAACCTCTTCAGCAATTTTGTCAGATGAGACCTTTAGAGAGTTGAGAGATTTCATCTACGAAAGAACAGGCATTTATGTTCCTGACAACAAAAAATACTTTCTTGAAAACAGACTTAGTAGGGTTATTAAGGAGAGAAATTTTCATAATTACGAAGACTATCTTAATTTCCTAAAATTTAGCTCTAATAAGTCTGATATTGCAAGGCTCTTTGATGCGGTTACCACAAATGAAACATTCTTTTTTAGAGAACCTCAGCAATTTGAAGTTTTAGCAAATCACTTAATACCTCAAATAGTAAAAGAGAACGCCCAGATGGGAAGAAAGGATATAAAAATATGGTCTGCAGCATGTTCAACAGGTGAGGAGCCTTATACAATTGCAATGATTTTACTTGAAAAACCTGAACTTGCTTTGATAAAAAAGGAAATTTACGCCTCTGACATAAGTGAATCAGTGCTTATGTCTGCAAGAAAGGGGATTTATGGTTCATATGCGGTCAGAAACATTCCGTCTGTTTATATGGCAAAATATTTTAAAGATTCAGGTGGTCTTTATGTTATTTCAGAACAGGTAAAATCTATGGTAAAGTTTATGAACATAAATCTGATAGATGAAAAAGAAGTAAAACAACTTAAAGGCATAGATGTTGTCTTTTGCAGAAATGTCCTAATCTACTTTGATGACAAGGCTAAAAAGAAAGCTGTTTCATTGATTTACGATGTTCTTCGTCCAAAGGGTTATCTTTTTGTTGGAACATCAGAAAGTCTGCATAACGTAACGAGAGCATTCAGACCTGTTGTTATAAATAAAGTTATTGTCTATCAAAAAATATAGTGGAGGTTTGTATGAGAATTCTTGTAGTAGATGATGATAAAACAACAAGAAAAATGTTACAACTAATCTTAAAAAGCAAAGGATATGATGTAGTAACTGCTGAAAATGGAATGGATGGGCTTCAAAAATTAGGACTTGAACAGATAAACCTAATTTTAACGGATATGAATATGCCATATATGGATGGAATAGAGTTTACAAAACAGGTAAAAAGTACCCCAGAATACTCAACTATTCCAATAGTAATGCTTACAACAGAGGCAGATGAGGATGAAAAGAAAAAAGCTTACGCTGCTGGGGTTGATGATTATCTCGTAAAACCTGCAACAGCTGAGCAAATTGTAGAGTCAATGAAAAGAATTATGAAAAAAATATTTGGTAAAATGTAGGAGGGCTGAAATGTTCAATTATAAAATCAAAGTCTTAGTTGTTGATGACTTTCCCACAATGAGAAGAATAGTAAAAAATCTTTTAAAACAACTTGGATTTGAAAACATAGATGAGGCAGAAAATGGTGAAGATGCTCTTCGCAAATTAAAAAGTGGCGATTACAAACTTGTTGTATCTGACTGGAACATGCCTGTGATGGAAGGCATAGATCTTTTGAAAAACATCAGAAATGATCCTCAACTAAAAGATATTGCTTTTTTAATGGTAACAGCAGAGGCTGAGAAAGAAAAGGTTATTGAGGCAATTAAGGCAGGTGTGGACAACTACATCGTAAAACCATTTACTGGAGAGGTTTTGAAAGAAAAGCTTGAAAAAATTGTCCAGAAAAAACCTTTCCTTAAGGAGGGAAGCTGATGTCCGATGAGATGGATGAAATAATACAAGAGTTTATAGTTGAAGCAGAGGAAATTCTTGAAAACTTAGACCCTCTGTTTGTTGAGCTTGAGCAAAAAGGTGAGGACCTTGAAATTATAAATGAAATTTTCAGAGGAATGCATACATTAAAGGGAGCTGCTGGATTCTTAGGATTTCAGCAGATTGTAGATGTAGCCCACAGAGCTGAGACAATTCTGAAGAAAATCAGAGAAGGAGAGATGTCAATTTCTCCTGAGATCACAGATGCGATTTTAAAAGCAACAGATACGCTTCGTCTTCTAATATCTCATATAAAAGCGAAAGAAGATGTTCAGGAAGATATAAATCCAACACTTCAAATTCTTGACAGCATTTTATCGCATTCTGAAGAGAGAAAACCAGAGGAAATCGGACAGAAAGAAAAACCTGAAAAAGTTCAACCTTCAAAAGAAGAAACCACCCAAGAAGAAACAGCACCAATTCAGCCTGCAGAAACACAAAAAGAAATACCGAAAGAAACTCCAAAAGAAGCACCTAAAGAAATTCCCAAAGAAGTAGCAACTCTCAGGGTTGATGTGGCAAGGATAGACAAAGTTATGGATTTAGCAGGAGAGATTGTTCTTGCACGGAATAGATTGCTTAATCTTGCAAACAAACTTGAAGCTAAATTTGCAGGTGATGATAGTGTAGAAAGCCTTGTAGAGACAACAGCTTTTTTGGATAGAGTTACATCTGACTTACAACTTGCAGTGATGAAAATGAGAATGCAGCCTTTGCAGAAAGTTTTTGGCAAATTCCCAAGAATGGTGCGTGACCTTGCAAGAACTCTTGGTAAAGAGGTAGAACTTGAAATAATCGGTGAGGAAACAGAAGTTGATAAATCAGTAATTGAAAACATAGGAGACCCGCTTGTCCACATAATTAGGAATTCAATAGACCACGGAATTGAGCATCCAGAGGAAAGAGTTGCAAAGGGGAAACCTCAAAAAGGAAAAATTTTAATAAACGCCTATCAAAAGGGCACTCAAATTATTATTGACATATCAGATGACGGCAAAGGCATTGATGTAGAGGCAGTAAAATCTAAAGCCATTACAAAGGGATTAATTACTGTTGAAGAGGCAGAAAAAATGTCTGATGATGCTGCAATAAATCTTATATTCTTGCCCGGCTTTTCAACAAAAGATGTATCCACAGAGGTCAGTGGAAGAGGAGTCGGAATGGATGTTGTAAAAACGAATGTAGCAAAACTCAATGGCTATGTTGAGGTATTTACAGAAAAAGGCAAAGGAACGACATTCAGAATAAGCCTGCCCCTTACCCTTGCAATAATTCAGGCAATGATGGTTCATGTTGGAGATGAGACATATGCAATTCCTCAGTCAATGATTGAAGAGACACTGAGAATCAAAATAAAAGAAATTAAGGAAGTTACAGGTCAAAAAGTTTTAACAGTAAGAGACAAAGTGTTACCCATATTTATGCTAAATGAAATACTTGGTGCATTCGGAACAAATGAAGCACAAACAAAATACGTTCTTGTTGCTTCTGTTGGAGACAGAAGATTTTGCATTGGAGTTGATTCTGTACTTGGACAGGAAGAGATCGTAATAAAGACAATAAACGGCATAAACTCTGAGGAATGCGGCATAATGGGAGCAACTATTACAGGCGAAGGCAAGGTTGTTTTAATTCTTGACCTTGCTATTATCTCAAGAAAATTTTTAAGCACAAAATAAAAATACAGGAGCAGATAAAATGAAACAGTATATTGGTTTTATCTTGGGAGAAAACGAATATGCTATCCCTATTCTTGTAGTTCAAGAAATAATTAAACTTCCAAACATTACAAAAATGCCAAGTGCGCCTTACTATGTTGAGGGAGTTACAAACCTTCGTGGAAGAGTAATTCCAATTGTCAATTTAAAGAGAATTTTAGGTATGCCAGAGGAAGAACAGGGGACTAAGGTAATAGTAATGTCAGCTGGAAAATTAACATTCGGCGTACTTGTTGATAATATTACAGGCGTTGTCAATATTGATGAAAAAAGCATTGAGCCTGCTGAAGAGTTTATGCAGCAAGGACAGAATCAGATTGAAGGTGTTGCAAGGCTTGATGATAGACTTTTGATTTTACTTGAAGTAAAAAAACTTATACCCGTTGAAGATCAAGGTCTTTTTGAAGAGGAGATTGTTGACATAGTTGAAGATGGAGATAAAGTAGAAGTTGTTAAAAAAGTAGTTGGTATTGGTGGAGAAACAACTGTAAAAGAGGTTATTGATGCGAAGGCACTCCTTGAAATGAAGGGAATATCACAGGATGACCCAAGATATCAATTGATAGAAGAAATTGCAAAATTTATGGAGACTGTATCTGCGGGCGAATTTGAGAGGGCTGAAAAAATTTTAAACAGCGTTATTCAAAAGAGTCAAAGTGAGTTGTTTAAAGAGGTTGGAAAAGTTGCAAGAAAACTGCATGAATCTCTTAAAAGTGTAAGAGAAGCCCTTGACCCAAGATTAAGAGAAATAGCTATTGAACAAATGCCAAGAGTAGTTGATCAGCTGCAGATGGTTATTGATAAAACAGAAGAAGCTGCAAATAAAACAATGGAAATCGTTGAAAAATATATACTTAAAATGGATGACCTTGCTTCTCATATAAGAAGCATTCAAGGAAATGATGAGGCAGTAAAATTTTTAAAAGAGTTTAAGGACTCCCTTGAAGATGACCTAACTGAGATTCTGACTACCCAATCATTTCAAGACTTAACGGGTCAGGCATTAAAAAAGGTAATAGGTCTTGTTGGAGACCTTGAAGTAGAGCTTGTAAAATTAATTGCTACCTTTGGACTAAAGATAGAAGAAAAAGAACCTATCAAAAGAGAGGCAGAGAAAGTATCTCAGGAAGATGTAGATGAATTGCTTAAAGAATTTGGATTTTAGGAGGTTATAAATAAAAATGATAAAAGTTCTTGTCGTTGATGACTCAGCTTTTATGAGAAAAGCTTTGACTTCAATGCTTCAGGAAGACCCAGAAATAAAAGTGATTGGAACTGCCAGAGACGGCTTAGAAGCAATTGAACAAATTCAAAAGCTGAGACCAGATGTGGTTACTTTGGATGTAGAAATGCCAAGAATGGATGGACTCACTGCATTAAAGGAAATAATGCAAAAATGTCCTGTCCCTGTAATCATGGTAAGCTCTCTTACAACAGAAGGAGCGAAGGTAACTTTGGAGGCTTTGGATCTTGGAGCAGTTGACTTTATCCCAAAAAACCTATCTGAGCTTTCTGTTAACATAGTCAAAATAAAAGGCATGCTTATAGATAAAATAAAAACAATCGGCAGAAGAGGGTTGGTTAAAAGAAAGCCGATTGTCAGACCAGCTGAACCTCCCAAAGTAGAAACACCAAAAGTAGAGCCACCAAAGGTAAAAATAGCAACCACAGAAAGAAGAATAGGTATTGTCTCAATCGGAACATCAACTGGTGGACCTAAAGCATTACAGGAAATAATTCCAAAACTTCCAAAGGACTTTCCTGTTCCAATTGTAATAGCACAACACATGCCACCTAATTTTACAAAACCCTTTGCTGAAAGACTTGACCAGCTAAGTCAGTTAAGTGTAAAAGAAGCAGAGGAGGGAGAGCCAATAAAACCCGGAATGGTTTACATTGCACCCGGAAGAGGTCACATGAGGCTCAAAAGAAGAGGCATTGAAACTTTAATTTCAATATCTGAAGACAAAGAAGACTTCATTTATCGTCCAAGTGTTGATGCCTTAATGAGCTCAGTTGCAGAAACTTTTCCTGGCAGATGTCTTGGAGTTATACTAACAGGCATGGGAAATGATGGAGAAAAGGGATGTAAAAAAATTAAAGAAACAGGAGGAAAAATATTTGCCCAAAGTGAGGATACTTGTGTAGTATATGGTATGCCTCGTGCTGTTGTTGAGGCAGGAATTGCTGACAAGATTGTATCTATTGATGAAATGGCTGGAGAAATAATTAACGCAGTATAAAAACTATGAGGAGGAAAAGTGCAAGAAGAAATCATTGAAAGAATAATACTTAAAACAGTAGATATACCTTCTTTACCTCCTGTTGCAATGAAGGTTATGGAATTAGTAAAGGATGACTATGCATCTTTAAAATCCCTTGAGGAAATTATCACCAGAGATCAAGGCTTTACAACACGACTTTTAAGAATTGCCAATTCTCCCTACTATGGACAAGACAGAAAAATAGAGAATATTTCACAGGCTATTATGTTAATAGGATTTGATACTCTCAGGTCTTTAATATTAGCAACATCTTTAAGGGACCTTCACAGAAAGTACGGACCATTTGAACAAAAGCTATGGGAACACGCACTTGGGGTAGGACTTTGTGCAAGTCTTATAGCTATGATAACTCATTTGGCTAACTCTGATGAGGCTTTGGTATGCGGAATAATTCACGATGTGGGCAAGACTGTAATTAACAATGCAATGCCTGAAATGTATATCAAAGTATATGAAAAAATATACAGGGAAAAAAAGCTTTCTATTTTAGTTGAAGATGAAATATTAGGCTTTAATCACACGATTATTGGAAATCTAATTTCTAAAAAGTGGAAATTACCTGATAAATATGAAATAGTAATTACCTATCATCATGAAACTGCGTATCCTTATCATGAAGATCCTGCATTTGCTGATATTTGCAACATCATAAAAGTGGCAGATCAGATATGCCTGAATCTTGGCATTGGCTTAAGAGAACCATTAGAAATACCAATTGAGAGTGACTTGGTTGGACTTAATCAGGAAGAGATAAGTGAGCTTATAGGATTATTCAAACTAAAATTTGAAAAGCAAAAAGACTTATTATTAAACTAAAATGTCACCTCCAGATGAAATAGACGGTATTGATCAATACAGAAGGATAAGACCTATAAGAGAAGGCTCTGTGTTTGCAAAATACAAAGTAAAGAAAAAATCTTCCAAAAAAGAATCCTCTGAAGAAGAAAATCTTCCAAAAGAGAAAAAAGCTTCAGAACACAGGATTGACATAGAAGCATAAATTACCGCCTCAGGAAAAAATTTCCTATCCAATTTTGAAAAAATTCAAGAGATTACTTATTCCAAAATTGGCACATATTTTGATTATTTCTGGACAGGAGGTGAGATAATGTACAAAGGAATTTACATCTCAATGACTGGAATGAGTATGCGGGCATACGAACTTGATGCAGTTTCCAATAATCTTGCAAATGTAAACACAACAGGATATAAGAGACAAAGCTTTGGAAGTTCTCTTTATCCTCTTCTTTCAGGCAGACCCTCAGAGCCAAGAGCTATTTATCAGGGAGCAAGGGCTCAAACTTTTTTCGGAACCCAGTATATTGACACCTCTCAGGGCAAATTAAGGAAAACCGAAAATCCCTTTGACCTTGCCATTCAAGGAGAAGGATTTTTTGCTTTTCAGGTAGGTCAAAGGATTCTTTACACGAGGGAAGGCTCTTTTACAAGAGACAACGATAACTATCTTGTAAATCAGGCTGGATTAAGAGTTCTTGATGAAAACAATGCTCCTATTGTAATTGATGGAACAAAGATAGAGATAGGACAAGACGGAAGTGTTTTTGTTGATGGAAATCAGGTAGCAAAGATCAAACTTGTCAGACTAAATAACATAAGGCATGTAGGACAGTCTCTTTACGAAGGCATTGAAGAAGGACAGGCAACAGGTAAAATACTGCAGGGTTGGATTGAAAGTTCAAATGTTAATCCTATGACCGAGATGGTCCACATGATACAGGCAATCAGGAACTTTGAATTCGCCCAGAGAATTACAGCCAATTTTGATCAGCTCGCTCAAAGAGCTGTTTCAGAGATAGCAAGGATTTAGAAGGAGGTAAAAAATGTTAAGGTCACTTTTTACTGCAGCAACAGGCATGTATGCACAGCAATTAAACTTAGATGTAATATCTCATAACCTCGCAAATGTTAATACAACAGGTTTTAAAAAGAACAGAGCTGAATTTCAGGATTTGCTTTATCAAAACATTATTCAACCCGGAGCGCCATCAGATGACGGGACTCAATATCCTTCAGGCATTCAAATCGGACATGGCGTAAAACCTGTTGCAGTTGCTAAATTTTTCAACACCGGTGATCTTATAAACACGGGTAATCCTTTGGATTTAGCAATTGACGGAGAAGGTTTTTTTCAGGTAACAATGCCTGATGGAACAATCGCATATACAAGGGCTGGTAATTTTAGATTAGACAAAGACGGACGAATTGTTACTGCTGATGGATACCCTATTGAGCCCGGAATTACAGTGCCCGCAGATGCTATAAGGATAACAGTTGGAGCAGATGGAAGAGTAACAGTCCAGCAACCAGGAACAGTTGCACCAGTTGAAATAGGAACAATAGAGCTTGCAAGATTTATTAATCCGGGAGGACTTCAGGCAATTGGTAAAAATCTATTCCTTGAAACGGATGCCTCAGGAGCTCCTACAACAGGTGCACCAGGAACTGAAGGAAGAGGCACAATAATTCAAGGCTTTTTAGAAATGTCCAATGTAAATATTGTTGAAGAGCTTGCAAATATGATAATTGCCCAGAGGGCATTTGAGATTAACTCAAAGGCGGTTCAGACTTCAGATGAAATGTTACAAACAGTATCTACGCTTAAGAGGTAAAAAGTGAAAGCCTTTAAAATAGGATATACTTGCATAATACTTTTGATTTTCATTTCCTCTTTCACCTATGCCTTTGATACAAATTTGCTTTCTGCCATGCTTAAGGAAGAGATGAAGAGAATAACCAATCACAATGACATTCAGATTGGACAGATAAAATTTATCGGTTTTGCTCCTACAGAAAACTGCAATCCCCAAAAATTAAAAATCACAGAAATAAAGAGACCAAGTTCAGTTGAATTTACATTCTACTGCGGAACAAGACAATACAGGGCTATTGCAAATTACGAAATTATGGCAACTATTTACATTTCCCAGAGGATTTTAAAAAGAGGTGATTCAATCACTGAAGCAGATATCATTGAAATTAAAAAACCCTTAAGCAAAATTCCGTCAGGTGCAATAATGGACAGAGATGAAATCATTGGAAGAATTGTAAAACGAACATTGGCACAGGGATTAATAATAAAGAATGACCATCTTTATTCAGGTATACCAGTGAAAAGGGGAAGTAAAGTTTTTGTGATGATTAATGCTGGACAGGTCAGCATTATGACAGAGGGTGTTTTAAAATCTGACGCTACTGTTGGAGATTTAGCTAAAGTACAATGCCTTCAAACTGGCAAGGAAATTGTAGGTAAGCTCATAGAAAAAGACAAAGTGAGGGTGAGCTTATGAAAATCTTAAAAGTATTAATATTAATCTGTGTTCTAATTGGCATCTCAGCGTGTTCAGAACTTAGAGAAGTTAGGGAAGTAAAAAATGCTGGCATGCCACCTAAATATTATCCAGAGCCTCAGCAGAATATAGCATCTTCAAGCGAGGGCTCTCTTTGGAGAAACAAGGCATCCCTTTTTGAAGACAAAAAAGCCCGTAGAGTTAATGATCTTGTTACAATAATAATCAATGAGACAACATCAGCCCAAAAAAAGGCATCAACCTCAGCTTCAAGGGATTCATCATCAAACTATGGACTTGATACATTTTTTGGCATGAATACGGATTTCAATATCCATAATCTTCCAATCATAAATGGATTTTACAAAGCTGGCAACGTTTTTTCTCCATCGGTTTCAGGTTCAGCTAAAAGTGACTTTAAGGGGAGCGGAGATACGACTCGTGGCGGAACTATTACTGGAACAATTACTGCAAAGGTTGTTGAAGTGCTTCCCAATGGCAATCTTGTTATAGAGTCCAGAAAAGAGATTTTTGTAAACAATGAAAAGGAAATCTTAGTGCTAAGGGGTATAATCAGACCAGATGATATAAGCCAGAATAACACAATTCTCAGTCAATATGTAGCTGACGCTCAAATATTCCTTGTAGGGGAAGGAACTTTAGGAGATAAACAGTCACAAGGTTGGCTTGTCAGGTTTCTTGACAAAATATGGCCCTTCTGATGTCGGTAATTGGTGGTTGGTGAATGGTGGATAGTGAAAATATAAAAATTTGGAGGATACAGAAATGAGAAGAATAAAAACCTTTGCTTTGTTGATTTTGTTGGTTATTATTTTCACATTCAATATTTCCTTTGCTGAAAGGATTAAAGATATAACAAATTGGGCAGGAGTCAGAGAAAACCAGCTAATAGGCTACGGACTTGTTGTAGGACTCAATGGAACAGGTGATAAAGACGGAACATATCTTTATCAGCCAATAGCTAACATGTTAAGCAGAATGGGAATCACCGTTAATGTAAAGGATTTAAAGGGAAAAGTAAAAAATGTTGCAGCAGTAATGGTAACAGCCAAGTTGCCTACTAATATAAAGCCTGGTGCAAAGATTGATGTTCAGGTCTCATCAATTGGTGATGCCAAATCCCTTCAGGGAGGTACACTTTTGCTTACTCCTTTGGTTGGACCGGACGGAGAGGTTTATGCTTTGGCACAGGGACCTGTTTCAGTTGGAGGATTCATCGCAGCAGGAAGAGCTGCGCAGGCAGTTAAAAATCATCCAAATGTCGGTTATATTCCAGAAGGAGCAGTAGTTGAAAAAACAGTCCCAGTTAACTTGAATGCAAAAAATCAGGTTCAGTTAATTTTGCAGTCTCAGGACATAATAACAGCAACAAATATAGCTGAAAAAATCAATGAAAAATTCAGGGCAAACATTGCAAAGGCTGATGACCAATCAACTGTTTCAATAATTGTTCCAGAGAACTTTAGAGGAAGGGTTGTGGATTTTATGGCAGAAATTGAGAGAATAGAAGTCTCAACAGATGTGCCTGCAAAGGTCGTTATCAATGAAAGAACAGGGACTGTTGTCATTGGCTCAAATGTAAAGATATCTCCTACTGCCCTTGCACATGGAGGACTGACTATTACAATAAAGGAAACTCCTGAGGTTGTTCAACCTCCGCCCTTTGCTCCTCGTGGAGCACAGACTGAAGTTGTGCCAAGAACAGAGCTAAAGGTTGAAGAAAAACAGGCTTCTTTATTAGAAGTCAGTGGCTCTACTGTTGGAGAACTTGTTAAAGCCCTTAATGCACTGGGAGTAACACCTAAAGATTTGATTTCAATTCTGCAGGCTCTTAAAACTGCAGGTGCTTTAAAGGCTGAATTGGTATTAATGTGAGGTTGCCATGTCACTTACAAGTCCTATAAACAAAAATCAAAGCCAAGCAGAACAGATTTCATCAACCCAGTTGAAGGAGTTGTCAAAAAAGATTGAGACATTGTTTCTGAACGAGCTCTTAAAAGTGATGCTCTCCAATACTTCATTTGCAAAGGACAGGACTACCTCAACCTACATGACTGTAGTTATTCCAGAAATAGCTCAGATGATGGCAGAGAGAGAGATTGGAATAGGAAGATATCTTACTGAAAATCCTACATTTATTAGTTCCATATCAAAAAATCAAAAAATTGAGCTATCTCCATCAAATAAAATTGAAAAACAAGAAAGCGAAGGCAACACTGGTTTACCAAAAAAAATATCACTGCCTGTGCCAGGCAGGCTGACTTCTTCCTTTGGTATGCGAATAGATCCAATTGATGGAAAAAGAAGGCATCACAATGGAATTGACATAGCAGTAGCAGAAGGCACACCAATCAAAGCTGTTATGTCAGGCAAAGTAATCTACTCAGGATATACAAAAGGATATGGAAACTGCGTTATTGTGGAACATGACGATGGTATCCAAACAGTTTATGCCCATAATTCAAAAAATCTGGTAAAAGTCGGTGATAGGGTTGATGCAAACACAGTCATTGCCCTTTCAGGTTCAACTGGAAGAACAACAGGTCCGCATCTGCATTTTGAAGTCAGAAAAGATGGAAAACCTGTTAATCCTCTTGCCCTTCTAAATAATTCTGAAAAATCGCCGATTGTATAATTAAAAAACTATTGTAGGAGGTGTTTAAATGATAGGCGGACCTATAAAAATAGATGGAATGGCTCCAAACACAGGAGTAATGCCTGAGAGGGCTACAGGAAAGTCTCCTGAAAGAAGCGAGGAAGTTCTTACAAAGGATCAGGTAACACTTTCAGAGCAGGCAAAAAAAATTGCAAGATTAATGATTGAAGCAAGTAATGTCCCAGACATAAGGGCAGATAGAGTTGAAGAGATAAAAAATGCTATTAATTCTGGCACTTATGAAGTAAAGGGCAGTGAAATTGCGGGCAAGATTATTAAGGAGGCATTAGTTGACAAGCTTGCATGAAGAATTAATTGCAATTCTTAAAGAAGAAAAAGCTCTTCTGGTCAGTTTATATAAGGTTGTATCAGAAGAAAGGGATGCTATAGTTGGATTAAACTCACAGGAGCTTGAGAGAATTGTAACTAAAAAACAGGAAACTCTTCTTAAGCTTTCTTTGCTGGAAAAGGAGAGGGAAAAGATTCTTTCAATGCACGATTTAAAAGGAAAGAGCCTTTCTGAAATTATTGATTATTTTGAAAATATGAAAAAATCAACAGAAGCTAATGAGCTTAAACAATATTATTTATCAATGAAAACGCTTTTGGAAAGTATTTCCGAGATACAAAGAATAAATGAACAACTCATTGACCGTTCAATTGTTCATATAACTACGGCAATGAAATTTATTGAAAGTTTTGGAATAACTCCAAAGCAAAGTGTTTCAAGGGAGGCATAGATGGCACTTACAGCCCTTTTTGACATAGGCAAAACAGGCATTCTTACATATCAAAAGGCTCTTCAAGTGGTCTCCCACAATATATCAAACGCAGCAACAGAGGGATACACAAGGCAGGATGTAATTTTTGTAAATATGTCCTCTGGAATTCAAAGTTATGCTGGAATCACAGGCAGAGGAGTTAAACTGCAGGATATTCGCAGAATGTATGACTCATTCATAGAACTTCAGCTTAAAACAGAAAGCTCTAATTTTGCCTATTGGGATGTTGTATATAATGGTATGGTAAGACTTGAAAATATATTCAATGATGCATCAGATGTGGCATTAAGTAATGCGGTAAATGATTTTTTTAATGCCTGGCAGGAAATTAGCCAAAATCCCATAGGAACTGCTGAAAGGACTCTCTTAATTGATAAAGCAAAATATCTCACAGAAAGAATAAACATAAGTTACAGATCTCTTATAGATGAACGGCAAGAGCTTTACAAGGATACTAAAAATTATATTGATGAAATAAATAATCTACTTGACCAAATAAACGAGCTTAACGAGAAAATTGCAGCCTCACCTGGTGCTCTTGATATAAAGGACCAAAGAGAAAATCTTGTTAAAAAGCTAAATGACATTGTTAATATAACATACTTTGAAGACAATGCTGGAAGATATTCAATTCTTCTTGGTGGAATGCCTTTAGTTGATGGTGGAAAGGTATATCATTTGAGTCTTCAGTTAGACAGTAATGATAAAATGCAATTCATGCTTGAACAAGGCGGTAGTTTAATTAATGCTACAGAACTCATTCAAGGTGGCAAACTTAAAGCAGCAATTGACTTAAGGGATCAAACAATTCCTGAATATATGGATAAACTTAACATGCTTGTTTTTGACTTTACAGAAGCAATTAATGCTCAGCATAGGCAGGGTTATGGACTTGATGGCTCCACTGGAAATAACTTTTTTAAACCATTATATGACATGTCTGTAACAAGTGGATCAATGGATGATATTGTTTTTAAGATAAATAATGTCAATGAAAACACCTTCAACAGTTATTCAATTCAATTTGATGGAGCAAACTGGACAGTAACAAACAACACAACAGGAGACCCTGTTACTGCAACAATCTCATCATGGGTAGACGGCACTGATACATATTATAGACTAAGCTTCAATGGCATGGAGTTAACAATAAAAAATCCAAGCAACAATTTGGATATGACTTTTCAGATCAAATCCCATACAGCTTTATTCTTTGATGTTGCAATAACAGATATCAACAAAATTGCAGCAGCCAGTAATGATCCCACATCCTCTGCAAGCGGACCAATGGACAATGGCAATGCAAGAAAAATATATTCTTTAATAAATGAGAAGATAGTGGGTGACAATACTGTTACAGATTTTTACAGAAGTATGGTTTCTCAGGTAGGTATTTTCACGGCAAGTGCAAAAACTCAAAGAGACTTTCAGGATGCTCTTGTTGAGGAATTACAGAAAAGAAGGCAGGATATCTCAGGAGTAAGCCTTGATGAAGAGGCAGTTAATCTTATAAAGTATCAGAAAATGTATGAAGCCTCTGCAAGAGTAATAAGGGTTGCAGATGAAATACTTGCAACATTATTTGATATGGTGAGGTAGATATGAAAGTAACAACATCATTTTTTTATCAGACATTTTTAAAAGACCTAAATAGACAAATAGATGCAATGTTTAAAGCACAGAAACAACTTGCAACAGGCAAAAGAATTCTTGCTCCAAGTGATGATCCCGTGGCAATGTCAAGAATAGTTAAATATAACGCTTCCTTATCAGCCATTGATGAATACAAAAGAGTTATTGATACATCTAAAATCTACAACTCAGCCATAGAAACAGCAATTAATGATTTAAAAAACATGACAATTAAAGCCAAACAGCTTGCAGTGCAAGGTTCTACAGACACTCTTTCACCCACAGACAGACTTGCCCTATCAAGGGAAGTTGATATCTTAATTGAAAGAAGCATTGAGGCAGTTAACACAAAGGTAGCAAATCGCTATGTATTTGGAGGATACAAAGCAGACATTGCACCAGTTGATAAATACTCAGGGACATACCAGTCTGATACAAATTTACAGTATGTTGACATCAGCTTTTTCCTTGATGTTGCTGTTAATCTTCCAGCAACAGAGTTTTTCACATATTCAGCCAGTACAAATCAGGTTTTTGTACCATACAACAGAACTGACACTGGAGCTTTACATGATGTTGATCCCCTTTCAGCACTTTTAATGCCCTCACCTTCAATAGCTATTACTGATCCAGATGCTCCTTTTTCAGCAAATGGGGGCGTTATAACAATTAATTTTTCGGACAGCTCAGCAAATATTTCAATCAATCCCGGAGCATCACTAAATGATATAGCAAATGCTATAAACACTCAAGCAGGCGATATGGTCAAGGCTTGGGTGATAAACACTGGCACGACAGCCTCTCCTGACTACAGACTTGTCATAAATAGCGTGCCAGTTGGAAAGTCTGATCAATTAACAATTACAGTAAATGCTTCTGCTGGAGATAATCTTAATCTGCTTTCAAACATGACCCTTGAACACAACATAAACGGATACAACTACATTACAGATCCAACTGACCCAAATTATTACAGCTTCAACAACAACTATCTCAACGAAAACTATTACTTAAGAGCATTGTATTTCTTGAAAGTATCCCTTGAAAACAATGATCAGGGAAGAATTCAGGCTGCTGTTGGATATATTGACAAAATTTCAGACAACTTATACAAACAGCAATCAATAATTGGAGCAAGGCTTAATAAAATTGAAACTACAACTGACTATAATCTTGAAATTAAAACAAACACTAATCAATCTCTATCCAATGATAGGGATGCAGACGCAGTCCAGCTGATTTCAGAGTTAAATCAGAGGATGACTGTTTTGCAGGCATTAAGAGTTACACTCACTGATTTTTTCAGAACAAATCTCTTTGACTTTCTGAGGTAGCATTGTTAATTCTTACAAGAAAAATAGGTCAGTCAATTCGCATTGGCGATGAAATTATTGTAAAAATTGTGGATATTGAAGGCTCACAGATTAAAGTGGGAATAGAAGCTCCGAAAGGTATTGCTATCTATCGGGAAGAGCTTTATGAAAAATTAAAGGAGAGCAACATAGATGCATTGAAAGCATCAAAGGAACTCAATCTTGATGCAATCATTTCTTTTGAGGAGAAAAAAGGTGATAACGATTAAATCAGAGCGATTTGGCGAAATGATAGTTGAAGAAAAAGATATAATCAACTTTCCCATTGGCATTCCCGGTATTCCTTTCTGCAGATTTATCATAAAAGAACTTATTGACCCGGTAAAATGGCTAATATCAATTGATGATCCAGACATAGCAATGTTAGTTGTTTCTCCTTTTAAATATTTTCCAAACTATGGATTTGAACTCAGTGACGAAATTACTCAAGTGTTAGAAGCAGAAGATGAGAATGAGCTTGAAGTTTATGTTGCGCTTCTTAAGGACAATGATGGAGTTGCTGCAAACCTTAAATCTCCTTTTGTAATCAATAAAAAGAAAAAAATCGGCGTTCAGATTCTCCTTGAAGATGAACGATACAAATTTAAAGAGCCAATCAAGAAATAAATAGGATATACCAAATGGAAAGTAAAATTGCAAAGGCTTTGGGAATGCAATTAAATCCTGTTGCTATTTTATGGGCTGATGAAAAACCACAAGGAGCACTCCAGTTTAAAGAGGGGAAATGGGGATGTGTCATGTGGCTTTTTGCAAGTGCTGTTAAAGGGAAAATCGCTGTTTTTGACAGAAACACTTACGGATGCTGGGGTGGAGGAGTTGGACTCGGTTTTGGAAATGTTTATGAAAAATTTCCCGGCGGAATAGAATGTTTTTACTATTTTCTTTCATCAGGTAACAAAGAATGGGATAGAGGCAGAGCAGTGGCAGAAAAAATTAAACCTTATATCACTGAAGAATTCTACAATGACTTTCTTGAGGGAGAGAGATACTTAAAAAATCCTGAGAAAGTAAAAGAGTTTGTAGATCAATTGCCGATAATGGATATCCCAGCAAAATACATTATTTTTAAACCCTTAAATGATGTAAATCCTGACATTGAAAAGCCCAAAGTAATAGTTTTTCCCGTTAATCCTCATCAACTTTCTGCATTGGTCATACTTGCAAATTATGCAAGAGAAGGTTTTGAAAATGTTATTATTCCTTGGGCAGCAGGATGTCAGACAATAGGAATATTGGCTTACAAATCAGCTGAATCTAAACCACAGAAAGCTTTAATTGGCTTGACAGACCTTTCAGCAAGGAAAAACTTAAGAAAACAACTGGGAGACAACATTTTTACCTTTTCAATTCCCTATGAGATGTTTTTAGAGATGGAAGAAAATGTAGATGGGAGTTTTCTGCAAAGAGCTGTATGGCTGTCTCTTTTAGACAAAAAAGCTTAAGTTTGGCAGAAAATTACTGCTTCTGCAAGGGGACAGCTTCTTCAACGAGTAAAATAGGTATGCCGTCCTTGATTGGATAATAAACAGAACATTTTTCGCAGATTAATCTCTCATTTTCAGCCTCATAAATTAAATCGCCCTTGCATTTAGGACATGCTATTATTTCAAGTAAATCTTTATCAATAGGCATCTATAACCCTCCTCAGTCTTTTGAGTGTCTTTTCTTTGCCCACAATTTCTAAAACCTCATATATTCCTGGACTTACTGTGCTTCCTGTAATTACAACCCTCACCGGCTGAGCAACTGCACCAAGTTTATAACCCTTTTCATTAACAAAATCCATGAAAACTTTTTCTATGTTATGCTGAGTAAACTCTTCAAGAGTTGCAAGTCTTTCTGTAATCTCCTTAAGCAAAGGAATTGTCTCAGAATTTATATATTTTTCCTTAGCCTTTGGCTCTATTTCAACATATTCAAGCAGATAATATCTCATAGCATTGGCAAGCTCTTTCAGCGTCCTGCATCTTTCTTTTAGAGATTTTATTGCTTTAGATGCCCATTCAATATCTACTGAATCATTCTCACTCAGATAGCCATCTTTTATTAAAAAGGGCTTGACAAGTTCAAAAAGTTTTTCCTCTGGAGTTAACTTTATGTATTCACTATTAAGCCATAAAAGCTTTTCTGCATTGAAAATAGCATTTGCCTTGCCAACATGGTTAAGGTCAAAGTACTCTATTAACTCATCCCTTGTAAATATCTCCTTGTCTCCATAAGACCATCCAAGTCTTGCAAGAAAGTTAACAACTGCATCAGACAAGTATCCTTCGTCTCTGTATGCAAGAACAGATGTTGCTCCGTGCCTTTTGCTTAAACGAGACCTATCAGGACCAAGAATCATGGGAATATGTGCAAATTCTGGAATCTTAATTCCTAAAGCTTTATAGATATGAATCTGCTTTGGGGTATTGTTAAGATGGTCTTCACCTCTTATTACATGGGTTATATTCATTTCAAAGTCATCAACAACAACGCAGAAATTGTAAGTTGGAGTGCCATCACTTCTTAAAATTACTAAATCTTCAATTTCACTGTTTTTAAATACAACCTCTCCTTTTACTAAATCATTGACCACTGTTTCACCCTCAAGGGGCATTTTAAATCTTATCGCAAATGGTTTATCAAGAAATTCTTTTAATTCTCTGCAACGACGGTCATATCTTGGAGGTTTACCCTCTTTCATAGCCTGCTGTCTTCTTTCTTCGAGTTCCTCTGGCGTGCAGTAGCATCTGTATGCTTTACCTTCTTCCAAAAGCTTATGTGCATATTTTCTGTATATTTCCATTCTATCGGTTTGTCTGAAAGGACCTTCATCCCAGTCCAATCCAAGCCATTTCATTGCCTCTATGATTGATTCTATGTATTCCTCAGTTGAACGGGACCTGTCTGTGTCTTCAATTCTTAAAACAAATTTTCCATTATGATGCCTTGCAAAAAGCCAGTTAAAAAGCGCTGTTCTTGCTCCGCCAATGTGTAAATGTCCTGTGGGACTTGGTGCAAATCTAACCCTAACCAAAACCGCCTCCTTTTGATAAAATTTAACTTTTTATTATACGACCTTTAATCAAAAAGCTTCAAATTGATATCCTAAAGACGAGACTGCTTCGCCCCATCGAGGGGCTCACAGTGACGAAATAGGGCGTCATTGCGAGGCATCCGTAAGGATGCCGAAACAATCTCTGAAGTTTCCACGCTATCGCTCGCAACAGAGGGATCACAGTGACTACTGTATATCGCATTTTTAGCTTATGCGACAAGAAATAGCAAATTGGACTATAATAGAAAAATACAATTTAATCATGGCATTAAAGGAGATTGCATGATGGTGAAGTTTGAAGATTTACTAACTCAGAAAGAAAAAATTCTTATTATTGGACTTGGATATGTTGGTCTTCCTCTGGCAATTGCAATGTCAAAGTATTTTAAGGTTGTTGGATATGATAAAAATCTAAAAAGAATCAAAGAATTAAAGGATGGTACTGATTCAACAGGCGAAATTAAAAAAGATGAACTTCTGTCTTCCGACATAGAGTTCAAAGGAAAATTATCACCTGATGAAAAATATAAATTTATCATAGTAGCTGTTCCAACTCCTGTGGACAAACTTAAAAATCCAGACCTCTCATTCCTCATTTCTGCCTCTGAAATTGTGGGAAAACATATTGAAAGAGGCGGTGTTGCAGTTTATGAATCTACAGTTTATCCTGGTGCCACTGAAGAGATATGCGTACCTGTCATAGAAAGAGAAAGCAAGATGAAATGGAAAAAGGATTTTTGGATTGGCTATTCTCCAGAAAGAGTAAATCCGGGTGATAAAAAGCATACGATAACTGATGTAGTAAAGATTGTCTCTGGTGACACTCCAGAGACCCTTGAGCTTGTAGCAAATGTTTATGGCAAAGTGATTAATGCAGGAGTTTACAGAGCACCTGATATAAGAACTGCTGAAGCCGCAAAAGTTATTGAAAATATTCAAAGAGATATAAACATTGCCCTTATGAATGAGCTTGCTATGATATTTCACAAGTTAGGACTTGACACTAAAGAGATACTCAAAGCAGCAGCTACAAAATGGAATTTTTTATCCTTTGAGCCTGGTCTTGTTGGAGGTCATTGCATTCCTGTTGATCCATATTACTTAGCCAAAAAAGCTACAGAAGTTGGATATGTCCCAGAACTCATACTTGCTGGAAGAGGAGTGAATGAGCAAATTCCAATATACATAGCCCATGAGGTTGTAAAAATATTGATAAGGGCTGACAAAAAAGTAAAAGATGCAAAAGTTCTGATGCTTGGAGCAACATTTAAGGAAAATGTACCAGACTTAAGAAATAGCAAAGCAATAGAACTTAGCAAGGAGCTTGAAGACTTTGGTATAAATGTTTATGTTTATGATCCAATAGTGGGCAAAAATAGCGAATGTAATTTGAATTTCATAGACAACATTGAGAGTTTTGCACCCTATGACTGCTTAATCATTGCCGTAAAACACAGCTTTTTTATTGAAAACTTTAATCTTCAGTTTTATAAGAGTCTACTATCAAATCCTCACATTTTAGTAGATATTAAAGGGATTTATGATAGACAGGAAGCATGCAAAGAAGGCTTTATTTACTGGAGGCTATGAAATTATTTTTTACAAATTCTATCTCTTCATCCTTTGAGATAAGTCTGCCTCTCAGTTTTTCCCAAAGAATAGCATCAAAGATTTGTCTGTACTGAGGTCCTGGAGGAATTCCAAGCTTTTTTAAATCATTTCCTTTTATTAGTGGTTTAATGTTTTTAAGAGATGTTAAATATTTAGAGATAGCTCTTTTTTGATTTTCGTTTGCGAATATCATCATGAGAATAATTGTTTCAAAGTTTAATTGACTCAAAAGCTTATATATTTCTACAGAATCTTCAGTATTTAATGACTGTAATGTTTGCTTTGCAAGAAAAATATTATTCAGAATTTGTTTTTCTATATTCTCGGGGGCAGAAAATTTTTTAAGAATATCTTTTCGTTCTTCATTTTTTAGTCTCCAAATCATTGCCATGAGATAAATAAGTTCTTTACGGTATTCTTCTTTAAGAAATAGAAGTTCTATGCCTTGCAGTGTTTCATAGGTTCGTGAAATATCTTTAATTATCAGACTTTCTTCCAGTGAAGGATGAATAATTTTCAAAAGTCCGTATTCTTTAAGTCTTTTTAAAGAACTCTGGGGAACTGTCTCTTTTAAAAGAAGGACTAATTCATCATAAAGTCTTGTGCCTGTTAATTTTTCAAAAACTCCCATTTTAATCGCTAATTTAATGAGATTCTCAGTGTGTTTTGAAATTTTAAATCCAAGTTTTTCAGCAAATCTAACAGCCCTTATTGCTCTTGTTGGGTCTTCCACAAAACTTAGGTTATGAAGCACTCTTATTCTTTTTTCCTTAATATCCCTCTGACCACCAAAGAAATCAATGAGCAAACCAAAATCCTTTAAGTTAAGCTTTACTGCAAGCGCATTTATGGTAAAATCTCTACGATACAAGTCTTTTTTTATTGATGATGTCTCAACTTTTGGCAATGCGGCAGGAGACTCATAATACTCTGTCCTTGCAGTAGCTATGTCTATTATTATCTTTTTTTCTTCTCCATGTTTTGAATCTTCAATAATTATTTTTGCAGTTCCGAATCTTGGATGGGGAGCTACTTTGCCTCCAACCCTTTCTGCAAGTTTTTGTGCAAATTTAATTCCATCTCCCTCAACAACTATATCAACATCAGGGCTTGGAATTCTCATAAGAAGATCCCGAACGCAACCTCCGACTAAATAAACTCCATAACCAAGCTCATTCGCAAGTTCTCCTGCTTTTTGAAAAATATGATATATCTCATCTGGAAAAAACTCTTTTAAAAGACCTGAAACATTACGGCTTATCTGTTCTTGCAGAATGTCTTTTGGTTGAGAAAGCTTTGATTTTCTTACAAGTTCTTCATATAAATTTCTCAATATGTCTGTTCTTGTTATAACTCCGACAACTCTTTCATCTTTTAGAATTGGAACAAATCTTTGATTAATCTCTACCATGTTTCTTTCTATTTCAATTATTGACGTATTCTCCTCTGCTGTATAAGCATCAGTTGTTGCAAAGTCTGCAACCCTTGATTTTTGCAAACCATGAAAAATTGCTTTTTCAACTACACCCCTTGTAATAATTCCTATATACTTATCATCTTTTACAACAGGCATAGCATTAATTCCATACTTTGTCATAATTTTCTCTACTTCTTTAATCGGAACATTCCATTGCACAGAGATTACAGGAGTTGTCATAAGGTCTTTAGCAACCTTAATAGGCTTAATTTGATTGCGAATACTCTCAAGAAGATCATCAATTAAGATTTTTACAGGTCTTTCCTTGATTGTAGCACTTCCTGCTGCCCAATGTCCTCCTCCTCCAAAGGCTGCAAGTATTGCTCTAATATCAATCTCTGGCAAATTACTTCTTCCTATGATTAATAGTTTATCTGCCATTCCTATAATAACAAACAGAGCATCTGTATCAATAATATCCATGATCTTATGGACGATATGGGAAATATCCTTAGATTCTTCCATCACTGCATAGGCAATGCTTATTCTTTTGCCCTCAAGAATATGCTCTTCAATTGAATTTAATAGAGCATTTAAAAGCAATATTTCTTCCCTTGTAAGCTCCTCCTTCAAAAACTGAGATACAATATTTAAATTCGCACCTCTTTTTAACAAATAAGCTACAGCCTCAACATCTCTTGGAGTTGTTGAAGGAAAAAGAAGAGAGCCTGTTTCCTCATATATTCCAAGACAAAGAAGTGTTGCTTCAATTGGAGAGATAGGAATATTTTTTTTGCGAAAAATTTCTGTAAAAAGCGAGGAAAGTGCTCCAATTTGATCAGTAATTTCAAAATCAGCTTTTATGTCATCATCTCCTTGTGGATGATGGTCATAAAGATGAACTTTAACTCCTTGATTCAAGATTTTTGCAAAATCTCCTATCCTACTTAAGCTTCTTGTATCAACAACAATTAGAGTTTTAATTTTTTCAATATCTATTTCTTTGAGTTTCTTTATTTCAAATAACTTGAAATTTTCAAAGAATAGCTTTACTCTTCTTTCCATAGAACCAGGCAGTACAACCACTGCCTCAGGATAAAGTTTTTTGGCTGACATGCATGATGCTAAAGAATCAAAATCAGCATTTAGATGGGTAGTAATTACTTGCATTTATTTAAATTTTTCATAGGCTTCTTCAAAAGTAATAAGCTCTCTGCAGTCGTATAATGTAGATATGGCAGTAGTGTAAGTGTGAATATTTACTTCCTCAATTGCAGCTATAGGATTTAGACCACCAACTACTATCATTCCAACTCTATCAATTCCAACAGGAATGTCAAGCAAAGGTTGATTAGGTTCACCAAACATTAATATTCCTTGAAATCCTCTTCTTTGCATAAGAGAATAAATTTCTCTGACCTTTTCAAGACAAACAAGAGGAATTTCTCTAAAACTCGCCAGTACGCGACCAGAATTATTATTTACAGCACCTGAGACATCAGTCATTTTACCTCTAATAAATATTTCAAGAGGGTCCAACGAAGATCCGTCATAACTTATAAGTGCTCCAAATCTATACGGCTTTCCATCCCTTATTTCAAGAACTCCCCCAAATCTTGAAATTACAGGGATTCCAAATTTCAAAAAAATGGCATTTAAAGTAACACTGCATACTGTACCAATACATAAATGATCTTCTGGAACAAGTATGTTTTCACTGTCCTTTTCAAGAATAAGAATTCTGTCACTCATGACATAGGCAGAAGAGAAAACTTTTTCCATTGCCCTCAATGCTTTCTTTATTTTATTTTTTGGAATATAGGTTACATTAAGAATAAGCTTACCAGTCATTGAACGAAGATCAAAATCTGAAAGATAGCTTAAAGTTTCAATTTTATTTATTATAAACCCAACCTTTTCAACAGTACTTGCTGTTTCAAGCTCTTTTATGCCTTTTTCAGTAATAGTTCGCCCCTCTTTCCCAAAAACCTTTGTAAGTCCACGCTCATCAAGAATTTTAAGATGATATCTAACAGTTCTCTCAGAAAGATTTATCCCATACATTTTTAGCTTCTTCGCTATCTCCTTTGAGCCGATAATTTTATTTTCCTTCGCAAGAATTTTGAGTATTGACAAAAGAGTCCTATTCATTATTCCTCCTTTTTACCTCTATTTTAAAATTATCTCAAAATCTATCATATAAAATCCAGCAAAAGCTATTGCTTTAAAATAGAAATTAACACTGGTCACTGCGAGGCAGCCGATGGGGCGAAGCAGTCTCTGATTAGTGATTGGTGGATGGTGAATTGTGGATTTTGGATTTTAGATGTTGGATATTGGATTGTTTGTCATTACAAAGCATTGCCTGTCATTGCGAACCTTTTTCTTTATATTTGGGAAGGACTGCAGTCCTAAAGTAATCTCGCCGCTTATGACCCACTTCGTCACTGCGAGCCCCTCGTTGGGGCGAAGCAGTCTCTAATAAAACGTAAAAAGTGAAGCGAAAGATATGAGGGATGAGACGTAAAACGTAAGACGTGAGCTATAAAAGGCGATCTCGCCTTTGGCTTAGAAAGAAAAGCGAGATTGCTTCGGGCACTGCGTGCCCTCGCAATGTCGGAAAAAAAGGCTTGCAATGAGGAAAAAAGCGTTCACGATGACACTTGAGAATAGCACAATTTAGGTTATAATAATCTATGCAATTTACAGAAAATGCATATGAAATTGTAAAGATTCTTACGCAGAAAGAAAAAACTCTTGCAGTTGCAGAATCCTGCACAGGAGGATTGATTAGCTCCGCTATTACTGATGTGCCTGGTGCAAGTAAAGTTTTTCTTTGTGGTCTTGTCACATATGCAACTGACATGAAAAGAATAATATTAAGAATTGAGGATAACGTTTTCTCCTTTGGAGTAATTTCTTCTGAAATGGCAAAAAATATGGCTGAAGCAACTAAAAAAATTACATCCGCAGACTACACAATTGCCACGACAGGGAATCTTGGACCGTCTTCAATGGAAGGAAAGCCTGTAGGACTTGTTTATATCGCAGTTGCAACAGAGAATGATACCTTTGTGAAAGAACTAATTTTAAAAGGCGACAGAATTCAAAATAAAAAAGAGGCAACTGTTGAAGCATTAAAATTTTGTCTGGAGGTAATAAAATGAAAGGAATTCCAGAAGAAGTAAAACAAGAAATAGAAAGACTTGTTAAGGAAATAAATTACCACAATTATCGTTACTATGTTTTAGACAGCCCTGTAATCTCGGATGAAGAATATGATATGATGCTCCGCAAACTGAAAGATCTTGAGGAAAAATGGGGTTATGTTCTCCCTGACTCTCCAACCCAGAGAGTTGGAGCACCACCTTCAGAGAAGTTTGAAAAAGTCCAGCATCGTGAACCTATGCTTTCATTGGACAATGCTTTTTCCTACGAGGAACTCAGAGAATTTGATGCAAGAATAAAAAGGCTGCTTGGAACAACCAATAAGATTGAGTATACTGTTGAGCCAAAATATGATGGTTTGGCTGTTGAGCTATCATATAAAGATGGATTTTTATATAAAGCATCTACAAGGGGTGATGGTTATGTTGGAGAGGATATCACAGCGAACATTAAAACAATTAAATCCATTCCTTTGCGAATTGAGGGGGTTGATATAATTCCAGAAGAAATTGACATTCGTGGTGAAGTTTATATGAACATTGACGAGTTTGAAAGGATAAACAAAGAGAGAATTGAAAGAGGTGAGCCAGTATTTGCAAATCCAAGAAATGCTGCTTCAGGCTCTGTGCGTCAACTTGACCCATCTGTGACTGCAAGCAGAAAACTCCACATTGCATGTTATGGATTAGGATATGTGAGAGGCATTGAATTTAAAACCCAACATGAAGTAATTGAATGGCTTAGGCAGGCAAGATTTCCTGTGCCAGTTTTTATAAAAGTTGCTGAGGGAATTGAGGAGGTAATCAAAGCTATAGATGATTTTGCAAAAATAAGAGAGACTTTTCCGTTTGAAACTGATGGAGCAGTAATTAAGGTAAACAGCTTTGAATTGCAGCAAAGACTTGGAACAAAGACAAGAGAACCCCGTTGGGCAATAGCCTATAAATATCCTGCTCATCAAGGTATTACAAGGCTTATTGATGTTCTGGCAAGTGTTGGAAGAACAGGTGTTATCACACCTGTTGCAATTCTTGAGCCTGTGCAGATTGGTGGTGTGACGGTATCTCGGTCAACCCTTCATAATTGGGATGAAGTTGAGAGAAAGGACATCAGGATAGGAGATTATGTGATTGTTGAAAGGGCTGGTGAGGTAATTCCTCATATCATAGGAGTTGTTATTGACAGAAGAACAGGACAGGAAAAAAAGGTAAAAGCTCCTGAACACTGTCCTGTATGTGGCTCTAAGACTGTGAGAGAGCCTGGAGAGGTTGCTGTAAAATGTATTAATTTTAACTGTCCAGCTCAGGTGGAGGAACGAATAAAACATTTTGCATCCCGTAGAGCTATGAACATAGAAGGACTTGGAGACAAAACAGTTGAATTACTACACGGTCGTGGTCTTATAAAAAGTTTTGTTGACCTTTATAAATTAAAAAAAGAACAACTAAAAGGACTTCCAGGGTTTGCTGAACTTGCATCAAGAAATCTAATTAATTCAATTGAAAATAGCAAAAAAACAACCCTTTCAAGATTTCTATATGCCTTGGGAATTAGTCAGGTGGGTGAGTATGCTGCAAAGCTTCTTGCCAAAAACTTTAAATCCCTTGAAGATTTGTATTATGTAAAGGCAGAAAAATTAACCCAAATCCCACAAATCGGTGAAAAAACAGCCAAAGCTATAGAGCAATTTTTTAACAATGAGGAGAATTTAAAGGCTATTGTGGAGTTAAAAGCTTTAGGACTTCAGATTGAAAATCCAGATTATGAAAAGGAAAAGACTTCTCAGCCAATTGCCGGTTTAACTTTTGTCATAACTGGAACTCTTCCTAAGCCAAGACACGAAATAATAGAAATGATAGAGAAAGCTGGAGGAAAGGTTTCATCATCTGTTTCAAAGCAGACAAATTATCTGATTGTTGGAGAGGAACCGGGAAGCAAACTTACAAAAGCCCAAAGCTTAGGAGTAAAAATAATTAGCTATGAAGAACTTTTAAAAATGTTAAATGCTTTGTAAAATCCAGGAGCTGATAATTTGTATAGTTTTAATATAATCTGGGTAGGAAAAACCAAAGCAAAGTACATAAAAGACGGAATTGAACATTATTCTAAGCTTTTAACTCCTTTTTCAAAATTAAACATTAAGGAACTAAGAGAAGGAACAGGAAGTCCTGAGAAGGTTATTGAGGAGGAATCAAAAAATATTCTTAATACTGTGCAAGGAGAGTTTATCTTGCTTCACAGGGAAGGTATTTTGCTTGACTCAGTGGAATTTGCAGATTTAATAAAAGATAAAGCAAACCATCAGTTTGTAATAGGAGGTGTATATGGAGTTAATGATAAGGTTTTTTATAAAGCTTCTTTCAAGCTTTCACTTTCTAAAATGACTTTTACCCATGAGATGAGTAGACTCATTCTACTGGAACAACTATACAGAGCAATGACTATAATTCATAACAAGAAGTATCATTATTGATTTTTCTTTTCGTTATCTTTTTCTTTGTCCTCTCTTCTTTTCAGCATTTCAGACATCTCTTCAAGTTTTTTCATAACAATATAATTTATTGTTCCTTCTGGATAAGTTCCGTCTGGTTGAAGTTCTCCTGCCTTCATGTCAGTTAGAATTTCTAAGCCTTCCTCAACATGTTCAATCGCATAGATGTGAAATTTTCCTTCATCAATTGCTTTTTGAACTTCTTCTTTTAGCATAAGATGCTTTACATTTCTTTTTGGAATAATGACTCCGTGGGTTCCATCAAGTCCACGAATTTTGCATAGTTCAAAAAATCCCTCTATTTTTTCGTTAATACCACCAACTGGCTGAACCTCACCCCTCTGATCCATTGAACCTGTTACTGCAAAACTTTGTTTTAAAGGTATACCCGAAATACTACTTAAAAGCGCATAAAGCTCTGCACATGTTGCACTATCACCTTCAACCATTTCATAAAGCTGTTCAAATGTAAGGGATGCACTGAGACTTATTGGTTTATTTATGGCATATTTGCTCCATAGATAACTGGAAAGAATCATTACTGCCTTTTCATGAATTTTTCCAGACATCTTTGTTTCTCTTTCAATATTAACAATGCCTGCTTTGCCTAAATATGTCCTTGCAGTTATTCGGGAAGGTTTACCAAAGCTGTAATCTCCAAGATCAAGAACTGCAAGTCCGTTGATTTGACCTACTTTACTGCCAGAAGTCTCTACAATTAATACATCCTCAAGAATAAGTTCTCTGATTTTTTCTTCAATGCTTGCTGTTCTGTAAACTCTCTGCTCAAGAGCTTTTATTACATCTTCTGCTTCAACTAAATTTTTGCCATGTTTTTTTGCCCAATAATGAGCCTCCCGTATTATATCTGCAATTATATTAAATTGAGTTGATAGTTTTTCCTGATGCTCAGCAAGCCTTGAGCCATGCTCAATAATTTTTGCAACTGCGGAGCGATGAAATGGAAAAAGTCCCTCTTCCTTCTGGCAGAGAGTTATGAATTGGGCATACTTGTTTATATTTTCTTCGTTTCTTGGCATTTTTGTATCAAAATCCGCCTTTACTTTAAACAGTTCCTTAAACTCTTCATCGTAGTTATAAAGAAGATAATAAAGAAAAGGAGTTCCTGTGAGTATTACTTTAACATTCAAGGGAATAGGTTCTGGTCTTAGAGTTGATGTTGTTATTAATCTGTATTGTTCCCATACATCCTCAATGCGAATTTCTTTACTTCTAAGAGCTCTCTTCAGTGCATCGTAGGAAAATAGATTTTTCAAAAGTGCAATAGCGTCAATGACAATGTATCCACCGTTTGCTCTGTGAAGTGCTCCTGACTTTATCATTGTAAAATCAGTAATTGCCATTCCATACTGAATCTTATATTCAATGCTTCCAAAAAGATTAAAGTATGTTGGATTTGTCTCATAAACAACAGGTGCACCTTTAGTATTTGAATTATCAACCAAAATATTGACGCTGTATTTTACAAAAGAAGCCTCTTTTGGAATTTTCATAAAAGGAGGCATAGGAGGAGACATTTCTTCTGAAATTTTAAAGTCTTGGAGATTATTGAGGATATCTTCTTTAACAGCGCTAAGGTATTGGATAATTTTTTCATTGAAGGAATATTTCTTTTTCAAATCTTCTATTGGTTGTTCAATTACTTCAAGAGCAATCTGACGCTCCAATTTGGTAAGCATTTCTTTCACAACTTTATCTGCTTCTCGCACAGCTCTTACCACGTCATCAAGTTTTTCCTGAAGTATTTTACCAAGCTCATCAATTCGTTTCCTTGTTTCTGGATCAAGTGCCTGAAACTCTTCTTCTGTGAGAGGCTCTCCGTCTCTTTTTATTGGAACAATTATTAAACCTGCAAGGGCTTTACGAATTGAAAATCCTTTATTTCGGGCTTCCTCCTCAATTGCAGAAAACCACTCTTTTTGTTTCTGTTGAAAATCCTCCAATATTTTATTTCTTTGCTTGTCATATTCCTTTGATTCAAAGGCTTTTGGAATTTCTACTTTTAGGGAATTTATTAAATTTTCCATGTCTTGCTGAAATTCCCTTGCCTTTCCAGAGGGCAGGGATACAGCAATTGGAGAGTCAGGTTTTTTAAAGTTATAGAGGTAACACCAGTCAGGTGGAGGAGGCTCTTGTTTAGCCTTTTCAGAAAGCAAAGTTCTAATTGCACGCATCTTTCCAGTGCCTTGAATACCTAAGGCATATATATTAAAACCCTTTGCATTAAGATTTAAACCAAAATCAAGAGATGCTATAGCTCTGTCTTGTCCAATAGTGCCTTGAAGAGGAGATATTTCAGCTGTGGTGTTGAAGCTAAATATATTTTCATCGCAACTTTTATAAATATCCTTTGATGTAAGCTTTATCATACAGCCCTCCTGTTTTTCTATTATTATATCAAATCTTTACAGCCTTTGCTTTTATCAGTTAAAAATGGTTTATAATTATAAAAAAACAGGAGATGACTATGAAAGCAGCAGAAATATGGAGAAAAATTTTAAGCAATCCAGCCCAAAACAGACATCTTCTTAAAGAAATTATAGAGCTTGCAAAGGAAAATACAGAAAAAACCGTTATTCACTTTGGCACTTCTGGATGGAGAGGAGAAATTGGGTCTGACTTTACGATGCAAAATGTTAGATTTTTAACAACAGCGATTATTGAGGCAGTTAAAAGTGAGGACGGTCAAGTGCTTAGAACATTTGGAATAAATTCATACAATGAGTTTAAGGAAAGAGGAATAATTGTTGGACATGACAACAGAATTTTAGGGCAGGATTTTGCCTATGAAGTTATAGGAATTTTGCAGAACGAGGGTATAAAATGCTATTATGCAGGTGAGGCAGCAACACCTGAGTTTTCTGCTGGTATAGTTGAACTTGGCACTGCTGGCTCTATTAATCTTACGCCAAGTCATAACCCAGCTAATTATGGAGGTTTTAAACTTAATCCATCCGATGGAGGACCTGCTTCAGAGGAATTAACTAAACCTATAGAGAACCTTGCAAATGAGTTAATGAAAAGAGCGAATTCAATAAAATCTATTCCACCTAAAGAAATAGTCAGAATAGATTTGACAGAGGCTTATAGGAGATTTATTGAAAAGAGAAGGATTTTAGACATTGAAAAAATAAGAAACTTTCTTGAAAAAAACAGACAGACAATAGTGGTTGACCACATGTATGGTGCTACAAA
>FWWL01002970.1_pt1 | contig 32733 bp, 29 predicted proteins | sample 2228331 | NCBI WGS metagenome assembly FWWL01 (sample SAMEA103939775, study PRJEB20133) | metagenome
ATCTACGCGAGGTGATGCTGCCTTCGGCCAGCTGCTGAGCTTCCAATACTTCAGCAGAGAGATGGCGCAAGCTTACCAAACCTTCTGTCAGGTGCTGCGAGGTCACGGCTGCGGAAGCTAGATGGTTGGCACCGATGGACTGTGCTTGAATATGAGAGCTCGAAACAGCTTGATCCGCTATCTTGGAAGCAGTCACGCTGGCATCAATCAGTTGGTCCTCACCAATCTTCACATCCTCGACAGGTGCAGGAGGATTATTGGCCGCGTGCTCTTCTATGAGTTGCGTAATCGAGAACTGCAAATGATGCGACTGGATCGAGCCTGATTGGATATGCTCGCTACCAATACTTCCATTTGCCAGCTTATCGCTCGTTACACTGTTAGCGGCTAGTTTCTCGGAAGTGATCGCTTCCTCCTGAATCATCAAAGACGTTACAGCATTTTCCTGAATATGCTCTTCAGCAATCGCCTGATCCGAGATGTGCCGGGATTCAATCGTTTCATTCCCCAGATGATCTCCAGTCAACGTTAAGAGTGCCAGCTTATCGCCAGAAATGCTCCCATCCAACATGTGCTCGGCTTGGAGAAGTTCGCTATCCAGATGGTAGGCTTTAATAACGCCGGGCTGCAAATGGTAAGCATAAATGGACTCTGGACGCAGATGCTCTTCACTCACGCTCTCAGGAACAAGTTTCTCACTTGTAACCGAATGATTAGCTAACTTCATTGCGGTTATAGATTCATCCTCAAGTTGAGTTGCTCCGATACTTCCCTCCCTGATATGGGATCGGTTAATGGAGCCGACGGCCAGGTGTTGCGCTTGAATCGATCCCTCTGACAAGTGCCGGGAGGCAATCGCTTCGTTCTTCAAATGATCGCCTGTCAGTGTTAAGCGTGCCAGCTTATCGCCGGAAATGCACCCATCCACAAGGTGATCAGCATGGAGAAGATCACTTTCTAAATGGTAAGCTTTTATGACACCGGGCTGCAAATGGTAACCAAATATCGACTCTGGACGCAGATGTTCTCCGCTCACGCTCTCAGGAACCAGCTTCGCACCTGTAACGGAATGATTGGCTAACTTCCGTTCGGTTATAGATTCATCCTGAAGCTGAGAAGCTCCGATGCTCCCCTCCCTGACATGGGATTGACTTATAGACCCGGAGGCAAGGTGATGGGCTTGAATTAAACCCTCCGACAAATGTCGGGATGCAATCGCCTCATTCTTCAAATGATCGCCTGTCAGCGTCAAAGGTGCCAGCTTATCGCCGGTAATGCTGCCATCCTGTAGATGTTCTGCTTTAAGAAGATCGCTTTCCAAATGATAGGCTTTTATAATGCCGGGCTGCAGATGATAGTCGGATATCGATTCTGAACGCAGATGTTGGCTGTTTACACTATCAAGAGCAAGCTTATCGCTGGTAACCGCATGATCCGCTATCTTTTGTCCCGTTACTGACAAATCCTGAAGCTGGGATGGTCCGATGCTCCCCTCACGGATATGGGATTGACTAACGGAGCCAGTAGCAAGGTGATGGGCTTGAATCAATTCCTCCGACATGTGCCGGGATTCAATCGCTTCATTCTTCAAATGGTCGCCTGTTAGCGTTAAAGGTGCCAGCTTATCACCGGTAATGCTTCCGTCCAACAGGTGATTCGCTTGAAGAAGGTCGTTATCCAAATGAGAAGCTTTTATAACGCCGGGCTGCAGATGATGGCCGAATATCGACTCTGACCGCAGATGTTCGCCGCTCACGCTATCAAAAGCAAGCTTTTTACTGGTCACCGATTGATCCGTCAGCTTCTGCTCTGTTATCGATGAATCCTGAAGCTGGGACGAACCGATGCTTTCTTCCCGGATGTGCCATTGACTAATGGAGCTCGCTGCAAGGTGGCCGGCTAGAATCGATCCCTCCGACATGTGCCGGGATTCAATCGCTTCATTCTTCAAATGATCGCCAGTCAACGTCAAAGGTGCCAATTTATCGCCAATGATACTTCCCTCAGCTAAATAATTCCCTGTGAGCAGATCATTCTCGAGATGGTAAGCTTTGATGACTCCAGGCTGCAGATGGTACCCAAAAATCGACTCAGGGCGCAGATGTTCGCCGGTCACGCTCTCAGGAACAAGCTTCGCACTTGTAATGGAGTGATTCGCTAATTTTTGTTCGTTGATAGCTTCATCCTGAAGCTGAGTGGCACCTATGCTCCCGTCACGAATATGCCATTGGCTGATTGAGCCTGAAGCCAGATGGCGCGCTTGAATTAATTCTTCGGATAAATGATCGGCTGTAATAACTCCATCGGCGAGCTTCGACGACGTGACGGAACCCTCATCCAATTGCTCCGTTCCAACCGCTGCGGGTTTCAATTTGCAACGTTCAATGACACCATTCGAAATATGCTCTGCGGAAAAAATACCTGGTTCCAGGTGGTATCCCTTGATCGTACCTGCTTTGACATGGTATCCCTGAACAGATTCATGACGCAGATGCTTGCTCGTGATTACCTCCGGAGCGATCTTGTCGCCCGTTACGCTGCCCGCCGCAAGTTGATCTACACTAACGGACTGAGGCATCAGCTTATCCGTCCCGATCGACTGGTCCGCCAGGTGCTGCCCTTGTACCGCTTGCGCCGTCAGATGCGCAGAGGTTACGGAGCCGCCCGATAGATGGCGGCTTTCGATTGCAGCGTCGGCCAGCTTCGCGCCGACTATGGCTGCGTCAGCGAGCGCTTCGCCGCTGACGGCCCCGAGCGCGATGTGCCCGCGCTCGACGCTTGCGCCCGCGAGCTTCGCCGCGGTCACAGCTCCTGCGGCGAGGTGCTCCTCGCCGACCGCATCGGCGGCGAGATGCGCCGCCGCAACCGCTCCTGCGGCGATGTGCTCGCCGCTCACGGCACCCGGCGCCAGCTGGGCGCCGGCCACGCTTGCGTCAGCGAGCGCTTCGCCGCTGACAGAGCCCAGCCCGAGATGCTCGCGCTGCACCGCTTGCGGCGCGAGCTTCGCAGCTGTCACCGCGCCAGCGGTGAGCTGCGCCTCGCGCACGCTCTCGGCGGCGAGATGCGCCGCCGCAACCGCACCTGCGGCGATGTGCTCGCCGCTCACGGCACCCGGCGCCAGCTGGGCGCCGGTCACGCTTGCGTCAGCGAGCGCTTCGCGGCTGACGGCGCCCTGCGCAAGATGCTCGCGCTCAACGCTGGCAGCCGCAAGCTTCGCAGCCGTCACCGCGCCTTTTGCTATGTGCGCCTCTCCAACTGCGCCTGCACGCAGCTTATTGCCATCCACGCTCTGCTCCGCTAATCGGCTTGCGGTCACGGAACCAGCGATCAGATTAACTTCTCCAACAATACCCTCACTCAGATGCTCAGCCTTTACTTCTCCAGCTGCTATATGTCCAGCAAGCACCGACTCAATCCCAAGATGGTTGGATTGGATCGCTTGCTCTGCGATATGGCCGGAATTAATTGCATTTTGCCCCAATTGTGAAGAGCCAACGGCTCCAGGCGCAATCTTATTCTTGCTTACAGATCCTTCTGCCAGCTTCGAGCTGGTAACAGAAAGATCTGTCATTTTATCGGTAGAAATGGATTCTGGGGCGATCTTTGCGGTTGTTACGGCGTGATCCATCAGGTGATGGGTGTAGACGCTGCTTTGAACGAGATGATTGCGTGTTATGGAGCCCAGTGCGATTTTGCTCCAAGTTACGGCTTGATCTTGGATCGTGTCGGAACTGATTGCGTTTTTCTGTAAATGATCGTTTCCTACGGCTTGCTTCGCGATATGTTTGGCTCCTACTGCTTCGCCCGCCAGCTTCGAAGGCGTTATCGATCCGTCGCTGATGTGGTCGGTTCCTACCGAGAATCGGGCCAGCTTGTCGGATTGGACGGAAGCGCCCGCGAGCTTGGAGGTCGTAATAGAGCCATCGACGATTTGCTCGGATGCCACGCTGTTGGCGGCCAGCTTGCTCCGGTCTACGGAGTCGTTGTCGAGCTGATCGGTCCCGATGATACCATCCGTCAAATGATCGCGCAATATAGACAGAGGGGCGATTTTGGACGTTGTTACGGAACGGGTTTGCAAGTGAGCTTCCGTCACGGCGTGGTCGGTCAAATGCTGGGTCAATATCGATTGATCCGCTATTTTGTCTCGAGTAATACTCCCCTGGGCCAGGTGAATATTCTTGATAGTTTCCTTCTGCAGCTTCTGTGATGTAATGCTGTGATCCCCCAGCTTCTCCGTTGTCACGGCCAAGTTTTGCAGGTTTTCCGTGATGACTGCCTGGGGGGCGAGCTTTACAGATGTAATGGAATCATCCTGCAGATGCTCCGTCAGAATGACACCATCCGCCAAATGAGCGGGACGAATCGATTGCGCTTGCAAATGCTGCGGACCAACCGACTCAAGACTCAACTTATCGGAAGTAACGCTCTTTGACTTCAGCTGTAGCGTAGAAACCGATTCTTGCGCCAAATGAAGCTCCTGCACGCTCCAAGCGACCAAGTGCGTCCCATTTATCGTATTATCGGCAATATGTTGCTTCTGTATAGAGGCTGGTCTTATGTGCTGTGAATCCACGCTTTCTTCGGCAAGCTTCTCACTGGTGACAGCACCATCTCTCAGCTTCTCAGACAATACAGCGCCATCCGCAATTTTGGCAGAATTAACGGCGCCGTTTGCCAAAGAATTGGATTGAATCGCTCCGCTTTTAATTTTCTCACTAATGATCGCGTGGTCCTGGATTAGTTCAGTCGTTATCAACTGAGCATGCAAATGTTTTGTCTCGATAGAGCCTTCAGCAATCTTCATAGAGTCGATCGTCTTATCAGCAAGCTTTTCAGAAGTAATGCTGTTATCTAAAAGTTTCTCTCCAGGAATGGACTTATTCTTGATCTTTCTTCCGGAAATGGCACCTTGTACAATATGTTTGTCATCGATTGTGGCCGGGCATATTTTGGATGCCGTCACACTGTTATCCGCTAATTTTGCATTATCTATTGCATAATCGGATAAAGATTCACGGCCAATGCTGCCTGGCCTGATCTTGGTGCCATCGATGGAGCGATTAGCAATTTTCTCATTGGTTACGGCCTCATCTACAAGATCGTCCGTATAGACGACAGCTACGTTCTCTTGCTGAGCTCGTTCAAATAACAGAAGCACAGGAGAAATGGCATCGGAGTCAGCGAATTGGGCTGGTTCTTCCCCAGCCTCCTGATCTTCTTGGAGAACGGAGTCTGCTTCTGCTGAGAAACCTGCCTCTTCCTGCTCATGCGGAATGTCTTCCTGCACGGAATCTGACACTTGATCCGTCGGTTCTGCAACCGCTAGATGATTGATCATCGCAACTTCATTATAAGTAGTGTTCGATTTGTCAACCTCATGATTCTTCGCGTCTTCCGCCTTTTTGCGTTTTGCTGCACCGTATTTGTCATCATCCACATAGCTGAGTTCATTTAAACTGGGATTGAATATTTGCGTTCCGGAATTTCTTTTTCGTTTTTGATCACCGGGTTTCTTTTTCACTTCGGTACTCCTTTCTATTGCATAAATAGTCATAGGTAGTCATTTGTAACATATGCAAACACCCAGATCATGGTCACTGGTTTTGCAGGGATTGATACAGTTCGGCTAATCGTTCTGCTGTATGCTGCCAAGTGAATTGCTCGAGCACCCTCTGGCGTCCCTGTTCCCCTAACAATCGGGCATATTCTGCGTTCTGCAGTAAAGCAACAATGCTGTTCGGAAGCTCTTGATCGATCTCGCTCAGCGGCACGAGCAATCCGGTCCGGCCATGTTCAATCACTTCACTCATCCCTCCAGCTCGAGTAGCTACTACCGGTACGCCTGACGCCATCGCCTCCACATTAACCAAACCGAATGCTTCACGTTCTGAGGAAGGAACTACTAAAGTGTCAGCTAACCGGAACCACTCTGCTATACGTTCATGCGGGACATACGGGATAAATTGAACAGTATTCCCTAGTGGTCCTGCTAACCTCTGCAAATGCGCTACATAAGGAGTAGTTCTGTTACTGCCATAGAACGCCCCTCCTACAATCAGCAATCGCGCATCAGGCTGTTGTTCCAACACCTTTGGCATGGCTTTAAGAAGATGGTGGATCCCTTTGATCGGTATTAACCGCCCAACGAATAAAATGATTTTACAATTTGCCCAACCAAGTGATTGCAGAGACTGCTGACGCCCGGTTTGGTACTCTTCGGACCAACGGGAAGGGAAACGATCGGGATCAACCCCTAAGTGATTAACAACAATTTTGTCCGACAACCGGAAGTCAAGCTTAATCAACTCTTCCTTCAGAAAGTGACTATTGACTAGAATGGCATCTACACTTCGCAAACACGGAATCAGCTTGGCATATGAAATATGCGGTCTAGAGAGGAATGTCATGGAATGCAGAGAAAGTACGACTGGGTATTTGCGGCCTAACATACGTTTGAGGTAGCGGGCATAACGAGGACGATTCTCAACTTGAACTAGCATTGGCTTCAAACGCTTCAATCTCGCATAAACGTGACGAATGTAGGCGCGTGTTGGGCAGCGGACATACATTACTCCGTCTATTATTTGCTGGTAAGGCAATCTCCTTGTCTTCACACCAAAGACATGAAGAGGCATCTGGAACGTGAGACGAAGCCGTTCCCCAACGTTCATCGCCACTAGCTCAACGGAGCTGCTGCGGCCTGATGGGATTGGGAATGTCCCTGGAGTAACGACAGCGATCGGTCGATCAGAACGCAGGCTAAGCACGTATCGTTACCTTCGTTCCGATGGAGACCAGCTTGGATAGCTCTAACACATCTTTGTTGTGCATTCGAATACAGCCATGGGACACTAACTTGCCAATAGAGCTAGGATCGTTCGTTCCGTGAATCCCGTAATGCGGCTTCGAAAGCCCCATCCAAAGAACACCGAACGGCCCCCCCGGATTGACTGCTTTATTCACGATTGTGTATTGTCCCGCAGGAGTGGGGGTTACCATCCGACCTATCCCGACCGGGAAAGACCTTACGACTTGATTACCATCCAACAAGTGTAGTTTACGATCAGACATATCTACTATTATGCGATAGGCAGGCATCTTCACATTCTCCTCTGCTTTATTTTGATATCGTATGTGGAGAGCCTGCCAAAAGGGACACCAAATAGGAAAGGTGCCCCTTGTATTTCTTCATTTTTTATTACAGCCTAACCTGCTGTCAGCTTTGTCGGAACGATTCCTTTCATTGCTCCACATCGATTAACATTCCATATTGAGCCTTCTGGACAATATGGTCACTTCCCCCCTAACACCCGTCCATACGTTCTCCCGTCTACTTTCATACTGTAAAAATGGAGGTGAGCGAACTGTAATGGTCAACCGCTATGTAGGCATCATGGTCAACGATTCTCTGTATAGGCGTATCCCGACCGGCAGAGGTGGACACGAGTCATTACCGTGTTACGAGCAAGCAGGGCGACAGCATGGCATTACGCCCTGTTACTTCCGTTTACAAGATATAGAGCCTGATTCTCCTTATATACAGGCTTTTGTATTATCGGATCGAGGCAACTACGTCAAAAAGATTGTTCCTGCTCCAAAAGTCATTCATAATCGCGGCTTATACTTCAATTCCAACGCCCGAGGCAGGATCGAACGTCTTGTTAAAAGCGGAAAACAAATTTTTAATGTTTGGAATCGGTATGGCAAAAAAGCCATTCATGAGCTCCTGAAACAAGACCCAACCGTTAGCAGCCATCTTCCTGTGACCGTAGCCGCGACCGCTCAAAGCATTAGACAAATGATGGCTTCCTTTGACTCGTTAATTGTGAAGCCAGACAACAGCAGCATTGGGCGTGGTATTATGAAACTAGCTCGACACGGTGATCGATGGATCCTCGATTATGCGATTACACGGAAGAGTAGAATTCGTAAAACGATAGCTTTTCGTTCAAGACTTCCTTCCGTCTTATTGCGAAGAATTCACGCCTGCTCCTACCTGGTCCAGCAATGTTGGCCGCTTGCCACGTACCGCGGTCGGCCGTTCGATATGCGCGTGTCGGTCCAACGTAACGAGTCTGGTTGCTGGCGAGTGTCCGGTATCGCGGTTAAGGTTGCCAAAGCCAATATCTTTTTGACCAATATCGCACAAGGGGGTCAGGTTCATTCTTTTGAGGACGTGCTTAGGGAATATCCTCACTTGGACCCGGCTCATACAAGGAATCAAGTAGAACAGCTATCGCTTGCTGTTGCTGAACGATTGAGCGGGCATTTGCCGCATCTTGCGGATATTGGACTTGATGTCGGGATTGACAGCAATGGAAAACCTCTGTTTATTGAGAGCAACGGCAGAGATTTGCGCATCTGCTTTCAAGAAGGCAATCAGCTCGAAGATTTCCAACAAACTTACAGCAGTCCGATTGGATATGCCAAATATTTGTTAGATCATACGAGGTAATGGATGGGGGAATCGCCCGGGCTGAACGTTAGAGGCTCTGGGCGGTTTCTTTGTTCTTGTATTTTTTGTGCAGGAATCCGGCATCCAGAAAGACTTCCATCATAATTTAACAAACGTATGAAAATACTAGTAGGAAATCATAAAGTTTGAGAGGTACCTTCCATTGAAAATTCGAGTTGTTGATACATTTCCTCTCTTTTACAGCCTTCCCAAGCCATATGGGGACGCCAACGGCCTCAAAACGTACCGAACCTGTTATTTGCTCCGAATTACTACGGAAGAAGGTATAGAAGGTTGGGGTGAATGTGTTGACTGGCTTCCCACCTTGCACACAGGTTTTACGGAGCGAATCATACCCTATTTGATTGGCAAATCGACTGGAGACCGAAATCAACTTGTTCAAACAATCAAAAAATGGCATTCGCGGGCGGCATCGGCGGTTAGCATGGCTTTAACGGAAATAGCCGCTAAGAGAAGCGGGGCATCAGTATGCGAACTGTGGGGCGGTAAGTTTCGCAAGAAAGTACCGGTTTATGCCTCGTTCCAATCGTACACGGACGACTCCAATTGGCAGAGGTATTCCTTTCGGGGCATCGAGAAAGCGGTCAACGAAGGTTTTGGCTCCATTAAGCTGAAGATTGGCGGAAAGTCAATCACTGAGGATCAGCATCATATCGGACAAGCTCAAGTCTTGTTACAACAACAAATCGAGTTGGCTCTGGACGCCAATCAAAGCTATGACGTATCCGCCACACTGCAATGGCAGTCCTTACTGGAGAGCTGGCCTAATATTCTGTGGGTCGAAGAACCGATACCTATCAATCAAGTTGCGGAATACGCCCTGTTGAGAAATCGTTTGTCCTCTCCCTTGGCCGGAGGAGAGAACATCGAATCTGCAGCTGATTATATTCCGATGCTTACCCAGCACGCGCTTGATTTCATGACACCCGATCCCCTGCATGTAACAGGGATAGATGGGTACCGGGAAGCCTTAAGGCTTGCCCGAAGCTTTGGTGTCCGGGTAACACCTCACGCTTATGACGGTGCTCTATCGCGATTATATGCCATTTTCGCACAAGCATGCTTGGAGCCATGGGGGAAAATGGGGGCGGATTCGATCGAGCCTGTGGAATGGGACTTTATGGACAATCCTTTTACCGCCTTGATCCCGATTCATCCTTCATCAGGAGAAATTACGGTTCCATCCGGTTCTGGCATCGGGCTCGAAATCGACCTTGAAAAGCTTGCCTTTTACCAATGGGATGGAAGCTGTTATTGGTGATGGCAAAATACGGAAGAACCGGAAAACCAAAAACAACAGGCAAGCCCTTAGAATCGGCTTGCCTGCAGTTCCAATTTTCCGGCTTTTTCCTTGATATACTCAGCCGTTCGTAGTGCTAACGACATGACGGTATTAGTCGGATTTCCCGCACCGGATGTTACAAAAATACTCGCATCACATATAAACAAATTATCAATGTCGTGAGTCTGACCATAGGAGTTGACGACAGAGGTAGAGGGATCACTCCCCATACGACAGCCTCCCATCATGTGAGCCGTATCTGGAACGACGAATTCCACTTTTCCTCCCTCCGCTTCCAAGATAGAGCTCATGGTCCGGACAGCGTGATCGATCAGCCTTCTGTCGTTATCTCCGTAACTGAACGTTACTTTCGCTCTCCGCAGGCCGTATTCGTCCACCTCATCCGCTAACGAAACCTGATTGTTAACGTTTGGCAGCACTTCCCCTACCAAGGTAACTCTTCCATAGTAATTGTAATTCAGCAATGCTTCTCTCAATCGTTCTCCCCACACAGGGCCGCCTTTCGACTTCGCAATGCCTTTTGCAAAGCTAACCGGCCGAACCCCGTGGGAATGAAGGGAATATCCCCGGACGAACGAGTTATTGGGATCTGTTCGATAGAAATCCTGCGTCGTTGCAAGCACAGGAGTTCCCTTATACAGCCTGATCTCTTCATTAAACTTTGCATAAACGTCCTCACTGCTGTGGACCATGATTGATTTCCCGACCATTCCGCTGCTATTAGCGAGCCCATCCGGAAAATCTGAATTGGCCGAATTGAAAAGCAGTCTTGGTGTCTCCACAACGAATGCGCTTAGAATGACTAATTTTGCCTTTTGCTCATATGTTTGTCCGTCATGTATGAAGGTTACCCCTTTGGCCTTCCCGTCTTTTCCCATTATGACTTGGGTAACCATACAGTCAGACAATACTTCCGCACCCGCCTTTATGGCCTTAGGGATGTGGACGATGAGTGTACTGAATTTGGCGTTTGGCATACAGCCCTGATTGCAAAATCCCCGATTAATACAAGGAGGACGCCCTTCAAAAGGAGCAGACAAAATGGCTAGCGGAGCAACAGATGAGCGGATACCGAGCTTCTCACAGCCTTTCATGAACATATAAGCATTCGGACTAAGCGGTTCCCGCTCCGGATACGGGTATGGACCATGATAGTTTCCCCATGGAAAATACTTCGGACCGGATACTGCAATTTCACGCTCGATTCGCGAGTAATAAGGTTCGAGGTCTTCATAACCGATCGGCCAATCCTCCCCGACGCCATCTAACGTTCTAGCCTTGAAGTCGACATCATGAAATCGAAGGAAAACACCTGTGAAATGCGTCGTGCCTCCCCCGACACCCCGACCGGAATTATTGTTCCCCATCGTTAACGGATCAGAGCCATCGACGATTCGAGTGTCCTGCCAGCCGAGCGATTCCATCGCCAATTCGTCGCTGGCGAAGTCCTTTTGCGGGTCCCGGAACGGGCCTGCATCCAACACCACTACGCTCATCCCGCCTTCGCTAAGCTCTTTGGCGAGTACACCTCCCGCTGCGCCTGCTCCTACAATGACAACGTCGACTTCCTCATTCTCATATTTTCTCGTCATTGCTCCACCTTCGCCTCCCATGGGTCCAATTGCCCCGATTGCGTCCGCACATAACCGCGAGGATAGGCAGGTCCTGCATACCCGATTTCCGACCATATCTTTGGATGCGAGCAGTAGGATTCGATCGTCAAGCTCATCAACTTATCGAAAAACGGGATTTGAGGAACTCCTGCCCAATCGGTATCCGGCTGGACATTACTTTCACTTACGGCGCGCAGCAATTGCTCCTGATCTTCCCGGTTGAGCAATACAAAAGCGGTAGCATAGTTGCTTTCCGCACTTTTTTCCAAGGACTGAAGCCCTTCACGAACCAATCGTTTTCCCTCCGGCACTCCTATCTTTCGTTGGCTTTCGCCGGGAGAGGAATAGAGCGTCTGATCGATATGACTCATCACATATTGGAGAACTTCGTCTGAAAAGTCATGCGTGAGAATACCGCATATGATACATAACATACTAACCTCACGTTCGTTTAAAAACTGGTAATAGGGTGAAGTCGCCAGACGCTCGTCCAGTATCGATTGAGTATGGTCGTCCCACGCATCTTTCTCATTCATGACATTAAAGGAGGGATAATGTGTTTTCTGCTGCATATCGCTACCTCCCATCCCAGTTCAGGGCAATGAGTCCCATAACACTTAATGCTGTGAACACCACGGGCAATATAATCGGCGGACCAATCATGAAATTCCTTAACGCCCATCCTCCTACACGCAAACCCACTCCACGTACATGGAAAAACACTCCGATCAAGCCCGAGACGACACCAATCCACATCAGCATGGAGAACAATAGCTGCATCCAAGACGCGTTATACCATGTAAGCACAACACCTGCAATAAAAAAAACAGGGGAAGAGATAACAGGCAGCCACATCGCTTTATTATGGAAATTTTGTCTATAGTGAAACAGGGTGACTTGAATGCCAATCAATAAAAATGCAAGACTGACGAATAAAATTACAATGCGATCAAGTGACCAATGGTCCCAGTACATCAAATAACCTCATTTCGACAATTATTTTTCATTGATCATATATTTTCCAAATTATTTTTTACTATCCATTATTTGCACGTGTTTGTTATTAAGTTAAAGTTGTACCTGGAGTTTGGGAGAACGACAATCAGGCAAGCCGCTAAAAGCGGCTTGCCTGATTGTTCAACAAAAACTTTAAGCTATCGTTATATTATTCTTACTGTGTTGAATCGTGTCTGTCTCCGTTGGAAGTGAAGAGCGAGTGACCCCTTCTTCGATTATTGCATTCATAAACAGATAATTGCTGCCGCCAAAACCGCCGTTAGTTACCGAGTATTTACCCCCAATAAACCGTGATCCTATAGCCTTTAACTTATGGCTGCCACCTTCAATGTGAAAATGTGTCGCCTGCCGTGCTGACACAATCTCCAAAACTCCAAGTAATAATGTTTGCAGGATCTACACTTTTCAAGAATGCTTTCTCGCCATTTGTTCCGCTGAACACTGCTCCGCCATCTACTGTGATTGATTGATCTGGAGTATTCGCGGGATTGTTCACATCACCTTTTTTATCCCAGGCACCCGTGAACACGAAACCGCAATTAATTAACCCTCCACCTTGCATAATAATCTCACGGGTCCCAACTTTGATCTTACCTGTCGCAGCTGAAGCACCCTTGAACCACGTATTGATTAAAGTTAATTTATTAATGCTGCCAAGCGTAACTTCTTCCACGTTATAGAACTCACTATTGAGAATGGTCAATTCTCCGTTGCTAGGGGTGAAGCCCACCTGTGTTGTACCTGAGCGAATCGGACGGGCAATCTCATACCCATTCAACATGCCGAACGAGCAGCTATCGATGATGTTCTTCCGTTTGGCTCGGGAAGAGCCTTTGTTAATCGTTATCATTTCCTGGGCTGTACAGCCTCTCATCTGTAGACCATCCATATTGACCCAGATCGAACCCGAGTTCGCCATCTTTACGCCTGGTTTGGTATATGTGACCACAGCATGACAGTCTTCCAGCGTCAAGTCTGTTAACCGCTTGTGAGCTACGATTCGTGATGCTATGTGTTTCTTGACTGTAATCCTCTTAGCGCTATCTCCCCAGAATGTTCCGCTGTTCGCGAACGATAGTAAACCAGAGTTTCCAATGAACGTTAAATCATGCTCATATTGTCCGTGTGTTACAAATGGACCGTACTCATCGCCATCGCCGTGGCAATTCTCTACCATGCAATACGCAGCATTCGTGAAATCGTTCAAGTGACGGCTGTTGCTGGTATTACAATCTTTCACATGTCCGTATAACACATTAATTTGCTGGGTTAAATATCCTGTACCGCCCCAATCGCGCTCCTCCGGATTCATTAATTGACAGCGTTCTGTTAAGAAATGAGTGTTGTATCGACGCATAACGACAGGCCAGAACACCTTGGTCGCATTTATACCGGTAGCATCACATTCTACTGCGAACTCATAAGCTACAGGATTAGAACCGATCATATCCCAATCCGGAGTCGGTCTCAGACTGGTTCCATTGACTGGAACGGGGATCCCTATGAAATTCATATTTCTTACATGGCATCGTACAGCAGGGTTAATTTTCTTATACGTAATTTGTCGGCCTGCAGCAAGCTGCCACCCGGATTTGTAATTAAATCTAACGTGAGTAGAGCTGAATACTTCCGTAACTTTAACCAAGTAATCAAGTTCCCGCTGTGCTCCGCCTCCCGTGTTGTTCTTGATCTGCGCATGCCACCAGCTCCCAACCTCGAATGGAGCAGAGTCCGCAACTTCGAATATGTCAGAGTACTCCAGAACATCTGCTGCGAGCGTTACCGTCTGACTCACCCCTGGCCCAGTCCCTTGAAAAAATAAGACGGCACCAAATGGATTGTCGATCGTGTTCAGCTGCATCCCTACCGTTGTAACCGTATGATTATGAAAGTCGACTTCGATATTACTGCGATGATATACATGTCGAACAATAAAGTTCAGATCTGAGTGCGCTTCAACCCGATGGATAGATAGATCATTCACCATTGCATCCAACGCTGCATCTGCATTCTTGGTTGGATCAAAGATTCCAAACCAGCGAAAATCAGCAACTCCGTTATGCACCACCTCGAAACGGCCATTCTGACCTCCATTGCTGTGCACAGTCCCGCCATTATCAGCCTTAGTACTGCCAGGTTTCCATTGAACAAGCTTGGCACCGCCGTCTCCATTCTGGTAATAGCCGCCAACATGTACATATAACCCATCAATCAGGGTTTTGGAAGAAAGCGAGAGTAATTCTTGCACAGTTGCAACTTGGAGGACTGTATTGCCCTTTTCCTTGTCTTTTTGATCCAGATCTTCATCGCTTGCCAGTGCTACCTTGGATGCTAAGGCATTACCGGCTAGAATGGCACCGCCAATTCCCAAGGTCATTAGCACCTTTCTCCGGCTCATCGTTTCATTTTTCCCATTTTCTGTAGTGCCCGATCTGCCATTGTTCTCTTCTTTCATCGATAACAGCTCCTTTTCGTAACTTAATTAAATCGCCAACCTTTTTACTGATTTAATTCTGATTTAAAAATACCATGATTACCCATTTAATAAACTTAAAAACTCATGTTCTGATTTGATTCTGGTTTGTTTCTCTTATTATAATCATCAGTTGGAAACGCTGTCAACGATACTTTTCAAATTTGTTAATTGGATAGTCCTACTTGTTGCTAGATAAATAGAAAGACAGCAATCCATTGGACCGCTGTCTTTCACCACCACTACTTTTTAAGAATACTAACTATTTATTTATATTTAGTGCTACAGCAAAATGTCCTTCATTTTGAAGACAATGACACTACTGTGAAGTATTAGTCATCGCATTTTACAATGCAAGTTTCATATACAATTCGTGATTAGTCATTATTACAGCATCCTTCGGCTTCCTCTAAATGCCCGGATCGTTCGATTTTGGTCTTCAAATATTGTTCGTTATATTCGGAGACATCTCCCCAAAGCTGCACCCGTTCTTCTACATCTAGACCAGCATTCTCGAGCGCATCTAATTTTTTTGGGTTGTTTGTGATCAGGGTGACCGGCTTTGTCCGTAGCGCCTTCAAAACCTTAATCGCATCGCTGTAATCGCGTGCATCATCAACAAATCCAAGCTTAAGATTGGCATCCACGGTATCATATCCGTTTTCCTGAAGAATATAGGCAAGAGATTTACTAAATAGTCCGATGCCTCTTCCTTCATGGTTTGCCAGATAAAACAAAGCACCATGGCCATGCTCGGCAATATGCTTCATGGACTGTTTGAGCTGATATCCGCAGTCGCAGCGCTTGCTGCCGAATATATCTCCGGTATGACAAATGGAGTGGAACCGAATTAAGGCACGATCAGCATTTTGAAAATCCCCATGGACGAGGACGCTGGATTGCTGAAATTCTGCTAAATTAACGGCAGATAACTTGGCAACGATGCGCTCAAAGTCTTCCGTTACTTCTCCGCAATTGAGCCAGCAGTACCACTTAAAGTCAATAGTTTCTCCATGTAAGTTAATCGGAAGTTTAATGGGACCGACAAGATATATTGCTCCTTGATCCGATTTGATCAATTGTATTTTCTCTTGTAAAAGCGAAATGACTCTAGGATCAATTTTTTTTACAGCAGGCATGGCAACGTCTCCTTTTATTTTCCGAAATGAAATTTCCGACAAATGTTGTTGTCTTATTTTGCGCGAAAGATACCATACTATGTGGGTTTTCGATTTAATAAGTTGCTCGATTAACTAACCGCAAAAAACCTTCCCAACAACACAACCGTGTCCGTTAGAAAGGTCTATTTAAATCTATCGATTGTACATCACACTACATGATCAAATTATCATCTGCAAATACTAAGTTATTATCCCTTCATATAGTCCAACAGAACCTGTCTGTCTTCCTCAAAACAAAACAACAGCTCTTCTATCTCACCATATGATTTCCAAGCTATCTCGTGAATCAGTTGATCCGGATCCTGTATGGTTGCTTCTCCACCTACTACTTCTACCTCAAAATAAGTAATCTGGAAATCAATCTGAGCGTGACAGCCTCGTTTTTCATGCAGAAGCCGTACTACTCTGACCTCATTGTTGGTATTCACACATACACCAGCTGCACCATGCCACATATACATGTCGATTCACTCCCAGACTCTATCTTTATAAAACTCCATATTAGTATTATATTGCCAATAGGGAGTCGTGTGGGGAGATGGAGATGTAATTATTGTGACAGCATTAACAATCCTACAATCTTCCAAAATCTCGACGCTCCAATTATGCAAAAAAGACACGCCGTCGCATGTCTTCTCAAGAAAATACATCCTAAAAGTCTTTGTTCATATCAAATATTTGAATGTTCTTGGCTGTTTGTTCTGCTTCTTTTAATAATGTATTAAACGCATCATACAACGGTTTACTTGTACCCTCGCTACCATAAGGATTCGGTGCAATAGTATAAACATACACGGTGTCTTTAGTTTCAGCGAGTTTAGTGTAAATCGATGGACTTTTCTCATATTCCTCATTGGTCAGAATATCAACCGAAACAAGGGTGTGATAAGGTGAGTTCGGTTGCCCTGTTGCAAAATTCATTCCATCAGGCATAAAGTTAAAAATTAATTTTTGTTCCACATAAGAAATGAGCAATTTATTTCGAACATCAGGTAAATTGTTATTAATCCTGTAGGAATACCCCGCTGAGTAATCTGTTGTTGTAGAGATCCCTTTATCAGTGACAATTGTTCGAATTGGCCGATTGTAGAGAATATGATATCCTTCTTTAAAATCCCCTTGAAAACCAATCGCTCCATTTTGATAATAATAACTCCCATAGCCTTCAAATTTACCTAGCTTAAAACCACCTACATATTTGTTTCCACCAGGAAAATACATACTGCCGATACCGTCACGTACATCATTCTTATAGTCGCCTTCATAATTAATTAATCCATTGGCCGTGTATGACTTTCCTTTTCCATGCTTCTTCCCCTCATGAAACTCCCCTGCATATCGCAAGTAACCAGAAGAATCGAATATCTTACCCATACCTTCCTCTATACCTTCTTTATAGGTACCTTGATAGATCACTTTACCCGTGCTCGCATCATACAGGGTTCCTTCCCCGTCATAGAGATCATTCTTGAATTTACCATCATACAAAACCAATCCTAATTTAGTAAAAACCTTGCCGTATCCATTCTTAATTCCGTTTTCCCACAAACCTTCATACAGCTTTCGTCCGCTATTGTCATATTGAATGCCTTGACCACTCATTTTATTATTCTTAAACTGCCCTTCGTATACAACGTTCTTACCTGTCGAGTCGTATACCTTTCCTTGCCCTTCAAGCTTGTTCTGCGCAAACTGACCCTCATACCAAAGGGTGCCTTGATAATACAGCTTCCCATATCCCTCTCTTTTGGAATCCTTCAGATTCCCCTCATAGCGGAGTTCCGATACTTCCGAGTAAAGAATATCCTGCATCAAAGATAAACTTGTAGAAGCAATATCAATTATTCTTGTATCGTCATTCCAGGTGACCTTACTCTCAGTGGCTTCTCCCACAAATCTTAAGGGTACGAATGTGTAGCCACTCACCAGACGCGGGGCCAAGGCTAATGCCTTGTCTTCTCCATTAATCTTGGCTATAGGGTTATCGATTTGCAGGGTGATCTTGAATGTTCCTTTCGTTCCCGTAATCGTCTGGCTTGTACCGTCCCATTCAATGCGCAGACCCAGCTTCTCAAAGATCGGCCTGAATTGCACAAGGGTGGTCCCATCCTCAATCAATGGTAATTCATTGAAAAAGATTCGTTCCCCATCCTTATAAACTTGAATACTTTGCTCCAATGATGCTGTCGGATCGCTCTCTGCTGCAATTGCGGTACTCGAACCTAATAACATTATTGCTGCCATAAGAATAACTAGGTACTTTTTCACATTTTTCCTCCGATTATTGCCCTATAAAAATAGGTACATTTTACCATCAAAGGTATATTCGGTGTTTGTTGGTTGTTTCCTGCTAATCGCGGATTCATACCCATAATTTCCCTTAAAGGGTGAATAGTCAATAGCCCGACTACTAGCATGCCACACGGCAGCTCTCTAGTCGGGGTATCTAATCTAACACTAGTATTCGAACAGCAGCTACCGTCTACCTTTTATCTCCATCAAAGCCTGCAAGTTAATCCTGCCAACGTCTACACTGCCTAATGGATAAGCCGGGTTCCCATATCCTCCGTGGAAGTCAGAACCTCCGGTCATCACTAGATGATATCGCTCTGCATAGGACCTTGCTTTCTCTACCTCTGCTCCGTCATGCGACGGGTGATGCACTTCAATGCCTTCTAATCCTGCTTCTACCCATTCGGCTATCGCTTCATAATTGTGCAGCTGTCCAGGATGAGCAAGCACCGCGACTCCTCCCGCTTCGCGGATCGCTCGGATAGCAGCCACAGCATCAGCATACACCAACGGGATATAGGCTAGGCCGGGCTGGCCGCCTTCACCGTTTCGTGAGAACAGCTTCCGGTATAAGGTACCGAACAGCTCCTCGCAATAACCGCTATCCATCAGAGCATGCATAATATGCTGCTTGTACACTGCAGATCCGCCTTCAGCATAGCGCAATACTTGCTCCCAAGTGACCTTATAGCCCGCTACGTTCAATTTCTGCACCATTTCTACCGAAGCCTGATGGCGCTGATCGACAATCGGATTACAAAGCTCCGCTAGAGCTGGATGATCGGGAGTGATGAAATAGCCTAGAATATGCGCCCTTCGATTCCGTTTGTAATCATACGCAGAGATCTCAATTCCTGGAATAATGTGAACGTGATGCTGAAGACCAAGTACCATCGCTTCTTCCAATCCAAGCGTCGTATCATGATCCGTGATCGCCAGGTGACTGATCCCCGCTGCCTTGGCTGCTAGAATGACCTCTCTGATGGAGAGTGTATTGTCGGATGCCTTGGTATGACAGTGCAGATCGACTTTTCCGAGCTTCGCCATCATCAGACCGCTCTCCCTCTGCCTGAGACCAGGAGGTCGTTATACTTGTATGACAGTTCAGACCAATGAGACTCATACTGCTCTCGAATCTCATGGATCAAGAACCCATCGTAAGCCGAGGTCTCCAATAGCTTTACAATGTCTAACATCGGAACACAGCCTTGCCCGATCGGCATATGCATATCCCCGCGGCCTAGCGGAAGAAGCTCGAATTGGTTTTTTTCAGTAGAGAAGCATGGCTTCCCGAAATTATCATGTACATGAAGGTGCACCGCGTAAGGAAGCATAGCTTTCAACTCATGCTGCAGGTTAAGTCCATACATCTGGGCGGATAAATATAAATGACCTATATCCACAGTAATTCCGACGGAAGGATGGTTGACAGCTGCAACCTGCTGAGCGAGTGCCTGCGGGATAATCGAATAACAATAATCCGTGCAATCCAAATACGGGCGTACATTTTCCATGCCAATTCGAATGTTCAGTTGTTCCGCACGTTCTCCAGCAATCCGCATAAATTCCTGTTCCTGCTGCATGAATTGCTGCTTCTCAGCCGCTGTATACTTGTTCCAAGTATGAGGATGACTGAACTGCTCTTCCCCTACGAAACGTCCAACATGATAGACGAGAACCTCTGATCCAACTGCACCTGTTACTTCAAGTGAAGCCATCAACAGCTTTTGTTCAAAAGCAAGGTCATCCCGACGGAACAAGTTCAGATCGAACGGCGCATGCATCGTATAGTGGAGAGGGAAGCTGTCAAGGAGCTTGATATAAGCGTCCAACCGCTCATAATCAATCACTCCGTTCAAGATCACTCTCATCCCTTGAATGGGGAGCTCAACTGCGTTGAAGCCTGCTTCCTGCACTTTGATCAGCTTGGCCTTCAATCGCTCCAGCTGACTGACCGCCTCGTACGACATCAAGCTAACCCCTACGCCTCTAAGCTTCAATGGGTTCTACTCCCCTCAATGCCGCTGAAGTTAAACCGGTAATATAGTCCATCTGACATACCACTTGACCGCGAACCAACACTTTCTCGATAATAGGACCTTGAGGATCCCCTTTCACAATCAATAAGTCTGCTTCCTTCCCCACTTCCAGAGAGCCCGTGCGAGCATCGATTCTGAGAGCCTTTGCTGGATTCAAGGACACCATATTGACCGCTTCAACTAATCCGAGCCCCTGCTCATGCAGGAGAAAAACAGCTCGCAGCATAGCTGGAGGGTAGTAGTCAGAGCACAGTATATCGACCACTCCTGCTTGCACCGCATCCCGGGCAGATAGATTGTTGCTATGCGAACGTCCTAACATAACATTAGGAGCCCCCATCACAACGTACAGACCGCGGCGTTTGGCCTCGACAGCAACCTCCATATCGACTGGAAACTCACTGATTGTCCCTCTCCACTTCTGGACTGCATCCAGCTTGTCGATTGTATCATCATCATGAGAAGCTAATGGAATCTCACGTTGAAAGGCCAGATCTGCCAGCTTCTGCAGCTCCTCTTCAGCAATCTTGGGACGATGCTTACGCTCTTCCAGAATCGCTATGACTTCCTCTTCGGTTTTTTTCTGGCGCTCCATGATGAATTTCTTTTGTACTTCGTTGTTGCGGTATTGCCCTTGACCTGGTGTATGATCCATAAAAGAAATTTGATCTACCACGCCATCTTCGATAAACTGCTCCACAAATGGGACGACACTTTCATTTGTCACCTCGATACGAATATGAACGCGGTGGTGAATCAAGTGCTCCTTTTTGCGCATTTCACTGATACTGTTCACAATCTCTTTTACGCTGTTATTCTTGCGGAAGTCATTGGTCGTATTCTCGCCCCACATGCTCAAGGAATGATAGATGGTCGTTACCCCTTGGCTAACCAGCTTGCGCTCGAGCTCGTAGTAGGAGAACTCAAGAGCGAACCGACTCGTCGGTCGCGGCTGCATCTCGTGCTCTATTGCATCGCTGTGTGTATCGATCATTCCCGGCAAAATCCAGCGACCCGTTGCATCGTAATCGGCCAAAGCTTTGGTAGCTGCAGTGGAAGGACGAATATCCACAATCAGGCCGTCTTCCAATACGATTGTTCCATTCTCAATAATGCCATGAGGTGTTACAATGTTGCCGCCATGTATCGTTAGATTCCGTTTCATAGCCATTCTCCTTCGAAGGAAATTTACTCCACGCCCGCCATTTGCTGTTGTCCCTTACCCGCATGGATGGTTCGCATATCCAGGATCTGATCGGCCACCTTGCCCATCACATCCCAATCATGGAACACTCCGATCATTGTTGTGCCCTCTTGCTTCATCTCTCTTAGAATAGCCAGCACGTTTTGTTTCGTATCATTGTCGAGGGAAGCGGTAGGCTCATCCAGAATAAGCAGTCGGGGACGCACGATAAAAGCTCTTGCCAAGTTCACACGCTGTTGCTCGCCGCCGCTGAATGTAGCCGGGTAAGCTTGCCATAAAGGTTCAGGAATATTCAATCTTTGCAATAGCCGTTCCGCTATCACTCTGGCCTGCTGCAGGGAGTACCCCATCGGAAGCAATCGTTCCGCAACAACGTCCAGAGCGGATATACGCGGAATGACCTTCAGAAACTGGGATACATAACTGATCTCGTGAATGCGCAGATGCGAGATTTGACGTTCGCTCGCTCTGGCCAAATCGATAGGTCCATACAAAGAAGAGTTGTACCACACCTCGCCAGAGGACGGTAAGTACGTGCGGTATACGCACTTCAGAATGGACGACTTCCCGATTCCGCTTGGACCGGCTATACCCATAAATCGACCTTCTGCAATCTCAAAGGAAAGATTCTCGAAGGGATTAACGATCATATCATGCGAGATGGAAAGCTCGAAACGTTTACCTAATCCGATTACCTTAAGCATGAGCGAATCACCTCTTTCTATAGTAAGGAATGCACCAGCAGCTGCGTGTAAGGATGCTGAGGATCCTCCAGAATCTGATCTGTCAATCCTTGCTCGACAATTAGCCCCTGCCGAAGCACCATGGTTCGATCAGACAGCATTCGGATCACGCCCAGATCGTGAGACACGACGATCATGGCCACTTGCAGTTCCCGTTGAATGCTCCGGATGAGATCCAATACTTTAGCCTGAACGGATAGGTCAAGACCAGTGGTCACTTCATCGAGCAATAAAAGTGGGGGATTATTCGCTAGCGCCTTAGAGATTTGCACTCTTTGCTGCATGCCGCCGCTGAAGTTCTTAGGCGGCTCATCCATGCGGGGCAGCGGAATTTCAACCTGCTGCAGCAATTGCGAAGCACGCTCACGAATGCTGCCCACATGATAATGGTCGGCCGCGAACAGCTTCTCGGCAATGTTGCCGCTGCTGGAGAAATTCATCCGAAGTCCCAGATACGGGTTCTGGTAAACCATCCCCATTAGATGGTTGCGGACATAGCGTTTCTGCTGAGCGGATTTCTCGAACAGATTCGACTCTCCTTCTTCGAAATTCGAGATGCTCATCTTGCCGGAGGTCGTTTCTTCGTCGAAGTACAAACACTTCACAAGCGTGCTCTTGCCTGATCCGCTTTCTCCGACAACCCCAAGAATCTCCCCTGGGTGCAGATCGAAGCTTAAGCTGCGGCAAGCCCAGATGCTGCCGCATAACTGGCAACGGCTGCTGATTTGCTCATCCGTAGAAGGATGCTCGCAATGAGGACAGCCCGGTCCGAATCGTTTGCTCAGACCTTTAACCTGAAGCAGAGGAGAATCGTTCCATATTAATGGCGCCTGATTCCGATCACTTGAAGCTGTATTAAGAGTGGACATCGACATGGGTTACCCCCTCCTCTTCTGCTGTTCTTTGCAATAAGCTGTATCGGAGCATTGATATACGGTAACTCCTGATGCTTCTTCCGTAACCTCATCAAGGAACGTATCGGCACTGAGGCAATGACGGCAGCATTTTCCTTTGAAGGTCTCGACTGTGAATGGATAATCCTCGAATTGAAGTGGAGTTACATTCGTATAGGGCGGGATCGCATATAGCTTCTTCTCGCGGCCAGCCCCGAATAAAGAGAGATGATCACTTTGATGGAGCTTTTCCGTATCCCAGCGAGGGATCGGACTTGGCGCCATAATATATCGATCATGAACCATAACCGGATAGTCTGCACCCAGTGTGATGCTTCCCCATTTCACTATGCTTTCGTACAACGTTAACCACATCGCGCTATAGTCCATCTCGGCATGACGTATTCTCGTCATCTCTTCGCGAGGCTCGACCTTGCGCAATGGTTCTGGTTGCGGAACTTGCAGCACCAGGATCTGATTAGGAAGCAGCTTCTCTTCCGGTATCCGATGACGGGATTGGATAATGGTAGCTTCTGCAGTCTGCTCCGTAGTTGTAATTCCACTAGTCTCTTCAACCAATCTGCGGATACTGACAGCGTTGACGCTATCGTCGTTGCCTTGGTCAATGACTTTCAGAACATCCTGCTGGCCCAGGAGAGAAAGCGTGAGCTGCAAGCCGCCGGTTCCCCAGCCTCTTCCGATTGGCATCTCTCTGGACGCGAATGCGACCTGGTAACCTGGAATAGCAACAGCTTTCAAGGATTTGCGGCGAATTTCCCGTTTCGAGCCCTCGTCCAGAAAAGCGAAGTTATACGCCGTTGTGCTGAAGGTCCTTTGATTCGGCTTCTTCTCGGTTAGTTGCATCTGCTGCATGCTGCTCTTCCTCCTTCTTGTTCTTCGCTTTCTCCTGTTGATTCACTTGGACTTTGCGGATCTGATCGAGCGACGACTGGAACGTAATATAGTGAGGTAGTTTCAAATGCGAGACGAATCCATTAGATTCAACGGAATCGATATGCGTAAGCACGAACTCTTCATCCTGTGCAGGCGCTGTGCCTGCTGTCTCCAAGCTGCGCTCGAGAATAGCCATGGAAATTCCTTTCACCTCGTTCTGACCGAAGCAAAGTCCGTACCCTAGCAAGAACTGCACATTTCCAGACTTCGTATCCTGCTTGAAGGAATTAATCGTTTCTACTTCAGTCAGCATCATTTCCCCGATATAGATAGGGTCATCTTCTCCATCCTGACTATAGGGATGAGGGATATGAACCGCTGAGTATCCTACGCGAAGCTCGCCCACTGTCGGGTGCACGACACCGTAACCGCGCATACTGCTGTAAGCGAGTGCCGTCATGGCCCCCGTTTCACCGCGAGCCAGAGTCTGCAAGCGCGCCGCTCTTGTAGATGGAATCGTCATCTTCTGCCTCGTAATATCAAAGGGCTCTTCTTGTCCCGTTGCTTTCGATTTCGTAATCTTTGCCATAAGCCCTTGCTCTCTCAACAAATCGGCTACTTTCTTCAACGTAAGGCTGCCATTATAGGGAACGGCCTCTTCTGTAAATTGGCTGGCAAAAGCAACCATCTCTTCATCCCCCTCATGACGCAGGGAAAAGTTCAACATGCGATGTGTATAATCATAAGTCGGTCCAAGGATCTGGCCTCCAGGAACATCGCGGAAGGAGGAAGAGATTCGGCGAATAACACGCATATCAGCAGGCTCTACCGTTAAGGAATAATGATTCCTTGGCAATGTCGAACGGTAGGCTCGCAACAAGAAAGCCGCCTCTGCCGGATCGCCTTCTGCTTGCTTTAATGCAATCGCTGCATACTCGGGGGCATAGATCCCGCCTTCCCCCATAACCCGATCGACTAACAAGCGAAGCTGGTTCTCGATCAGCTCAATATCGATACTTTGTGTCGATCCCTTTACTCGATAATATTGGACCAGACTATTCGCTTCTGCGATCGCTTCTTGACCGCCGGTAACCGCTACGTATGCCATCTTAGAGACACGCCTCCTTCATGATCGTAGTTCTAGGCAATGCCGTCATGTTCCCGTTCTCTGTGAACAGCACTATGTCTACGCCCATAGGGTACTCTGCATTTACCTTAGCACGCTCTTCCACCCAAGCCTTCGACAGTCCTTGCACACATAGCGTGCAGCTATCTTTGATCCCCGGGCCTGTCAGTGTCCAACAGCTTCCCGCGCCTTCCGCCGCATCTAGTGCGTCAACCGAGATGAATATTGTTGCGCCGCCTTCTGGACGGATCAACGTGCCTTTGTTCACTTTTGCGAACAAATCTACTATCTCATCTACATTCCTTTGACCATCCGCAAAAATGTAGTCCGCCTCAGCTGATGTTTGAACACGGCTAAAGGTCAGCATACGGATATAAGCTTCCAGATTTGAACGGTCTTCCATCTCAACAGAGAGGCTTACTTCCCCATCCAGCAATGTGAACGCATAACAAGCAATCATTGCTTGTAAGGGAGAAATGTCGGCAGCTCGGACGCTTGCTGCTTGGATGCTGCTTATGTGACCAGGCCTGGACATGGCATCCAACAGCTGCCGATAGATGAATTGCGTATCATGTACACGATCGAATGGCCGTTCTTTAACGTTTGGCATTGTACTCCTCCATAGTGTCAAAGTTAACTTTCGTTCTCATGGCTTGCGAATACTCGAGCCTATGACGGGCCGTGATCTGTTCCACTTCCGCCTGAAGCTCCACATACCAGGACTCTGTTTCGGGCAGCTTGGCATGAAAAGCCGCATCTACTACAGCTAACTGGTAAGCTTTCTCGGGATGTTCTCCCATCAGAGCACCGAATCCATACACTCCATCAATTGAAATGGTGCATTCCGTAACCAACACCTCACCCAAGTAGAAAGGCTGCCCGGATACCGAGTCCTTTGCTTTGGTCATAACGAGACTCTTCTCTGGCGGCTTAACTTCTGTTACTTCATAGCGCTGTTCGATCTGCTCACATAACCGCTGCAGCAAATCAGGATTACCTTCTATCAGAATCCGCGAAATTTGCGATTTCTTCATTATGACTGCACCCATAGTTAGGCCCTCCTGCGGATTTTCGTTTTTAACCGATTGCTGACATACTCAACGCTGAATACCATGACGAAAATAATCAGAGCCACGAAACCTACGGTATCGAACTCGTAAGCTCTCATCGCATTGGAGATTTCCCATCCGATCCCGCCAGCGCCGACAGCCCCAAGAATGACCGACTCCCCGATATCGATTTCCAACCGGAACACGCTCCAGGCCAAGAAAGAAGTAAACACACTGGGAAGCACACCTTGCGCCATAATTTGCAGCCAACCGGCTCCTGTAGCCCGCATCGCCTCCAACACACCGTCATCCACTTCTTCAATCGATTGCGAGAATACTTTGACCAACATCCCAACTGCATGGATTCCAATGGCCAGAATACCTGGAAAAGGCCCAAGCCCCACCGCAACGATAAAAATCAAAGCCCACACCAGCGTAGGAACCGCGCGAAGAAAGGAAGCGATAGCCTTGACGGTATAAGATGTCTTCGGAGACACATTCTCTGCTGCCAGAAACGATAGAAAGAATGCGATCACAACAGCCATCACTGTTCCTACAATGGCCACTTGCAGAGTAACGACTCCTGCTGACAGTATTTCTTTCCAATCCGATACATTCGGAGGGAACATTTTGGTGAACGAACCTATAAACGTCAACGTCCCTTGAAAAATTTTGTAGTAATCAAAGTTCAGCTTCACCAGGCAAAAGATAAAGAAAATCGCTCCAAAAATAGCCGCGCCTACTAATAGTGGATCTCTTCTTGGCTTACGAGGAAAATCGCCAAATCCAGGTCGATGGATGTCCGCAAGCTTGCCTGCGGTTTGAGTCCATTCTGTGCTCATAGAATTCGCTCCCTTATTTTACTAGTCGTCCATTCCGTCATGATTACGATCAAGATGACCATGATGATGGCCAGACTGACCTCCTGGTATTGAAACAGTTTGATCCCTTTCTGAATGGCGAACCCAAGTCCGCCTCCGCCGACCATCCCGATAATCGTGGAGGCTCGAATATTCAGCTCCAGCTTATACAGGGACCAGCCAACGAAGCCAGGCATGAACTGCGGCATAACCGCTTGCCCGAGCACCTGACCATAGGAGGCGCCTGTGGCTCTTACTGCTTCAACCTGACCCATATCGATTTCTTCCAGCACTTCCGCGTAAGCCCTCGTTAATGTCCCGATTGAGGTCAGGATCAGCGCAATACAGCCAACAGTAGTCCCTAGTCCATAGGCAAAAACAAGCAGGATAGCCCAAATCAGTGTAGGGATATTGCGCATAACCGAACATATCGCTCTTACTCCGACTTGGATCCATTTGCTAGGAGCTGTTGTCGTTGCCGCGAAGAAAGCTAATACCATGGACAACACAGCACCTACAACCATAGCGACAAAGCTGATATAGATCGTATCTAGCGCCGGACCGATCAGCTTGCCGATCTTGGTGAAGTCTGGAGGCAGGAAATCGAACACAATAAATCGGAATATCTCAGCTCCCCCTATAGAAAGCTCGATTAAGGAGAAACCCGTCTCCATTGCCGACCATACTGAAATGGCTACGATTGCTGCTACAAGCAGCCAGGACTGCAGCTTCTTCTGCCGTTGCAATTCCTTCAACCGATCTTCCATGATTCCGCGCAGCTCCTCTTGGATTATTTCTGGTAAATTTGATGGATCGCTTCGTCTGACAGCTCAGCAGGCTTGCCGTCGAATGCCACTGTTCCCTTATGAATCCCGATAATACGAGTTGCATATTTCTTAGCTACTTCCACCTGATGCAGATTGACCACACAAGTAATTCCGTCTTCCTGACATATCGTGTGAAGATGTGTCATGATAGTCTCCGAAGTCACAGGGTCCAGACTAGCAATCGGTTCATCCGCCAGAATTAATTGGGGCTTCTGGGAAAGTGCTCGCGCGATCCCTACGCGCTGCTGTTGACCGCCGCTAAGCTCATCTGCACGCTTATAGATTTGTTGATTCAAGCCTAGGCGGCTTAATATTTTTTTAGCCTCTTCGATATCATGCTTGGAATACATGCCAAGCGTGCCGGTTAGAGGATTCATGTATCCAAGACGTCCGTGCAGCACATTTTTGAGGACGGATACACGATCTATTAGATTGAAGCTTTGGAAGATCATGCCTACTTCACGGCGCAGCTTCCTGACTTCCCAGTTATTCGCCTTGGTCGCATCGAGGTTATTGAACAGGATTGAACCGTCCGATGGCTGGACCAAGCGATTGATACAGCGCAGCAATGTGCTTTTCCCCGCTCCGCTCGAACCGATCACAACTACGAATTCTCCGCGTTCTACTTTGAAATCCACCTTTTGCAAGGCAGTTGTGCCGTCACTATATACTTTTCTTAGATTACGGATTTCCAATAAAGCAGCCATACCAGCATTCACCCTACCTTCTCTACTATTTCAGCAATTGCTCTGGGCTCATATTAAGCGCCTTGGCCGTATCTTTGACTACTTGATAGTCTTTGTCTTCAATCGGGAAGAACCGTTGTGTTCCATTTGCAAAGAATCCTGGCTCTGCGCCTTGATTATGGTAGTCGAACATGAAGGCTTTGATCTTCTCTACTAATTCTGCAGGCAGATCATTCCGATACGTGAAAGGACTAGTTGGGATCGGGTCGGATTTGGCAATAATCCGGAAGTCGGACTCTTTTACCAAGCCTGCATCTATTACTTTCTTAATACATGTATCGCACACTCCAGCGCCATCTGCTGTTTTCTTGGCAACCGCGAGAATCGACTTGTCATGCCCGCCTGAGAACGACAAGTTGGAGAAATATGTTTCAACTTCCTCTGTCTTGATGCCAAGCTTATTGATAAATATGGCACGCGGGAACAAGTGACCGGAGGTAGAGGCAGGGTCTGCGAAAAGAAACGTTTTCCCTTTCAAATCTTCCAGCTTCTGTGCCTTGGAATCCGCTGGAACTACTATCAGACTGTGATAGAAAGCTGCTTCGAGGCTTGTTGCTTTGACAGCAAAGGGAATGGCGCCGCTTCGTTCAGCCGCAATGATATAGGAGAAAGGTCCGAATGAAGCAATATCAATCTTCTTCGTGCGCATGGCTTCAATAACGGCTGTGTAGTCATCACCTACGAACAGCTCTGTCTTCAACCCCGTTGCTTTTCCCAAGTCCTCAACAAACTTCTTATTTCCGCGGGACAGCTTGCCTTCTTCTTCACCTGGCAGTACACCTACACGCAGAACCTCAGGCATCTTCGGGGCTTCGGTTGCTTGAGCGGATGGATTAGGGCCTGCGCCAACTGCTTTTGTTGTTTGTCCGCTTCCACCGCAGCCTGACGCGATTACAGCTAATCCAGCTATCATTAGAACGGCAACGCTCTTTTTCCAAACGGGCAATGTCAATTCTGGCTTGCTGATCATTTTCAATTCCTCCACCTTTTTATTATTCGAATTGGATAGATACTCGGCACAGATCTCCTCGATACTTGGCTGAAGTATACTCGACTAGCCGCATATCGCCATCTCTCATCACACTCTCAATGTGCAGCAGATTCGTATTCGGAGAGATTTGCAAATACCGCGCTTCCTCTGCTGTTGGATAAGTAGCCTGAAAGGTCGACCATATTCGGTGCAGCTGCACATCGTACACACCTTCAAGCATCTCGTAAAGCGAGCCTAATGAGTGAGTATTCGTCAGCAGCTCTGGAAAGTATTTGACAGGAAGCCATGTGATGTTCCACGTTAGCGGTATACTGTCGGCGTAACGCAATATTTCTAATCGGAAGGCTTCTTCATCCGGATTAAGCTGGAGTCCGGCGGCAATAACTCTAGGTGGAATCAGCTTTTCTTGTCTTAACAGCTTCGACATTGGTGTGCACCCGAGCAAAGCTATTACATTGGAATACCTCATGCTTGGCGTAATCGTATATTGAAGATCAAGCGGTTTCTCACAAACATAATGGCCTTTTCCCTGATGGGATCGAATGACACCTGTGTGCAGAAGAATATCCAAAGCTTGTCTGATCGTATAACGATTCTCTCGAAAACGATTGCACAACTGCGCTTCTGAAGGAAGACGTTCATCTCTTTTGTAAATTCCTTTCCCAATTTCGGTTTGAAGCGTGTCTGCAATTTCCAGGTAACGGGGAGTGGCTTTCTGTATGTCTGACTCCCTCATCATACTTATCACCTCCAAGGCTTAAGTCTATTTCTCCCTTGATTTCAAGGTAACTTGTCGACATCAGGGCAGTGTTAACGAGAAGTGTAGAAAATATTAAGAAAATTCAAAATTGCAAGAAAAAACACTTCTCTACTCTCGTAGAAAAGTGTTAGGGTCATCCATTATGGTGTCTCTGCGTTAGAAACGTATCTAACTCGTTTAATTCTCCGAATCTAGCATTCAACATTTCTCGTGACCAATCCCACCAGGCAATATCCATTAATTGGCGGGCGACTTCGCGGGTAAATCTTTCTTTGATCGGCTTGGCTGGTACGCCTGCTACAACCATGTAAGGCTCCACGTCCTTGGTCACTACTGCCCCTGAGCCGACCACAGCTCCTGTACCAATCGTGACACCAGGCATGATGGTTGCTCCATGGCCGATCCATACATCGTTGCCAATCGAAACCTTGTGGGATCTTCTCCATTCGAAGAATTCCGTATCATCAGACTCATCGAACTGATAGGAGGCTCTGCGATACGTTACATGATGTTGCGTCACTCTCCACATCGGATGATTCCCCGGATTGATGCATACATGGGAAGCAATCGAACAGAACTTGCCGATCTCGGCATAATTGATCTGAACCTCATCCACACAGTAGCTGTAGTCGCCAAACGTGACTTCATTCAATCGGCTCCTCGCTCCAATTGCTGTCCACTCACCCATGTACGTTTTGTGCAGGGTTGCGGTATCATGTATGCTCGGTTCGATTGTTAAAGGCTTCTTCTTGGTCTCCATATGAATGTATTTGAAGGCCACTTGGAATCATCTCCTTTGAGTCGAGTCGTCAGGATGATTCCAGTATAACTTGTCGATATGTTGACGGAGTTAAGATCTGGATAAGATTGTGTAAAGTTTTACAAACTGCCCTCGAGTTGAAGAAGCTTCGTCTTGACAGGCATTCCGGCGCGATAACCCGTTAACGCGCCGCTCTTCCCAATGACTCGATGACAGGGAACGACGATCAACAATGGATTGGCGCCAATAGCTGCCCCTACTGCACGAGAAGCAGTCGGTCTTCCTATCGAATTAGCGAGATCCGAGTACGTATGTGTTGAGCCGTGCGGGAGCTTGCCTAGCTCTGCCCACACCGATTGTTGGAATTTAGTGCCGCTGCTTAAGTCCAGAGTAAGCTCGAATTCCTTTCGATTGCCTTCGAAATATTGCGTGAGCTGCTCGACATACAGGGTTAAGCCTTCATCATTCTGCACTATGCGATGCTTGGGATAATGACGCTGCAGCCAACTGCTCATGATATCGAAAGAAGCATCAGGTGTGTTCACATAACAAAGGCCGTGGCTAGTTGCTGCTATATACATTTGCCACTGGCTCCACTTGAACTGCGTCCAGCTTATTTGTTCCTGTTCTTGTACAATTTGAATGGTGCTGCTCATGATCTCAAACCTCCTTATTGTTCGCCGCTTCTGTTCCCGTTTCAGCTGCTTTAGGCGTGTTATTCCGGTAATCACTAGGTGTCATCCCCGTCTTTTTGTGGAACAAAGTCGCGAAGTAAGCTGAATTGGGGAAGCCTACCCTTTTGGCTATTTCTGAGACGGTTAGGTGGCTCGGCTCCGAAAGTATTCTTCTGGCTTCCCTTAGACGAATCTTCTGAATATATTCTAACGGGGTCTCTCCTTGAATCCGCTTGAACATGCGGTGCAAATGGTACGGGCTTGCATGAATCGTATCGGCAAGCACTTGCAGTGTTAGAGGCTCCTCATACCGCTCTTCTATGAGCTGGATCAACTGCTGCACCCATTCCTCATCAGGTAATCGCATGTTGTCCGGCTTGCACCGCTTGCATGGACGGAAGCTATCCGCTACCGCCTGCTCCGCATTCTCGAACAAATTCACATGTTCTATATTGGGATTTTTCGATTTGCATGAGGGTCTGCAAAAGATTCCCGTCGTCCTTACCCCATAGTAAAATCGTCCATCATAGGCTGAATCGTTGTGAATAATAGCTTGCCATAGTTCATCGGTCATTTTCATGCTAGTAGGCATTGGAACCACCTCCAAACTCAGTATACCTATATAACGCCGGAGGGGGAAGGTGTCGCGAATGGGAGAGCAAGATTACGAAAGAGTCCAGTTCGTTTGCTCGGCTGTTACTGCTCAGGTACTGTGGAGATCAGTTAGCCAGTCCTGGTGAGACTGTCTATTAACTCATAAACAATGCCAGAATTCGGGAACCAAATAAAGCGAAATTCCTTAAATAATC